>JGI24021J15306_10001966_pt1 | contig 21295 bp, 8 predicted proteins | sample Ectturendosymbi1_FD_15306 | JGI IMG/M metagenome (IMG submission 15306)
ATACGTGCTTTCAATCGGACGCAAGCCCCACCTTTGAGATTTGAGCTCACACGGCCTTCCATTCCGCGCACACTAAGCAAGCTCTTAGAGGGAACGTTGAATGCTGCTTGCAATTTTCAAATTTCTAAACACTTTTGATTTATTCACCGGTATTTAAAGTGATCGGCTAGCGAGTCAGCACGTTCCTTTTAATCCAGGGGTTCCCAACCTTTTTTGCGATCTCGTACCACTTGCGCACCCCGTATTGTCAATGCGTACCACCTGAAAGATCTTCGCGTACCACTAGTGGTACGCGTGCCACAGGTTGGGAATCCCTGTTTTAATCGAAAGCAAATATGGCTAGAAATGATTTGCATATGTCTCGCGACACACATCGCGGGAAATATGTAAAAGCTGTTTCTAGTAAGATTCAGGTACGGCCGTTTTTGCGTCATTATTCAGTGATCAGGTGGTCATCAGGCAGCTTTCGGGTTAAGTCCTCATTTGGCCCTCGGCGCAATCTGAGTTTGAGACTGCTGGTTTTAGAAGCATGATAATACTCCTGACAATTATGCAACACTTTCAGTGAAACATCATCCTACTTCTTTGAAAAATGTACGGAAAACCAAATCATAACCACTGCAGTTTCTTCTAGTGCAGTGGTTTTCAACCTGTGGGTTGCGAATCAGCGAGGGTCGTTTGCCTTTTCTCTATGGGTCGCGAGAGCTTCTGATAAAAATAATCATAATTACTGCTATATTTTATATTTCGTTTATGGAACCACTTTTTGTTGTAGCCAAAATAATAGGATCACCTGGCAAAACTGAAAGCCTACTTTTTCATTCAAAATTGTTGTAGGTGTGATTATGACCATCACAAAGTCTTGAGTATTATGACCATTGCAGTGCTGTTGCGTTTGGCAACGCACAAATACCTTTGTGACGCAAGAATGTATTGTGTTTGTAAATTAAATATCTGAATGCGGTAGCTAACTTGGGTGTTATTCTACTTTCCAATGAGTTGTACTGTGATTGGTATACGGCACACGTCTCTCTAACTGATGCTGCCATAAGCATGAGCTTCATAAATGAGTCTTTGTTTCAAATAGTGATACCGTACGTTATTTTTAATTATTGTGAATTTCTATTTTGCAAACACAACTGAATTTCATATGCCTGACTGGAAAGTTTCGTTAGGGGGTCGTTAGGTTAAATTCGGTTGGAAAATGGGTTACTGCATGAAAAAGGTTGAAAACCACTGTTCAAGCGGCTTCACAGTACATAAAAACAGCGAAGTTCGAGCAAAAATTCGAAAAGGCTGTGATATAGACCCAAAATGTAGACAATCGCCAAAGCGAACTCATAAGTCGAGAAAGTTTTAAACAAATACGTGAGCTCTAGTTTTCAATAAAAGTCAATTTTAACTATTCATTTAGCAAATGCACACCGCCCGCACAGTTACATCATATAACCGGCATCTTGTGCATTGCGAATTACAGTAATGCATTAAAATAGGAATTGAAAAAAATTCGTAGGATAAATACTGAGTGAACCCCCCCAAAAAACGAGCATCAGTACAACAACATGAAACGGTGTAGCTTTTAACAGCAAACGAGCAAGGTAAGACTAAATATGGAACAAAACGTCTAATCAGCACGTATTACAACGACCAATGAATAAAACGACGGTGAACCATTTCACACGATTACACACGTTTGCTGTTTCGTTATCAGTCGCATCCGGTAGTGAGTCAATGCGACAGGATGTGGCGCCAGAACAGCTGGTTCACTGCAAAATCAACTGCAAGAATGATGTGCAGCACGAAATGCTTGCGAAGTTTTCGTGGTGGTAATGCGCTACTGTGTTCTGGTTTGCAACGAGAATTCAATGAAAAGCAATGGTTAACGATACTAACCGAAAAAACGACAGCAGTAGGGCGATGTAAAAGTTTCGCATTACAGTCTAACAGAATTGTAACTGAGAAAATTTTATGCAACCATTCGTAAATAAGCGTGCATGCGATCACAATAATTTTACATGCACAAAGCAAATCATGATAAATCAATAGCATTAGCTAAGGTGTACATGCGGGTTTTAACATTTTGATGTGTCATCTGATGCTGCATGACCGTGCTTTTCGCAAATACATGCGTAACTTCTAGCTAGACAAAAGTAAAGCCCAAATGCACAACTTTTAAAATTACCGTAGTACTGCACAGACAGACATTTTTATTCAACATGTGAAAAAGTCTGATATCAGGGGAGGAGAATGATCGCAAGGTCTTCGAGTCATCCTCCCCCGCGAAATGCAAGTCGAACTGCGCAGAAGACGACTAAAACTCTACAGAATTCTATAGACCTACATGTATACCTGCAAGGACGGTGCAGACATATCCACAGAACATAAGCATACATTAACAGGACATAAGAGCAAAAAAGACGCGCTACAACACAATTACAGCAGACAAGCGGAAAAATTAAGTTTTTATAATATGTGAGGATGATCAATTAAATAGTTTTTCTGTAACCTACAGAATCGAAAATAATTGACTAGTTTAAAATCATTTGGAATATCATTCCATATTGTGGGTCCTCGAAAAGATGAGTGACGTCGTTCATTAAGTGTCTTAGCTAGGGGAATTTTATATGTTAATTTGTAAGTTCGCCTAGTAAGCTTTTTTTTATATGTATATTTTTAAAATAATTTTATATGTTAATTTGCAACTCTGCGTAGTAAACTTATTTTGTAAGTAAGTAACTTTGCCTACGCACAACGTAGGTGTAAAAGCTCCTCTTGGCATTTGAAGTCACAGGACTCTCGGTATGAAACGCAGCATGTGTGATGCGGCGTCCGTTGCTTCATGTTTGTGTGTTAAATGTGTCTTAAAACTTCTTTCTTTTTTACAAACGGCGCCCCGTATACGGTGTCATGAACGTAAACAATGGAATCTTAAAGTCTCCAACACTCGTTATGGCACACGGTCATCCAGTCCCTTTAGTGAAAATATTGCTTTGTTACTGTCAGTGAATGAATTCAAAATGTTTCGAACAGTGGTTCCAGGGTTCCCACACAATTTTGAATATAAACTTCCAAACTTTTTCAAGACCTTTTCCATACTTCTTCTTGACTTTTTCAAGACTTAGCTTTCCTGAATGACCTGCTCAGGTCAAATACATGCACACTTTATCAATCTTGAATAAAATATTATGAAAATGTATGGCAAAAGACCAGGTCTGGAAAATTATTTCCTTTTTCCATACTAACAGACCGAAAATTTTTTTTCCAGGAAAATGACCAATTTTTTTCCATACTCCGTAGGAACCCTGCAGTTCCCAACCTTCTTTTGCCCATGCCCCTCCTAATCACCTCTAAAATCTTGAGTTTCCCCCATGTGGTGATATAAAAATTCTAAACATACATTAAACCACATGTTTATCAACCTGAAGAAAAATCCAAAAAATTTAAATTCGAAAATTTGGACCCAGACCTCATCAGTCGGCCTGAATTCATTCCCCCTTAAAATCAGATTGTCCCCCTGTGGGACGTACACCTCACGCTGGGAACCACTGATTTAGAGACTTATTTCATTTCGTAAACAAGCATAGCATCGATATGGGACTATTGAACATTTTTCACGTTCGTAATATACCTGGCGTGTAACTGTATTTATGTCTTTTTAGGAGTGTAGGAGCTAATTACTGTCTTGTTAGCACCCCTACCTATTTCATTCCCTGACTCTTGGCCCAGTGGACCTCTTCTTTTCAAATCCGCCCTTTACTTTCCAAGACTTCTAGATCCCTGATCTAAAACGAAGGAAATTCTCAATTGCAAGTTTCGAAGTTTCATACCTTTACGAAATTTTGATCTTCCATCCCTTGTGGGTTGCGAAAGGGTAACTGTCGAACGCTACTTTAGCTCAACAAAATGATGCAGCCCTCGGACACTTCGGTAACTCGCGTTATGATCCATTTTTCGGCTTATCTGCGTATGCGCGTTCTATCGCATGAAATCTCACCTCCCCACGAGAAGCGTTGAAGCATCAGTGTCTTGCAAACAGTGAAATACGTTCCTAAGCATAGATGCTATCCGCACACCTAATGAAAGTCATGGCTTTCTCCAAAGCCACGCCTTGCTACCGCTAACGCAAGACAAAAAATGCGACAAACCGCTGCTCTCCACTTTAGCGCGATGATCTATGCTCTGCAACTGAGAAACGCACTTTCTTGGACTCTGGCACCTCGGGTGGGTAGAACTTGAGCAAAGCGTACTAACCCTCGGAGGCATCCGTTTGCAATCAGTAACGTCACGAAGTTTGCACTGGCGGCAACCACTATCTCCGCTGAACGTCAGCATTCGATCCTGAAGGGCATCCCTATGCTAAGCTGCGTAATCAGCAAGCGACCAACCTAAGGTAAGACGAGGTCAAGAAACCACCGCGGTATTTCTAAACAACTGACAGGTATGAATTACAAGCACATCAACCGACCTAACCGCATCAGACTTTACCCTGCAGGAATGGCAAAACCAGGATTCATTCATTCATTCATGAACAAAGCGTTACAAGTAACGCGGTAGTGTATTGAAATATCAAGTAACTGTTGTTTACGGGTACGCTGATTCCTTCGCGCGCATTCAACCTTTACATCGCAGTCGATTCGAACGCTAGAACGCATGAGTTTTACAACCGAAGCAAGTGTGTTCATCGCTGGTGCTTTCAGCAATATTATTACACAAATCCCTAACCAATAGGGTCGGGTGGAGACTCATTTACCAAGCACATGAGTCGTTGACGTTCCGTCCCGCTGAGAAGTGTTACCATCAGAGGAAACACGGACAGTAGTTGGTGTTTTTAGCGGCGATCCTGAACTCGACCATGGATGATTTCTTAGACTCGTTTCAGTATGTCAGGCTACAAAAATGGTAAGTAACTTGATATAGAATAACGCAAAGTTTAAAACAAAAGTCAAGACTACAACATACAAGCTCAGTGGATATCTTTGAATTTCAAAGGATTTTTTTCCACAGCGCTACAGCAATCAAAGACAATTCCAACAAAACTTTTTTTTACCACAAATATGAAGCCATAGGAGCGACGTAAATACGATACGCCATCCATGAGGCAAAAAATGTATTCCTTCGCCGCTGTGACATAAACTTGCAGTTGCACTGCGACCACACGGCGTTCAACGGTACCACTACTGAAGCTAAGACAGCTGGTGTCAGAATCAAACAAAAAAGTACACAATCCTTAGTGCAATTCGCGTGGTATAAATAAATCTAGATAGACTTTCGAGTGTCATATTTTCCATGCGATTATTAGTTATTTAGCTAAACGCTCTGGTCACATCTGCTGTCGGTGTGACAAAGATAAGCATCGGGTTCGGTGTATTTACAGAGGTGTACACCTTCGCGGACCCCAGGATGGGAATAACAGGAATGAAACATGAATTTCTCACATAACGAAATGTGTTTTGAAGAATATTTGTTTTTTTCTCTGAAAAAGTCACCAAATTAGAACTGGAACTCACTTTCACCAATAGTGAGATCGCATTGCAGAGTTTTGGTTTGTAACAGCACCATGTTGCTGTTTCTTTCGTGCATGCATTTGCTTCTTATGCACGGACATTTAGCAATCAACCCAATTGCCTTTTTCGTTTGTACATAATCTTACAACTCAGCAGCAATCACCAGGAGCACTGCAAAGCGGCAACACCAATGTGATACAAAATGGTCAGTAAGCAAACAACATTGCTGCTGACAGAGTGAATCCGGAATTTTGAAACTGCTTGTTTAGCAAGACTCTTTCCGCGACAATCAGCCTTGTCACAATTGCAGGGCGATCTTCAACAAGCATTTCGATCAGCGCGTACCGATCAACTGGGACAGTTATGATAGCTTTTAGCTGACATTTTTCAGACACTTATCACTTGTTGCTGCCCAGGCGACAATTCCTATTCATGAAAGCACGGGAGAAAACCGAAATGCACATCAGTCCGAGTGAAGCCTACATCGTGGATGAACCTTGCATTGCAAAAACTACGTAGCGTTCAGTATAAACAGTCACGCCTTCGCGAATGGCGTTTCCGAACGAACACCTCTCATCTTCACACTCGATTTCCGCAGGCGCAAAGTCAAGAGTAAACCGACAGCATGTTTGACAGAACGACAAATGGTGGCTTGTGATCAGTTAAGGGTAGCTCTACGCTTCGAATGGCAAGAACATACGCAAAGAGCTTTGCATGGCTTGTGTCGCTAGCTTCTATATAATCAAGATCTGTTCAACAGAAACGATTTTCAACATTTAAAAAAGTTTCAAGTGGTTCAACAACAAAATGCAATTGAGCGATTTTCTGATTGCAACGAAGAAGAGTAGTTGCACGTTCGCAACGGTTTCTTAAGAAACTTTAAATATGAAAAGTTGAATATAAGCATGCCAAAATAACGTTCATATATTTTCGTGCCCGATTTTCATCTAATGAGGGTGAACTCCACAAAAATCCCACTTCTCTCGCTTGCACAATGCATTTGGGATATTATCCTTTCAGTCATTGCCCAAGATTCATGATCATGGGTGAGGATCAGAACTAATGCCGATTTAAAAACTGATAGATTTACGGAGTTTGAAAGCTCCAGTTTGTGACCACAGAGCGATAAAGCTCACGCAGAACTGCAGTTGCTTTATCAATCCGTGTAGCAATCTCCTTGTTCCGTCTTCCATCACTCGTGAATACCACCCACGACACTAACTTCTCCACGTGATGCAGTATATACTTGCAGCATACACTGCCTTGGGTTTCTGCAGAAGACATAAACTTTGGTCTTTTTAGTTCTTATTTTAATTCTGGCTTGGTCGCACGCAGCAAGAAACCGATTAGACCCATGTTGAACAGCCTTTTCAGAAGATTCTAGCAGTAACAAATCGTCCGCATAAAGCAAACGGTTGGTCCAGCAGCTTCTAACAGTGATACCCTTGTTGACTCGGCTGCGACTGTCTATCCAATTCATATAGACTATGAAAAAGAGCGGTGACAGCCGATATCCTTGTCGGAGTCCAACACCCACAGTGAACGGCTGTGGTTTAACTCTGCCGACACAGACACAAATTTCTGAGTAGGAATACAGTGACTTGACGGCCAGCAACAGGCGGTCGTCAACACCGTACTCCCGCAACACTCCCCAAAGGGATCCGGTCGAATGCTTTCTCGAGGTCGACAAAACATGTGTAGACGCCTTTGACATATTCCAAGATTTGACTAAAATTTGCTGGAGAGCGAAAATTTGGTCTATTGTGTTACTGTTAGGACGAAAGCAGTACTTGGCATCATCCAGCTTTGGTTAAATTACTTCCCAGCATCTATTTTCAAGGCACTTAACACACACTTTTTCAGGAAGGCTAACGGAAGAGATGTCCTGGTAGTTGGTGCATTAACTCCAGTCTCCTTTTCTGTGTGTGGGGATGATAATTCCAATTTGCCAATCTTTCGATGCTCTCCCAGAATACCAGGCCACTTGACAAACACCAGTCAGCCAGAGAACTCCTCTGTTCAATACTTTCAGCATTTCAAGTCGTATTTCATCGCAACCTCCAGCCTCTAGGAAGACTTCGGCTGCGTTAATGGTATTTTCCTCCCTAAATGTATCGCGTGCATGTCCGGTGGTGTAATAGTGGCTGAGTCTAAACGATCTTTGGAATACTCTCTCCATCTGCCAAGGATGTCCTTCTCATTGGTGAGAGAAACACAATTTTAGTCTTTGATGGATCTAGCACAGGGGTCTCCAAATCCGGCCCGCGAAGACATTTTGTCAATAATGAAAAGCAGTATATTTACGCAAAGTGTGTTGATTTGGTACAATGTAACATATCCCGAAACAATTACATTATGTACGACGTCCGGCCCTCGAACTGGTGTGTAATAGCTTCCGGCAAGAAAGTTTGGGGACCCCTGATCAAGCATTATGAGATATGATGCCGCGAAGACGCCGGATGGTTTGTCAGAACATTTTGTTGGCCAGTAATGGAAATCCAGTTTGTCAGAATTTCTCCGAAAATTGCATTTTTAAATTTTCACCATGAGGGCTGCGGACTTTCGCGTCTCAGCGTACTGCGAATGCAAGGAACAGTCGGCTTTGTTTCAAAGCCATGCTTTCTTTGCTTGAATATCATCTTTCACCTCTTGGTTCCACAAGGAGGTTACGTTTTTGCCATGATTCGCCAAACCGAGTCGTTTCGGTCCGCATACCCGAGCAGCAGATGCTGAAACAACGTAAAATGTTCAATTCACAAATATGTCATCGTGCAATTTTATCAGCACATTTTTAGTTTAGTTTACAAGGTAGTAACGCTTTGTGTACTAGGCGCCACTGCGTATCGAACATAAAAGCTGATTGGCAGTCGTCCGGGAGTGACACACAGATAGCTTTATCAGAAGCAGTATCTTCAGGCTTTTATTGACCATGAGAGATATAAATTTTTATTCAAAAAGCGAACTCCCATTTACGTGGAAGAAGCCTTTTCCACCTATAAAACTCATTCTAAAATCGTCCCCCTTAAACTTAAAGCCGTGTCACTGTGGAACGTGCGCCCCACGTTTGAAACCACCGAGCTACGAGCATTTTCGCATGGTTGTGACCAATAAACATGACCGACAGTGACCGCTATTAACGAACGGTGGACAAACGGCATACGTAATTCCATGCAAGGCCACACGAGACAAGCATCGTTTCGAGACGCTCACAGCATACAAAGGCAAATCATAAGTACTGGCACACAGAAGCAATCTTACTATTATCAAACGCAATCATTCCAAACGCTAAGTGCCCTCGCGCAGGCGTCTCAGCATCGATTTCTTCTAGCAACAAAGAAACCCGCCGGTAATCCTAACTGACAAAAGGATCAATGCCGTGTTTGTCCTAAAATACGGCAAAAACACAGCACAAACGTCACGGTTTCACAAACAAACGTAACATTAAAAAAGTGGGCGAATCAAAGGAGCGACTCAATACCAGACATCACTCTACTTGCATTATGGTTAGACTGTCTGTTCGTAAACAGTTTTGCAGACCTTATGCGGCTTCTTCAACGGTGTCACAAAACGTAAGTCATTTTAAAATGAACCGATAATGCGATGGCCACATGCAGGGGCGTAACGAGGTTAGATGGCGCCTGGGGCAAGAAGCAAGTTTGGCGCCCCCATCTTCGAACCCGAGGTCTTATGGAAGAAAATTTACTGTATTGAATAAAGTAATTGTGACATAGTTGGGATTTTTCGGCGACCGGCGACCCCGTAGTGATTCGGCGCCCGGAGAATTGTGCCCCCCTCGTTACATCCCTGGCCACATATCAAGCTTAATTTAGACCAGAAACCGGGAACCTTTTCGGACTAATAGGTCACTTCAGGGGGTCAAGAAGGCAAACTAGGCCAGAAGAAACAAGGTTTGTTTATTGTATGAGTCAGACACAAAGTTTATTGAAGATATGCGCGATGGGCACACTAGCTGCGTAACGCAGCGTGTCAAAGAAACAGGTACAAAACGTTGTTTTGGAGACCGTTCGAGGTATGCGCACGGAATACTTTAAATTCACGAACGCTATTGCTCGAGTACTCATAACGCTTGACTGAACAAATGTATAGATATCAGTTCACTTCATTTGCAACTAGCATACGAGTACGAGTTCACATAGAAGTTTAAGAAAGGTGCACTATCTGACTATCAGACGGCAATGATGAGAAGCTCAGCAACGGAATGTCATGTCGTTGAAGGTGATCGACCATGAACCGAAAGCGCCGTTTGCTCTTACAAACTTCGGTGAACGCTAGCACCAGTAATGACTGCGCAACACAAGCCTACCTGCGACCGCCCGCGAACAAAATCTGCAAAATTCTGAGTATGTTTTAATATGCACAAATGTAGTCATTATGACGTATGAACGTGTAAGGTTGGAAAAGAAACAGAATCTCAGCACTATACGCACACTAAACTGTAAGTGCAACAGAACAAATGCAAAAGGAATAATAGAATGCCGAGGAGGCGTTGGTCTTGCTCTAGTCCCGCAGCAAGTACAAATTAGGCTGAATGCAACATGGATTGCGTCAGGCCGAACTGGAAAACTGACCAGGCCGTATCCTGAAGGCCGGAGATTGCCAGACCCTGATTTAGACAATGGGCACACCATGAACAAACAGGATGTCAGTGGCTAACTGCGAGGCACCGCTGCAGTGTCCTTGCTGTGGGCAATCACGCCAGGAATGTTAGCTTTATGCAGAACCGAAACATAGAAACACGGAAAGGGTACATATTACTTGCAAGTGAAGTCCTCCCAGTGTGGTTGGAAATTTCAGTAAGCAATAAAATGTGCCAAGTGACCACGCACAAAATTGTATACCAAGCAGCAAAACAAGTAAGTACTTGCGAAGATGACAACGAAAGACTTACTGAACATGATTTGCACGTAGGATAAAAAAGACAGTTTATTGCTACCAAACAAAAAAGTTACCAATGTAATTCAATGAAGCAGTTACGTTTTACATGCCAAACATCCAAACGCAATAATCAAATTAAGTCTTGTAAGTTTGAGCAACGACTGCGATGCGTAATTTCAATGACTGCGGAAAGAGATTCTCTCTACACAAATGCTTATTCTTTACGTCGTTAGGAAATATTTAATTTAATTTAACCAAATACCGAACATGTAAAACTATTCTTTGTGCCAAAAAAAATTAAAGCAGGAACACTTGGTCAAACTCAATGAGACTTCATAACAAACGGGAAAATGACCTTGGCATCTGTTTCTGTTTTAAATATAGTCGTAAGGGAGGGTAAGAGAGAAATGTGGAAAGCAAATAAGACAAACCATTTCGCTATTCGGATGATATAGGTACAGAAACTGAAAACCACAATACCGCATAGATTTTATACGAACGGTTCCGTTGCTTTTACGCATTTTTTCTCAATATCAGCATTCAGCTTTTAATAACACCAGACAATGCAACCCACGTATCATAAAACTTTGGCCGGATAAACACAAGCGGTCCTCCAGGTCGAGAAAGTCGATCCTTAAACAGTTTAAAGACAAAATTTGAGGAGTTTCCTTTAAATTTAATATTAGATTTTAAGTACAGATCTTACAGGATGTGTATTACTAAGAGTTTCCCAATATCCGTTTCTGTTTACCGTTTCACTGGACGGTACCTGCTCTTCAAAAGAATGAGAGCAACGATTGAGACACAAGTACGAAAGCAGTGTCAGATCACTACTAAACACAACTGTTGCTTGCAGCCTAATGTTGCCGTCCCCAATCATTTTGATGCCGTTACATTTGCCCCCACGTTTATACAGAATCTATATACTCATTATCAAAGTAATTTGACAGACTAAGCGCATTTCGCTTATTTATATTAAATAAAAACGTTTTTATACTTTCGGTCTGAAATAAAAAAAGCATCACCTGAATATACTTGAATAGAAACTGACATAAGCTATGATTAAAATCACAATGGTTGATTCCTTCCCGAGAAAGCTCTCCGGACAGATACAGAACTTTATCATGCTTGTTGCCAGTTGCCGCTCGTTTTTATTAATTAGCCATATCACCACTGGCCGTAAAGCACATTTAATATACCGAAATAAAAAAGAACAAATGAAATTGACGTTTGCAAGCGTGCAAATAAAGCTTCGTAATTTGCTGCTCATGTAGACAGGTACGTCAAGAACAGAACTTCTACCAGCAGGTGCCATTGCAAGACCAAGTGGCATTTGGCTGAGAAGAATTTTTCGCATCCTTTTTGTCAAAAATTACCGCTAACGAACGTCGGTGGCAATTACCTTTAACCTATCGTATGGATTTTTACCTCGCGCACGCTTGGAAAGGCAATTACCTGTAACCTAATTTGAAAAATTTTTACGAGCACATTAAACTTTTATCTCCTTTTGTGAAAACATGGCTGGAAATTAACATGTTGATGCACTTTTTTAATCCCTATCTCCCAAAATTGGTTCTAAGAAATCCTGCCCGACGCCAGGCTTAATTTAGTCATTGAAGCAACAAATGCACTGGCGGTAGTTGCTTTCTTTCAGGACAAGGTTCGCGTCAGGCAAATTTCCGCACACAGTGCAAGTCGTACTTCACAATCTTAGACGTACAGTGCAGTATGTAACACATCAGCGCTTCGACATTCTGACGCATACTTAGATCTGTGACACCTTTCCAAGCATGCGCGAGGTAGAAAAACATAATTTTCACAACCAACTGTTTACTGGAGTGGATACCGTCACGGTGCACTCTTCCAGGTGCAGCAAAGCAAATAAACCGTTTCTTACTGTAACTGCATGAAAGCTTGAACAGACTGGTGCAGTTTACGTTGCACTAACTTCTCGCGAAAGCTTCTCTCCCATTGCTGCTCAAACTTGCATGCGCCAATGCCTTGCAGCCAGATCAGCAATAAGGTAAACGCAGCAAAGACACTTTCGTTAACCACATTCTGGCGTCGAGTCGGTGATTCTAAACTTTTTAGACAAGAGTATTTTCCAGATTTGCACTTCTTGTGAGGTGGAGATTATTTTGCATAACAGAACAGCCTATATATGTGAGATCCTTGACAAAAATCCTTAATTTGCATGTACTTTCAAAGCAGCAGTTATTTTCGAGCACCAAAATGCATAATTTTGACTTCAGTAAAAGTTTCATTACAACTGCAACTCTGACAACCTCAGCAGCTAACATTGACTGTGGTTATATTCTGCTGTTGCTCCCCACATTCTCCCTCGTGCTAGCTTGTAGTTACAAATGACAACAACGTTCTAACCTGCACAGGTCTAAGCGACAGGTCAAGCAAGAAAATTTATTGGCAGTAACGTCAGCTCCACGAGGTCGCACGAAGGCAAACAAATTGACAAGTGCAGAACTTCAGCGTCGTTTCACTTGTAAAATCGCAGCCTGGGATTTGAAAGAAAAACCCTGTTACTCATGCTTTTCCTCCGGAACCACGTGCCCAAGACAATCACGGATTTAGAGAGTAAGAATTTGACGAGCAGCGTTCAGACCGTGTAAATGCTTGTTCGTGAATGGCACCCTATCAACAAGTCGTACCTGCTCAATTTGAACACTTTAAACCGGAATCGTCGCTGTAATACAGCACCCTACACAAAACAGAACGACTCTGGTGGAAAGGATCTCGCAGGCAAAGCTCATCAGGCGACGATATCCCCAGAAGTTTAAAATTAGAATTGCTACTAACTTCAAAACACTTGTTTGCTTGTCTTAACCCACGTGCCTACAAACACCAATCAGAGTGACCCTAATCGCGAAACTTAGTTTCGCATCAGGCAGCGCGTCCAAATGATCGCAGGCGACGTACAGTGGCAAAATTTCCAGCAGAAAATTGCCACTCGGTGTCATCTTGCCCCTCAATGAATTTCTCATTTTTCTGCGCGCAATATTGTAACTTCTCAGTGACGAACTTCTTATGTTTTGCACCTGCTGTTGCAGAAATTCTATACACAGGTAAGTTATTGCGAAGTTTACAGACTAAAATATTTCCGGTTTTTACGGCTACTTTCGCAGTGGATGCTGCATTGGTGGCAAACCAGTGACAGCACCGCGTGCACCCATCCATTAATGTTGAGCACGGGGTTAGATATGCCGCAACATGTGCAGTTTTTCAAGACTTGGTATGACCCAACCGAGAATCGAACTCAGCCTACAAGCTTCAGCGGCGCACTATCCCACTCAGATGGTCATATTTAAATGTAACTTGCGCTTTTTATTCAATACGGCTTAAGTCACGAAGAAAAAAATTTTTTTTTCAATCTTAAACTGACACTATCTACTGCTACTAAAATGACAAAACCGATAAACGAGAGCATCATGGTGATGGACCGCTTTAATCCAGCCCGCTGAAACTTGTGCAAATTATATGAAAAAAGCAATATCAGCATACATAAATCCACCTGCTTCAGATCCGACCAGCTGTCATAACTTAGAATCCAGTGCGTCCGGCGAGTCCAGCAGTTTGCCCATCGCTGTTCTAAAGAGAACGTGCAGTCAGCACGGAAAGCTTTCTGGGTTTGTAAGCTTTGCACAAACGAAGCATCGCATCAGCCAGGGCGGATCTCGGCAGCCTAAAACAATCGGTCAACCTCTCGGGAATGCAATTAAGGAATTGTAACTTGTAAGACGCAATTTTCAGAGCATTAGCACTTACGCCAGCCAGGCTGATTGCACTTGACAAGTTGCCATTGACCTTCCTGCAATACTCCTGAAAATATCAACTTCACTACGCAAGTACGAAAATCGGAAACGCAGAAGACGCTCCAGATTTTCTACTATCTACACAACATTTTCTGCAGCATCTGTCAATAACGGTTGGTGTTAAGCAAAAAAAACTACGCATGCCAAATTTTGACTTAAAGGTAATTCAGCAGCTTTCTCTTGTTCTCATTCACTGGGCACGAGATTGAAAGATAACACGTGCCGTTATTTCAATCTTCCAAGTGGTTCAACCTGGAGTTAAGCTCAAGATATGGTTGTTGATGACGCACTTTTCCAATTAGACGATACATTTCACAAAAGACATTCAAAGCATCAACTTGGAAAAACGTTTCTCTCGGAGATAACATGATGCCTCAACAGCAAAATAAATTTTTTATGAAATTTTGTCGGCTAATAAAAAGTTGCAACTATTTTCAAAGTACTCACACAGGATTTTAGAAAAAGAAAGATACGACTCAGGAATCTTGATATTTAACATTTTTTGCGATATTTGATTAGTCGAAACAGTTGCTTCAAATGCGTTTTTCGGTGGTGAGGAGTACACAACCTAATTGGTTTACACTTTTCCAAGACACTCAATTTTCACATAGTTTCCACCTTGATACTCGTTGCATTGTTCATACAACGTCCACATCAGCTTTTTGCTAACTTCCCTGGTGAAGTCAAACCGCTGTAAATACAATCATGTAACCAGCATTCTCAATCTTCAGCTTCACGACTTCAGTATAGTTAGTGGGCGTTGTCAAGCCGAACTGACACACGGCTTTCCTATTTCTTTTTTCAAAAGAATGAAAACAATGTCAACATAAGGAAATGTTTAGCAAACTATCTCTTCCAATGGTACTTCCGCGCTCTATGCAGGCATGATTGCTTTCTGCTGATTTAGTTATGGGAAAGATATTCTAGGACTGAACAAACATTCAGAGTCAGTCTCTCTGCAATCTGGTCAGCTGGAGTGTAATTACATGCATGACGTCGACTCAGATAAATAAGCAGCCGTTTGCGTTATCACCAGCGGGAAACAGACCTTTACAAATGTTTAACCAGAATAGCGACTGTTTTTGGTTAGCGACACAATGGACCATTAAACACCAAGACCACGAAAACGTTGGACTGTTGCCTATGGCATCTTTACGAGGTACGAACTGTCGTGATCCAACGCACACGCCATACGAAGTTTTGGCGCAGTACCGGTGTAAAAGTATTTAAATAAGAATATTGCAAAGGAGGTCGACCACAAACTGTATACCGTATGGCAAGTTTGAAGAATGAATAGTTCATCTGCACTAGGCCGTACAGAAAGAAAAACAAGCAAATTGAGACATATCTGAAAAACGTTTGGGCGGTTCCTTAACTTAAAGCACACCCAGTTCCAGATTTAATACCAGCAGATTTGGTTGATTACAATTTCCTCGTTCAAACAGATCATGGGTCATAACTTACGGCTCACAAAATGAAGTCAGTCGGCCTTTCACTATATCATTGTAAGCATATAGCTGAAGCTGACAGATGTGTTTAGGCTAGGGGTCTCCAAATGCGGCCCGCGAAGCCATTTCATCCGGTCCGCGAAGCCATTTTGTCAAATGATGAAAAAAAATTACCAAAATTTTGTTGATTTGGCAGAATGTAACATATCCCAAAACAATCACGTTACGTAAGATGTCCGGCCCTCGGTATGTTCTGTAATAGCTTATGTGGCCCTCGGACAAAAAAATTTGGAGACCCCTGGTTTAGGCCAACGGTGCACAACCTGCGGCCGTCCACATGTGATTTAAACCATAAGATTTGGCGGCCGTGCTGGCGTATATTGAGGCAAAACAAACGCAAGGCAAGAAAATCAGTCGACACGATGCGTAACAATCTGGATGGTGATGTTTCTTTTAACAAATTCGTTAAAATGTTGGACATTTTATTATACTTTTAGGCACAAGTAAATGACATATACCGGTTCAAACGTATCTCATAAATATAACTCGGAATCATTGGCGGCCGTACTTCATATAAATTAAAGTAATGCGGCCGGCAATAGCAAAAGGTTGTACACCCCTGGTTTAGGCTATCAGTAAGCTCAGAATGCCACTTGGAGATCAACCCGCACGCTCTACATCCTTGTGTTGAGGTTCCTGGTTAACCAACGCTTTTGTGACACCATCACCATTTCTTTACTAAATTCAGCAAAAACTTAATAGTTAATGTTGCGTGCCGCCCGCGACGAGTTAACAAATTCCATTTTTGACCCGTAAGTGGAAGAAGTAGCTGCCCCTACTTAAGATCATGAAGTTAGCTTGAAGAAACGTAATGTTACGGATCAGATTCGACTTGCTCTAGCAAAGGGCCTTTAAGCTAAAATACAACATTTCACCACTGATCGCACAGTAGTTAAGAACTTATTCGTTACTACTAGCGTACGTCAAAAGCAGAAATGTCGGTGTTCCTCGCGTTCGGCTGATGTCAACGTAGAAATTTCTAAGCAGCGATTTTCACCGCGATATTTCTTAAATCTGCTGAATGCACACGTTCGGCTGATGTCAATATCAACGGCAGCGACTGCGAAACCGGGATTTTAAGTCCACATTCTTGAATGTAGCAACATAGTACTAATGACAACATGGCTAAACTGCCATAGCACCAACGAAAGAACGTTTCAAATTTCAAATAAACCCATTGACATTTCGTTAGTTTTTACTTTAAACACTGTTGCCTATCCAAGATTTTTTTCACAAAAATGCAGTTTGATTTTGTTTGCGTAGTATAAAAACTTTTGGACTTATGCCTAAAGCCCTGTTGCTTTCAGACGTTCTGCGTGCGGTTGCGTCAACAATCATAGCGTAAAAACTTCCGTTGCGCATATAAATTGCTCGATACAAAAAATCGAACTTTTTGGCTGTTTGTTCACATCTTTTTGTATGCTCCGCTTGATCTCCCAACGACCAACACTCCACGACGGTAAACGCTTTTGAACCAGGCGTTCCCTCCCAAATTTGGTAACTCAACCACCTATTTCAGAGCAGCACGATTGCGCAACGAAGTCACAGTCAACTGCATTGAGGACTGCTTGAACCAGTTTGGTAGTTTTGTCGGCGTGCGTGATTTCAACACAGCGACAAAATTACCGTCGGTAAATTACGGAATTCATTGCTCAGCCACGGGAAACACGTATTCTGTACGGCATTCAAAGTATCGACATGTAGCGTGCCACAAACCTACGACGTAACAACACAACTCTGCAAAAAATGCCTGTTAAAATAAATCAAGTTTTCGTTGCTTCACATCCGCAGTCGGCTCCTTGTCAATCGTAGAGGGAATTGCTCTAATCACCATGAACTTCGACAAATAAAATTATTTCCGTGCACAGCATAATTCGCAGAAGCGATAGTTTTGACTTATCTTCAACGATATAAATGCATTAAGGGCTGTTTAAGCCAGTTTGATAGAACCATCTCATGTGATGCCAATCTGACCGGCCTGATCACAATTCATCATATACGCCAGTGCTGTTCAAGCATTTTGTCATCGTAGAACCCTTGATATACCTTCGCGTTTGTCATGGAACCCCATTAACAAAAATTTAAGAAACACGAATTACTTCTAAGAGAATCAAATATTTCGTTATTAGACACTTCAACAAATAAACAGTTATTACAGAAGTCAAAATATGTGTTGTCCCATTTTCTAACTTTGGCAATTGAATTACATTTGGTCTCCTCCGGATTAGGTGCCTCTTTTACATTTGAACTACATTGCTCATTACCGTCCACACTTTCGCTGTTATTATTTCGCTTCACATGAGAAAATATGCTATTTTGCTTCATCTGGTTTGACTAAATAGCAAAAAAGTTGGGTTTCACACTGTTTTTACTTTATTCCCACAAAGGCTGAACAGCAGCTTTAGTTTGTAATCTGTGACTCAGCCTACTCGCTACTAGACTCAGGCTGAGCCTACTCTCTACGGCTACGCAGGCTACTGTGAATTGTACATCGACAACATCGAATAACTCTGATGCAACAATAACGTTCATTTTAATTGAACAACAATGAACAACAAACGACGCAACAACTATCAATATTTACTTTTCCGCTATCTGCACTCAACCTCGTGCATAACTAACTGACCTACTTGGAGTCTGAATGCGGCACGGTGATCTAAAAAATTTTATAATGACACATTAACATACTGAAGCAAGAAATTTCCCCTAAGCCAGGGGTCTCCAAACTTTTTTGTCCGAGGGCCATATACTCTATTACACACTCGTTAGAGGGCCGGACTTCTTACGTCGTGTGATTGTTTCGGGAAAGGTTGCATTCCACCAAATCAAATTTTTTAAATTATTTTTTCGTCATTGATAAAATGGCTTCGCGGGCCGCATTTTGGAGACCCCTGCCCTAAACGATGAGAAACCCTTACGGAACCCTTAAAACCCACGGAACCCCACTACATTTTTGCGGAACACTAGGGTTCCGCGGAACCCCTGGTGAAGAACACTGATATACGCAATCGACCAACTGGATGAAGTGGGATTTAGTTGCAGTTCCAGGATTGATAGAGCAGAAAACGAGCACTGATTATATCGGCGCTGTGCATCAGACGCAACGAATTTACGGCAGTATTCGAAATTTTTTATATAAAATCTGTTCACGCAAACAACCCTTACACAATATATGGGTCCCAATATTCAAAAATATCTAAAGGAGTTTTAACCAAAAACGCTGAACCACGTATGTGTCAGTCAACTGAGCCAAAACCAATGTCCAGTTTGACTGATACATAGCTTCTCATAAATGCTCCGTGGAATATGTAGGTGCAGATTATGAAATTCGTACTAAACAATCTACCCAAACAACGGTGGCGGATCACACTAAAAGTAGAACCACAAAGGCAAAAGCCAGTACAACATGTTTGTCGAGTGCAACATGTTTGATCTAATTTAATTTATTGTTCACATAAAAACAACGAAGACTTGAGAGTTTGATCAATTGATTTTTTTGCGTTTTACAACCCACTATAACAAATATCTGTGATGATACCATACATACACTGCTAAGCTCTCCAGAAATATGGCTGATGCTCGAGACATGAGGAAACTTTGAAAAGTGTTCCTGCCACAATTAAAGACGAATGAAACGTTTGCCTAATATTTTTATACAAAGCCGGTTAATATCATCTACGCAGTTTTGCCGTACTCAAAACCATTCCTCCTGAAACAATTTTTCGACACCTCTGTGAGCATTCTTGGCAGGATGATAACGAAGACGACGTGGAAGTAACGAGACGCTGCGGTCAAGCACTGCATGCGGGCTGGAAAGTGCTTTGCCTAACCGCTACAGTATACTTTCTGAATAATTAAAACAATGCAAGATCAATCTCCACAGCATGTTAGACACCACCAAACGCAACTGATCCTAAATATACGTGTATATACCGGCAAATACCCTTCTCAAACAACTTTTTCGCGATCTGCTTACTTGCTGCGCACCGATCGCACTCATTGACAGCATGCCAATAAATTTTCTAAGTCACGCGTTGGGTCCACAGTTCTATAATCTAAACAGCAGCAACCTAGTTGCTTTTATTCTATAGACACAAAATTGCAAGGAAACCATGACACCGCAAACTACGGTGCGAACGATCTGCACCTACTTGAATCGAACCTGTCACGGCAGCGGCAACTTCCCCCATTTCAGTAAAGATCCGCCCAACTGCTGAAACACTCACGACCAGCCCGCTGCGGACACTGATGTTGTGCTGGCAATGTTCAGCGCTTACCTGCAAACACCACACACATGCGCCCACTAGATCAAAGCACGATAACTGCGTCGATCATGGCAGCCATAAAAGGGATCCGTCGTTGTTTACGTCCGAACACCAGGGAGAAAGTGCGTATTCGACTCGACGCCCTGACATTCAGACGTTTCGCCAGCGTAGTCAAATGAACTCCGAACAAATTTCCAATGAAGCTACTCTATCGATCGATTTGACTCGTATGACGACCACTGCCGAATTCTGCGAGCTACTGCCAAAGCTGCATGTGCGCTACCCAGCGTTTCTCCTAAGAGTGACACTTACGATCCAATAATGTAACCGTGATAGCGGTACAAGTCTCTTCGACACCCGACGCTTGTCGAGACGTTCAGTTGGATCAGGGTCAAGTTATGTTTCGGATTACGTGGCATGCCGTTTTCTCAGTTATCGATATGCTAGGTTCACATCTAACGGAGCTTGTGCAGGTTATAACAGTATATTGGATGCTATCAGTGCAAAGCGATTCGCTCATAACTTCAATACAACTGTAAATTTTGTGATTGAGAACGATGAAGCATGAACACTTCACATGCTGCAACTCAAATCACAATGAGAAAAGTTTCAAAACCTGCTGCACAGCGTTCTATCACAGTAAACAAAAGGAACGTTTTTATTCCAGGTAGAATACAATTTATTGAATGACGTATATCAATTGCCATGCATCAACAATGCGACATCCGCATTTAGAAATCTGACACATGAGCGCCAGTTCATAATGTGCAATGTAGTGCAGTCGGAAGCACCAAACGGTTATGGACCAAACAGAGGAAGACGCAACCAAATCTATGGCAGTAAGGTTTTTAAATTTTAAACCGAGTGGCTGCCCGCATGTGGCTAGCGTGGCCACTTGAAGTCACTCAACCAATACGATAACCACTTGAGCGAACGATCCACGCTAGTGTTTGCTATTCTCATCCTTGTGCAACGTAAACGCTCAACGTTAAAAACAAACTCACACCCACCATCGGTCAATACCTATTTTACAGTTATAAGTAATCATTGCACTTGAATGCGCACAGATCTGTTTTTTTCTCGTTGAGACATTTCGGTCATTTAGGCATTACGACTAAATTGACTTAATTTTTTGGTCAATTCAAAAGAATTCGGTCAGTGACCGACAAATGACCGAAATAAAAAACACGCACAGTTTATTGTTGTTATGGGGCGAGGGACCGCAAGGTCATCGAATCAAGCCCCTAATAACGCAACACAAACAAAACAAAAGGCACATAAACAAGAGTAAACAA
>JGI24021J15306_10001968_pt1 | contig 21294 bp, 10 predicted proteins | sample Ectturendosymbi1_FD_15306 | JGI IMG/M metagenome (IMG submission 15306)
CTGTCAAATAATGGCGTTAAAGTTTATCAACAAAAACAATGTGATAGTCCACTAAATAACTTACAAATGTAAAGTGATATAAATAATTGAAAGAGGCGGTGTCAACTTAAAAAACAAGTACAACACTTACTGTACAACGAATAGGTAACTTAAATAGAAAGTGGACATTCCTCCCCTGAACTCATGAAATTCCTACCTGGGGAGGAATTCCTCCCCGGTTGGGAACCACTGGTATATTCTATCATGTTGGTTAAAATTTTCCAAAGGTTTGACAATCATTAGATGAAGGCAAAATGCAAACATTTAGTATTTGCAATCATTTTTTGAATCATTATATCGAAACCTCCCAGTTTGGCTGTTGAGCCTTCAGGCAATCAACTGTCACAGGTGAGCTTTTGCTTGCATCTCACTGGAATGAGGATGCATCGCTGATGCAGAATCGATATCCTAGTAAAACACTTCATGATCAGATTCGGCTATGTTCTGTGTCGCCCTTGTAGTGTGTCAAAGTTATATTATGCAAGATTTGTTGTTTCTGCATTGCATGAATTATTTGTTGCTGGTAGCTGATGATTGGTTATGAAAATCAAACTTTTGCTTACACAAGCAACAACAACATCTTAGTTGAAAATTTATCCTAAAATGCCTTGTGCAATTACAAAATTAGTAGGGATGAAATATCTTAACCACACACTAGGCTTTGAAGCAACATTGCTTGACATGACTGTAGTGCACCTGGCACTTCTTGAGAGCTGTTTGTTGGTTGCAGTGATTGGTATTTCATTGAAGACTAGCTTAGCACCACACCGGTGTAAATAATGCATCACCTAACAGTTTTTGCTTGATAAATCAGTGTTGAGTCATGTTAAACACACAGGGTATACTTCTTTTTTCCATGCTGTTTTTTCCACATAAATTTTTACTCATTGATCTTGATGATTAGCTGTTTCACAACCTATGCCATAACTTATATACATCTATGAACACCCACTTATCTTTCTCGTGACTGTGTTTACTCAATTGTATTTTTACTCTTTGCATTTGGTTGAATGCAATATTTATGTATTTGTACAGACAAGCTTTGTCAGCTTTAAAATGTTCTTGTTACATTATCTTGCTGTGCTGGTGAGTGACACATATGACAGACTTAATTTTTAGATTACAATCAGAATTATACATTAACAGTATATTGCACATATCTTCTATGAATTGTTTATTCAACTTGTGTTCATAATTTTCCTCAAAGTTTCAGGATAATTTGAGGAAAATCATTGATCAGTACTTTTGTGTAGTATTTGATTAGCTCTCACTGAACAGTGAGATGAAACATTTAAAACATTTCATTTTTTATCAAGTCACAATCATGTTAATTTCGCCATGATGCTTTGTTAGCTGTTATTTACTTCTTCCTAGCAAGCTTGCTATATTCTTGTTATATGTTACAAGCTGTGACAATCCCACTATGAGCAATTTTTGAATGTATTGTTGTGCATGAGTGAATACTTCACAATGTTATTGTGTTTGTCAAGCATTTGTTTTAAAAACAATTTGTGAAAGAAGCAAAGCAGGCCCATTCACATTTGATTTAAGAATGTCATGGTAAATGTGTAGCAAGGAGTGTCAATTTGTCAGCACTGGACAAAGAACAAAAAAACAAAATTTGAAAAGAGCATTTGTTGAAGTTTAGCTTATATATAATTTTAAGCACGTGTCTGGTGTTTAGCTGATACTCTCATTTTATTTAGCTTTCTGAAGGTTCATGTTTTACTGAAATGAAATACTTACCCCTGATAGGTTCTGATCGATTTGTTATAGATGCTTTTGAAAACCTCATGGAGTTAAGTTGTGAGTAAACCTGATGAGCGCACATATGTGTAAAAGTTGGGTTACAATCAAAATTCCAATTCTGGTTGTAACAGAAATGTGTATTGGTTGATTTGCAAAAATATTTACAGCAGTGCCAAACTGAAAAGCTATAAGGCTCTTTAGTCTTGCGTTACTCAATGCATTTACCCATTTTTGAAGTTTAAAATTAGATGACTAAGTTCAAAGTTTTCACTATCTTCAATATTTTCAGAGTTTTTGAACTCAAGTAAGTGTGCATACAAGCATATGGGAGTCTGTGCAATGTTTTACAAGAGAGATGAGGTATGAAAATACTGAATAAGATTTGTGGAATATTGCCACTTGTGTAATCTTCCTCTCGTTTTACTTTAGTTGTTTAATCTGAGTCCATTCCAGTTGTTCTGATACAGAAATCAGTTCACCTTTTGGAAAGTTCCAGCATTGTGATATCGCATTCTCCTCAGAATTTTAGCAGTTTATTGTAAAGTTGCAGGAGATAGAACGTGAATAATTGCTACATTGACCTCCACCTCCATGTCAATTTAACATGGATTTATTGGTTAATAAATGCCAATGTGGCATCACTTATTTAAAAATCTTGACATTTTTAGTTTTTACTATTATTACAGTTGATTTTCATTTGGAGAAGTTGTAAAAATTTATACTCTTTTTAAATTAACCCACATCCAAATGGACAGTGTGTATGCTTTTGAAACAGTGTCTCTTTGTCACAGTGGACAAAATTGTGTGCTTTGACTTCCATTTCATAAAAAGTACATCGTCATCTTGCAGCATGCATTGATGAGATGCTTTGTTTTGATTCAGCAGACCTTAATTTCAAACAAATATATCAGTTACATAATTTTCAAGCCCATGTTGATTCTTAAACTTTTAATTTTTTTCATGTACAATAAATATACTGTACGACATTAAACAAATCTGTATGTTCTTTCAATCCAAGGAGATTTAACAGTATCAGATTTTTACAATACGAGCTAAGCTCTTAAGCAATGCATGTTGTTCACAATTTATACTTGATCTGTTAAGTAGACATCCTCATTTCTTCACCTTCCTATGAAGTGTGTAAAGTTTGAAAATTAAATAAAATCCTTATAAACAGTGAAACTAAATGCAGGTATATGGGTGTAATGACAAAACAGACACATAGGAAGAAAGTGCCATTGCTGAAAACCTAAATGTTATATTTTCTGTAGTAACACAAAATTTTGTATTGGTTTTGTTCGTGGATAAAGGCCAATGCTGTCTAATTCTGCTAATTTCCATCTTCACCATATGAGGCAAATGGTTTGACAAACAAATAGCCATTTGTACAACAAAAAAGTTGTGATTTTCTTGCTTTTAGCTGTGGATAAACATAATGTGTATGCACAGACATGTTCGAGTTTTTGAAAACTGTGTGCATGTTGTGGAAGAAATTATGCATTGTCATCATTACACGTCATTTACTTTTAACACAGGTAGATAAGTTGTATCAATATTAGCATATTAAACTTCTGACTATTCAAGTTGTGTTCTGTGATTGATGGGGAACCAGTAAGCATTTGAAAGATGCCATTGGTAAAGCGTTCTGTTTCCCCATCTGCTCTATGTAGGCAATCACTTCCAAAAAATGTTCGCAATGAACTGGAATGTGTTACAAACAACACACTTTCAGGTAAGTGAATATTGAATAATGTGATTTTCAAATTTGTAGAAATTTAACCTGGCCATTAACATGTTGCGTGCGACATGGTGACATTTCACTTTGTGATGCAGCGTGCGTCAAGGCGTGATCTAACGTTATAAAATAGTCTTTAAAAGTGTGACTGGAAACGTTCATCTACTGTTCGAATTGATCACTCAGGCATTTCGTGACTGGTCTAACGTACTTATGGTGCATTTTTTCTTGTTGAAAGAGGTTTGCAGAACTTGGAGAATATAGAGATAAGCAGAGGAGCATTTGGTATCCTTACATTGCATTCACCACAATTCCATGCACTAATAAACACATTTTACCGTAACACTTTGGTGTCCGACCACTTTTGGGGATTTCTGAATAAAAACTGCCGAAACGCACATGGCTTTGTGCAGGAATTTCTCCAGTCCGATAAGGGCTACCAACCCGGTCAAAATCTCAAAAGACGCAGAAAGTCTTTTAGCTTGCACTCGAAAAAAAATTTTTTGCTTGGGGGATGCGGGTTTTTTGTGAGTGACATCATAAGTGGAGGACTTTCAGGCCACCTTGGCCCACTATACCTGGTGCTGGGCGCCAACCGTTAGATGGCAATATTTCGCTGAAGATTTTTGGAAACTAGGCTACAATCCGAGTCTTTTGATACTTTGGATGACCTGCTGGGGTTTCAGGTTCATAAGTTATGATCTAAAGTAATAAGAAAATTTGACTAATTAGATAATTAATTGATTTGTTTATTTTAGATCATAACTTTTGACCCGGAAATGCTAGAAAGTTGATCAAAGGCCCAAAATACAGACTCGAACCTCGTTTCCAATAAAAACTTCAGCGAAACTTTTTGGCCTAGCGGTTGAGTCCAAGGCCAGGCAACATGAGCCAAAATGGCACCAAAACTACTTCACTTATGATGTCACTCACAAAAAATCCACAATCCCCAACCAAAAAATTTTTTTCGAGTGCTGATTAGAAAACTGGCCGATCTGTTTGAGCCCTTGAACAGCTCTCTAGCGCAATCGGCAGAGGAGCTATGGCGTTGGTAAGGCAGCCGAAAACTGCTGGTTTTAGGTTGAAATCTAGGTATGAATATATCGTACGCTGGCTCTCAAAGTGTTAATCCAACATGGCTGGTTTGCAGTTAGTTTTGTGCTGCAAAACTTTTAATTATACTTCGATATTTCAGGTGAAATAGAGTTTATTCAAACTCTATAGCATAAGTTCTGAGCGTGCTGCACAAGTGGTGATGAATGAGCTCTCTGATGAAAAGACGAGCTCATAAATCACAATTCATTGAATTCTGTGCCCGTGCTTCAGGCAAACAAAGCAACAGATGCTGAGGTTTACAGTCAACAAATAGCGGTGAAAAAGTGTTGTATTGATTACAGTACCCGGTTTTCAACAAAGTTGCTTGCAAATGGTTTAGCAATATGTTTTTCAAAAAGGATGTATGAAATAGGGAGCTGCGTTTGCCACAATGTAATACGTCACATTGACTTCGCAGAAGTAAAAGGTAACATCGTTGCAATTGGTACGAAATAAGCTTTCTCATAATGTCTTAAATTTTTACGTAGCTCCTCTGGTTCATAAGTTATAGTCAAAAGACAAACAGAAAGCCACAAAAAAGGTTCAAGCCAGATGTGCTGTGCAACCAATTGTGGCTTGATGTGACCTGCTTCGCGCCAACGCTTCGCATGTTAGGGTATGAGACAGAACGCCAAAGCACCACACCTAACGTGTTAATGACAGGCAAATAAAGTGAACATTGTTAATGCCCTGCATTACATGTTCCGTAGCTTACCACTACCAGCACAGGAGGCACATATGGCAACCTGGTTTTCTTAAAATAAAATGAACAGCACAACAAGCCTACTTGCTTTGAAGAAGCAGCTGTGCATTCAAGGTTTTTTAAGGAATCTTTATGAGTGAACACTTTTTTCTAATTCGCAATTGAATATTTGCAATATGCAGCTACTGTAGAAGATCTTTTTAAATATATTTACAAATTATCTGTGCTATTTAAAACAACATGTTTTCATGCCAGAAACTCATAGGAATCTGTTTTTTTTTTGACATAGACCAAAATGATTTTGAAATGGCTGAAAAAAATTCAGTCATTCTGGTCAGAATGTCTGAAAATAAAGGCTAAAAAGCACTGTTACTGTGAGTTTTAATACAACTGTGAGACAAATGACCAAAATGTTTCAGTGACCAAAATGTCTCAGCAGAAAATGGTCGAAATGTCTCAGCCAAAGAAAAGCCAGGGTGGAATTACTTTACCCTTGTCCTTGGTGCTATGAATCGTCTTTGGATCCATATTTAAGTACCACTTCCTTGTTAACACTTTCAGCCCTGAACTCCTTATCTGTATCGATTGGGTTATACAGAGCAGAAACTGGCCCATGTACAAATAGAGATCTGGGTTCAATTGGATACTGGCTGTAACCTTCCTCTTTTGAAAGTTAGTATATCTACATGGAAAAACTATGTAGAGAAGTAGCAGATTTAACAATTGCAGAATTTGCTTAACACTTTGGCGTCCGGCTGCTTTTGGGGATTTTCGAAAAAACTGCCGAAACGCACGTGGCTTTGTGCGGGAATTTCTCCGCTTCTGTACCAGTCACAGACCTGGTCGAAGCGTCAAAAGACGCAGAAAGTCTTCTAGTCTGCACTTGAAAAAAATTTTTTTGCTTGGGGGGTGCGGGTTTTTTGTGAGTGACGTCATAAGTGGAGGGATTGTAGGCCACCTTGGCCAACTTCACCTAGACCTGGGCGCCAACCGTTAGATGGTAGTATTTCGCTGAAGTTTTTGTTGGAAACTAGGCTACAAACCGAGTCTTTTGATACTTTGGATGACCTGCCGGGGTTTCAGGTTCAAAAGTTATGATCTAAGTTAATACAAATTTTTGTCTAATTAAATTAATTTGTTTATTTCAGATAATGACTTTTGAACCAGAAATGCTACAAAGTTGATCAAAGGCTCAAAAGACTCAGACTCAAGCCTAGTCTCCAATGAAAACTTCAGCGAAATACTTTGGCCTACCGGTTGGGCCCTAGGCCAGGCAACATGAGCCAAAATGGCCCAGAAACTACGTCACTTATGACGTCACTCACAAAAAATCCGCAAGCCCCAACCAAAAACTTTTTTTTCGAGTGCAGACTAGAAGACTGGCCAATTCGTTTGAGCCCCCTCTCTAGCGCAATCGGCGGAGGAGCTATGGTGTTGGTAAGGCAACTGACAACTGCTGGTTTTAGGCCGATTTCAAAGTACGAATATATCGTACCCCGGCTCTCAAAGTGTTAATATCTTTTTTTCAAACAAGGAAGAACTCCAACATTGACAATGGATGGCATGCTAACTTAATGCTGTTGGGTTTATACCTTCTATCATCACATGTGGCAAAACATCTGCAAATTTGTAAGGATAAACAACTAAAATTACTTATTTACATGAAATTTGTTTTGCAATTGCATTGTTGTTTCATACATAACTTTACAAAATGTTTGCTTTGTTTAGCAATTGTTATAAAGTCTAATCTTTAACATGTTGGTGGGCAAATGGAGATGTGGCATTAAGCATGTTTCTACTTACGAAATATGAACCCTGTGGTTCGTGCTTTGCTTTTTACTTCTGTAGGAATCACATGACAAGCTAATGTAATTTGTCTGCTATATAACTCTTGTTTAATATCATAACAGCACAAACCAGGTAAGACTTTTGCTGTGCTTGGTATTATCAAGTTTTAAGAATTACCTTCAGAACATGGAAGTATTAAACAAGAGTTACATAGCAGAGCTTCAAAAGTTGTTGACATATGAGTAGAAGCTGTGAAATCTGCAGTGTTTTATACATTTTCAGCATGTAGTTAGCCTTCTTTTTGCATCAGTCAGCAGAAGAAATGAGAATAAATGCAACTCTTTTATTACATTGTACTAGGGGTGATGGTTTTGGATTGTGTGAGCATACCTCTCTAAAATAGTATTATGTCTGAAGATTTATTAAATATATCTGCAGTGTATTTGTCAGCTTAAACTGATTTAGCACTGACTTCATTACAGTTTGGGATTGTCTATTGGTATGTGAATGCATTTTGCTTAAAAAATTGTGCTCATTAGGGTACCTGTTGCTCAAACTGAGTAATTTATGGAAATTTGAATAAGATTGTAGGACTGAAGATACATATTGTTACATGAAATCAATTTCCCAATTTAAAAAATTTGCTGATGGATTCAAACTCTTCACCTTTGTGGAGACTCTATAGCTGCTTGAATATAGATATGTGCAGGTTTGAATCATCACAAAATGATGAAAACAGAGCCCAATCAGCTAATTCCTCAAAAGCTTACAGCAAACCTAGAACTTTTGATGGAAGTAGTTTAGTGTTTACAATATTGGCAGTATGGAATTTTCTTCTGACAGGCAGCAATTTCCTAGTAGCATCTCTCATAAATTATTAACTAAACTTTTAAAATCTTTCTCAATGAATATTTCATGTTCCACTTCACCTTGTGTAAGTTTGGCAACTCAGGACTGTGGTATGTGGGGCTGGCAGCATTTTTTGTGGTTTTTTTTTGTGGTTAATCTGTTTTATCTGGTATCAGGTTTGCAACATTTGAAGCCTTGAAGGTATTCAGTGCAAGTGAAAAAAGTGCTCAGCTACTTCAAAACAACTAGCAGTTATGCTTGTTGTACTCTAATGGAAAACTCGGTCCCCTGCAAAGATAAATGCAGATGCAAGTTGCAACCACTATACAATTTTTGTTATTTATGATCTAACTAAACTGTTGTTACAGTGACCCATGTGTCCAACTTAATCCCACTTGTGAGACTGTAACGGCTTTGCTTCCATTAAATCCAGATGAAAACAATGGTTTCATGCATGGCACATATGTCATAATAGCTTTTACTGATCTGGATGTTCAGATGATTGTGAAATCCATGTGGCCTTAGTTTACTAATCTCACAGAGAAGCTATACTAGGTTTCAACCCAATGCTGCTGTTGAAAAACAATTAGCATCCAATACACTGTTTGGCTAAACAGATTAAGAAAACAATTTCAGATTTGTATGTTTAGCTTTTGCACTACCACTCCGACCATATTGCTATCTGAAGGTTGTGTTCACTGTGCAATAGTTTTCTATCTTTAGGAATGGCACTGCAATGCAAACTACCCACTGTCAACCAAATACAGTTTTTGTACAACGTTTATTTTCAACTTTTACTCATGGGCTCATTTAAATTCACTAGTGATGTCCCTCAACAACAGCTGCTTGCGATGGTGAATTAGTGATTCTACAGAAGTTAAATGAAAAAGTTACTTGCAAATACTGTAAACCAACCAAATATTCCGCTCCATTTTAATAAACGTCAGTAGAATTGACAATTAGTCTCAATTAGTGTTAGATCCTCTCGACAACTGGAACAAAAATGGAGCCCTTGGCGTGCATTTGAATTGCTTGATATTGACCATTGATAATTGGTTGTGGCCGAATTCTGATGCAACCTACTTTGCCTCAGGAATGCTGCTACAAGTCACCAAGGTTTTCGAATAAGTTTTCCAACGTTTCAATCAAAGAAAGTATCTTGAAATCATTGTACTATTATCTGGTTGTCATTGTCAAGTAAATTTATGTTTCGCAGACAAGAAAAAAGAACAGCTTATATGAGTGAATGCCATTTTTGGACTGTAGCACCAAACTGTTCCAAGCACTGTTTCAATTGCACATGGCATGCGAAATGATCAAAACTGTTTTTATTTTCGGTACTGTAGGTGTTCTGGTACTGGTGCATTTTTTCGTTGCAGGCGTCATCGCACAACTATCATCCCTTTCGCTTCACGCTGAAGACCTCTTCGGCGAACTGTTCATCGAAGCCAGTTCCTTCTATACAAGGGCGAGCAAGCTACAAAGTCGAATTGACAGTTTGTCGGTGAAAGTGACACAGTTAGATTCCACCATTGAAGAAGGTCAGTGTACATTGTGGGGTGAACAATATGTTTTTTTTGCATTCACTTCTTTGATTGTCGTTACACATCCGTCGATATACCGGCGTTTCGTAGCTTCAACAATTGAACGCAAATCAGAACATAACCAGCGTTGAGCTGTTGGATGCGAATGCTTCACCGAAGAGTGTTAACTCCATGAAACAGCGGATATGCAATTTCTGAGGGACGCAGTAATTTTCACCGTGTTTGCTCCACAGGGATTCTTGCGCTGCGCAATCACTGAGGCATACCAGTCCTATAGGTTGCCATTTAGCTATGTTTTCTTATTCATCCTATAGGCTGAAGAAACTAGTTGACTAAACTGTCAGTTAACCTATAATTATACAATGCTGCTCATGTTCTTCCCCGTTGTGCCTGAGCGTGTAGTTTTTAGATTTTTTATGCTTGACTTTGGGCTAATGCTTTGTTATACATGCAGAAATTAAATTGAGTAAGGTTCCAGGAGTTGTAAGTTATCAAAACGTAAATCCATCAACCGGCAATTCTTGTCTTGCCCATGACAAACTTCCAATCGTGAAGTGTAGTCTTCGAAGTGAAATGTTAAATTTATATCTCAAGCAGTTTGCCCAACTTTCGCTGTCTGTATGAATATATTTTGTAGATTTTATTTGCACTTGACTTTTTATGTCTTGTACGACAAAAACCGATGTCTAGATTTCAATTGCACTGAAGTCACTTATTTAAAGCTATCTCGTAGTAACCTGATTTCTGTGTCTGTACAATAATTTCTGCGACCTTAAACGCCTTTTTGTTTTCTTAGTAGTGTTTGCCTATGTTTGTCAAATTAAACTAGAAACCTAGCACAGAAAAAATTAGATCGGGTCCTTTTCTAAGCTAGTAAGTGCTTGTGTTCTAGTAGAATGATGGTTTGAGTTCAAAAACTGCTGGTTCCGATTGTTTGCAATTGTTTTCTTTGTTCGATTCATGCAGTTGTTTTCTTTGTCAACCTGGAGTCACACTACTGCATTGCGATGCTAGGACTTGTCTGTCAAGAGCATACGCCACAGTGCCACAATCCCTTCGAGTAAACGGAAGTTGTTGCGTATGAAGCAAACTATAACTCACATGCCAGCTATCTCGGTTGCGGACGAAAATGTTTGGGCCAGTTCTTTCACCAAGCAGTATGCAACGTTTCTCTTCGCTCTCTGTGAGCTGTAACAGCTGCTTATTATTGAAACTTGCTCAGTGCATATAATACGCAAGAAGGCCTGCTAGCATCGCTCCGAATCTCGCGAATGCTGTCGGAAAACTCTAAACCACTGAAGCAGTAAAACCCTAGCTAATAAAAACTGGAAAGTGCGGACGATGCGGCGACAGCTTGCGCTGAAAAAGTTCTGCGTTTTCTAGCTGGGAACCCAGAAGCGTTAATGAAAACCGAGAAGTTTTACTCAACAGCTGTGGAAATGAACACAACCATTTGTGCACAAAAAATCTGCCGAAGTTTAGTGATAGGCGCGTGCGGCGGTATCAGACAATTGCCTAATTGCACGTGGTTTGTTTTCTTAATATCGTTGAAGTAAATATGATTTTTTCGTCAGATGTTGAATTTTAAGTTTGTTCACGTGAACGGCTGTGTCATGAGGAAGCTTGGGTTTTCCAAATTGTTAATTGAAAACATATCAGAGAAAAATATTCGGATATTGGAGTATCCTTAAACACGGCAAATTTACGGTTTTTCAACATCTGCGTTGGCGGCACCGTTTAAGTTTGAAATAGGTTGTTTTCTTCGTATTTTTTTTCTGGTATAGAACTTTGTTAATTACACTAGGAAACTGTTCCCCAGCATATAGAATCTCCTGCTTTTGTAGACAAAGCTTCCTGATAGTTTGTTTTCCTAAGTCTTCCGAATTTCATTCGCTTTCGGTCATTTGCAAGTGAGCTTGCTTTACCAGCTGTTTCACCAACGTCGACATTTCAGTTTAACACTGCATCCAGTGCAACAGTTGGAAAAGCAGGCACTTTGCCTGTCAAGTGCGTACACCCGACCAGCGCGTACCTTTCTACTGTTAGCATGGCAAACATTGTTATACGCTGTGGCGGCATGTCTATTGTTTAAAGAGCTTTCCTGTCTTTTGTGAAAGCGAAAGCTTTTCCATTTCAAGTTCGTCGCACGATTTATTGCTTAGTTGCGTTTATGCCTGTGGTGCGACCGTAGAATCGACAACTTACTCACCGCTCCCACCAGTGAAACTGCTAATTTGTTGACGCGTAGTTAGCGATTGATTCATAGTGTAGTGCAGTGGTTCTTAACGTGGGTTCGATAAATCCCCTTGGGTTCTGTAAGTCAGCCTTAGGGGTTCAACGGTGGTCTGATGCATGGTCATTTCCGTGCGCGAATAAAATATGTCTGTTTCGAATAAATCGCTTGTGTATTTTCCAAATTTACGAAAGAGTTCGTTCGGTAAATGCTCGGATGAAGCTTGTGGGATCCTGCACTTCGAATAAGGCTGAGAAACACTGGACTAGTGCGTGGAGTTTCTGTTGTTCTTTTCTTACTTTTAATAGCAGCATTCTGCGGCACATGCGTTTCGCAGAACTGGTCAGCGTCATACTTGGTATAAAAATTAACCTGTCACACTTTCCGGAAGTCCATCGACTACGACGATGACTTCCTCTTCAGGATCATGAGCTGTTGCGTCGCTTGTGGCTTCGTTCATAGGAGCGGGGGGCAAACTCAGAGGCGCACCTTCGTCAGTCAAGAGCTGGACTGGAGCATGGGATTTCAGTAACGGGTGGGAGGAGTGTCGCTTCTAAAGCGTTCATGCCTGCGTTGGCGGCACTCCTCGCAGACACGAGTGCTGTTCAGTTGAAAATTGTTGAGAACTTGATGACGAGATGAACGTCGTTCCTTCCTGGAAGCGGCCGTGGTCTAGAACTTCGGTGGTGGGAGGTTGCACTGTTTTCGAACGGGTTGAAGATGTTCCTTAAATCGTTCTATTTTCTGCCCTCTTTGTATGCGTCGACCGGAGGCAAGTTCGCCATCAGAGTATCTGACATGGGAGACGGCTTTCACCCATCCTATAGACTTGGCCGATTTGGCGTTGAAATACAAGCACCTCAATGCTTCGGCAGTTAGCTGTTGCAGGGTCTCGACATTTGCTATGCGGTCCTTCCGTGTGATGCTGAGGGATCTGCGGCGAGGACCCAGTGGAGACATCTGATAAGAAACGCCTTAAGGCCTATTCACGTATGCCCTGCAAAGGGTGCAGGTCCAACTGGACCACAGAGCAGGGCAGAAATGCAGATTGCCCAGCCCAGCAGGCCACGACCATGATTTTCAGGGAGAGATTCCTGTTTAGAAATACTCAGTCGATAAGTCTTCCGAGGTCTGCGGTGGCCTGTCGAATGCGATTCTTGATCTCGTCGCTAATTGAGCACGTTGAGAACAGTGTACTGTCCAGGCAGGTTGAAGTGCTCTACCATTGGGACGAGCACTTTCCCGACCGAGTTGTGTCCGGTAGGATTGGAGCTTGGCACATGACTACAATCTCCCGGGCGTTGCCGTTTAACTCGACACTGCTGTATGAATCTTTCATGATGCTTGGATTGCGTTGTAAGCCATGAGCGTTCGTTGAAGGAGGGAAAAGCAGCATCACCTGCGCAATGGTGGAACACTGTGGTGTTACGCGATACATGGATTGTCGGCGTCTCTGTTGGCAATTCGTATGAATCACTGCAAATCACGTTCTTCAGTTTTGTTGCTGTAATCAACTTTCCCTAGCTATACTTCCACCGCCAGTCTTAAGTTCAAATCGTTAGATGTATGTTTTGAAATGTCCGACAACTTAAGATGCATGTGTTTGCTTGCAAAAAAACGACAATTTATTTTGCCGAACACAGTCAAAAATATTTTATGATTATGAGTGTTCTGTAACAAATCGATTTTATGTCCGGTATCATCAGCTGTGTTATACCTGCCCATAACGTTCTAGATGTTGCCGAGTTGCATTTCGTTTTTGCAAGTTTTGCTCACGTATACGCTCTACCCGACAGCACCTTTCCGATATACACAACAAAACAATTATATCAACGCACACCTATTTCTGTACCTCATAACCGTAGCGTTCATGGACGTCGGAAGGATTGTTTCCAGGGGGACCATTTGCCAACTCTGAAACTAAAAGAAAAACATTTTTCTACTAAAAACATTTTTCTCCTAGCAAAATATCACATTGCAAGATCCAGGGGACAAGGTCCCCCTGTACCTCCTTCCGACGCCCGTGGTAGCGTTTCCAAGCGGCCGCATCAAACGCAGAAGATTGGTTTTGACTTGGGCTGTTTTTCGCGACTTACTGTGACGGAAGTCTTTTGTCTTCTGTCATTTGTTAGTTTCGCTGCACGACATCAACATGCGCAAAGCGTTTCGCTCGAGTGGACTGACCGACCAGCAAGTCGTCTCGCGCGAGTCGCTCCCGCCGCCGCTACAAACGACTTACAATCGCGCCAACAAGCCACCTCCGCTGCAAGAACTGAACCGGTTCAGGTAAGGTTGCTACCTGGCTCCACCACCACCGTCGTCAGCCAGCTCCCCTTGTTGTGAATGTTATTGTTCTTTTCGCTCGCACCGTCGTTTTAACGCTTGGCCAGTTGACAAAACATCGGCCCAGCGTTAATGGCCAGCGTCTTGTCACGATTTTCGGGCACAAGTACGTGTGCGTCGTGGCATTTGCCGGCGCCAAGCTGATCCGCAACAACGCCAGTCATGTTTGCACGACGGCGTCTTGCCTGAGACGTCTTTACGCACGCGTTTGCTGCTGTTTAGATCATGCATGCATGCATTCCATCTATACATCCGTGCGCATGGGCTTTTATCTTAATAGATCATTTTCCAAGATCATCTGGTATGTGTTCTCACGTAAGCGGTCTGTGGAAGGTCTTTTTAAAACTTCACCAGGGTTTTGTTAGTCGTAAAGAATGACCGAGTTTTGGCAGTTCTTCAAGTTCAATGAACATGACCAGAGATGGGTGCAGCATCGCCACCAGTTGATATTTTTTGGGGAAATGTGATTGTAACTTGTTGTTGTACTATTTTCGGGAGGGGCAAAATGATGTGACTTGTTGTTCCTAACAACTAAACAGTTTTTTTTTATCATTTCGGGGGGGAATTTCCTGGTTGGCCTCCCACCCTGGTTGCGGTCCTGAACGGGTGCAATTTACGTAAACTAGTGGTTTCGGATTGGATAAACTTGTAGACAAATGTTGACGCGATAGAGCTTCATTTAATGTTCGACCTTATAACCTTTTGCTTTTGAGATTGTTCCAATGATTCGTTGCGAAACAATTACTGTGGTTACGAAACAATCACTGTAGTTACGAAACAATCACTGTGGTTGCGAACAATCACTATCGACGAAAATATGCAGTAAATGGGTTTGCAATGAGATTTCGACGTATAGACCTTATGGTTCTGAGATAATTCCAAGGATTTGTAACAAAAGGTAATCAATGTAAATTGATCGTTAAGGGTTGGAATCGCCCGCCACTAGGGAGCCAAAAACATTTTAGGACAGTATGACTCGTTGTGTGGCTCGAGTTCACGCTCCTTGAGCTGATGATCCGCAGTATACCAAACAATGCTCCCTCCAAGGTGCGCAACTACACAGTACCACCAAACCATTTGCGCAGTGAAATCTCATTCTCGCGCACTTCCAACATTCAAAATTAAATATCGTATATATATCGCATAGATAGACCTTCAACGCTGCACTAGTTGTGTGTCTACATGGTGGCGTAATTGCGCGCTCACCAAAAAAGAACATTTGCTCAGTGTAAAATTGTCTTAGAGGGAACACGAAAACCAACACACCGTAAAACGATCTCTCAAGGTTGCGCGTGGCTGTTTGATTTATCCGGACATTTCAACACTGCCTGTTCATTTACATCCTGGAAAGTCTGAACGTAGTGAATGTGAAATGCTCGCGCTGCTGTCGTCGCGCAAGTGGCCCGAGTTAAAAATACCTTCGTGTATCTTCGCATTTGTCTGCAACTGCGTTGGAAGCAGTTTGTCTCTTGGCCATCATCGCGATGCCGCGCCGAAGATAGTTGTATGCTTGAAACGTATGTACAGTAGGAGCGCGCTGAGCGTGCACTGAAACGGGTGAAATATTTGGTAATGAGTCCCATTGTGTTATTTAGGCCCCGAGTGTTTGAGCTTGTTTTTGTACTTGTCCGCACGAACCTTAACCTGATCTGCGTGAAACGAAGGGACTCATAACTTTTTGAGGTCTTTTGAAACAAGCAACCCAATTCAAAGTTTCCCGAGTCGCAGTTTCTAAGAATCTAACGCTTGGCGATATTTCCGACATCTTCCGCTGGCTGAAAGTCGACTTGGTTGTGGGTAAAACCCCAACCAGCGACAAACGATCATCGGTGGCGGCAGGGTTGCCAGTTGCGTGACAAGGAATATGGCAAGTGTTTGTCCAGTTTATGATAAATTTTTGGCAAAAAATGTTTGAAAATGGCAGTGTTTTTGTTTTTTCGATCATGTTTTTTCGATATCATTTTTTAAAGTTTGACGATTGTAAAAGATTCGTTTTCATGGAAATAAGGATGTCTGCTTCGTAGGCAAAGTAAATCCTCTGTTTAGACCAGGGGTCCACAAATACTTTTTGTCGCGACCCTAAAAATATTTCTCAATTCTCGTGACCCAAACATTTCGTGAGCATATAATTGTGTGGAAACTACTTTATAATTAAATATCAATTTTAAGACTACTATTGACAGTAACCATTTTCATGCACACATTTGTATGAAACTTATCACATGAAACAGTAAATGATTGCATTTATTCTGTCTAGTGTATAATTATACAGACGCGATATTCTTATATTTATGGCATAATTAAATTATTCCGCGACTCGAAGTGGAAGGTCTCGCGACCCACTATTTGCGGACCCTGGTTTAGACGATACTCTCTGATCCTTCACTGCGAAATGATTCCTTTTGATTCATAGCTGAAAACTGGAATTAATATTTCTGTTTGAAGCACATTTCGGTACCAGTAACATAGTTTAGCGGAAATTGGAGGGTGATCAAAATGATAATTCACACTCTGAGCTGTATTTTCTCTCGACGTTTGGGCATTCATTTGACAACTAATCTAAAATAAATTGTTCCTCAATACTGGCAATTAGCATATCAAAAAATAGCAAACGTTTGGCATTAAAAATATTGCCAAAAAAGTTGGCGAATTTTTGTGAAACAGTGTTTTTTGGCAATATTTGCCAAATTTGGCACCATCTGGCAACCCTGGGTGACGGTTGTGAGTGAGTTGAAGTGACCGTTTGTTGCGTCACAAATTGTGGTTTTCATGTGTAACACAACAGCAGTAGCAGTGGCCTCTTTCTGCGCTTGTGGCTGATGTGTGTGAGGTTGCATGTTGTTTGTAATAGATCGCCAGTGTTGTCAATAGTGCTGAGCTTCAGCTTCCAGGTCTGGAGGTATTGACCTGCGGTTGCCATGTCTTTGCTCAGCACCCCTTCCACTGCCTGCCACGAGAGTGTTGTCAATGTTAAAAGTTGTTTTGAGCAGGGACGACGGGAGAGACGCCTTGAAAATCTACACCGACCCGGATTATTTCTTTAATTTATGGCGCGAAGCGATGCAAAAGGAAATGAGAGATGCTAAAGAAAAAAGAAGAGAGCAAAGGAAAAAAGAGGTCAGTGCAAAAAAAATAAAGATTTGTTATTGCGTTGCATCCGGAATTTTTAGAACTGCGTATGTGATGTGGGAGCCAGAACCTGTACGCGAGAGGGTGCAAGGCTCTCAAAACTTCGTCATAGGCGAAACTAGTTCTTCCCCCTAGACGAGGGTTTGTGCGCGGTGACGTATTACCGCTGCTTCGTGAAAGATGGCCGGCTCTTTGTGTGAGCTAACTTGTGTGTTAACACTGAATTACAGTTGTATATATAAAGCCAGAGTGTTTATTTTGGTCACTGGGTCAGTGATTTCAAGCGTAGAAAGCAATTCAACTATAGTGGTGCATTGCAGCATGCTCGCAAATCCGAGCTATTGCCACATTACGTACGAATGTGGTTCGATGTTGACGAGGGTGCCGGCTTTAAGCGACACTGATATCGAATCACTGTCAAAACAAAAACTAGCGATAATAGCAGTGTATTTTCTTCAATAGTAAGAAAGAGGTTGCCTACAGTCAATCTCGACTTGACTGCATTCCGGCCTTGGATAATGTCGATACCCGTGTTCGTGGCAGACTACTTAGTCTTAAAGCTCCAAAACGAAACTCGCAAATGTCTGCATATCCAACTTACTTTCAAACCTTTTGTGCTTTTACTATTGCTTAATTTCTTGCAGTTTTGCGTTATTTGGGTGTTGGATATGATATCCTGTGAAAATTTCGATCGAAGTGCTGTACGTCGATCTGATCCGTTTAGCAAAATTTGTTTGAATCACCCCCCGCTGCCCCCGTACCTGAAAATTTCGGTTAATCCGTTTGGAACTTCGTTGAACAATCAACTTCGTGCCATGCATTGTGAAGAAGCGATCATGTCTGCTTCGCTGCTATGAGCTCTACGGTGTTTCGGAAAAAATATTCCATTCTCTGCACTTTGGTCAAAAGGCTTGCTGATTTATGCTTTGATTCTTCTGCTGGAGCAGTTGGGACCAGGGTTGCTGGAGCAGAAGGGACCAGGGTTGCTAGCCCAGGGTTACTGGAGCAGTTAGGACCAGGGTTGCTGGCGCAGTTGGGACCAGGGCTGCCAGATCATTTTACTTTTTCAAGGACATTTTGACGTCCAGAGATTATACAATTTTTACTTCATGCAGACTTTGAATAATATTCGGCTATAGTGGTGTAGGACATTTTTTCAAAAAACATTGTTTTACTATGGCCAATCAAACCGCTCATTGTGGTTGCAAGTTAGCGAATGATGTGTTTCCAAATATTTCGGTTTCCACCACCAGTCATCGAGTGCTGTACCACGATGTTGCTGCAATAACGCAACATAATGCAAAGGGATCGGAGTTAGCCGTTTTGTTAACGGTCTAATGGAGGAGTTCTTTGACTTTAATTAATTTAATTTTGCTACTTGTTCTTAGCAACAGTACGAAGTTTTGGTAATTTTGTTTCATTGTCAACTTTCGCATAGGACTAAAGATGTTCTCAACACGAAACTAGCTTTCTGGTGAAAACAAATTGCGACTGATTCGCTTGATGTGTGGTCACTGCTGTGACTTCACTTATTATTGCATAATAAGAAGAGGGCAACCTGAGTTGGAACCTGATGAATGAGAGAAAAAATGATGGGAAGCAAATCGCAATGAAAAGCTCTACGTTTTCTATATAGGCTTTAGACTTTAGAGGAATCAGCCGACTGCGCTCTGCTTTCATCTTTTTGCGATGATTCAAACTTGCGCATATCTGTATTCAAGTAACTTCACTCCACAAGTGAAAGAAGCAAGGAGTCAATCACAAATTTTTAATAGGAGATCGATTTCACCTAAAACTCGTTCAACACCCGCCCCCAGTGACGTAAACGACCGAACTTCTGAAATGTTTACCTGGCCCCGTGTTTGAAATGGTAACTAGGAACTTGTTTCCTTACGTATGAAATGGTAACTAGGAACTTGTTTCCTTATGTATGAAATGGTAACTAGGAACTTGTTTCCTTACGTATGTATTCCTGATTTTCATACACTTTCCGAAACTCGTGTTTTCCGAGCGTCATCGGGCTTTTGTCAGTGAGAGTGTTCTCTAAGCTAGCGTTCTTCAACCTTTTTTGACACGATGCACCCGTATAGATGTTTTGACGAACTCATGCACCCTATTTACTTAAAACGTAAGCCGAGGTGAAAAGCGATATGAAAATCATCCTGCAAAGAGACTATTACACTACAATATTACATAAAACACACAACAAAATCGAGGAAATAATATTTAATGGCGTTTTTGTTGCTGCATATTCTTAACCAACAACTTAAACGAAGGAATAATCTCCTTTTCAATTGCTCCCCTCATCTGTGGATCTGTGTGTGTGATTGAATTTCTCGTAGTGGTGCACCCCACGTATATTTTGATGCACCCTAGGGTGAACCGTGCGTTCGCCCGTCGAAGAGCGCTGATCTAAGCGAGTATCCCAAACTTTAAATGGTAGTCGGCAAAGGCATGAATACACGCTCACACCTTTCGTGTGCGAGGACCTTGATAGCTTCCAAACTCATACAAACAGCTTTATTGCAAACTCGCTTCAAGTGAAGGATACCAGGCTGCGACTGTGCTTTGACCGAAGCTTGGCGACCCAAGCTGCTCTTCCTGCAACCTGATCAAGTGACGACTCCCTGCTTTGCAGTTTCGCGGCCACGCGGTATGATCGTAAAGAAAGCAATGACCACGTTTACAGGTTCCCTTCCTTCCACAAAAGCAACACTCCTTCATTTCCTTCCAGCGTTTTATCGTGTTTGATTAGTGGCGCGGGCAACAAAACGCGAGAGTAACTGGTTATTAATAAAGGGCGGTTGAAAACATGTTAGATAAAACACTATAATAACGTCTGCCCGCACCTGCAAGCGATAAAACTTTTTTTGTGGGTGATCCGTTGTATTTCGGATGGCGAAAACTGTGTGACATAGTTCTCTGTTTGCGGTTGATATTCTTCAATAAATTACTTTCTAATATTTGCCCTGTGTCGTGTGACGGTCGTTGGGAGAACCTTGGTAATTAAACTCTTCATAATCAGTGGCCTTACATCGAGGTTGGAGCCAGGGGAAAAATTTAGTTGAAGCCCACTGACCACCGTAGGGGTCCGCTAGCCAACACTCAGTAAAAAGTTAGAAATGATAGTGAATCCGGATGTGGATGCCTATAATGAAGCCCGAAATCACCGGAAAACACTGAGAAAATCGCAAAAAGCAACAACTTACTGAAAACCAACGAATATTCAATACTGAAATATAAGCTGAGTTGGAGCCCATTTTTCAAACTTAACTTTCTCGTGGGGGGGCGGTTTGCACACCTGCTTCCCCGTCAGTTACATCGGATCGCGCTGTTGACCGTGCGCAAGCGGATCGCTATCTACTTTTCCGGAGCGTCCTGTTGCTGTTCTCAAACCTCGGTGCTTGCCTGTGGCGCATGAAGCCAGCGGGTCGCTCAACTCTGCTGCTGTGTTTTCTTCTGCACAGCGCCGCACAAACCCGACAATTCGCCGACAGCATAAAGTAAAGCAAGCTGTCGCGCACAAGCGCCTTGAGGCACAGCGGCGACAGCACGGCGAAGAGTTCATCGGCGTCGGCGTTGCTCAAGACGCTGCGAAAGCCCAAAAGCCTGCTGACCAGTGAGTTGTCTTTTTGTCATTTTGATTTCGATGTTTGCGATGAAGCTGTTTTTTAAAATAATCGAACATCTTGGGTTTCCGCGTGTCGGTACCAACGGAGTTTAGATTCCACGTTTTCGTTTAACATGTTTCATGACCGACGATATTATAAGCAGTAGCATGCCGCCAACGCACACCTTGGTGCTCGGTTTCGAAAGCTAAGTTCACTGGCGCTGCTGGCCAGTTCGACGTCTCCTTGGCAACGGCAAACCCTAGTGAGTTTGTGAGCGCTTTGTGAAATGAACCCATTTTTCAGTGGTTTCACGCTTTGACGCTTTTATCGATTTCGCGCAACTGCGCCTTTCGTTTCTTTTTTCGATGAGGTTCGTTTTTTTCTCGACGCGGTTCGTTACTTTTTCAGCTCCACTCCGTCGTCGGCCCATTACCAGGGGCCGCTGGAACCAAATCACGTACCCCCGCCGCCGGTGA
>JGI24021J15306_10001969_pt1 | contig 21292 bp, 8 predicted proteins | sample Ectturendosymbi1_FD_15306 | JGI IMG/M metagenome (IMG submission 15306)
TGAATAATGTGTGGTTGTAATTTGAAATAAATAGCTTTTTAATCAAAGTCACAATTGAAATTTTCATGGGTACACATCTTTTTGGGTCACCCTGTATTTTGTGGAAATCATTGCTATGCGGGAGATTTGTAATCAGAGTGATAGTTACTGAAGAATACAAGAAAAAAGAAAACGTTTCGAATTACGGTTCTAAGCACTTTGGTTCAGCATTAATGAATTTCAGTGACAAAATGAAACCTATCATCAGCTTTGATCAACTGCTAAATTGCAGACCAAATGTTTTTACAAGCACCAAATGCACAGTAGTCTTTTTTCGTTTCTCGTGTTAAATCTGCCATACGCTACTATAATTACGTAAAAATAATCTGGCTTACAAGCAAATCGTGTTAAATTTTTCTAGACTCATATGTAATTTTTAAGTTTCTCGAAAAGCAACTCCATAAAAGTCGCCACCGTTGCTCCGTTCTAAGTGGGCACGATATAGCAAAGGATCAGATAAACACGGACGCTCGATAGTTTGACGCTTGAAACCATTAATTATATTAACAAATCACAAGCGATAGAACTGCTTTTAGATATTCAGACGAGTTGGCTATGCGCTGCCTTAACTCTGCACCATCGGGCAAGACTATCATCGCAACATTTCAATTTGCAGTGCACTGCTTCTCGCCTCTCCTACACTGCGCAGCAGCAAGTGTCAATTCTGCACTGCTTCTCGACTCCCCTACACTGCGCAGCAGCAAGTGTCATTTCTGCAAAACAATGTATTCAGCCTTGATAGGCATTTCGGTCTATACTCATGTATCACTAACCTGTAGCGATGCCTGTCAAGTTGTTTAACGCAAACTTTCTGCTTCTTTTTGACGACACATTTTTGCTTTTTTAAGTCTAAAAAGAAAGAATGCATCAGTTATAGTAAAAAGTCAATTTTGGCTTTGTTTTGTGCTTGCAGTAAAACCTGAAGACTGCCTTAAAAACATCATTGTTAGCTGTGCGTGAATAATTATTTTTCAAAAAATTGAGTTGATACGACACTGCAATCGGTATTTGTGCAATGTATAGAATTTTTTTCAGCCTTTACAGTTTGCTGCATGCGTCTATTAGTCAAAGTGTAAACAGAGCCATTGTCACTGACACTCAACAACTACTGTTACACTTTTTCCACTGTGGGTGGCATGCTTTAAATAAAATATAAAAATATTCTTGAATAAATCTATGCTTCCCAGCTTGAGTACAATCACGAAAAGACACTCAACCAGGTTAGTTCACATTTTAAAAAACTGTGCCGCTACTCTAACGTAAACAGACGTATCGTTGACATCATTGTTTACTGCTGTGAAGGGCTAACTGAATTACAAAAGGTGCAGCAATGTGCAAACGGGAAAAACAACAGGCTTGCGCAGGAGCATAATCAGCTGTTGGCATGGAAACTGCAGCAGGCGGTTTCCAGCACGACCGGGTGCAAATGTATGCTTACAGTTTGCGGTGCTTCATCAATTAAATTGCAGTGAATAACAATCACGTCCAGAAAAATAGCTGACTTGTTTTTCTTCAGTTTCGGGCTGTCAAATGTGATTGTGCAAAAGTGACCATTATTCAAATTATGTACACAACGTGAGCATTTTCAAGAAAGCGGCTAGAACTAGTCATGGTGAGTTTTGAAAAGTTTTTCGTAACAGTACAGGAACATTTTAATGGTGACTGTTTGCCATTCAACTGTTTGCCTTGGAGGGTTCGGAATGATGCAGTTTTCATCCAGTCACGCCTTGATAGGACAAACGCTCTAGTAGTCTTTCATTTCTCATGTTGAATCTGCCATTAATTATTTTGGCAAAAGTTTAAACCTTTTTATATTAGGGATAGTTTCTGTGACAGGGCTTTTCCTACTCAAAAATATTTTTGCACCTGGACATGTTTTCCGTGGAAATCAAAACCCTTCGTATATTCATAGCATTTATGACGGAGCCCACAGAGCCCTGAATATAATTCGATTGAGCAAGGGAGCTATGAGAGAAGTGCGAATATTTTATCGCAAGAGTTTTAAACTTTAAATCATTGATTTCTGCGTTGTTGTGTCTATTATTAATTTTCGAAACGTCGTAGAAGTTCTCTGTTCCAAAAAAAATTGTGAAAAGGAAAATGAAGTACTGCGCTGATTTAGATGTATGCCAAAGGTACCACTTTTGACCTACATTCATTAGCAGTTTGCACAAAGAATGACTTTCATTCATTTGTGGAAGTTGCTGAGCTTTGAAATCTGTGGTGAAAAACCGCAGAACCTTCATTGCAAACCAGGCATGCCGATTCCAATGACACAAAGTTTTAAATTAACAGGATTGTCCGGAAATCCCTGCTAACTGTGCTTTCCCAAATTGTTGGAAATTTTTCTGTTGGAAACGGACAGGAAATCCCTGCTCAATGTGCTTTGGAAAAATGCTGAAAATTTAATGAAGCAAGAAGAAAATTTCACAGCTGTTGGCCAGCAACCCATAGCTGTGCAGAACATGTGCGACTGAACGGAACTTTGTATGACTCATCCAAACTGGCAGCTTTGAACAAGCCTTCTGACAATCGGAGCAACGTGTTCTCTTAGTTCCAGTGGCAACAGCGGCGTGCGTTTTTTAATGCAGTTTCTATGTTTTCTCTACAACGGACGATTGCTAAGGTTTTTTAGTTCGGTAATGACAGCGTAATATTCAAGAATTTCAAGGCGTATATTGTACTCTGTTGTCCGCGTGTTTTCCCTAATTCTAATGCCGTAGCGTGTGTTTGAAACTGCAGACGTTTTGCTTTAGTTTCCATCTTTTCACCTGTAAGCTTTTGCTTACAATTACAGCAGGGGTGCAAAAATGCGTTCGCGCACTCGCTCCGCGCGACGAAAAACTTGGAGTGCGCGAACGTGATTTGCAGCGACGTAGCAGTTCCTAGTTTATAATTTCAAGTGCAATATTATGGCAAAGCTTATGTTGTGCGCTACTACGAATTTCTGCACGCTACTAAAGTTCACAGAAAATTTTGCACCCTGATTTACAGGATAGAAAATGTGTGCTTGACGCGAAATCGATTTCCTAGTGAAATGCTTTGTGAACTGATTCAGCTGTTTCGCTCTTGTGATGCTTCGAAACTTGAAAGTTGATACGTGCAGTCAGAATCCTCGCGGAGCTTGAAAGCACAGCATAACAGGAAAATTCCTCGAATACCTACTTCACTTGCAGACGGGATTGCATTTGAAAGTGCCATTGATGGAAATCTCTTCAACGGATAGATTGTTTAGAGGAAATTTCCATTTTGACGGCCGCATTTGCTATTCAAGATGATATGACAGCAAACGATACTGTAAACATTAGAACGGTTTAGATCTCACAAGTTATTTCAAAATCCGTTACCTTTATTAAAAACTTTGGGTCCCAGTTGAAGAAAAAGAGAGCCGTTAACAAAATGGATTATTTTTTCTGTGATTTTTTTGCAAACAAACTTATTGAAAATGTGGTTTCATGTGATTGTTTGGGACTGGTTAAGTGTTTTGTCACGTGGGCAGCAGACACGTTCCACAAAGTTACGTCTCGTTTAGAGCAGTGGGTTTTAACAACTGTTTGATTTCAAAATGTTGTTCCATGCCTGGTTTGCGTACAGCTTCTTATTTTTGATAGTGTCAAATGTAATGTATGTAACGTAATGTATATCTTTCATAAATTGTATCGAAAAACCCTCTGATCACCTACAGTACATCCCAGCACAGCCATTGCAAACATATAATGTCATCGGGTTGATGCAAAACTGCACAAACTAGCTATTTTTAAGGTCCTGGTACCAACACCCACCCTACCGACTCGACAACGAACACCCCAATCACTGTGCTGCAGTCTCGCTGCACTGCAGCATGCCACTGCGGCCAACGCCTTGCCGCTGCAATGAAGTTTGCTTGGTGGAGAAAATGGCGCATATAGGTCTTAAAAGCGATACGCTCACAGTATAGCAGTTAAGTAAAGACTCAGGCATAAATTACTTTCCGAACTGTGCCTTGACAAAATTGGCAAACATTAGATACAATAGATGCGAGGAATATTTTATCATGGTTTACACCTGACAAAATTTGGTTATTTTAACATAGTTCGGTTCTGTTCATGTTGGTTCAAAATCCACATTAATAACGTTGTGTTACACTGGAAACTGTCTGCAGAATGCTTAGGTGTTTTGTTAGATGAATATCTGAGTTAGACCTCCCATGTCAAATACTTANAAACAAAGCTTTTCTTCTGCCTCAAGTATGACATATAAGATTTGAAACTTTGTACCAATTAATNCATTAGGAATAATCTATTACTGTTTCGTTTATAGTCATCTCCAAAATTGCACCGTATCGTATGGAGTAGATTGCGATTCTGTCCTTCAGCCTCTTAATATTATGCATGAAAATTTACTGCGCGCTCAGCGTAATATTCGAGAACTTCAAGGCGTATATTGTACTCTGTTGTCCGCGTGCTTTCCCTAATTCTAATGCCGTAGCGTGTGCTTGAAACTGCAGACGTTTTGCTTTAGTCATGTTACATGTCATAACTCCTTTAAATAAACAACTGGATTTTCTAAAAATCACGGATATATATCAATTACAGCTATCTAAATTAACGCAAAAATTTCATAACAATACACTTCCACATTTGTATAATAGCTTCTTTCAAAAGATTACTGCAACTCACCCTCACTTTACTAGATAAGCTGCAAACCAAAATTACTTTATCCCCACAGTTGGCTTTTCTCTTGGCAAAAGAAATTTAGCATATCAAGTAGTGGCATGATCCAGCATTCCACTGCAGTTTACACGTTTCTCTCATGGTAGATTCTCTGAAAGTTGCAAAAAAAATATTATCGGACTCTCTAGTACATAACAAGCTTGACGTGTTGTAATAAACCTTATTTCGTAAAATGACCATGGCAGTTTAATCTGATCTATTACATTGCACTTGTGTCCTCGTATAAACTACTCGCTCATCATTTTTGTTTTGATGTCGTCGTGCTGATATTCGTTCTTCTCACAATCGGTGCCTAAATATTGCCTGTGCTACAGTGTTTCTGGTCTCAACCATATCTTCTGTGAATTAATTGTATATTGGAGATTGAATTTGTTGTTGCAGCTTGCTGTTGTTTGGTATATTTGTTGTTTTTTCTCTCTTTCTCTTGTCTTGAATATTTCCTTACAAATAACAGTCAGCTACTAATAGCTATGTTGATATTCTGATGCAAGCATCGAAAATTATATCTGACATCTTTTAATGACAGCGGACTAGAAAACGTAGGACGTATTTCACTACATCTGCCTCTGCATCAAACACTAGCGCTGCTCTTAGAGAGGTATTTGTGACAAAGTTTTAGTTCTAAGGTTCTCCTCTCGTGAGTATTTTGCTACAAAACTTATTACTGTGCATGAATCATTAACCGAACCTGAGCCCGAGATAAGAATGAGAAGCAAGAGATTACACGAAGTTTTAGTTTAATTTTAAGAAAACACTTGACGCAACGTCAACAACGTTTTGAGACAACATAAGTGAGATCAGGCTATCCTAATCGAGATATGCATCTAGCACAGTGGTTCCCTACCTGGGGTACATGTATCCCCAGGGGTACATTTGCCTATCCGAAAGGATACATTTAAGGTTAGCAATAGACGAGAAAATGTATTTGCATATTATTTACTTCCACACATTTATACATATATCAGTGATTATTATTTTCAAAAATCATTATACGCTCATTGTTAAATATATATATGAAAAATCAAACTATTTTGTCAAAAGAAATTTTAGGGGTACATGTTCATCTGTCGAAATGGTGAAGGGTACATGTTCATCTGTCGGAATGCTGAAGTGGCACATGGTTAGAGAAAGGTTGGGAACCCCTGATCTAGCATATAGTAACATCCTGTTTTTCAGTGGCGTAGCCAGCCCAAGACTTTTTGGGGGGCCAAAATGTTTCATTTTAGGCGAGGAACAGAATTTTTTTGGGATACCGCCTCTCCAAGCACAAAATGACAAGATATTCCCCAAAATTGGGTGAGACATGGCCCTTTGGGCCCTCTGATTACGCCTATGCTGTTTCTAAGGAAGTTTTAAACAATGCATCAGTAAGAAAGTTTAGAATCGCACAAAAAGAAGTGTTTAATAAATTACATATCAAACTACTCATGTAACCGAAACCTGTCTTCGAAAGTTTTTGTATAATGACTTCAGCTAACACCTCGTATCAAAGACTATTGTTGAAAAGCTATTACACATGAAATCCGCAGTGCTTATTTTCTGTATGCTTTCATTTATTGTTTTCGTGCATTTGACGAACCTCTGGAAGCTTTTGGCTGTTCACTGTGATATTTTGTAATTGTTTGTTCAATCTGCCGCAACAGTGTTGACGGAAATGACCTTCGTTGACTTGCGTGCGCTTGCGGCGAGAAGTGTGAATCAACAAGCTCAGGTTGCTTTTCTGCAAATCTTCGAGAACATTCCTCGAAATGTTTGGCCAAGGCCGAAAGGTTAGAAGCGAGCAGCACTTAGCACAATGCTGAAGGCAACATACCGTCTGTCACTGCGCTATTGAAGTGTATCCTGCGAAGCAATGACGCAGGTCGCGGGTGAATCATGGTCGGGTGAACTGAACAGTAGCGGTAGTTCGGCGAGGCACTATTTTCAGTTTTAGGGCCAACATGGACCATTATTTCTAAACCTTAGCTGCACGAATCGTTTTTTCTAACTTTAAAATGAAATGCAGCATGCAGTTTGTTGGCTATTGCACACCTTCGGCTTAAAGGAGCGACATGCTTGTAAACATGAGCGTCAGAATGGAGGGCAGGGGTTTGCACCTCTGGATTTAAAAATTTGATACCGTATTTATTCGATTTTCGCGGCTGTGGCTTTTAATCAAGGGCGGATTAAATTTTTTATTTCTTTACTTTATGGAAAGGTATAGATGACGCTCAGTGTTTCAAGTTCCCATGGCCACGTTTTGTCGAACAAACTCTCTTTTCGCATTCTATTCTCTTCAGCATCACGTTCACATTCGTCACAGGAGGGAATATTATGAACAGAAGGCAGTTGTAGTAGTGTAAGCATCATTTCCAGCGTTGCTAATTTAACACGAAGCATGCTAATACGCGAAAGTATCTCGGAGGTTCAGGTAATTGTGATCAATTGCGGCTTACATTAATTTTTTAACACCATTTCGTGCGACTTACAATAAAGGGAGGCCTACAGTTGAGTAAATACGGTGTTTTCCTACTAACGTTTCAGTAGAAAAATGTTTTTCTCTTAGATTGGAGTTGGCAAAAGGAAATTTCACTGCTGTTGCCCCCCCTGGAAAAATGCACTATCCCCGCCCCATGCGAAAATTCTTCCGACCGTCAGTCGGTCGTGCTTGTTATGCAATGTAACACAAAGATGGAAACGTGACCCACAGCGCGTAGCATCACTTCGAATGTGCTGCTGCCAACGCGCGCCAAACTGAATCATTCGCGTGCTTTGCACGCGACACAAAAGATGTTATGGGCGTCTTAGCCCCAAGCCGACGAAGAAGGTGATAATTGCACTGCAACGCGAGAATTACGATAATCCAATGAAAACACGCATAAGATTACCATAAATGCGCTACCTTCGAAACAATTTTCAAAAAAATATGTATATATTGGTATTAAGTCAAGGCAAAAAAAATGTGTGGCCATTAGCCGGTTACATGGTCAAAAACAGACAATCAAGTTTTGCGTCCTTCAAAAGGCTCGAGTCAAATGCAAAAAACTAAAACGTGGTGAGCTACCCCAATAAATATAAAAGCACGTCAAGCGCAGTGAACCTTCACTTGTGTAAGGTTAATCGTAAATGTACTGGCGCAGACTTTGTAATCCACTTTTTTTGTGGTTGATCGCCGCATTTTTCCTCGCTCGAATCACGAATGACGTCTTTCCACTAAATGAGGCATTCGGTCTCCTTGTCGTCTCTTGCCCCGGCTGCATTTTACGAAGGGAAAATACGCGCCGCTGAGAACGTCCTTTTAATGGTGAACTTTTGCTTCTTTTCAAACACTTTCGCAGGTCCACTTCGCTGGTCTTTCGCTGCAAGATCTTGAGTGTGTTCCTATGGGTGTGTGCGTGCCGCGTGCGTGCGCGTGTGCGTTCCGCGTGTTGCCTCCTCCCCTTCATGCAGGCAACTATTGTAAATATTCCCAACTTCGGCGAAATTGCGCTTGAGAGCTCAGACAATCGAAAATTAGCTTTATCTTCCCAAGCAAACACTACCCATTTCGGCAAAAACCAACTCTTATACGGGGTTTAAATATGAGAAACTAAGAAACTATTCCCCCTAAACGTATGGGAGCTTTCATTTTGTTGTCTTAAAAGTACAGAAACCATTTACTAAATGAGTACTATAANGTTTGTGACACTTTTCGAAATGCTCCTATTTATTCTTCAACAAGCACAGGTGTCTGTAATCTCGTCAATTTATTTATTTTCGCTGAAATATTGTTGCAAGTATGTTACATGATAGTTTTTGGTCGCATGTGTTCGTTCCCGTTTTGTTTTTGGAATTGTTAACAGACCTTGAACAAATTAAGTTTTGGATAAGCTCAGTGGTCTTTTCCAGCTAACACAAATTTGCAAAACTAATATTAAAACACATTCGTAATCGTGTTACTCAACAGACACCTGACTGCAAACCCCTGGGCCTACAACAAGTGCTTTGTTATAATTAATGACATAATATGTCATAATGGGCTTTGAAAAATTTTCTCACGCAAATCTAGCGTTTAGTACTTGCCTCCGTTATGTTATCTTTTCCAGTTACTTGTTTAAAGTAATTTAATATAGGGTTGCTTGATATGCTGTTGTAACGTAATTGCCATTGGTTGTTTTGACGTTCATTTTGTAAAGCAGTTTTATCAAAGTGTTTTCACTTTTTTGCTGAACACCAAAGCCGCTGCCTTGTGTCTGATTGTATATTTTGGAGATGAATCTCCTAACAAAAGATTCTTTCATCCTCACTTTTGTTCCGTGCACATGCATCTGCATTTTCTCGTGCACGAGCGTTTCATCAAGAATTAGGCGACTTATGCGCTGAGAAGAGTTGAGGAAAATCGAAGGATGATTGTTGGCCAGGTGAAATGGACGGGCTGTACAAACTTTTCTTAAGCTCTGCATGTTGAACTACCTCACAACCGTCAATTCCACGTTTGCGGTTTTTCAATCTCCAACAAACGGAAGATTCTCAAAACAAGCGCGAAGTAGCGCAGACGATAGGTTTTCACTTTCAAATCTCAATGCGAAACTGCAGGCAGGCTAGATTGAGATAGTGAGTAATTTGCCCAGCAAACAGGCTGTTTACGTTTCTACCACAGCCTGCAGGTGGCTGATAGCTGTGCGCTTGACATTTATTATCTTTGTTAAAGCAAAACGTTTCTCTTGAGCCAAAGCAAACACAAGACGTTTTCATCAAGCACAGCAAGACAACCGGAATTGCCAGAAGTAGCTGCGAAAAAATTTTACTTATGAACTGTCACTCAAGACCATCTATGTTAACATTTGTTAACTGAAACTCACGTTATTTAGCAAAGAAAGTCCTTGTTTGACGTGAAGTAAGTTACTCTGGTAACATGCTGCAAAGCTGTTAGAAGTGCGGTTAAATTGTATTCCTGTTGATGAAAATGGTAAAATTCACAATTTTCTACTGCTTAAAAAGGTACATTTTACGAAGAAAAAGGCAGTGATAAAGTGAATCTTCCGTGAAAGATTAAACAACACAAAAAGATAAAAAAAGTAACTCTCAACAAATAGATCGAGAATTTGTAAAAGTATAGCTATCAAAGTTTTGGTTCATTTAGCAGTTTATAACATTCTTTCTATCTAGGCACCAGCATAAAGCTCCTGTCATTAAAATATCTTGTAAGTATATTTAAAACATTGGAAAATGCTGCAGACTCCAGGTAAATACAATAATGCTTGTACCGTTTGCTTGCGAGTCAAGGAAAGAGGTTTCAGGAAAAAGATAAAAGAAAAACGAAAATCATTTGTCATTTTGGTCATCACACAAAGCGTCAAGCAAACCTGAGAAATTCAGAAAAAAGGTGGGTATAGGTTGCTTGCAACTTGGATCATGCCTGTGTCAACACCCTCTTTTTTGTTTTTGCACTACGGTGTATGGAAACTCGGCTAAAGCTTTGGAAAGAACAATCAAGGTCAGGCGAGTTTATCACTGGACTGCTGCTTTCTGCCAGAGCAACACACAGCTTACTGGTGAGTGGGTCCACTTTGACGCTACTCGGTCTGGAATTGACTTTTGGCCGGGTCATGCATTAAGACCTTATAATTGGAATTTGCGGCCTTCTTGCCGCGCTCAGGGCGTACAGAGAAATCTGCAATAAGACCTCGAATTAAGTCTTAGAGGACATGAAATGAATTCCACTGTCAAGTCCCGGTCGTCTTGGTATACCTTCCCATCTAAGTACCTTCGCGGAGATAGGCGTGCGCGCAGCCAAAGCATAAGGCGATCTCTGCATCACCTAAAAAAATCTCTGCCGATGCGTCGTAGTGGATTGTTTGCACGTGCCACGGGATGTGACGAGTTCATCAGGTTTGATCGTTGACCAAATCCAGCAGATTTTCTTTCACTAGCAAATTCTTGCGTTCTGTGCCAACGGCATTTCTGCCCCTGATCTTTACGGATCGGATGGTGTGGTGAGGTAGCGAAGTTAATGTCGTTACGATGAAAGAGCTCGGCCTGTAGGTTTGATGTACGTCAGAGGCTTCAGTGGGCGTTTTAGATGAGCATGTGCAGTGAATGGAAAATTTAGGATGATGTAGTCCATTTAAAAAAATGCAAGTGTTTTTTGCACCCATGGATTTTTCAGAAATAGAAAAACACTTTGTGAAGAAAAAGAAAAATTGTTTTTCTAAATGTGATTGTTTGAAGTTAAAAACTGTTTATTTTTTGTTTTCTATTTTCACTCTTATACGATGGAAATTCTCCGACCGACTGTTCGCACCAACTCAATACTGCTCTTTCTATCCGACAGTGACCAACGGTGTTTTCAATCATTACAAGACCTGGTTGATCTATTATTCGCAGTTGTAAGTTTTCACTTTTATTTGTTAAAGGTGAGTCGAATTGTGAAGCTTCAGACGTGAAGCCAACAACCATGCGGTTGCTAGGAACGCGTTAAAATAGGGAAAAGCTCTTCAGTGACAGTGAATTTGAAGCTCAGTAAACGCGCTGCTGATGACTCTGAAAATCACGAGCTTTTTGTAAAATGATTTTAAAAAATTCAAGCATAAATTAGACGTTTGAATTAGCAGCAATGAATAAAGCCTTAGATCAATTCCTTTGACTAGAGCAGCAGGTAGTATGATTGGTATGTTGACTTTTTCGAACATTTTAGTTCCAGCTGATGTCACTTGTCGGGCAGCTAAGTTCACCTCTCACTTTTGGCACACAAAATATAGCTAACTTTGCAAATACTTGTGACTTTTAAACCACGTCTGAGCGCCAATTCTCAACTGTCTGAGCGCCAAATAGCTGAATGCAAATTCAGAGGTTTCTAAAGATTTAAGTGGTCTAATTATTTTGCTTTCGGAATGTTTTACGCAAATGAGTGGTTGTTTTGCCCACTTGAGGACCAAAGTAGAGTTTTATGTAAACACTGAAAAGCACTAATGAAATTTAAATTGATTATATTTATTCTTTCCTACACGTGCATTACTTTCAACTATTTTCTATGAGTTTATAATCCGTACAATCTTGATACATTCTTCAAAATGCAAGGGGACGAAGGCGCATGAGTTTGCGTTTACATTTTTCTTTTAGGGGGGGCTTCAAAAATTTTTTACTGGATCGATTACTTTGTTGAAAATAAACATGATGAGTATGGGTCATCGCTTCTCATATCAAATATCAAGCTTATACCCGACAAACAGACATTCTGAGAAAACGTTTAACTTCTTTCAACGACTTTGAAAGTTATACAACTTCAGTCAAGGATCCCAAACTTGAAACCTTCGTTAATGTCAGTGTCTTGTATACGTGAAACCTCACTCTGGATGACATCAAACGGAGGTGGGTGCTGGGTTTCTCTTACACCGGCGTAAGATGAGCAGGAATGAAAACCTAAGACCTGTTAATGACACGGAAGTCTCCTGTCCAAGGACTTGTCGTTCCGGTTCAGCAGCCTTTGCTTACGTAAAGACACCATAAAAGTGGGCGGCAAGATGACTTTGATGTGCTTCAGGCTGACAGAATCTATTAAGTACAGGCTGAATGCAACAACAAGCTGCGGTTCCCGAACTCAGCCGAACTCGAAGCGTCCGTTGCGGTACACGCGTTGGCGGAGCTTTAAGTAATGCCGCACTAAATGTAACAATTGCCGCTCGGCACGCTGATTAAAGGTAACGCATTGCGTTCATTTTAAGTTTCAAAACCTTCAATGATTATCCACAGATAGAAATGACCATGGCCCTCATGGGAAAACTGATCGCTGCAAAGTTTAATTGATTTACTTTGTTTTGGGCCACTGTATCTGCACCATGATTTATGAAAACATTTTATCCGGATGCTTGTTGTGAAAGTTATGAGTGAATGCTTCACCACAAAAAATTGCAATTTGTTTAACAAAAAAATTTAAAACTGAAAAAAAATTGCGCAGCCGATACTGTGTTCAACTGTAATGAATGTTGGAATTTGATTTCTGTTTGAAGAACTAGATTGCGACGTTGTGAGACTAGCAAGCAGCTTTATGCATGCAGTCCAAGCCCAACACTCTTTTTCAGTTTTGAAACCAGAAAAAGGTTGAACTTTTTATCTAAAGTGATTTACGGATAAATATGCTGAGCTTCCTGTGATACTATAGGTGGAAAGTTTAAAATAAGGTTTGGAAAAACTTATCAGAAAATTTCCTTCATTTCGGGTGGATCTACAGTTGATGCTAATAACATATTGAAAAATGTAACTGACAGAACGGAAAAGTGTTTCACAAACTCACACTTCTATTCCTATTAAAGTCTTTTTTATCTGAAAATGTGCAGATGACAAAAATGTTTGCTATATAAAAATACTACTGTAGAGCGTTGGTCCTTCTTTTACTGAAATTGCTGAGGCAAACAATCCACGTTAGGGCATACAGTTGTCGTTATTGCAGCTTGGCACGTCCCTTTTCTCAATTTGTATTTCACGTCACTGTGGTGTACCACAACCGAAAGGTCGTTTTCTTCAAACGGTTTACTATGAGTGCCTGAACATTTTCAGGAACCGGATCCGTGGCCACCTCTGCTCTCTACCTGTCATGTTACATAAGACGCAGTTTACTAGCAGGTAATCACGTGATCAGCGCTATGTCACGTGATCATCGATATTCCGCCCTTATGCAACGCACCGCATGGAGGAAATTGCCCTACTCACACGGACGCGTGAATCAGAGATCATTCACAGAAAAGAACCAAAGAACACTTTTCCGGGGCATTGATAACAAACCTTTGAGAAAGATATCGCTTACTATAAGGCAGCCTTCGATTTTGAGAGTAGGAGGATCGTTTGATGAGTAGGTTACACTCAAGGTACAAGTTACGTAAACTTAATTGTAAACAACTCAAGGTTCTTGTGAAATAAACTAGTCAAGGTGGTTACGCAACAGTCACAGTCCTACTGAGTACTTTGCTCTGACTCACGAGTCCCCTCGAAATATACTGTAGGTGAATCATAGATCAGGTGAAAGTTCGCGAAAAATCACTTCCAGCTTGGCGGCCTATACCAGGTGTCTCCAACACGCCTTGGGTCACATGTGGCCTGCAAGAGCATTTATGCAGCCCGGTGTCAAAACAAGATGTCTGGCTTGCGAAATTTCTGACTTCACGCCATATGCGCACGCGCAGAGTGATATTCTACGTATCAAATACGCTGCTAAAAGTGTTGATTAGATCTCAGGATTTAGTGCTTAGGTAAGTGTGTCGGGTTAGGGTTTGGTTAGGATTAGAAAAATAAAAATAATTGAGGTCTAAGACTAAGTCCAAATATTTTTGAGGTGGTATAGTTTTTCCCGTACTGCAGATTTTTGTGGGTATCTGAAATCCAACCAAAAAGTTTTATTTTACATAACAAATTAAAAAAGTAATTGCCAAACTTTATTCCTTTACTCTGAGAAGCAAAATAACTGACCAGCAATAATTATTGCATAAGTCAGAAATTTCGCTTGACACCGGTATGCTTTTTGAAATATTCAAATATTCAACAATCAAATGATTTATTTTATTCACAGCTGTTTGAAGTTCCCGGCCAGTGAGTCAACACGTTCTTTTAAGCTAAAGTGGAGACAAGGGCGGATCCAGTGGGGGGCGATTGGGGCGATCGCCCCCTAAAGCCTACGAAAGTAATTTATTCACCATAATTTTGTACAATTCCGAAAACAGCATTCGCGATATACGCCATTTTGCCTTCCATTGTTTTGTCACGGAAGTGTTGTGATGTATACTTCATCTCTCTTAAAGTAGTGAGCCCGTAATGAGTCTTGACTGCCAAATATTACTGAAGTCGCCCCCCCTCCTGAGCTCATTGGCTATAGATCCGATCCTGAGTGGAGATGACTAGAAGTGATTTCCCTTTATCTTTTGTACTGACCTTTTTTATCATTGAAATAAAATTTATCATAATACGTTTCTCGGGTAGTCCACTCTTGACCCTCGCAATAATTCGAGTTCGTGCACAAACAGTTGACACCTTTTGACTTCTGAAGTGTTTTCTTCAAATTCGATATGAAAAGAAGTTGGTTGCTCCCGCTTTGCTTCACATGCGAAAGACATGGACAAGAGGAAACAGCGCCAGAGATAGGAGTCTTCACATAGCATCGCTTTTAAAGTCTGATTCATTTGTGATTTTTAACTATCCTGTATTTTGAAATCCTGGTAATGTTCTCGTAGCTGGGAAGAAGTATGCTTGTTACTTCGCTTCTTCGGTTTCGTACTTATTGCTGGCGTTAAATATTTTTGTTGTTGTGTGCAGTTAACTTTGCCTTTAGCGGAAGGTTTCACTACCGTTCTATTTCCGCCACTTATAAGCTTGTTTACGGCTCGCGACTAGTCGTGACCATGCATTGACACGGCACATGCCCGCTTCAGTGCATTTTTACAAGAGCGCCAACCAACCACTTGCAGGTTCTGTCCCTCACTGTTGTTTGTCTGTTTGCTACGTACGTCACTACGGACTTTGTAATTTGATTGCATGGTTGTTTTTCCGCTATGACACGTTTTCTAGCAGGTGCAAAACGTGCAGCTGGTTTTTACCTTTTCTCATTTAGACGGTGCCGTCCTTTAGACCTTTTCATCTTTGATGTTAGTGAGTTTTAACATTACTTTCGTCTGTAGTGCCCTTTNCAGAACTGAGGGTACCCACTTAATAGGCAAAGCATGTACTCTGTTAACATCAAAGTAGCTNTTTTTTTCCGAGAAANAGACCTTTTCGTTAGATACGCGGAGATACTAATAACGGTGAAACGTTCAGTGTTTATTTTCCTTGTTGTAACATTTCCATGCATGCAGAATTACGTAAATGAAAACCACTAAATGAACTTGGAGATCGCCATTTTACCATCTACAAAAATGCCGACTACAAGTTCATAAATACCAAAATGACTTTATCCTGCTACTCGGAGTTTGTGTTCCTTGGTGGCAGTTACGGTATACACAAATACCCTTCAAAACAACCGCAATTCTACTTTATTTCAAAGTTGGAGGCTTCAGGCGCTGGTGGGCAGACATAAAAACTCTTTTTAGTGACTTTCTTGAAACAGGCTGATGTTGAAGAAAGCAAAATCACAACGCCTCTTAGGCTTTTGGCCTGCGTTAGAGTCTTTTCAGCTAAACGATTTCAAACAGAATAGAACCTCGCCCATCATCAAGGGCTTTTTGCCGCAGTGTCGCGGAGCTGAACTCCCGGTTTGATAAGATTTCGAATAAGTTGAACAAAGTGGTCTTCTTCCTGTTAGTGCACGGACTGGTACAGAAGACAAAGTAGTCTTACACAGTTGAAATTGCCAGAAACGTCAACTAAATGACCGTTCAAACTAACAAGGCTTTGCAAAATGGGATTTTGCGACGTAGAACGTGCTAAGAAACTTTAAATTCACTTTTTTGTTGCCTCTTTTCACCTTTAATTAATTTACCGAACTGATTTACCACACAAAAGTCCCAACAATCCTATTTTAGAGGCCTTGCATCAATACGCCATGGCACTGAGCCTCTACGCTTCATTGGTGTTGTGCCGCGAGCATATAATAATGGTATTCAACTTCAGAACTGCTGTATGACGTAAAATTGCTAACAATCCGGGACATAGGAAAAATTTCAAGTCCACTGCCCCATCCTATTTCCATGGATTAGCCTGCGTATACATATTGGTTATGCAGTTAAAATAGCCGTGATAAAATATTTTGCAAAAAAAGCCATAAACTATATCTGGTTTCCTGGGAAATCTCTAGACAACCAGCTTAATGCCAGTACAAGTTTTATGAATGTCAACTGTTTACTTAATCATTATCTCTGCAACACAGTCGATCCTGCAATGTTGTTTCTGTTAAAGTCTTTTTCTCGAAACATTAAGATTGCTTTGGATAATTGAAGTGGATCGAAAAAAATGAAGTTGAACTCATGAGTAAGTGTTATTAATCAGAGCGAATGCAAGCAGAAACATTTGCCTGTGTTGGCTGCTGAAGTGAGGATCTACAATTATTTGTATTAAAGGCTTGCTTGGAGTTTATTTTCATTTGGAACACAAGGCACCCCGGTGGATACTGAATTTACAGAGATGGCTCCACATTGGTTCGATAACACACTACTTCATTCTTTGTTATTTGAAACGGACTGCATTTTCCAACGATGTTCCCATGTTTTTAGTTCTGTTTATGATGAGAAGCGCAAATATAATGATTTTGATTTGGACTTAGGTAAGACTGCTACTAAATGTGCTGTGCTTTTTGAAACGACTTACTTTGGCAATATTTCTAATAAGCATTTGAGATGTTGCAAAAAGAGTAATTGGTAAAACAAGGTCCAAAAGGCTCTAAAAATTTTAAATACCTCTTTAACTTGCTCGTGCCAATAAAAATATATGAACAGAAACTGTGTAACGTTCGTCACTTATCGGTAGAACTCGGAAACATCCCCGATGCGAACAAATGCGAAAAGCCGCGAAAGAATGGTGAAAGCACAGAAGTCTCAGAATAAAAACACCTCTAGCGCGGAAGCTCGGAGAGCGTTCCTTCAGCTTAAGACGATGGCGCGGTAATTCGTACTTTAATTATCTCGAATGTAACTCCTTCGATCGAGGTCCCAGTCTTTCTCAAAAAACCTGACTGGTACACCTGTAAAGCAGTGTTTCCCAACCTATTTCGGCTTATGGCACCCTACAGAAGAGAAATATAATTTGCGAACCCATAGCAATTTGCTTTCAGGTTTGATGACATTTGAAATTGAATTGTATTTTTAAGGATATATAGCGAGACGTATTAGCTCGCGGCACCCCTGAGTATTGTACATGGCGCCCGAGGGTGCCGCGATACTCCAGTTGGGCACCACTGATGCAAAGGAACTTATTGGCAGAATGCCACTAAAGCAAAATCGATTCGATCGGAAACGACCGATCCTAGCCTTTGGCAAAACCGCTGAAGGGCAAATGGTGACGGATGTGCCAAGAGGCTTGTTTAGTTACATGTAAAATGTCGTCTTTGGATTTAGCGCAAGCCTTTTTGAAGTTTGTGTGAAATGCCATTCTCGGCATAAGCGCTCAGTGTGCCGACTCATTTTCCGACCGATTCATGACAGCAAATTGGCTGGAACTGCTTTGCAGCACTTGCCAGGTGATGCTACTGTGATGAATTAACACTGTGGTGCACGTCATCAAATGTGTAGTCACGATATCTTTGATGTTTATCGGATCAGGTTGTAGATCAAGGAGCAAAATTACGAGTGAGATGTTAGTAGACGCTTGCCCGATGATTCACAAGCAAGTTCTTTCGACAAAATCAACAATCCAACGCTTCTCGCTTCTTCGTATGGTCTGATCTCCACAACTTGGATATGTGATGGTGAGTCAAAATGCTCACCTGCCCTACAGCTCCAGAAACATTTGAAATGATATTTTTGCCCTTTGTATTTTCGTTCGGGCATTGCGATCGCAGCTGCAAGTAGATCTGTGCGCAAAATTACTCTGTTGAAAATATAGTGGCGAACTGACGGTTTTCAATTTTGAACGTTTAAAAATATACCCGGAGGTTCTCAGATTTTTTGAGAAACGTGGAAGCTACTGATATTTCACGGGATAGTGAATAGCAATTACACAAACCTAAGAAGGTGAAGTCATTTTATCGTGAGTTTCCAACCGTGCTGTCAAAACCAGTGAGACACATTCATACGAACATTTTCAGTGCATTTTCCTAGTTTTTGTTATTTTTCGCGGTCTCTAAATTTTTTTATTGAAAATTTTAAAATAAGTATTGGTTTCAAACTGGTTTTCTGTTTAAATTTGTCCGGAAATGTTTTTCTTTAGTTTGCTCAATCATTTGGCTTTTACAAATAAATTGGAATCGCTGTACCGTCCCATATTATCTGGTTAGACTTTTCGTAGTCTTTGATCTTGATTCTCTGTCAATTAGAAAACCTCGTTGTCGTTTAATTACAATTCGACAAGCAGGAGTTAAGTTTTTGGACGGAAAGTGTTCTGTTTTAATTTTTATTAGCAAGTTTCGTTAATAATGGCACCGGTCAAAAGAAAGTGAAAGAAATGTTTTCTCTGCGAACGTCACAAGTACGTAATCTGATAACACATCACAAAGGACACAAAAGTCAAAGAAATAATGTTTGGGTGCAAGTGGGTGTGCAGATGTTCTTTTCGTTGTAAGTACACGTTTGGGCAAAGCTAGAAAGCAGGTGTATACACGAGCCGCTAAAACTCTTCTTCAAACTAATATTTACAAAATAAGTCATGCCAACTGACTGTGTTTTGGCCGTTTTTGGATGTGTTACCTACTTTGAACGTTTTTATCTGATTATTTTCTTATCGGGTCACGTCTTCTGGAGCGGGCGTTCAACACTGGAATGTTGGTTCATAATACCGAGTGTTGAGAAACGCCAGCACATAAACTCCGAGCTCGGGATTACGAATGCACATGTGACACAATTTTGGACCAATCACAGCTGATCTACTGTAGTTTGGAGCATTTGAACATGAACACATGACTCACTGAACCACCCTCCACTCCTACCTTTTGCATAAAAATCAATGTTTTTTGATTTAATTCAAAATTCCAGAAAAAACAAAAAGACTAGGGGCTGGGGCGTCCAAACACGATTTAAGGCCTATGGGTCTCCTCCAACGTAAATCCATTCTTGCATCTAATTACAGAGCTCTTTTCAAACGCATTTTGAGCACCACCAGCTTTTTCAAGTCAAACTACTATACCTCTTTATTTCGCCGAAGACCTTGATGTGTGTTGGATAAAATTGTCTAACGCCAGTTCACCGCAAGACAGAAAATAGGTGCATTGCAAAAACGGTGAGATATGAAAAAAATTCTTGCGGTTTTAACATTTTTTTCAATTCACATTGCACCATAGTGATGTCACAAAGCTCACATCGTGAAGCGCCACGCGTCGCATGGGCCGTGTGCAAAAATCGTCGCGGGGGCCGTGTGCAAAAAAGGGCAGTTTTGCAACACTCTGCAGAGTCGCACTGTTCTCAAGCATGCGGCAACTTCCAGCTTGCTGCTCATGAAATGACCACTTCAAGATGGCTTCCTGCAGAACTGACTTCTATTTTCAATAAGGCAAACACCAGTGATGTTGCTGGCTATGTTGACATAACTTCAGGGTATTCTGTATTGACTTTAGAAACTTAAATTTGAAAGCTAGTTTCACACATTTGCACTGGTTGTAATGCCGCGTGTGCTGCGTCACGTGGAAGAAAAGGTAGTCTTTTTAAATTTTTCTTTAAATTAGCATTCGAGTCCTATTCTAATGCGTTAAATAAAAGAAAAAAGGAAATGCAATGGCATATGCGTTACTATGGCAACTCTCCGACGAGAATTGAAATCTTTTTCTAATACTCGCTGCAAAGAGATTTTCTTGACGCACATGGGTCTCGGAAGGGGGTCAAGGGGTGGCCTTATCTCCCCTGGATTTTGAAAATTGACATTTTCCTATTAAAGTTTTAGGAAAAATCTTTTAGATCCACTATTGGCCCCCACTGGAAAAAATCCTTCCCACGCCCGTGATGACGGAGTGATCTCTGCAAGGTGCGTTTCATTCACGACCTCGTTTTACTCAGAAACAGCTCGTACGGCAGAAGTTGTTGATAATAATCGGGAACGTTCGTTTAAGCGTCTATTAAACAAACTTGTAATTGCAGCCAGCGAAAGCGGAGATGTTGCGCAGCAAAGATTTGGTGCTTGCGTTCCGCCATGAATCATAATAAACACATTCAAGCGAACTTCTCGTCGCTCGATGATATCTCACTTCCGAGAAGCGGAGTTGTTTTTCAGCGAGGCTGATCCTGTTAGAGCTGTTTGCGCCCGTGCCGTCAACCTCTAACTGGAATATCGACACTGTTGCTGCTTGCGGTCGTCGCCGCAGAGGCGAGCGGTCAGCCAACACCCAGTACCGTCACTGCGATACAAACGATTGCGAACAAAACGATCTGTCCGCCTCTCGGAGAGTTTTCGCGCCCGCAGCGACGAAACCAACGTCNCAAGGCTTCCTGTGTGAATCACGAACTGACACCGAGTGGAGAGTTCATACTCGCGCGAACTCGACAAAAGGTGAAAACGGGAGAGTTTTTTTCAAGCTGGAAAGGCTGTTGAATCCTGCATCAGGTTTTCACCTCACATGCAATGCTACAATAAATATAGCGAGTGACGGGAAACAGGGTATATTTGCTCAGTGGCGTACATTATCATGGTTATGCATGAAATTTCGACACTTCCAGGATTTTAATAAACGCAAAACATATGATTCTTTGACTTGGTCTAATAAAATGGCATTTCAGAGGTACAACGCCCCCTTCCAAACCCAAGGTATCAAGAGTTTTCTGGCCACTGCGGTGTTTCAAAGTGCGAGTGCATTTACAACCCAGCGTGGGTCACCTTGGACACGAAAGGGCGTAGCTTTGAAAAACTTCGGGTCTCCCGCAAAGAAGTGGAAGGTAGATCATAAAAATGTGATTCAAAGTAAATCAAAACAGCTTCACTTTAACGTGGCGTAAAATGAATGTGATCTAAACTGAATGCGATCTAAA
>JGI24021J15306_10001972_pt1 | contig 21290 bp, 15 predicted proteins | sample Ectturendosymbi1_FD_15306 | JGI IMG/M metagenome (IMG submission 15306)
TTCCGGCGGATGCAAAATGATTGTAACTTGTTGTTGTACTTAACAACTAAACTTATTGGCGCTTTCACAATGTTTTCGAAAATTTCGAGGCACTTTCACAATGTTTTTGAAAATTTCGAGGCACAATGTTTTTAAAAATTTCGAGGCACCTGGTTGCGGGCCTGCACCGCGGTTCTTGGAAGAAACCAGATAATGGGGATGACAGCGACCAAATGGCCTTATCGCGACACTGTTCAGTGTTCCATGGCATCGTAAATAAACCACCTGGCTGTGAAGCTCCCACTGTTAATTTTGTAGAACAACTCAATCTTAACTCTCTGGATCCTTCTCCAAGTAAAATAATCTTGTAGCCTTTGCATTGTTCATTGATTTTTTCCCATTCGGCTTCGTCCACATGTTTTACCTTTTTACCATACATGTAGTGACCGATATTGACGCCTCACTTCACAATGTTTAACATTTTTTAAAGGAGCTCCTTAGAGAACGTCTGCCAAGTTGCCAGCATTAGGAACGCAATTCTACTTATACGACGCGACCCACCAAAACCCTGGTTTGAGTAACCGCGGCGTGGTTCCATCAATGTGGGTTTGCTACTCGGTAATTGGCGTCAGATAGTTGTAAAGTTTTAGTGAAAGCAATTATATGAGAACGATGTATTTTCCATTTTTTTACTTGCCGCAGTTTGTGCTTAAATTTATTCTTTTTAGTCTTAAGTTTGCTCGCATTCTCTGCCCTTACTTTACTTCAGGACTGTGCTGAATAGTGTTACGTGAAGCCGATTTCCTATAAATAAAAAATTTTTTTATTGGTTCAGACTTCATCGCTTTGTGGAGACTAATTACTTGATTCTTGAAAGCGTTACACTTCAGATTCTGTACTTTCCGAAACTTGTCCAGTGTAAGCACTCGGTATGAGGAGTTGTTTTCGTCGATGACCAAAGATTACGTTTCAAATTATTAGCTCAAAGCTTCGTAAACGCATCCTAACATTTCATGCAGCACAGCGGTTCCCATATCGGCCTTGTTTCGTCAGTTAGTGCGTTCGTCGTCTTCCATTCTGTTTACCACCCACAGCTTGTAAAAGATTGAAACGTTTGAGCATTCGCATCAGGCGTGACCCTGCCAGGTGCTGACTTAGCACTTATTCGGAAACATGCCGCCCGCTTGAGTGTTCGAAGACCTCTCTTGTAGCGGAGATACCGAGAAATGTTATAAACTCAAGCGGGCATTCTTAAGGTCTACGTCCAACACGTTCGACCTCTCAACTGTTGCGGGTTTCCCAAGCGGAATTTTCAGACGTCTTAGCATATCGTAACCATCGTTCTTGCAAGCTGTGGAAGAAGCACCCCTTGTCCTATGAATTTAGTGATTGGATCCATCAACCGCTTTTGCGGAACTCATCCATACTTTTCAGAAAACTACTGATTAATCTTTTCCGCCGTTTAGCATATAACAACGACCAGAAGATTTTGGAATTTGTCTAAAAACCGGCAAAAATTTGTTTATAGAAAATAAATCAAACGAAGTTGGGCAGCAAAAGCGTGTGGGATGATTTAAGGCAGGGCTTTTAGGCCACAGACCCACATTTGTGATCTGTTTCTTCTCCGACCCCAATCTTACCTCGCTTAAATTTTTCCATTCAATCAGCGCGGAATAACGATAATACAAAATGAAAAATAAATGACACTAAATATTGGTTCCTTGTACAAAACTGACAAACCGTAATTTGAAGTATGCCATAAAGCACAAAAGAGAATGCTTCAACATTGGCAAAATTATGAACAATTAGCTGATGACTGGATTCTTGTTTATTTTCATGGGAGTAACAAATCGGAAATGTGACGAGGACCACCAAACTTTTGCCCCACGATCGAAGGTATTTACTCGAAAAACTAATAACTTTTTTCGACACTTTAATTTAAATCTCCCATTTAATTACCATTGAAATGTTCAAAAGAGCAAAATGAGTTCACTGGCATATCTTCCCGCAGTTTTATCTTAACTTTCACTTAATTTGATCTTGTTTCTTGTCAACGTACAAATGTTTTAGCCCAACAAAAGGGGTGTTCAAATGTTGTGGAGGGAAGCTAGCTTCATACATAATCCTCAAGCGTTTTACGTTATTTTTCCAGTGACATTCGACTCGACCTCAGCAAGCATTCATCGATCACGTGTTACATTTTTGTTGTTCTACAATGAATAAAATCGATCAATTCCTCGAATGAATATTTTCAATCCGCTTAGATACTGTAAAACAGGGGTGTGCAACATTTTTTGTCGCGGGGCCATATAACCAACCTCAGACATCTAGCTGGGTCACACGAAAAATTTAGTTTTTTCGTGTACACTTTAGTTTTTTCATGTACATATGAATTTTCATGCATGATGGGGAAAAATCAGTGTTGGCAAGGGCCACAATAAATGTCTTGGCGGGCCGGGTTGTGGCCCGCCGGCCGCCTGTTGCACACTCCTGCTGTAAAACATTCAGGTTGCTGGCAGCAGAGTTGGTGGTTACATTTTGTTCGGAGTTCCTAGTTGGTATTTATTGAAATCAACCTCTTATGGGACTGTTTATATGACCATGGATCTCACGAGAGCAAACCAAATGGGAATTTTTGATATGAATTAATCGAGTTGCTCGGAAGGCTGACATTGGTTGTTGAAAGAGAAAATGTCTTACACATTTGAAAAACACTTTACAATTGTGTTCAGTGAGACCTCTTGAACAACCCTTGAGGCACCAGTTTGCTAAAAATCGGTAAAATGGCTTGTGATATACTGACCTCATTTTTCAATTGATGAGAAAACGAAACCTTGATTTGAAATACTTATTATATTATATGGAGTTGACACTTGTGTCTTGAGTTTAAGGCAAACACCTCGCTTCAGTGACGTGCGGCCGGGCAGCAACGAAACCTGACCAAGGGTACAATGTGGGGAGGGGTTTAATTTTGCCCCGCAAGTTTTCCTGCCTGGAGGCTTCAGGAAAGAAGCAATTGCTGCCAATAACGCGTGACTGCTTACATTCAATAGAGACAAATCAAAGATTTTTTTCATTTCAATTTTTTGGTGGGTATGCTTCAAACTAAGTTACAGCAACTTTATGAAAAAGTCACCTACGAACTGGTAGTATGTTGATAGAGAATAGAACTGAAGATGGACAAAAAGGTCCACTCATAGACCTCCTTCTTGAAATCTAAGGTTGACCTACGAAATTTCAGTTATTCGTTCTCAAAATCTGAAGGGTTGAAAATAACAGAACAACAAACTTATTACTGATTTTTTGTTTTTGCGTAATTGTAAAAGAGATGTGCATCGTTAAGTGAAAAATAAACATTTCTGCAAAATGGAATCAACAAAAAACTGGGTAGATTTCAAATCATCAACAGAATAGTATGACAGTGCTAATATTTTGCACAGGCTAAAGCTGCTAGCAGCCAGGCACTTGTAGAAGTTCTCAATTTTTTCTTGCTCATCGAGGGATTTTGTACGTCATTAATTTATAGTGGCAAATGTTTTTCGATCGGTAGTTAGCATAGTTCATGTTTTTATGCCCGTTACAACTCAAGTATTTGTCACTTGTCTCAAGCGTAGTTTCGTTCACAACGGGCATTCTTTGTATGTAGGTAAAAATACTTTGTTTTGTTGTCTGCTGTGGACCAAGTCAGAGCCCACGTAGTACAAGCTTTTATCAAGGTCACTAAGTCTAGATTGTTTTTCTCGTTTGTTGCTGTACCGACGCCGACTCTGAGGACAGCTAACCGACACCATCGCAGACACCATTAGGGATGCAGGTCTATTTAATCCATCGCTTTGGAGGGAATACAGTATCATGTGCGTGAATTTATATATCTCAATACTATTAGTGACATAAAAAAGGTTTGGAAGCTCAAAACCACGCGTGCCAAAGTGTGTTTTCAAATTTGAAACGGTAAAATTGAAATAATCCCGGGATTGCCTCCAAAACCTTGCACTCATATTTCCTATTGCGAACAAAGGCTGCTCATCCAATCATTGGTTACCTTATTATTACTACCTTTGTTTGTGAGCACTGCTTACAAAAGATTCAGCCATATGAAAATCTGCATGTACAGTAATTACGAAGTTCTCGTCGGTTTTTTGCATTGAATCTTTCAACAATTGACAAAACGCCTGAACACAAATATAGTCTAAATTGTGCTGGGAATGATTTTCTGCAAGCGATACCATAACAAAGCGTCGCACTGCAGGTGTAGTCAGCCCAAAACTTTTGGGGGTTAAAAAAATTATGGGGAGGGACAAAACGTTTGATTTTAGGCGAACAACAGTACTTTGTTTGGGATACCGCCTCTCAAAGCACAAAATAACTAGATACGAATATGCTAAAAATTGGGTGCATGCCCCCCTGGTTTCTTCCCTGGCTACGCCCATGCTGCGTTGATTTCCTGAAAGGGGCGATCATATTTTGCCAATTTTAAGTTTGCCGTTTTGAGAATTTTACAAACATCGTAGTCAGCATGGTCATTAAGGCCGTGGAAACAATGGGGATCAAGGATCTCGACCACCCACTAATTTTAAAACTTTCGTCCGAAATGCAAGGGAACGACCACTATTCTACTTCATTTTTTACTTAATACACCATTTCCAGAGTTGTTTTTATCGTGACAGAAACATCTCAGTGAAAACGTAATGAGCCGTAACCTTCTGCGGGGAGTAAGGACGACGCTCGGGATGATTGTGTACCCAGCGAAGCATCAAAATATTTCGCAAGTCCGAATGCATCAGCACGTTATCAGTACTAATTGGTAGCAATTTTCTTGCAAATTTCAGATTTTCAAATATTGCGCAAAAAGGTCTTTCCAAGACTGAGTGATCACCGATGACGACGGGCACAATCAATCAACCATGATGAAGGTGACAACATGGGCATCGGCAGATATTTTTCCAGGGGGGCAAAGTCGACATTTTGCTTATCCTTTTCAGGTTGCTGACGATACAATGCAAATGGACGTTCACAAAACTCTTTACCCTTTCAACACCACAAAGAACATGCCCCATGTTACGGCAACAGTCCCAAAATATGCGCTTCGTCGGCAGCAATGCTTCTTTTTCACTCATCCTTCTTTTCGTACCGTATAAAACTACGTGGCTCACTGCTATCAGCAGTTATTGTCTCGCTGCATTACCTGCTAAGCTGCCACAGACGTCTGCGTTCAACAGTCACATGCGACAAAACGCCTACTATCGTAACTTTTTTCAAAAGTGAACCTTTGTTGCCATGTGATTGTTACGCAATAATGACCAACAGTAGAACAATCCGCTCCGAAGTTTTGCAACCTGACTGTGCAGGCAGTGGAGCGGATTTAGTGAACTGCAAGCTCATCACTGCATGACACCAGAACAGTGAACCTGACTCGTGTGCAGTGTGATTGTCATATCGGCAAATAAAACTACCATTGCAAGAATTAAGTCAGTTAAGCAGCNGGTTTCAGGTTTCTAGAAATTTTTAATTCTTCGTCCCAATTTCCAGCAAATGCCCGTTTTGGCCCCCACTCCGACGCCCATGGCTAGTGGGTCACCTACAGTGTCAAGTGGGCCCGTTTCAGCTAAGTTTACCTCCCCTGGCTAAAACCTCTAGAGTTACGCTGGAACTGCTGTTGAAAAGAAGCCTGCATAAAACAGGGTCGGATCCAAGGGGGGGCGATTGGGGCGATCGACCCCCCTAAAACCCAAGAGAGTAACTATATTCACCACGATTTTGTACAACTCGGAAAGCAAAGTTCACAATATAAGGCCATTTTGTCGTCCATTGTTTCGTCACATCAGTGTTGTGAAGTAGCCTATACTTCATCTCTCTTACTGCAGCGAAGCCGTTATGAGACTTGGCTACCAATTAGTGCTGAAATCGCCTCCTAATCTTACTGGCTGGATCCGCCCCTTCCATTAAAGTAGTTTGATTAAGCTATTCACTCAGTTCAGGCACACTGTTCACACTTACAGTCTCACACCAGGGAATTTCACACAAGCAATGGATTTTTCAAACTTGTGGAAGCATTGCTACAGATTCACCCATGCTTTTTTTCACACAGTATAAAATTACGTGCAATTCCGCTATAGCCAAGATGTCTGCGTTCAACAGTCGCGGGCGGTAAAACGCCTTTCACCATTATTTGAAGCGAATCTTTGAAGATTTGTTGCCATGTTACTGTTACGCAGTAAAGGCCAACGATAAAACAATGCGCTTGCCAGTTTCGCAACCTGCCTCTATAAAAAAAAAATAGTGGACATGGTTGCACTGCGAACTCATCACTGCACGAAGCCAAATTAGTGAAACTGGCTCTTATGCAGTGTCAGTGTCATACCGGCAAACAGTTTGTCAATGCAAGAATTACCTCAATTGCGGTAATTGGAACTAAGCTTCTGACTTCAGGTTTTCTAGAAATTTTCGTTCGTAGTCCCAATTTCCAGGAAGGGGCAAATGCCTATTTTGACCCCTTCGGACGCCCATGGGTGGTAATTCGTTCAGCCACACATAAGAGCAGGTCCTACAAGCCTCGGTGATGTTGTCCCCAAGTTTGTTTTATTCTATAGCTGTGGTTGAAACATGATCTTTTCACATAATTATTATGTTATTCCTCGACGTTTAAGAACAATCCACGCCACTGCATATGTGAAGTTTACGCGGTGCACTGTTTGACTGTTTAATCATTCCCAGATTCTCTTTGTAGCAATCATCTGATCGCAGTGGGTTGTGATGTCATAAACTGCGGCAAATACAAAATTTAAAATTCATACTCTGTGAGATCTTTGTGTCTGATTCTGTGTTGAGACAGGATTTCTTTCCATAACATGGACAGTAGTTGACAAAATATGTGAACTTTCAAATACAGACTACTGGTGGTCTTCAATCAAACCATATGATGACTTGTCCATCAGCAGTGAAAAGCAGCTAAAACAAGGTGTTCTTAACTACGAGAAAGAAAGGAGGTTTGTGTAAGTATTGATACGATAGACTTAAGCGTAGGTAGTGATTAATGTAATTGGAGACTGAGTATTCAAGCATTCTCCGAAGTGTCTCTGAAAAGCTCCTAAACGACATCTCGGAAAAATTTCCACTGAAATTAATCAGATAATGGCCACATCTAAGCGCCTTTTCAAGCTCCCGCTAAATCCATGGAAGGGTAATTGCGGTGTTTTGTGGGACTTTCAGCTTCAGTCCTCATCTGCGGTATTTCGGTGAAAGCAGTTCAATCGTTACATAACACCAGTAACACCGGATTTCCACGAAAGATATCTTCAGTGTGCATTGCATAATCTGAAGGTTACAGCGACTTACGTAAAACAAATCAAAGTCACCAGCGTGGCGTAAATGAATCAATAAGCAAAGGTTGGCGCCTTTTCCGTCGGCCACTTAAGAAAAAAGTGTCGGGAAGGCCACTGAGAAAAAACTCGGGCCCAGCGACAAACAAGTTAAGGATTTTGATGGTGAGCAGATTGCCAATTCATTTTCCTGAACTGAATAACTGTGTTTGTTTCAAAACCTTTTGACGGAATGCAGATGACGACGCGACTACTTTGTTACAGTCATTTTATACGTTCCATCAGGTTTAAATATCTGATGGCCAATGGGCTGCAGGCAGCTTAAGATTCTCGCAGTTCTAATTTATTTGCAGTTGATTGAAGACAAGCTCCAACAGAATGCAACGCGTTTCATCGATAGATTTTGAAAACTAATATGTGGTATGCAAGACAGCTCTCGAGTCCTACCACACCATCTTCTAGCTGCCACGCTTTCCACCTGTGACAACTTGTGCACGTTGCACGAGGGCCGCCTTCCAATCAGCGCCTCCCGCGTGACGTGATAGATCACATCACAGAAATCTTAACGCAAAAAAGGAAAGGGCAATTTGACCGCTGCGAGGAAAAAACATGATAAACAATGGGCAACGTGCTTAGCGCAACCTTGAACTGAAGTGACCAGAAAGCCTAAAATTTGTTTCTAATCTTCTTCCGTGCGTTATGGATGATGAATTACTTTGTCCACTGCGTTATTTCAAAGTTCCCGAGGTCCCAACACCAGCTGTTAAACAAACTACGTGAAACATCAACTACGTAGTCGCATTCAATAAAACAAGCAGTAATACCTAAAGAAAAATAACACGATCAGCATCGCTCCCGTATAGACCACAATGCAATAAAACCATATGGCGGATCCGAACCAGGCGTTTGGGGGGGGGTCAGTCCAATAGAACGCGCCAATACGGTCGCCACATGCTTCAATGCCAACGGTTGTCTTCGACAATCACAAAAAGTGGTTACGTTTTTGTAGGTCAAGAAAGTGGCTATTTCTGTTGGTCGAGTTATGCGATCTTTCACGGAATCAACATCGTTTCAAAGCCCTTTCCATCAATAATTCAGAAAAAGATGAGCCTCGTTGATCACAAGCTATACATTACTGAGAACAGTGTTGGCGTCCCAAGCAATGTCTTTTTCTACAATTTGTAGATATATCATAAATCATTCTGCGAGCCAGTGTTTGACACTGTTTTGGTTGTCCGAAGATCAGAAAAAAATGTTTAAAACGTATTCCCGACCTGGTCAGAAGCAGACTGGTTCTTCTTACACCTGGAAGTGACAACTCAAGTCTCACGATAGGACTCTGAGCTAAATGACGACCACCTTTCCAGACGAAGCTTGTGCAGTTACATGTACATGGAAAACTTATTTATTGCCGAAGCGGCATTTTCAAAACAAAATATGAATGAAAGGCATTTGCTATGACATTACTCTCATAGATCAGCTGGCTATCGTGAAAAACGATCTCATAATGCATGACAGATTCACTGGGCCTGAAAGCATATTTCTCTAAAATACATCGCCACTAACAAGGGAGAATTTCAATCAAGTGTTTAATACTGTTGCACGTATTTCGAGGTTTGATTGCTGATGTGAAGAAAAATACATTAATACAACTAGACCAGGTTATTAAAAAAAGTCGTGACACCGTTCAATAGAAGTAGGAACAAGCGGCCTGAGTCTTTTCGTGACCAGCGTGAGTTGTCTACGGTTTTTCAATTGCTGCAAAAGGATCAAACCCACATAGCCATCAGTCAGTGTTGCCAAGGGCGTATTCAGACTGCAAATATTGAACTGTTGAGCAAAAATTATCATGACCGCGCAAAATCAATTATTCATTCTAACAAGCTGCAGATAGCTGCTATTTTGCCAAACTTTCTGCGTTAGAACCCAGTCGGAGGGCAGATTCGGGCAAGTCTGAAAAAAATTCAGGCAAAATGCCCGATGTTTGGGCATGCTGCTTAAAGCAGAGTTATCGCCCTGCAAAGCTTTCCTATTCTTTTTCTTTATAGTGGCGTAAAAATTAGGGAGAATCGAAAATTTTGCCCCCTTCAAAGGTCCCCGTAGGCCTATGGTTTGATCCAGGACCTATGAGAGGGAGATCCAGCAGGAACATTGCTCCGGGGCCCGACAGTTACGGAGGGGCCCGAGACTGAAGGAACATTTGAGTGTTTGTTACTAACCAACGTGGAATAATGTAGCGAAATTAATCCCAGTGATAAAATTGGTTTGGCCTAAAGGGTTTGGTAAGGTAGTGTGATGTATTTTAATTTGAATTTCTGGCAGTGCATTTTCCTAATATGATGCATTTATAATTATTAGCAGTACTTATTTTTGTTGAACTTGAATGTTTGTCTACTTGTCAAATTTAAGATAGTCACGATTGCTGTCCCAGTCTGTCCATTGAACTGAATTTTCCTTTACGTCTTTCATTTTCAAACAAATCTTTATTAAAAACTCTCTCCAATAAACCAAGTCTTTCAAACTAAGAGATACTTCAAGTGAAATTTGAATGGATACATGCCAGTTCACAATAAAATGTAATTTAATAACAGTAGCCTTTGAATGTTGCGCTTACGTGTAAGATAACTAAAAAGTTAAAAATTGACAAGTGCAGGACGCAAGTGTTTATAGTGCACCGCGAAGCGTGCTGTGCATTTTGCTGATTGATAAACTTGCGCCGCCAGACGTCCTTGAGCGCCAAGAACTGTCCTTGAATTTGCTATCAAATCGGGTTTTGTCCTTGATTCTTGAAAAACATCGTGCTGTCCTTGAATCTTTTCCGGCGTCCTTGAAAATTCTTGAATATTTAAAAAAAATTTCATCAGAGAACTATTGATTAGCTTGAGCATTCATGAATCAAGAATAAACAATGAAAATGAACCGAACGATGTATAGATTTGTTCCATCTTCAAACAGTTGTGTAGTAAAAAGTAAATTATTGAAGAAAGGTAGTGTCGTCACAATATGTTTTGTTTATTTTTCAATTTCCTTTATGGTTAACATAGCCTGACTTGCCCATACGTGATTCAAGCTTTCTGAAAGTAGCCCACCGTAGACCGTGCCCAGTGGCGTGTAGAGGGTAAAGGCAAACTGGGCGACGGACCCGGGAACCCAAAGCAAGGTGGGCATCCAAAGAGTGAAACTGTAAATATTAAAATGCTATAGCAAGATGATTATTGTAAGGCTACTAACACATGCTGCATGGATTTAATTTTTCGAAACTTGTTTTCTTTGTCAACACTAGTTTTTACGTACTCAAATGCCAGTAATTTCTCACCATTCTCAATACTAGGGAGTCCCTACTTGGGACCTACACACCAGCTGTGCGGCGCACACCCAATTAAATTGATAGTGACGTGACTTTGCCCAGATGAAGCTATCAAGCGAAAATCACAAAACTGGATCGAAAAATAATTACGGCCGTTTAATTGATTTTGAGCCAAATTTCAAAACTGTCCTGTTTCAACTTGCTTGGTTTAGCTGACTTTTTGATGCATCACTAGTTTCACGTGTCGTTTTTTGATGTGGCAACGTGCGCTAGTGCAGCTTCACACCTGTGCTTGCAATATGTAGATCATTTCAAGCTTCGTCACTAATTGGCAGTTCAGGCAGATTCAGTTCCGTCGCCACGGGGATGCTTTGGTGCAGTGGCGATTCTAAAATGAAAAACTGGGGGGACCACTGCCAGGCCAAGGTAAAAAGTAGGGAGGCCAACATAAATGTCTCTCCTGCATGGTGATTTTCCGTTGTAATGAAGATTGATTTGCTATGAAAAACCCTATCAAACCCAGTAGGCTTGTGAATATAGTCAGAACCGTTGCCAGAAAGTCTTCAACTCGTTTAAAATTTTGCTGGCTGAACCTTATCTGCTGTATATGTCAATCGAACGAACTTCAACGTGGAATTAAGCACAAAACTAGGGGGCAAGTAGGGGGCCAGCCAAAAATCTGGGAGGGTTATGGCCTACCAAGGCCCCCTTTAAAACCGCCATTGCTTTGGTGGGCTTCGCCACTACAGACAAAGCCCCAAGCCCTCAAATTAAAATATGAAATACTGCAAATCAGTGGAGATTGTAAACAAATTTCAATATCAAGCCTGCCTGCACAAACGTAAAGCCCCCCCAAGTATACACTTTCTGGCGATGGTTCTGGGAGGATTGATCATAACGCCTCACACAAAACGCGTATCTGTTCTCCCAGTAGTTGTACATATAACAGCCACATAAATAATGTAAAAACGAAAGTTTTCTTGCGTACTTTATGCGCATTTTCAATGCTTGTGTAGGCTAGTTCAGCAAGTTTCAAACTGTCAACCCTGGGTGTCCGCCATCCAAGCCGCATACCTTCTCTGCTCGACTGCTATTCGACGAGACAGTCGCGCATCCGTTTTTTTATTTGTTAACTGCCCCAGCGTAGCGTTGAATGTGTTTTACTGCACTCTTTGAATGCACAACCTTATATTTTTGCAGTTGTGAACTGCTCTGTCTTAGCGCTGAGTGCTGCGTTTTCTTCCGGTCTCCTAACTTGAAGCGCTAAATAACTTATGTGCATTACAGTGACAATTGTAGGCTACAATAGCGAGCAAGGAGAGTCCGTGCAGAATAATATGCACGCTGTGTCAACAGACGTCGCCAAAAAACAAAATGACATCATATTGTGACCTCACAAACAGCGTATATCCAATTGCATTGACCATCATACGCCACTCCACTGCTAAACACTAGCTTTTGTTAGAGGGCATACAATCAAGCAGTCGTCCCATGCATTACCAGAAATCTTCACGCCACTGACCGAACCTCAACGAAAAAAATGTCCTTGAAAAAATTTCAAGTGATCTGGCAACCCTAACCCGGGAGCATACAGGTTGTGCGTGCATGATCAGAAATAAGCTATGTCTTTCTTCTCACGCTTCATTTACATACAGTTAATATAAAGAAATGACATGTAACAGGATGCACTGCGCTGAAACAGACGCTACCTACATTTTTCAAGAAACGGTTAGGGACGTTTTAAACAATGACAAACCTTATTGAAAGAAAAGATTATACGGTATTTTCCATTTCTAATAAGCCTCTTCCTATTTTTGCGATTAGAACGAAGAGGTTTCGTCGCCAGGCTATTTTCTGTCATGTTAAAACTGCACCCTATTCAAAATTCACGCTAATTTTGATAATCGCAGAAGTACATAAAATGGGCGCAGTGTTTTGTGTTATTTATAATTTTGATAATCGCAGAAGCAGGGGCGGAGCCAGACATTTTCATTTGGGGGGCCACTGGAGGGGCCAGTTTTGCAACAAGGGAAGCTGTCAATGGTCTGTGTAGGACTTCAATGCAGTGCATGACGTCACGCGGAAAATTTTGGGGAGCCACTGGGGGGCCAGGCAAAATTTTGGGGGCAGTGACCCCCTGGCACCCCCCTAGCTCCGCCCCTGCGCAGAAGTACATAAAATGGGCGCAGTGTTTTGTGTTATTTATAACACGAATTTCGAAGTCGTTTATCAATGGCAAATAGCTAATGTGTTTTCGTTTGCTATCACGCACAATGCCAAGTTTCTTTTAGTGTAGCGAAATCTGATCATGAGTCCGTGGTCCAAAATATTTCTGAGAATTTAAAAGTCGTTGCAGTATGAATAATGTTGTTGACAACTCTTGAACAAGTTTGTGACGTTGCGGTATCTTTCAACCCCACTTCCTTTGTCAAAAACACCTACAAAAGACAAATGCCTCTCTCTCCTAAAGGTTAGGACAGCCGTTGGAAAAGCACATCGCTTTGTTCAAATGCGATGGGTAGCATACTTTAGAATAGAAAAAGCTTCCATTGAACGATAAGTTTATACTTAGGGAAAAGAAGGTCCTGGCCAAGCGCTTTGCGGGCGACACCAAGGTGCTCCTAACGTGGCGTAACTAAACGAATAGGAATTGTTCGCCAGCGGAAACAGTGCTTCACAGAAGGGAGCAAACATATTGTTGGCACTCAAAAAGTAACACTTTTTCCACCCAGTAGAGCAGACACAATTTTAGGCGAATATTTTCCTTTCTGTTTGCTTCCATTGTAAAAAAAGATTTTGAATTAAAGCGCCCAGCCGTATTTCACGCTAAAACAAACAAAAATCACACCGAGACCTATTAATTGTTCACACTTTCAACTACTTTAAATCAGTGCGATATCCTTCAAAGAGATAGCAGTTGACAAAGGTCGGCACTTAGTAGAATATTGAAAAACAAAGAACACCAGTTGTTTACAGTCCAGTCATCAATCCAACCCTCGAATCTGTGGCATTAAAGCACGTTTTTCAAAAAATGAAAATAAATTTGCATAACGAGCAAAATATTTTTGGTGATGTGAAAGATCGAGCTCAACTTTTTGATCTAGCTGCTTTGTTAAAGAGATATATTAAAGTTGCCAGGTCTATCCGCAGCAAAAAGTTTTTTCAACTTTTAACATTAATTGTTTCAAAACGTAAATCACACTTGGCTTGTTCATTTTTTGCTTACCTAAAACATCGAAAAATTCGACTTTAATGTGTGAAAAGCAAGGCTGGTAAGTACTTGAAACATGTCGAATGTAAAAACAAATTGACAAAAGTGTAAAGTAGCTTTAGTTTTAAATGCTGCTGATTTCACGTTATCGATATGCTGTAATTTGCATTTCAAGCGTGTTTACACTTACCAGCAGGTTCTTAAGAAATGACCTTTCTTTCAGTTTGTAAGTACAGTGTTATTGTCGCTATGCGTTATCGCTCGAGTTGAAAATCATGTCTTCTGCGAAAGCCTGCAGGCACATTGCATTGAGTGTTCATGCCGCCAGCACGCGCTGATAAACGTCCACTGGCGAAGCTACACATAAATTCACACGTTTGGATTGGAATAGAGTGAAGGTAGCTTAGTGCTTCAAACGTGCAACAATTTCAAAAACAACTCAAGGTGTTAAAAGCAACAAAGCAAACATCGCAGATGTAAATGAAAGCATGTGAAGCGTTTCGGAAGTAACTATTTTAATCACCAGCAAATCTCATTGAAGGGATTGCGGGAAAGTCTAACAAAGAAGCGCGGTACATCATACTAAAAAAAATTTGTTGCTTGGCCAACGTCTTGCATTTCACTCTTTGATTTTTGCAGTGAGGACAACAGATATTTCCAAAGCATTGAACAAGATTTCATTCAAACGTTAAACTTTCGCTTTTTATTTTATATTTGTAGTTTTGTAAGCTTGAGCTTTGCTAAGCTTTGCTAATACATATGAGATTAATAAAACAGTAGTAAATAAGCAGTAAAATGACATAAATGTGTACACATAAATATCGTTTAAACCCCAGCATATTATACATGAGTGTTCTCTACCAGGTAGCTGTCGATTGATTAACCTAATATTGAAGTGGAAAACGTGTTGACCACAAAATACCTTTTATACTTAATTGACATAGGAAAATAGGAAATGAAAAAGTCGGAACATTTTCATGCAAATGCTATCTGTGACTGTCACTGCTTATGTCAAATATCAATGTGAATCTAGCCAGTTTAGCAATTTTTGTATCACTTTCAAGTGTTACACATTCGTTTTTTAAAGTAGATTAGATTACAAGCGTCGCCAGTAATCCCCTTTTGTTGACCTGACGGTTGACGATGGCAGTCATAAACTATTTACATTAGCGCTCAATCTTGGCAAAAAATTTGAATTCGAAATTCTAACTTGCGGCAAACAGTCCCGGGTATTCCATCTCGGGTCCCGATCAATNCTAATTTGATAAATTTCAGGAATACAAAAATCAGTTTTCCTTCGGTCCTAGGAATTTTGTTGCCTAAAGCGATCTGAGCCATGATTTCAGGTTATTGCAACTTTTTGCCATAATTAAGATACTGTGCGAGTTTACTTGCGTTTCTATAAACAAACGTGCGTGTCAGGTTGCTATTATACCTTTGCTAAAGAGCTTTGAAATCTAAACTTGTGAAACTTTTTAATTCAAACTAAATTCAGTGCTTTGCCTAGAGAATTCGTGATAAACAGTGAACTACTAAGACTGGTTGGTTACAAAATGTAAAAACGTTTGCAAGGTTTTTTGGTGACTCGGGTGCCTATTCAGTTGTTAGCAAGAAGCATTATTCCATGTATTCATAGGTGCTAACCTGGAAGTAAGTGAACGCAAATGCAGACTGGTCTTGACAAGCTAGAACCGTCTCAAAAACAAGTGAGTGGGTAGAAAAAATTAACGGCATTTTCAAACAAGAAACAATTTCCTGGGCACTTAAAAATATAAATACTGAGGTACTAACGTCCCAGCTTAAACACAGCATGAAATTAATTGAGGTCCAAGAGTAACCGAAGTACGAAAAAATCCATTTGGCTGCAGTGTATGAAAAACTTCTTTTCTTACAAGATATGATGCAAGCATTTGATTTGAGCTGCTGCTACGAGATTTACTGTTGGATTTTGAAGGGGCGTCATTACAGGTTGCTGTAAAGGCGTTTGATCGAAAAATAAGGGTCTGTTCTAAGGAAAAAGTGTCTAGTGACAGCTGTGCTTCAGGGCGATTTTTGTGGAGATCAATACTTGCAATAAACAACGCCAGCACTAAAATTATAGCTGTCGCAAACAATGATAAACGCCGCACTAATTGGGTTCTTGACTTGTAAATTTTGTCCAACATTTGCAACATCCAAATTAATTTTTTTAAAACAATCGCAAAAAAGTAAAAAGAACATGATTTTTCCAAGACTGAGTGTAAATTGGTGACAATACATCCAAATCCCAAGGACTTGCAGACAAGAGTTGTCTTACTAAACGTTAAAAAACGCAACTGGTTGGCACCAAGCGTCGACTTCCCGCGCAAGGGAGCAGTGGCTTTGCATTATTTTATACCTTCTTCTTTCGTAGGAGCATCGACCCTCAAGCGATCCCTGCAGGTCAGTCCAACCAACAAACACCCTTTGGGCCCGGAGACACCAAGTCGTCAAGGGCGTTTGTTGGCCGGAGGGCTTCGCAGTTGTAAATAATGTGCTGCACTGTTAGATTCTCTTCCCCGGATATGCACGAGGTTGTCTCTCTCAGCCCCCACTGACACATGCTAGGGTCTAAACGTTCGACTCCAGTTCTGAGCCTGCTTAAGGTGACCCATTTATTAGGGGGAAGGTTGAAGCCAGGTGGAAGGCCGATGTTTAGGCTTAAGCAAAACTGGGAGGAAGTTGTAATGTCCTTTCATGAGTTCATCCATGCTCTTTTGATCTCAAACCCAGAGTGGCAGCATGGCGTTGGAAAGGGCGTTTCGAATTCAGACGCTGTGATTTGAGATTCCGCGGATCTGGGATGGAACCGTAGAGGGGTTTGACTGTTGAATGCTGCTTGGCATCCCAGTCTATATGTTAAACTCTTCCCTGCGCAGGTTTGGTGGTGCAATGCCTGCTGGAGTCGGCAATATCCCGGTTGGGGTGGGACGCAAACAGCCAGAAATAAGGCGCAGCGTGTCGTTTAGTGCAACAACAGTTTTTTTGCTGTGAGAGCTACGCAGGGACGTAATTTTAACAACAGAGGTGTGGGAACGCACCTAAGTAAAACATGAAAAATGTATGGGAACGGCGTTCCCACGTGTTCCCGCCCAACTACACCCCTGGAGCTACGATGCCATAACAGGGGCAACATATTCCACTGCGCTAAAGACGACTGCAAGAGCTTATGTACAAATGGTGGGGTACTGAAACCCCATAGCGAGCCAGCAAGGCAACGCAGGAGATGGTTGCGCGCAAGGATTTTCTGACAGAGGCCCTCGACATGTTGCAGTGACTGCTAATTGGCGCTTTGCTCCTTTTTCATTCAGGTGGAAAGCGGTTGATGCTGTCTTAGTCACACAAAGTTGCAGTTTCCGTGCTGAGAGGCAGTCGGCGATTACGCACATATCCGCTGACAAAGTTTTTAATACCTAAAAACGAAGAAAAAAAAACTGTTTTTAAATACCTGAAAAAGAAAAACGCATGCCGTGCTGACAAAAAGACAACGGCGTAAACTTAGTGAACCGGAATGAAACGAGTTTCTGACCTCTTCAGTAAATTTGCAAGACTTGAAATAATTTTTTACAACATTTTATAAAGACAAACTCTCAGACAATAACAGAATTCGCCACAGGACATCTTTCAAAGGAAGCTATACCTCATTTCAAAACCGGACATAATTCACTAATTTCTATGCGATCAAAAACGGCATTCCATGTCAACTGCTCACAACTCAACCTACTCACGTCAGTATATCCAGTAATCTGTATTATGTGTGTTCGTTTGTTCAGGTTGCAGCGGAATTTTTCATTTTTAACTACAGGCACAGGGGTTGATGCATGATTCATTGGATGACGTATTTTTATATATGTATGATTTGCCCTTTATAGTATATTTGATAAATTTTTCAAAATGTTTTCATACAATTTTAAATAATTCAGCAGAATTTTCCTGTGGACACTTTCCCAACCTTTCGTAAACCTTCATTTTCAAATCCCTGTGCAATCTGACACCTTTTAGAAACTAAGAGCGAAAGTGTTGAAGCTACTAGCTTGACCTTTCAACATGTAGTATTGGTCCATACAAACAGCTTGTAAAACTACGAAATGAAAAACATCTCCCAGAAGTGAACCGAAGTGAGTGAAAATAATTCCTGCAAGCTGTGGAGCATAATACACAGAGGTCTTCAAACTTAGACACAGACCTCAAGAAAGGCCAAATTACATTTAAAAAACACGCAAACAAAAAAGTTGTTTCTAGTTGGGATAAATATCCAAATAAAACAAAAAAAGGTTCTATTTGAATAAGAGCTGATGAAGCCTGCTCAGTAGGCGAAATATATCAGTAAACACTTAAATCGTCAAATTCATTCCTGTAGAAAGATTTTGATCGAAAAATACTGAAAATAAATAAGTTATGAAAATGGTTACCATGGAAAGACTAGAAATGCTGAAAATTTTGCTTAAGATTTCAGTAATAAAAAAAATTCGTGGATATTGAGTAAGCATCTTGGGCTGACAAAGAAACATTTATGCAAATCTTTGCCATTTACCAGAAATGAAAAACTAAAAGAGCACAACCGATGGCTCATCTCAAACTAACGCAATACGTAATGAGCAGTTTCCCACAACACGTTTATGCAACTTAACCTTGCTCAAGTTCATGAACAGAGTGTTGCTTCCTTGAACCGAAACGAGTTCACCAACACTTGCGCAGCTACTTTACATTTATTCAGCAAACATTCGTTTGATCTCTTCCAAATGTTTTGATGATTATCTTACCACATACCATTCAGCACTAGAATCTATATTGCTGTTTCGGAATGGATGAAATATTTCGATACATATTGTGATATTGATCTCCATGACATCCAGCTAAAGCAGCGGATAGAAAAAGGGACTTTCTCATGGAACATAAGCGACGTTGAGTTCACTGAGCCCTTAGTCTGATGCTCTGCAGACGGTACTTAACCGCAGAATGGTGCGCAATTACTTTTACTACGTCATAGATGTCTTACGCAGTACTCGCTTAAAAACTTCCTAGACAAAATGCTTTTTCGAGAAGAATGGTTTAGTCTATAGTCTAAAGTAGTTTGAATAGCAAAATCTTGCTGGGTTTATCAATACCAGAAAATTGTCACAAACGTTTTTTTCTCAAACTGCCAGCATTTTGGAAGGTCATTAATTGTCGACCTTTTATCTGTCTTACAGACAAATTTACAGTAGTTTTTAGAACGTATTTTGCAACATGGCAGTTTCTATCAAATAGCCAAGCCGCTATTAAGTGCATTTCTTTCATTTGCCCCAAACGTCTATACAGCTTCATCGTCGTAGGGATAGACAGAATTGCATTCAAAAATATAGTAGGGATTAGTCATGGAATTCTATAATTGTAACATTTAAATTTACTTCACAAACCATCTTCCCTGAGATATCAGATATTAGTTCCGAAACAATCAAAGCACACACAAACAATCACCATCCTGTGAATGGTACAGGGTGGGCCATAAGCCCGTTATCCATCCATATATCTTGTACATCTAATATCGGTGCGCTTTCCCTCATTCCCGTTGCATAATATTATGTGACACCATGTTCTGTGGCACGTTTTCCTCAACATAGCAGGGGTATTGCTCCAAATACCAGGTTTTTTTAAGGTGATTTAGGGACCCGATTCGGGTCTCTAGAATTGAAAATCGTGTCCTTATAATCAGAGAAAATTATCATCAGGTTCCTAGAATCAGAGAAAATCGGGTCCCTAGAATCAGAGAATCGGGTCCCTACAGGTCCATACCGGGTACCTAACATTTTCCTTAAAAAAAACTGCAAATACCGTTTTGATGTCACTTTGCGTGTTGGTGGATTCTTTTATAATCTTCCCTAAGTGTGCCGTTTACTGCATCCAGTGTTTCACCAGTATTTTAACGCTCATGTACCCACGTACGTGTTACAATCCGATCTTCAAGTATAAGTTAAATTTATCTGCCATATCACTTACGTATTTTTACATTTCGTATGCTATTATATTATATAATTTCTCTTAAACACAAGAAAAAATGTACAGTGCTTGCATAAATAACTGTAACATATAATACAGTATGGATGGGTAGGGTCTTATGGCCCACCCTATTGAAGTCGGACCAACTTCCTATGAGATATTAGAGTTTGGTCTATAGAGGTTTAGCAGAGATCAACTGAGTAATTGGTTTGCTGGTCATGACTAAATCACTTCCAACTCATCGAGTTTTGGCCGTTGATTGCTCAACTTCCGTAGGCAGTTTGCTCTGTCGCGAGATATTTTTTCCTCGTCAAATACTTCTTGCTGCTTCTTTGTAGAGATGATAAAATCAAAAAATTTTCTGAAGACATCCACTCCACGGTTTCCATGGGAAACTACTGTGATAGGATAACTGGGGAAAAGTAGCCGGAGTTCGTAGTATTGGCTCCGTGGCCAGTAAATATGAGGATATTCAACGTTGTGGTTTTATCCTTCTCGTTAGGTGTATTTATTCGGTCTCATCGTTGCCAAATCGGTGCTACTATAGTGTGAGGTCTATGTCGCCATATGTCTCCTACCCAGGTGCAGTCTTCGGTCTACCGTGTGAGCTCATTGGTCAGTTTCCATTTAACACATGTGACGTTACCTGTAACCAAATGGAGCTCCTAAAATCAGAGTTAGGGTTAGATGATTCTGCAGAGAATAAGGGGGGTTGGTCGTCAGCTGTTCCAGTCTCACCTCGATCATTGTTTCTGGAAAGTGATGAGAAAAAATTCCAATGACCTATTTGTGTCATTCTTAAAAGATGTACGAAGTGTGAATCGCTAGAATAAATGTATGGAAATAGAAGATGACATGTATGTTTTTACCTTTCTTCCTATGCTTACTTTTACCTTTCCTATAACGCAGCGGTACATGCTACAGTACAAATGGGAGGTGGATCTTTAAGACTCTTCGTGATCATACAAAAATGTAACAATCTAATTATTTGGGAAATTTCAAATATATAGTTTGAGTGAAAGCAAAGCGCAGCAAAACTTCAGTGTCAAAATTGAAAAACTACAACTGTCTTCCATTGTTAGTTTCACAAAGTTTGCGTGGTTAGTTTTAGCTTTGGGCACCCTGATGGTATACCATTGATTGTGGTTATAATCAAATTTTCTTTTTGTAAAACTATATTTTTCAACTGTACCCTTTTGTATAAAGATTGTCAGATACAAAAGTGCTGTTCAACTTGTTTATATTTTCCTACGAAGAAGTACGCTTCATCATTGACTGCCTACCGCGATTGTATTAAACTTCCCTATATTACTTCATATTTAGAAGACAAATTTTCGCACCATGTTCCAAAATTATATAATATGCCGTTTTAACCTTGAGTTTGTTTTTCTCTGATAGCCTAACTTGGAGCGCTGATAGTTTATATTCAGTGCAATGACATATAAAATAAAGGGAGTGGATGTAGAGAAATATGCAT
>JGI24021J15306_10001975_pt1 | contig 21275 bp, 8 predicted proteins | sample Ectturendosymbi1_FD_15306 | JGI IMG/M metagenome (IMG submission 15306)
GATATGGATAGTATGGTTTCAACCAAAACAGGATTCGGGTCGGATGCGGATATCATTTTTCCAAAACAGGATAGGATCGGATAGTAAAAATCCACTATCCGATCATCTCTGATGTGTACAAGGTGCGAAGTCAGAAATTTCGCTAGTCTGAAATTTCGCTTGACACCGGCCACCTCTGCTGCCTGGTTGGCTGCTCAGCTTGGTTTGCAGTTGATCTGCCAAGATTGTTGTGTGATTGCCTGATTGGCATGTTGTGTTACATGATTCGAGTCAATTTTCTGTTTTGACCATGTCTCCTGGGGGTGTTATGCTAGATTTTCTGTATTATGTATTCCACCTAACACTGCGTTAGAGCTGAGTCTCAGCTTTTCACTGAGAGGCCAGCAGTGCACAATACATTGTGGTTTAATAAAGTATTTACATATCACGATCATGGCAGTCGGCCACATACGTTAACTTGAGTCTTTTGTTGGGGCATGTGATGTAGGAGGTAGGCTGTATTTGTTGCAGCAGGGTTAGGCTAGAGTTGTGGAATTGACTGAGTGAAGGAGAGAACTATAATGAAAGCAGAAAGCTGCTTTCACCAAATACTTAGTTAGATCTAAGTAACCTGGTAACAAGAGGAGTGCTGAAACAACATTGGCCACTACTTTTTTTTGTTTGGTTGGGCGCTTGAAACATCATTAGGCACTACTGACTCTAAGGGCTTGTGTCGCAGCAAACATGATTTGGACACATCACTGGCCACACCACTAGGGCTTAACACTTGTCCAAGAGGAAGAATACGTTTCAAAATTTTGAACAGTCTTGTGAAAAACATAATTTTCATCTATTCAAACAAAAATCAGTGCAAATGGAAACTGCTTAACTTTTTAAGTCTATCTGATAGCTTCAGTGAATAGCTGGTATGTATTTTAGTAGGGTTAGACACCAAAATCATGTTCCTAATCCAAGTACTTACTAAGTTATGGCCAAATTTCATTATTTGCAAGTTTCACCCTCTGGGAAAAAATTTGGGAGTCTTAATGCACCCCTGAACATCAACCAATTGCGCAAAAAATTCAGAGGTCTCATTTTTAACCAAAATGCAATACTTTAACACTAAGTAGAAGTTGTTTGAAAAAAGTTCAGGGCTCCTGATGCACCCTAATGTGTAGTGCAAGATGTTTCTAAGCAAAATGTTATGGACCTGTAGGGACCTGATTTCTTTGATTCTAGGGACCCAGTGATAATTTTCTCTGATTCAAGGGACCTGAATCGGGGTCACTAAAACACCTTAAATAACCGTGGGGTAGTGCATATTTATTGCAATTGTTGTTAAAAATTTGACTTAAGCTTAAGTATTGCCATTTTTTGCTTGCTTTCCAGTATCTATATGAGTACTGTTTAGTATCTCATTCTCAGTTATCTTAATTCAAATATTTTTTGAGTAATTAGTATTCTCATGGATGCAGAATCATTTGATATTGGCGGTGGAAGTTCCATTTCTCCAACAAGCATTCTAATGATACAAGAGATCAAGTCAATGCATCATGATGTGGGCATGATTTTATTGAATATAAGCAACAAACTGGACACTATAATGCAGTTCTGTCTGAAACATGACCATAAATCACCCAATGGCCCTTCTGGGAGTATAGGTGCTTCTAAAATAACTGAACAGGCTAATAATTTTGGAAAGCACTTTGTGGAAACTAGTTCTGAACAATGTGTTGAAAAACAGAATTCAGCCAATAATGAGGATTCAAGTGCATCAGGATATTGTGAAGCTGCAGGAGATTTTTCTGATTGCATTGATGGTTTCAATGGAATATCTGATACATGCATGAAAAATCAGCAGATCACAAGTATAGCATCTCTCTACAACACAGAAAACATTGTTGAAGCAGTGTCACTTCATGTTGAAGGTGTTTCTAATCTTACTGATCCAAATATCAAGTTGAGCAGAAGTGAAACCCAGTGTGATGGTGAAAACTTAAGTAATGGCTCTTGCAAAAACGATGTCAGTTGTTACCCACCACGACTTACTGATGATGGCTTTTCAGATTCTGTTCAGGATTATGGGAAGGCTGAAAAATTAAAAATTTTGAATGCCAATCCTAACTTGCTACTGAATTCGAAATGGAAGGCTAAGACAACTCGAAATGTTAAGAATAGTAATTTTGTACCATTACCAAGTACCATCTCAGAGCGGAAGGATGAAGGATCAGTGTCATCAGCCAGCACTGCAGTTCACAATAGAATAAAGCGAAAAAACACATATGCAAAGTGTAAGTTGTGCAATGCTGAGTTCAAATTTCACTACCAACTTCATCAACATCGTGTCAAAGTTCACCACCAAGTAAACAATTTGCGTTGCTCCTTTTGTGGTAAAGCATTTCATTCAAAGTCAAATTTAACTATGCATATCCGTACTCACACAGGAGAAAAGCCATACCATTGCAATTTATGTGACAAGTCATTTTCTCGAAAAAAGTTTATGGAAGTACATAAGTTGGAGGTTCACCAACTCTGACAGTTTAGCAAACTAGACGATACCAGTTTTCCTTACCTGCTTCATAAATGCAGAAAAAAGCTAGAATTCTTTGATATTGCACAGTTTTTCACTGGCAAAACTATGTTGTTGTGGTTCGTTTCTGGTCGATGAAGTTACCTGCAAATAAATATGTGGTTGCATGTTCATTACGAGAAAGGTTTGTACTCTGGCACCAAAGCTTGTTTTGCCAAAGGCCAACTTTTATCATATGCTGGGCTGGTCCTGAAATTGTAGGGGTGGAGTATAAGCCAGGGGTTGGCAATTAACTTGGCTCGGATGCCACTTTGAGAAAGCTGCGTTTAGCTGAGGGCTGCATCTTCTAATAGAAATAGATACGCAAGTCTTTGTTCAAGTTAGTTTCAGCACTAACATTTAGTGTCATAATTTAGAAGTTATGGATTTTAAGATTTGTCCTGAATGCTTCCGTGGGCCACTGAAAATGCTGTGGCAGGCCACATGTGGCCCATGGTCTGCCACCTGTCTACCTCTGGATTAGCATACGACAAAATCTTCATCAAAAAAGTACCTGGGTAATGAAGTGCAGCTTTGCCAATGATCATTTAAGTGTAATTGAATGCACCTGACTTGTTCAGTAACTTAAGCAATATGGGGTTGATTGAAAATTCTTAAATGAGCATGGGCAAGTATCAGGGTTACTGAGTGCCCCATTCACCAGTAGACCACTTTGCATCCCTCGCAGTATTCCAAGGAAAGATGTGGCCAGTATCAGTTGTAGTGACTGTTAGAGGGACATCAGTAAATACCACAAGATCGCACTAAGATTGCTAAGACCAATAAGATCGCCAAGATCATTAAAATCCACAAGATTACTAAGATCGCCAAAATATAAGAGGAATATTAAATTGTACTGGATCCAATATAAAATGCTTTTTTCAGATTAGATCCGCACTGTTAAATTTTTCATAAGAATATAGGATCAGAACCGTCTTTGACTAAATTGATTCCACATGTGTAATTAAGTTGTTGTTGCTTCAGTTTATTTGAAGCATATGCTAGATATTTACCAATTACTTGTATGTTTTAACGAAATGTTTGCTTTTTTTCTATTTCATAATTTACCTTATTATCTTATATATAAATGTGCCTGGAATTACAAGAAAAAATCTATCATTATCTTATATATAAATGTGCCCGGAATTACAAGAAAAAATCTATCATCTGCAAAAAAATTTTGTTGCAAGATCAGTTATATACCGTATTCTTCAGGCCATAAGGTGCACCGGTTATAAGGCGCACTTTCCATTTTTGAATGCTAGCTGTTTTTTTCATACATAAGGCGCACTGGAGGATTATAGGGCACAAAATGACGGATTACATATGAGGGTGTTTAATCTATCACACATGCCGTATCTGCTAGACATGAATAGAATAAACTAAAAGCTGTGCGCATTTTTGATTAGTGTGCGCCAATGTAGTCAGGAGCTGCGCGAAGTAATACATACAACTCAGTGCACAGTAGCCTCGCGGAGTAATACAATCTGTGCTTCAACAATAAGGTATGTGCTAGCTACTCCTGGAACCACATTTGCTGTTCATTGCTAGTGTTGCTGGTTTATTACCTAACACGATGGTGTGTTTCCAAAAAAATTATAACTAGCACTTGAAGAGATAGCACCATTTACCACATAAAATTAGTTCTAGATGAGAAAGCACAACCAGATTCATACATTTGGTGCACCACATTATAAGCTGCACTTCTGATTTTTGAGAAAATTAATGGATTTTAAATGTGCCTTAAGGTCCAAAAAATAAAGGAGGAATACTGACTTGAGAAACACCGCAGATGATTCAACTCTTGTTGTATTTTATGCATATTCACTCCAGTAAACTGCTGGCAGCTGCTCTTGAAAGTAACTGGGTATTACTTCGTAATTGTCCCATGATTTCCATATCTGCAAATCTTTGCTTAATATATTTTTGATTAGCAGTTGCAACAGCTTTTTTGTATTGATGCATGCACCACAGGTTGCTCATTTTTTAAGTTTTGTTGATTAACATGACTATACATTGTGGAAATGACATCAGTTCCTTATTGGATTTATTCCTAAACTTGTCATGGAAACAATGACGACTCATCCATAAACCCAATTAGTTCATTCAAAATCATAAACATTTTTGAAAATTGGTATAGGATTGAAAATGTAGCAATATATCTCTATTCCTATCCTTGTGTATTGGAACTATTGTAATTTCTTTGTGCAAAGGTGAATATTACAAAAACGGTTATTGCATATTAGTGTGCGAGTAGGGGCATGATGCTGAATTACTCAATTTTGTGAGTTTGACTGGCACATCACAGGGATCAGTTAGTTCCTTTCATTGTGAAGCGCATTTGTTTAGGTTATTACTTATTATGTGTAGTTTCGTAATATGTGAGACAGATATAAGAAACATTCTGCAGTTTTTTCCCTGAAGAGACGTGTGGGTCAATCCATCTATAATCATCAGATTTTTTAAAATTTTGTAACCACTAGTCATGGATTTTGCTAATTCTAACATATGTGATAGATGTTGAAAAATTATGATGATAGAAACAAAAATTTTTGAAATATCTTTACCAGCAGCTGAGATAAAGCATTTTGAATTTTTGGCCACTAGGTGGATTTTTAGAGGCGAGCGCAACCATTTTTTCATTTCTCATGTTCAATTTTTGGCAATAACTCTTCACATTGAAGGATTTTCACAATGAAAACAACTATTTTATCATTTTTTGACCCAAGGAATTCATTTTTGTAGTTAAAGTGTTGATGAGATGAGGATTTCAACACAAAATTTGGGGTTGAAAATTTTCTTTAAATTTTTTTTATACCTCATCTTTGAGACAATATTTTGGCAGGTTGGCAAAAAGTTGCCAAAAATTTTTATTGTCATTCAGTGAAGTAAATATGGTGCTATAATTTCACCAATTTTGATTGATGTAAGTTTTGTCTTAAAGAAGATATCCAACTTTGAAGATCACAAGAAATTTACCTATAATGACACTTCTAACAGAATTCCAAATAGGAATATCATTTGGTAGTTGCATAAGTTGCTGCAATATCTTTAGCTTGTTTTGCTTTCTTCAAATTCTGAACATCAGTTAATCATATTCTGAGTTACCACAACATGCAAAGTATTGTAAACTGCTCACTGTGTAAAGCTTTAGGGGACAAAAGTAATAAACTTACCTATGCAACAGTGAAGCAAGAAAATCTTGCTGAAATGGAGATCTGGGCTACGACACTTGGATACACTTGAAACTGTATATATGCACCACTACAAGTGCTTCATTGGCAATGCATTTGAGAAAAAAGATCTAAATGCTGTGATGTACTGAAAAAGCACTAGAAAAAAGTCAATGCAAACCATAAGGCAGTGTGGGCAAAGAGTTTCTATTGAGGGTCAGATTCAAAACTTTATTGCTGCCAGGAACCACAAATATTACGTTTGTTTAGTTCAGATAAAATTTGTTTCAAAATATGAATTAATGATAACATTATTATAACCTTATATATTTTATTTCACACTGACACTGTAGTACACATAGACATTAAAATTACTAGAACATTTCTTTAACACAGACTATGTATTATCCATTTACATGCTCTTGTGGGCTGCATGTGGTCCATGGACTGTAGTTTGCCCACCCTGCCATGAGGTGACTGTTGCAATGGTCAAGGAACTGGAAATAAAGTTTTTCCTGGTTGGAAATAATGTGCTAACAAAAATTCAAAAAGTCTTCTTCATCGCTTCAGCCACTTCTTTCAATACACTGCTTGGCTGCGCTAGATCTTCAATCAAGGCTTGAGCAGCCATTCAATTGCCTCATCATGCAGAACCATCAGGACAGTGCAGTCCATGGGTAGGTCAATGGATTGGACATTTGAGGAAAACATGGTTGGCAGTTTTTTTTGTGCCACACTCAGGCTGCAGAGGTGATGTTAAAAAAGTGATGTTGACAGGCTCAGTGAAAGCACCTCTCAAATAAGTTATGTTGCCAGTTCCACTGACAGTGATGAAGAAACCATACAAAGACAACCAGCACAATTCTACCTTAAACACAAACTGGATGCATGTCAAGTGTCACCAGCTGTTACTCACGGCATACCAAAGAAGCAAAGGAAAAATCATGCAAAGCAATAGATACAGAAAGTGGTTCAAAGACTGGTGAATGCTCTTAACACATTTGTGAAGCATTGTGTTGCTATCAAGGTCAGACTGAACTTTCATCATCTTGAGTTGAATGCATTGAAAAACGCTTCAAGTGATTTGCTTAATTTGATGCTTGTAGAGAAAATTTGCTGTCAGCAAAATCATACCTACAAAAGATGGAGCAGAAACTAAAGTTTTCAATGTTGTTAGTCAGTGGTTTGCCGTTGCATGTATACTACATTATCTGTAGATTCACCTGTCAGCTTCTCTGTTTTAAAAAATTGATATAAAATATCTTTTCCAGGGCAACTCCCACATCTGTGAATCATGCACATTTTGTTTTCTGTTCTGCACACAATCACAAACACCAAATCTTTGTAATCTTGCTTCAGGTTTGCAGCATTGCATAGTAAGATGGTGTTTTGGTGTTGGGTGCACACACGCTGTGTACCACTGTACAAAATATTAACACACCATTTAGGGCACAAGCCACAGAATTGTGAAAGGCAATTTTTGATGTCAGGATGTTTCTCTTAATGCAAAATACAGGTCCAAGTTGCAAAGAATTAATCGTTTTTGCTTTTACACAATTCCTGCAATGTTACACAATCACTTTTGCCAGGCATAACCCTAGTGTATTCAGCATTCTTATAAAATGCAGCAACAGCTTCAAGTGTTGATTGAGGTAACTTGTTTCTACTCTTGTATGTTGGTTTTCCTAATATACCACCTGCTGTCTTCTCAAACTTTGTATTATGATTCTCTCACCAGATATTCTGATACTTCAGTGAATTTAGCAGCTTTATTTACACTCTATGATCTTGGCTTCATTGTCAGCATTTGTTACATTTTTGGAATGATTTTGCTGATAGCAATTTTTTTTCTTTGAATTCAAGCATCGTATTAAGCAAATCACTTGAATCCTTTTTCTATGCATTCAACTCAAGATGTTGAAAGTTCAGTCTGATCTTGATTGTAACACAATTCTTCACAAATGGAAGTGTTAAAAGTATCCTCCAGTGTTTGAACCACTTTCTGTATCTTTTGCTTTGCATGAACTTTGCTTTGCGTCTTTAGTTTACTGCGGGTAACAATTGGAGACACTTGACAAGCATCCAGTATGCATTCAACGTAGCCTTTTGCAGATTGTCTTTGTGCAGTTCCTTCATCACTGTTAGTGGTACTGGTAACTCCTCTAATTTAAGAGATGCTTTCACTGAGTCTGTCAACATCACTTTTTTCAACTTCTTGGTAAAAAATAGCACATTATTATTTCAAACCTGGTAAAACTTTGATTGATTGCTTTTCCAATTCCTCGGCCATTGCAACAGTCACCTTATGGCTTGCATTGACCTTTTTCTTGTGCTTTTTCAATACATCATAGCATTTTAAAAAATTTCATGTGATCTTTAAAGTTGGATATTTACTTTAAGACAAAACTTCAAAATTGGTGAAATCAATCATCAATCAAAATTGGTCAATCAATCAAAATTGGTGAAATTATAGCACCATATTTGCTTCACTGAATGACAAAAAAAATTTTTTGGCAACTTTTTGCCAAAGCGCCAAAATATTGTCTCAAAGATAAGGTATACAAAAAATTTAAAGAAAATTTTCAACCCCAATTTTTGTGTTGAAATCCTCATCTTATCAATATTTTAACTTAAAAAATGAATTCCTTGGGTCAAAAAATGGTAGAATAATTGTTTTCATTGTGAAAATCCTTCAACGTAAAGAGTTATTGCCAAAAATTCAATGTGGGAAATGAAAAAAATGGTTGCGCTCGCCTCTAAAAATCCACCTAGTGGCCAAAAATTCAAAATGCTGTATCTTGGCTGCCGGTAAAGATATTTCAAAAATTTTTGTTTCTATCATCATAATTTTTCAGTGTCTATCACATATGTGAGAATTAACAAAATCCATGACTAGTGGTTACAAGGTGTCTTTGATAATAAATGGATTGCCCCATGTTCAAGTCAGTCAGTTTCCCAAAAATGTCCGACAAATGGCATAGTTTAGCAACTCAAGAGTCAATGCAAAAAAACTCCGCAAGAGCAGACTTCTGTTCAGTCAAAAACATGACAACTTCATCTTTTAAATGCAAAAGCCTTTGTATACTGTAGCCTCTTGGTAGCCATCTGACTTCTGTATGCTTTAATAAGCTTGTGNAATTTGAATCATGGTNTTTGCAAAGATTTGAAAACAAGCGGGTGTTGAAAACATTGTTTTTAATAAAATTAATTATTTTGACAGTGTCGCGAAGAACAATATTGAGTTCAGGTGACATTCATTTGGCTGCGAGTACGTCTGTGTGGATCATGCAATGAGTAAAAGTAACTCCTTCATTTGCATGTTTTTCCACTTTTCCAACAAATCCAGCATTGCCCCTGCGCCATCTGTACAGACTCCAACGCAATTTTCCCATTTCAAACCTGCAACTGCAAAAACTTCATTGACTTATTAACGAATATATCTTTACCTCTGGCATGGCTTTCCAAAGGACGACAAAAAAGAAATTCTTCAATGCTTTCATGAACATACCGCACATGTAGTAGCAGTTGTGCCATGTTTGATACATCTGTCATTTCGTGAAGCTGAATTGCAAACTTTGACTTTTCTTAAGTCGAATGGTTAGCTGCTGGAATTGTTGACTAATTTCAGTGATTCTTCTGCATATGGTGTCATTAGATAAGGAATTTTGCGAATTTCATCACCATATTTTTTCTGTGTACAATTTCTGACATTTTAGCAGCTGCAGGCAAAACAAGATCTTCACCAACTGAGAACGATTTGGTGGATTTTGCTATCAAATAACTGGCTTGATAGGACACAAGCAAATATCTTAATTCACAGTAAAATATTTTTCCGTGAAGTGCTTATGCTTCGGTGAAGATTTCAGAAGTCTTTCAGAATAATCCACATGCTTGGTAGTAAAATACCTTTTTAATTTGGAGGGTTTCATGCTTTCCGCAGCCAAAGTTTCATTACAGATTAAGCAGAGGTTTCGACACCATCATTATGTTTTCTTTGCTGAGGATTATGGTCACTGAAACATTTCGGTCATTTGTCTCACAGTTCTATTAAAACTCACCATAACAGTGTTTTTTATCCTATACTTTTAGACATTCTGACCAAAATGACTTACATTTTTTTGGTCATTTCAAAATCATTTTGGTCTATGACCGTAAAAAACAGTTGTTGACATGTGTGCATGGCAAAACTCGTATGTATAACTAATTTGGATCCTTGGTTTTGAAGTTGAGTACATGGGTTGTTTGCTTTTTCTATGTCCAGAAGTGAATAATGAAATGGCACCATTCTTGTATCAAATATGCCAAGCAGACAGAAAACTTATTTGCTGTTTGTTGCCATGCAGTACCAAAAAAATGAACTGAGGTTGGATATTTCAAGTCCGAGCTTTTTATTGATTCAAGCCGGTCATCTAATTAATTGCTAATTGATGAATTAAACATATTTTGCATGTGCTCTCTGATAAGAATGTGGGAACTCAACTCAGTTAATGCTACAGTATTGTGCGAATTAATTGGGACAGCTGCTACAAAATGCAAAAATTGTGATATCAGACAGCGATTTGGTTGTAGTTTAATAACAGCAGCTCTGTAAGCAATGATCAGCTGTGTAGTGCGATGTTAGCATCTGATGTGTCCTCCATTTGATTTTAGAACCATTGAAATCGTGTTTGGCATTGATTGAACGAGGTTGGAGCACATCTTCTTTAGTTCTTCATCATTATACCAGATGCTTATTATGGCTTCACTAAGCAAAGTTTTTGTGGAGCAGTTGTTCTTAAAGTTTCCACTTGACAATTGCCCACAGATTCCCAATAGGGTTAAGGTCTGGAGAATTTCCAGGCCAATCTAGCACATTCATTCTNTNCTGAATTTTCTTTGAACTTTGACAAGGTGCGAGATCCTCTTGAAAAATTTGACCTCATGGAGAGCTGTTGTTTGACAACTTGGCATCAAATGTTTAGTTAAAATGTCCTTATTTGAATTCATCATGCTTTCGATGGGCATGAGTCTTCCAGGTCCTGAAGAAAAAAATCCCCAGAATATCATCTTGGGAAGATGCTTTGTAGCTTGTTGAATATGTGCTTTTCTGATTGGCTCACCAATACTTCTAATGTACCGAGATTGATAAGCATGCACTTCACAGTGAGATTCATCAGAAAATGTAACTCTTTTCCACTACTCTGCACCTCAATCTATGTATTTTTAGCCCACTGAAGTCGTTTTTTCATCATGCAAGATTCTTGCTGGGTTTTCTTGCAATCCTCCCAGGTGTGAGGAGCCTTTTTCAAACAGTTGATGGATCAATTATCACCCCTGAAATAGCTGGATCACTTGCAACTCCCTATTTGTTTTCCAGGGTGCTTTGCTGGTAATAATCATTTTATCATCACTTGCAGTAGTCTTTGTTTTTCTTCCACATCTTCCTTCCTCGACGTTCGATGTTAAAATCATTCCACTTTCTGCCATCTTTACTGTTGATTTTTGCTGAACTGAATCATTCTCCAATCGCTCTGATGGATAGTTTGCTATGCTTTTTTAACATAACAGCTTGAGCTTTTTTTCAGGTGTAACATCCATGGCAAAAGTTGTTTGAAATGCTGCAGGAATGCCAAAAGTTGCAGTAAAATAAAATCAACTTTGCTGTAAATTATTCAGCTCTGCGCTGCAAAGCCACAACTCTACTGCACAAATAATTTAGTTCTGACGACGCAAACATTGGCATGAACAGTGATTGTGGTGACACTATGGTGATGATTTACATTAAACTGTATGACAAGCAATTGAAAGATGGCATTTCAGTGGTAATTTCCAACTTACTGCCAGTGATTTGACAAAACCTTCCAAAACCAACAAAAAAGTTGCTTGTCCCAATTGATTCGCACAGTACTGTATGATATCAAAACATTTTTGACAAACAAGGCAGTAGACATCAATGGGGAAGATAGACATTATTAGAACTTCTCAAACACCACCACCTGCTGCATATCATGTCACTTACAGTGCATACAGTACAGCATACACTGCATACAGTAGTCACTTGAGTAGTAGATATGAACATGTTTGCAGGTTAGTTCAAGCGGTTCGCACGAAAACAGCCTGTTGGTACGTGGCTTTGCATGAGCATAATTCCAGCGCCGAAAGTGCTAGAGAGCTGATCAAAGCCTCCAAAAGACTCAGCTTGTCTTGCAGTTTGCAATGAAAAATTTTTTTTTGGTTTGGGGTTTTGGATTTTTGTGAGTGATGTCATCATTAGTGGAGTACTTTTACGCCACCTTGGCCCACTTCAACTGGCCCTAGGCCCAAACTGCTAGATGGTGGTATTTCGCTGAAGTTTTCATTGGAAACTAGGCTAACATCGGAGTCTTTTGATACTTGGATGACTTGCTGGGGTTTTGGGTTCAAAAGTTATGGTTAATTAATCCCATAATTATTAATTAATTTGTTTATTTTAGTTTACTTATATACTCTGTAAGAAATATATACGACATATATACTCTGTAATATATATAATGTAAGCGAAATGTATACTCTGTAAGATCTTAGTGTCTGATTCTGTGCTGAGAAAGGATTTCTTTCAATAGACAGTGTTGTTTATTTTAGGCTATAACTTTTGAACCAGAAATGCCAGAAAGTTAATCAAAGGCTCAGATTCTCGCCTAGCTCCCAATGAAAACTTCAGCAAAATACTTCCGTCCAGTGGTTGGGCCCTGGGCAGGTAACATGAGCCAAAATGGCCAAAAACCAACCTCACTTATGATGTCACTCACAAAAAAACGGAATCCAAAACAAAAAATTGTTTTCATTGCAAATTAGAACACTTGCTGAATTTTTTGAGGGTTTGAACAGCTCTCTAGCGCAATTGGCGGAGGAGCTATGCGGTTGGTAAGACAACTAAGATATGCTTGATTTTAGCCCAGTTTCTAGGTACGATATATTCGTAGCCAGCAGCCAAGGTGTTGATAATTGCAGAAGTAAATACAGTAATGAGAAATAGCAGTGCTAACTTGTGTTTTTTAAACAAGGTATGCTTTTTGAGGCAGTAACATGATGATGCTAAATTGGATGCAAGTTGCCTCATGCAATTAGAAACGCTATTCCAAGCATATGTCATCTCCACTGCAGAGGTGGGAAAGAGTTATATTCGTTTGCAACTTGAGAAACATATTTTGATAGTGTTTTTTGCAACATCAAAGATGAACAACTAGACCAGTGGTGTTTAACTGGAATGCCAAAGTGTTTTCTTTTATCCCTCAAGATGCACAAACAACAATGACCACCACTTTGACCTATGACATAACTGCAGATCGATCTACAATCTGATATATTTAGGAATAGGTGGTTGAAAAAGTTAGAACCACTGATGAAGACCAAGGCATAGTATCAATAATGCTGCATCTGCAAAAATGTTCAGTTTTTTTTATGCGAAACAGAGAATAGGTCTAAAATTCTTTCTTGTGATGCATGCAGCCTGTGAGGAAGTTCATTGTGTTTATATTTGTGTGTATGCATGTGAATGTCAGTTTCAGGTAATCTTCAACATATCTTGTCTGCTAAGGCTTGTGTGTTCTTATAAGAATGATCGTAACAAATCAATCTTTGTGTAAAAAATCATGTTGCTATAACCCAGCAGCACCAGAATATAAGCACAACTATTACCACGGATGCATTATTATCCAAAATAAGTAAATGAATTTGAGGTTGTCAAAAGGGGTGTAAGACCAGATGCAGTTATGATTCCATGCATACTGACTGGTTTTAGCAGTTTGCCCTAGCTTACTTCACTCACCTATGTAGTGCACCATCTATCCTTCAGTATTAGCAGTAAGGTGTTAATTCACCTCATGCATTAAGAGTTTTTGCTGTTGTTTCAACATCACATAATTGTTATATTAGTGTGAATTTCTAAATTTTTACATCGTTTGTTGTCATGCTTTGTGAAAATGTCTGTTAAAGTGGATTTTAGAGCTGTTTACTGTAAAACCATTTCAGGTTAGACTTAACTGTCATAACTATGTGTGACCTTGTATACTGTCACATGGAAAAAATTTATCTATGAAAAACTTGGTAGTTGGTGATGATATGTTGAAGAAATGCTTGCAATTGGATGCAGGATGACTTAAACCTATTTTTGTTTTATATGATGCAAAATAGCCATAATGTTTAGAAGTAATACTAATAGACTTTTTGCAAGTGCTTTTTAATGTTTGCAGTCTTGTTGAAATTCGACATAAAATCACTTAACATTGTGGATGGCACTCACACTTTGTTTGTTTTTATCAGTGAGAAAGTATGGTACCAGTTCTTGGTTATGACTACTACACTTGCTTTCACTTTATTAATACATTCTTGATCGACATCCATTATTTTGGCTTTGTTTTGTGCTGTTTTTTTGCTGAGACATTCCTGTCATTTGTCCTATAGTAGTATTAAAACTCTCCATAACAGCATTCACCAGTCTGTATTTTCAGACATTCTAACTGAATTGACTTGATTTTTTTCAGTCATTTGAACAAAATTTTAGTCAAATTTCAGCCTATGACCAAAAAAAGTTGGGTTGTGTGTTCATGCTTTGACCAATGCCCTTGTTGGAAAGTCAAGTGTTTTATTCTGACAGTTTTATGGTGAATGTGTTGTGCTTTCTGCGAACATCAGTGGTTGGTTCAATAAGGATGTAAAGAATTATTTTGCAAAACGTTATTAACTGAAAAGTGATATCATCCATTTGTCGTTGAGAATATTTTGTCAATCTTGTTTTTGTTACTAAACTGTGAAAGTGTTTTTTCATGTATATGTAAACTTTTTGAGTTGGAAAAATTAAATCTTTTTATGAAATACCTGGTTTATAAATTTGCACTGTTCTTGCAGAACAGTCCAGAACCTGAATATGGATGCTGCAGGTGTAGAAAACGTTACTGTGCAAAAAGAGTTTGTCCCTTATAATCAGGATGTGCTTAAGGAAATCAAGCTATTGCGAAAAGAATTATCTGATGGTTTGAATTTGATTTTTGAGCATTTTAAACAGGAAATGCAAATATTGCAGAATGACTTCAAGCTTGAAATAGCCTCAATGAAAGGAGAGATACTAAGTTTACTGAAAAGCGGAAGGTCAGACATTGCCATGGCTACACGTAATTTGGAAAACAGCTACCGATCGGCCGATGATGACGAGTCCTTCGCAAAAGTTGTCACTGATAACTCTAACCACTTTGATATCTGTAATGTTAGTTCACGAATTTGTGCAAAATTAATAAAGAACGCATGTACTGGCACAACTCAGCAATTGCAAGACGTTGCTCACATTCAGTCAAAACTATTGGAAATATGCAATAAACAAGAACTACCTGGGGTAGTTGGTACTAGCTTTACACCAGAGCCCCAAGCGCTAAACACCGCAACGCCACACAGGCAAGCACCTGAAGTGGGAGTACCCAAAGGACCAGCTGAACTGCACCATGAGAATTTGATTGCTCTCCAAGCAGCAGGAAACTTGGCTGTTTTAGAAAAGCAACGTACTTCTGATTCTGTGAAATGTGTGTTATGCTCAAAAGAGTTTCCGTCACAGGAAGACCTTGTTAGTCACTTACGAGCTTGCCATGAAGAAATTTTTCAGAATGATCGCTGCAATCCATTCCTGGAAAGTTTTATCAAGTTCCGACGCTGTGCACCAACTCGCGATGTTGTTGCGAAACCTTTCAGATGTCGAATGTGCGGCAAAACTTTTGCGGGAAAGAATGCCATCCGCAAACACAGACAGTTGCATGAAAAAGAAAAGCGATTTCAGTGCGCTGTCTGTAGCAAAGGATTTGCGTTTCAGTGCGACTTCACCAGGCATATGAGATGCCACACAGGAGAAAAACCTTTTTGTTGCCCAACGTGCGGGAAGTGCTTCAAACAGAAAGCTCACATGCAGAAGCACTATGAATTGCACGATAAAGCTCTTCAGAATTCTCGGCGGTAAACCATGCTCCTTGGCTGTTTCCAGGCCTGTGAAATCTTTTCCGATACAATAATATTATTTGTTCGTGTGAGTGGCAACTTTCTGCGACTGGTAGGTTTCGTGAAGCCAATTTTCGGTGCTTCTATTCTCGCTTAACAAGAAAAGTGGGCTTCTGTTATGTTTTGGAAAATATGTGCCTGCTCTTGGTCCTGGTCTCACGGCTTTCTACTTGGTCATAAGTGTACTGTGATAGGAGACTATTTCCCATTACTTCAAACCGTCGCCAACTAACGCTCCACTTGCTCAAAACGGTTTTCAATGTTTTGGATGCAACGGCATCCACATCCACTGCGTAAAACGAACTTCTGCGAAATCGCTATGGCAAGAAATGGCCTCGCTTCTGGTCTTAACCCTGAAAACGTTTGGTTCTAACTTTGACACTACTTTTTCTTTGGTTTTGACATCTCAGATAAACGAATCGACTTTGGTATTGTGCAGGCTGTGGCCTTGCGTAGTTTAACTTAGACTGCACCTGTACTTGTTCCCAGGCCCGGATACGTGTTCCACTTTCTATCTCTGACGAAAAGGTCGCCGTTTTATTTTTTATTTTGGTGTTGCTTCATTTGCCACATTACCATGCGAATTATGTTCGGGGTGTATTTAATTCTTGTATTTACAATGCACTTGATAACACATTGCTGCAGGTTGTTGATTGCACAAACGTGTGTGTTCAGCATATTTACTATTTTGTTTATTTTTACGTGATGATTTTCATTTCGACAAATCCAGAGGTGCGCAAGGTCGGATTATGCCTTAAAATCGCATCTGAAAAGAGGAAAGTAGTGCAAGTGCGTAGGCCAGTGGTCTCAAACTCAGAATTGCTCTGAGGTCTAAACGAGGACTGACTAAGTAATTCGAGGGCCGTATTATGACACTGACCCAACAATGGTGGTGCCTGAACCTTATTACAAATAGCTTTTTCATCTTATTTCCTGCTAAAGGTGTCATGAGTTATAGGCAAATCATTTCTGGCCGTCTCTACGTTTGTTTAAAAGGAATTTGTTCATTCGCTAGCCGAGCACTTTTTCAAACACCGGTGAATAAACCAGATAACGTAAATGTTATTTATTTGGCCGCAAAAGAACGTCTTCGCGGGCCACGTGTTTAAGACCCCTGGCGTAGGCTGCGTAAAATAAAAAGTTTGGTGTTCGTCCAAATCGGAATTGCTATTTGTTTGCTTGAGCACGCCGCGTTGAAATGCTTAAAAGTATTCCAAGTTAACTTTTTGTAGTTTGTAGCACCTAAGCAGACATTTCTACCTGACTGCTTTGCGAGCGTGGAAGATTCTTAATATGAGTGGTTCTTTCATGATAATTCTGGAATCCGGATAAATGCTACTAAAAATAAGCGAAAGCAGCTACGTGAAGGATCTGTTGGGCATGATGCTGGTTTGGCAGCAAATAGATACTTAAAAGTACCTTTCGCAGGATTTTGTTTTACATTTTCTCGTGCCTTTTGTATTCCTCATGGATGTATGGCGACATGTCTTATCAACAGGCTCCTCCAAATGAATCCTTTACGGTAGGAATTGTTTAGAGGCGTATTTTCTGCCTTGGTGAAGCAGGTTGCATGGGTGTTTCACGGTGGAAATGTGTGCAGCTTTGGACAAAGTCGAGCACGTGAATGAGAGCTTCAACGCCATGAAACTTGCTACGCCGAAGCGAAAGCGTCGTTTTCAAACAGTGTTACCTGTTCTGCGAGGACCATGGCGGCAGTGCTGTCAGGGTGTGTGGTTGTTCATAAAACGAAGCAAAATGAACAGATCAGAATTCACAAAACTGAATTATCCCATACACCTACTGTTTTTTGCAATGTGCTTGCAACTCTTCACAGAGTTACACTTTGCGTGGTTTCCACTATTTTTTTTGCTTTANTACTTCTTGCAAACAAGTTTTTCAGCAGTGACTAGGTAATAATATTTTTGTTTACTCCTATCGAAACTGCTCGGGGCTCTATTTGCCAATTTTGCACATTTTCAATTCGTAGGAAGTGGTAGTATTCCAAGATATAATCTCAAGCTGCCAACGGCTTCCTACGCCGTTAAATTTTATTGATGGAGTTGAAAAGCGTTTTTGTACCCTCTTGTAAATACGCAAATTATACGTTTAGATTTAATTTTTCCAATATGTATAGTTCTTTTTTTGTTTTTTTTTTTGTAGCCAATAGGCAAAATCAATTGTGATGATCCGACGTAGTATGTTCGCTGATGACTACGAATAATTTTAAGTAATCTGCAAAAGCCTTATGCCCTTCGTCAAACATCTGCAAAAAAGGAAGTTATTGGTGGGAATAATTGAAATCTCTACAAACGAATCTCATAAAACTAATAGATCTGGTTTCGTGCTGAACCTCAAGGCTAAAAAATTCCGAATTTCAAAATTGCTAGGATAATGGCGCCTTTTTGAATAAATGTTTTTACTGTAATAGTGATTGCCATTCAAAAACTCGTCGCCAGTTTGCATTGGTTGAAACTCAAACCTGTGTAGGCAAATGGTATCGCTCTCAGTACCATTCTCTTGCTATTGTGGATCAATGGAGAATGTTGGTTAATGTTTTGGAAACTTCACTATTTTGTTACAACGTATCTTGAATGCATGACGTGTATAACATTTCTGGCTAAACCCTCGTGCTGTGAAGTTCGTGGAGTGGTTTGCATTAAAGTTTACAGTAGACAGTCATTCCCGTTCCTCGCAGTAACAATATAAATGGAAGTAAGTTGAACGTTGAAAGAAACTGTTTTCATCGTCACTAACTTTAATGCATGAAGGGCAGAGCATGAGACCATAAAACACTAGAGCGGATTAAATCCACAAACTTCAACCAATTGACAACTGAGTCGTCCAGTATGGCTTGTGCAATGGCAACATTAGTAGAGGGACCATAATTTTTACCTGCAACTATATTACCACAATTAACGAAAACGTTATTTTGTTCGACGTTTCGACTTACAAGTAAGTCATCTTTGGGAAAACGATTGATTCATTGACTAATAAACGGAAACAATACAAAGATCCATCGTACGAAAAAAGGAACCAATTTTCAATGAACATTAGAATGAATGAATATGTTACAGAAGCAGACCTATTGAGACGTTTATCGCTAGGTTTTTAATGAGTTGAACTTCAACACATCTGAACAAAACAAGTAAAGAAACGATAAATAACGACGAATAAATCAAGTCAAAAGTCCACTTAACAGTTGAGCGTCACTTCACGACTGAGAATCACAGAACAAAACGGTAACACGTCAACTTCGAATCAGTGCCGCGCCATCAATCACGAATCGCCGTTCAAGCGGGGCAAATTCCTCACAATCTCCCCAACAAATAAAAATAGGCAAAAGGGTAAATGCTTCCGGTTAAACCGTCCATTCCCCGTAACGGTCAAGGGGTCGTCGCTGTCGTGTTGAACGTCGCAACATGGGTACAGGCGAATCACAGTTCGGCACTGGCGAGCCGTCGTCGGACACTTCAAGTTCACCGTCACGTGGTGTCGGGCCGGAATCACAGCTGCGTCGGCGTCGAGTGCTTGGGAAACCTCGGAGTTTGAGGACAGGCGCCTCAGAAGGGCGTTGGGTTTGGACTTCATGTGGTCTCGGGTAAGGAACCTAGTCAGACGTTGACACAGTGCTCTCTTGTCCGTCTCTGTGACGTATGACGGCGTAATTTCCGTTAGCCTCAATCAGTTCGACAGGGTCGCAAAGCGGTTCTCCCTTGTTTCGCGCAAAACGTCTCAGAAGCACAGTACGTGGCGAGAGCAGCCACGAGGGAAGTGCGGCACCGAACATGGCTTTGCGAGAGAAACGAAACAAACGTTCATGCGGAGTTTCATTCGTCGAGAGGCACGCTAGAGAACGGATCACATGCAAAGCTTCCAACAGAACAGATTCCCACCTTTCTTCGGGCAGGTGTTTACCGTGCTGCAAAAGCTTAACAGCCACCTGTGAAGCAATTTTGTCAGTGAAAGAATGAAATCGTAAAATGAATATCAAGCAGAGGAAACGTACGGTAGTCATAGAAAAATTTGCGTAGTGCGTAGGCCTATATCAGTGACCAGAAAACAAAGTTAGTTTATTTTAAATTGAGGCCCTTGCGCCCGCTTAGTTACGCCGCTGCCGAATACTGTTTATATATTTTTTATTTTTAGGATCTGAGGGGTGCCATTGCACAGTGCCCCCCCTCCGTACGCTAGTGTATGAAGATAAGTCATTGGCTAGCCCGTTGTTTCGTCCAAGCAATTTCTCTGACCGAATTGCGCATTCCTCACGTGTTGATTAGTGCAGCGTCTGTGAGCTGAAGAAAACTGTTGGTCGCAGATCGCTGCGTTGTCTTTGCTTTTGAATAGTGATGCTGCGTTGTCGTGCATTCGAATTCCATTTTGCCAATTAAGTGCCTTTCATGGGCGTCCGCAGAGATTTGTCCAGGGGGGGCAACGTCGAAATTTTGCTTATCATTTTCAAGTTGTTGACGATGTAATGTAAATGGACGTTAACAAAATGCTTTACCCTTTCTTCACCGCAATGAAAATGCTCCACGTTACGGTAACAGTCACAAAAAATGCGCTTCGTTGGCAGCAATAGCAAGATATATTGTGATAATTTGCAATTTGCACACTACGTTATCTGCAGATTTTCAACGCAGGGTACTTCTTTTAAGTAAGGATTGCCATGCTCTTCAACGAATCCATAAATTATGGCTTTATTTTACCTAGCAAGCAGAGCCACACCCAGATATAATTTCGAGGGGTCGCAAAATGATTGTAGTTTAATGCTGTACCTAACAACCGAGCATGTCTTTGAAAATTTCGGGGTGGGAGCAATATCCCGGTTGACCTCCCCCTGGTTGCGGGATCTGCTAGCAAGACTTTCTGCATCACTTAGAAACAAGAGCTGCAAACGTCTGGGATCTCGTCCAAAGCAACCAATAAAGCGTTGGTTGTCTTTGCTAATTTTTTAACTGTGAACGCTCATCATGCACAAACCGGACAACGGGAGAAGTGAACTTCTTTGTTGATACGACTACGGACAACTTATTAGAATTAGAACCAGAGGTGAAAGTAAGCCGGAACTAAGTTCCGGTAAAAGAATTATTGCCGGTACGGCATTCCGGTTAGAATTTATAGTAGGTTGATATTATGACGCTGACGCAACAATGGCGGTACCTGAACTTTACTAGAAACAGCTTTTACATCTTATTTCCTGAGCAAAGCATCATAAGCGTTCAAGGCAAATCATTTCTAGCCGCCTCTACGTTCGTTTCAAAGGAACTTGTTCACTCCCTAGCCGAGCACTTTAAATACCGGTGAATAACCCAAATAACGTAAATTTTAATTATTTGAGAATTCCCAAAAAGCATTTTGAGCCCTTGATCTAGACCTTTCGATAAGCTCAAGCAAAAGTGTAAGGCGCCCTCGATTGTCCTTGATTGTTAGTGGGGGTTTACAATCGAATAAATACAGTATACACTTTTCCAGGTTTATTGCCGAATTTTAGCTGTGCAACATGTTCAAAAAGCGTTCTACTTCTGCCAAAAATTGATAATGATTTTTGGTGTTACTGC
>JGI24021J15306_10001977_pt1 | contig 21255 bp, 13 predicted proteins | sample Ectturendosymbi1_FD_15306 | JGI IMG/M metagenome (IMG submission 15306)
TTGTTTTTCTATTCTTTTTGCGTTGTTACATTATCATAACTCGACGTGACACGACAAAATTGCACCAGTCAGGCTACCGCCTGTAGCAAGATTGTCGCTAAATAAATAAATAAATAATAAAATACATCATAAAGTATTCGAAAGAAATTTGGGTTGCGCTAAGTCCTGCATTGAAACCATTTTGTCAAACAAATTTTGTTGAAGTTTCGCTCTAGCTCAGCAATAGTGAGGAGGTCGCCGCTTAAGGTGAAATCACTGTCATCGCTGGGACAATGCGAACGTGTGATGCACTCAGTTGTGATCATATAAATCGCTTTGGTTATGGTAGGCCTTTGCAAATGCTCTATTTTGTATTCACTTGTTGAATTTGAAACAATGTATAAATGGATGTGCTGCTTGCTGCATCGACTTGACTGTAATGTGCTCCTGTTTTGTCAAACGGAAAGCTTTACACCGAGGTAACTTGCCTGGCACTTGAAGCGCTACATTTTCTAGTAATCTTCTTGTGCAACGTGCCGTATGCTAAATTGTATCCCCCTATCTCTTACGTAGCAGCCCAGCCACGGTGGTAACTGCGCAAAAGTTCTCAATGCTTAAGACGCTTTCCAAACAGCAATTTCCAGTGCAGCCAAGTCGTTGGTCGTGTGAATACTGAATCATCAAATCGCGGTGAATTTTCTACATTTGGAAACGGCACAGGTCAAGAAGCATTTCAGCAAGCATTGAAAGAGAAGGAATTTAACGGGAAAATTTCCGTGTATCAAACCTCAACTGGGCACAGATTGAACGCTTCATCTTGCAATAATTCCTAGAGAGCAAAAAAAGTTCAACAATCTTTTCACGAAACTAGCAGTGGCTCAAAAGTGCAGTGCACAGCATTGAAAATGTGCGCTGACGTCTTTACAAATTCTGTTGCTGTTGTTTACGGGTATGTTGTCAGAAACCCGCAATTATAAAGCCGTCACGACTTTTACTAATGCTGCTTTTATCGTGGTGCTCACAAATAATTATCCATCTATTTTTGTTGAACAAAAAATCTAATGCGTTCTATTTCAACTTTTAGAGTGGCATTTCAATATTTCCATACGCAAACTCAGGGATAAAAGGAAAGATCTAGTTTCATTCAGGTTGTGAAACTGTGTATTGATCAAACGTAATTTATTTGAGCGTTTTCTGTTTGCAGCCAGTCGGACAAATGTTCATACTGGTACAGACGAAGATGGTTTACCACCAGTTGCGATTCTCAATTCAAAGTCATGTGTGTAAGAGGTAAAATTACTTGTAGGCCGTAGTGCCAATGCACCAGAAAGTGTTTTTCGTCATCAATGAGTGATATAAATAGAAATTTAATATGAAAACATAATTAATGATGGAAAATTGGACGGTAAATGACGTGGTAAACAAGATGTATCAAATAATTGGGTCATAATGGATTAGCATAAACGAAATTGTTTGTGCCTTTGCAGTATTAGCAACGGCGTATCGTAATGTTTCGTATTATGTCGGTTCTCAGTGCAAATTAAGCAATATTTTGATAGATACGAATATGATTACGCGGCGCTGATAAGGAAGCAACTGGTATTGATATCGTGGTTACCGTGTGTTGTTCCAGTTCTGCTTTAGGAAAGACAAAGCAGTAAAGCATTGCTTCTAAAAACGCTGCTTTTTTGTGCAGTAAACACCTCAGTGTTGGCCTTGAATATTCTCAATAATCCTGCAAATGCAATTGAACGATGGCAAAATGTGAACCTATACAAGCAACTTGCGCTGCTGATTATTTGTACTAAACATTACACGTTTCTGCAAATCGTGTACAAGCCTTCTTTAATCTATTTCATTGTTTTGGGAGATTGAACAATCTTATAAAGATAGCACTGATAAAGTAAATTTTCCAAGCAATTAATCATATTTTGCCTATTAAGCAGTCTTTTGCACATTTTATTCAAACAGAATTAATACGCGCTTTTCTGCGAAAACGCGTATTAATGCAAAGGCCCATTCTTGTAAGAAACATGGAGCAGCATAAGTTAAGCTACTCGGGCAACAAAAAAATAAGAACAAATTTTAGTTTGGAATTAATAAAAGTTAATGATCATGAACTATTTTTATTTGTTCATAAGTTCCACATTTCCGGGAGGAAATGTGTTTTTGAAAATACAATTAAACTTCAGTTGAAGCGATATATTTCAATAATAAAGAATTTATTAAAACTGGCTTAACCGTTTTTATTCTGGTGGCCACTGGGCAAGTAGTAAAAATTTGTCCCAAGAATAATATTATCCTTTAGCTTTCTTCAACGTATGGTACTTTGTGTTCAAAGGACAAAAAAGATTTGATCTAAGAAAATTTTAAGTTCGGGCTTAAACAATAGTATAATAAAAGCAAACAGCAATGTTGTTATCCGTTGTTTGATCAATTTTATTTTTCATTTGGTGACAATCGCGTCTAGGCGTAAGTGTTGACACCGGGTATAGTATCCGCTGGATTAGATACAGAGTAAGGGTGCTAAAAACGTTAAAACATGACAGAAAAAGTTGGAAAAATTGGCATCTTTTATGTGAAAGCACGTAGGTGAAATATTAGCTTACTTTTTGCAACATGGGCAAGCGCAAAAAATAATGTTAGATTTATTTCATCGTCAATTATTGAAACAAGTTTTAACTTCGGGCAGGTAAAGCGTTTGACAACCTCACAGAAACGAGCAAGTTGTGCATACTCATTGTTTTTGTCATTTTGCAGATGCAGTAATTAAGATCAACGGCGTTTGTGGGAGAATCCAAGATCGTGAACTTGACGTGAGTGCTTGACATCTATGGATATTTTTCTATATCTCTAATGTTTTAAAATCTTGACTTCGCTGAGTAGCCAAGAAAAGTGCTATACTCGGCATTAAACAATCCGATGAGACACAATGTTCGTTTTTGGCTGTGTGGCGTTGTTCACCCATGCACATTCTGCTGCATGGTGCGTGGCCATACGTCGTCCAAATGCAAAATAAGCTTTTGCGATGATTTGAGGAAATTAAGTCAAACACTTAATTAACAGATTTCACTTAACAGATTTCACTTCAGATGAGCGATCATTATGTAGGATAGCTAACATTTTAAAATACCGTTACAGCGCTACATGAAAAAAGTCGCTTCTGTAGCCAAGCCTGATCAAATCTCCCAGACGATTGCTCATAGAATCGTAGCAGGCCTGCCAGCTTACGATGGACAATTTCCATGGCAGGTAAACGTTGAATTTTCTTTGCTGGCAAAGAGCGGCAAGTCTGTATTTTATCTCTTTCTTAATGTCGCCGCTGATTTTGTGTAACGTTAAATTTAAAATTGTTTATAGCAGGCCTGCTATTGTTTATCAAGTATCAAAGTTAGATTATTGTATCTCTATAATTACGCCTGGGATTTGTACTCAGTTTGTAGCTCATAAATTACAATGTCGCCCGACAACAAAAAACTGTTTTCATCGACATCACTTAGCGATCAGACTTCGGGCAACTTCTGTGTTTCATTGTAATATGCGTGTAGGTTTAATCCTACGTCTTAGCTCTGAATCCGAGGCCGAACGAGTGCTGGAACAGGAGTTTAATGCACATTCAAGCGATATAAAGGTATATAATCAGTCTAGAAAGCAATTAACTCCTATACAGGCCAGCATCAGATTCACAGTTCCTAGGCGACAAGATGGCTTGGATATAATCCACAACTGCGGTGCTACTCTCATCGATAACTGCTGGGTGCTCACAGCGGCACACTGCGTGGAAGGCAGGTAAGAAAAGAAAGCATTTCGTAAGTGTCGGCGAAAGCGTTAGAAAGAGTTGCTTCTTGTGCAGTTTTATTGCACGCACTTAATACAAAGGTAGTTTACGCAAAGATGCTTAGAAAATGGCTGTATGCAACAAATGCACGACCTGTAAAAGATACTTTGGCAATAGGCTACTACTTTGAAACAAAAGCCAGTCTATATGCTAACCCGTTAAGATTCGTGAAAACCACTGTAGTGGCTTTCAGGCAATTTCGTTTGAATACTGCGATCAATCGCGCTGGAGAGTCAGTAAAGACATCTTAAGATGCGGATTTCGTGTTCTTGCATTTAACAAAATTTGGGTAAATTGGCAGTTGAAAACTTTAGGGATGTGTGGCGTCACTAGGTCNGCCNTGTGACGTTACTGGGACCTGCGAAAAAATCCGAAGTGTCAGGTTACCTGCTTTTTGTTAAAAGAAAGTAAACGAAATTGCCTGAAAACCAATGCAGTTACTTTGGCGATCGTTGTTGATTGTAAGCAAAATTCGGAAGCACAACCTTAAGTTTTTTCTTCCGCAATTGAACACAGTTATTGAAACAGTTTCATGATAAATGGTAAAGTAGTTTCTCTGATGAGAGTACCATAAAATACGCATTGGGTGCCAATCAACGCAACGCTTCTCATGTAAACGATAATGGTGCCAAATCGCCTTTGATCAAAATCAAATCGAATTCAAAATTTAAAATGTTTTTTTAATATACAGTACGTTGTTTGTCCGCTAACAGGAAGAAAAGAAACTGTTTTCTCATTTGCCAAGTCTCAAGCATGCCGTTATAAATTTTCTGCACATCAGAAATTACTTAAATTTTGAAAGCTTAGAGACCCTTTTTTTCGGCAGCTTACCTCACAGTCCCGTCGCCACGGGAGGTGGTTTCGGGGCTTAGGCCCGCAAACACTGTTTCAAGACCCCCAAATTGAAACATGAATCACTGTATATCAGTTGAGTTTTGTCAATTTTTAGAGTGTCAAGTCCCCCCGCACAAACATAAAGCCCCCCTATTGAAAACTTTTTGGCGACGTTTCTGTTACCGCACACTGTGTATTCAAACAAACCCATCAATGAATAACGTTTTTTTATTTTCGTAGAAATACGTTTGTCAAAATTTGAACTTAAAGTTTTACAGCAAGGTTTTCTGAAGTAATGAGATGCAACAGGTTTATTACGCCATTTGACTTTTAATTATTTCAGTCCGCGTAGCCTTACTGTTTTAGGAACACTGTCTTATATTGCGGTCAAGGGTGACGCTTGCTCAAAGGACAATTATTATCATCTTGTGCGCATCTGCCTGCGAAGACCTAACTGTCCTATGTCTTATACTATCTTTCACATGCATACTCTATAATAATAACTTCAGGCATATCATTGTATATTTCAAAATTCAAGTAATATACAAAAATTCAAAATTTGCTTTGACAGAGTTTCGCGTTTGCATTTTCAGAGAGAGTTCCATCCAAGTTTTTTTCTAGGAGAGTCACGCGCAGCTCGCCACTGAGTGTGGGACTGGCTTCAGTAACAGTGTTGCCACCTTGGTTTCCCTAAAATAAACTAGATGAGCCTGAAAAAAAAGACCAGAATAAACCAAACTGAAGCAGAAATAAACACACAAAAAACATTATAATGAAAGTATGCAAATTGGAATCTTATTTCTACAAAAACAGTTCCAATTATCTGAATTATCACAACTTTCAGCAGTATTGCTTTCATTGTATACCAAACTAGTGCCAATAAAACTTCACACTGTCACTGATTCTGGAATCTCAGCCATAATCATAACATGCTTTATAACATTGTCTCTTTTCAATCTAGCCCTGCTGTTCAAAATTGTATTTACCAGTTCTGCGCTCCTTCTGTTTCTCAATTTTAATTTTACATCGTTTATCTGGCTGAATACTCGTTCCATTTCTGCATTAGAGTATTGGCTGTTACATAATATGGGTTGATCGAAACCAGCCAGTTTTTGTATGGGTTTTCTCCGATGGTATCTCCATACAAACATTACTTCAGTCCAATACGCTACTGTGTCAGTAACATTCTGCCAACAAACAAATATCAAATGCTGCCACTGGTATTAAATTTTCCTAATGACTTCACTTTCTATCCCAAATTCATCCAAAAACTAAATTGAAAGTCCTATAAGGTTTCATAAGGCATTTGAAACACACATCAGTTACATTTCCTTCATTATATTTGCATGAGTTGGTACCCTGTACTTGCTTATTAGGCACAAAGTGAAATTTAAACATCGTTTGGATTTCTCACAGATTCCTCGTCTGACTCAGAACAAACCATGTCTCTTATCATAGTTTTGGTTTCATAACCTAAATAAGGTCGTGCATTCAAAAAACAACTACGTGACATGTCAAGGGTTGTAGCGTACTTGTGTTTGTTGTTACAACGATATGCTGGAACAGACTGTTGTTAAAAACAACAGTGTCCAAAAGCCTGCTTGGATTTTCCTTAAAACGCCGAAACCAGACATATATTATTGCAGGGAACACAGCTGTAAAACAACTTAAAAAACTAAAAACAAACCAAAAAAAAATAAACTAAAACAATAAACTATAAACCAAATTGAAAAAAATAAACTAAACAATCGCAAAATAAACCAGATTTGGTTTTAAAAAGACTAAAATGGCAACACTGTTCAGTAATATAATCCAGCTCTTTTATAACTGCATTCGGGACATCCCGTAGGATTTCATTCGCATATAGAAGTAAACCAATTTTTCTGTTTGAGTCAGATCCGGTTCGGAGTCATTTCAGTCTGTTTGAAGTATTTCGCTATCTTCAGTCTTCATATGCTGACAGATGTTGGAATATAAGGTCTCCAACAGAGATAAGTTTATCTTTCCCATGTTCTTGGGATACCAACCGTTCGCCTATAATACAGCGGATTCCGAACTTTTTGAGTGCGTCCCAAATCTGAGTTTACTGAGCATCTCGCAACCCAAGTCTCAAACAACATGTGCTAACATGAAAAATATAATGATTGTATGGATGATTTTTGGCAGTAAGTTGCTAAGCTCGTTTTCCATGTCAGCAATTTACTCTTTTCTCAAGTACCTACGCTACAGAGAGACACAGACAAGCAGTGGTTACTTCAAAAACATGTAACCCGGTTTGAATCGCCTTGGCAGGACCCATATTTTGAAAGTTCGGGACCCGTGCTTTGGGAACCACAGGCCTAATGGTTGCCTCTTTCTGAAAATAAGGAAAGTCTGTCACAAACAATGACGTGAATAGGCGTTGTCTAAGGCGTACAAGCAGACACTGGAGTCATCGGAGCAAAAATTCTTCCAGAGTTTAGGTATTTCTTTAACTTTTTCACAAAAACAAATATTTTTGTGGTTGTTTCGTATACATATTTGTATGCTTGTAAGTATTAAATAAATGTTATTTGCCTAATCATTTGGCTTAAAATGTGTTGTGAACCCTTGACTGTTCACGCACAAAGAGGTAAACGTTGCTTCCTGAGTCGCTAAGTCCGTTACCTGTATAGTGCCTGCTGGGTAAGAGGACGATTTTGCACGAAGTTGTTCATATTCGCCCCAGTGTTTTAAACTTTGTAAGACAGTCGGTTTATTTTCGTGTTTCCCAGAGCTATGAATGCGGTACGTTTGTGTCTCAACTGTAAGTGGACTTCGTGTGAAACGCGATTGGATGCTGTGTAGCCTATGCTATCCTAGTAGGCTACTACTAGCAACTATAATGGAGAAGTCGACCTATATACTCAAAATTTATTACATCACCGTTTAACGCCCACTTAGCAGTTATTGGGCCATGCCAGCTTACTTGATGAAACCTACTCATGAACTTTTTATGCAGGCAAAATGTGTCACAACTAACAGTTACTGTATGATCTACTTTTGCCCATGTTGCTAGACATTAGGCAAGTTTACAAGAGTCAATTAGATAGTACAAAGTGAACGCAATCTGAAAGAGCGCACCAGCCAAATATCTTGCAGCTGTCAAAAATATAGCTTACAAGAAAATACTTTTCCAACGGCTCTAGCTAACAGCAGGTTCCTAGCAGTCTACCGTGTATTTAAGATAATAATTTTAGTCTAGCTAGCCTACGTTAAACAGCAACCAAGCGGGCATCACAGAAGTACACCTTCAGCGTTTACTTGGAAGTTGCGCATATACACCAACATCAAACATTCCAATAAACTGAAAACTTTTAAAGTGCAAAACATTGTGTCAAAAACCGAACCTTCCTAAACCGTACCTTTTGCTGCGTCAGAACAACGAGAATCAGATCGCGCAAAGGCTTTACAACAGTCTGTGGTTAAACAAATTATTGTAGACAAACATCGATAGCCAAAATTCTTATGCCCATTTTTCGCATTCCTGTTGGTAGGTTTCGGTTTCTATCAGAACTACAAAAACTGGGCCAACTGTTGGTATCGCAAGATTGTAGCAAAGATAAACTTTATTGTAATACTAGACGTAGACTAGTATCACTGGTATCGCCACTTCCGGAACACTTCAAAAATTTAGAGCGATTTACCTATTTTCTATANAGCTCAGCATTGTTTCTAACTATTTCTATCTAGCTCAAGATTCTATTTGAATAAGACTGTAGGACTGAGGATGCGTAGTGTTATGTGAAATTGATTTCTTATTTAAAAAAATTGCTGATTGATTTCTTGTTTATCTCCCTTGTGGAGAGTAGTTACTCGCCTAAAATTGTTTTGAACCAGTAAAAGGAAGATCATTCCCATAGGCCTGCAGGTCTGTATTGCATACTTAAAGCGATGTACAGTTTTGAGCCTGGAAGTGTTACGTGGCAGCATAAGCGTAGCCAGGAGGGCCTACGGGACCATGACCCGCCCCCAATTTTTAGAACATATAGACATTTTTTGCTTTCAGAGGCAGTATCCCAAACAAAATAGTATTATTCGCCTAAAAACCAAACATTTTGGCTCCCTCCCAACTTTTTGGACTGGCTACGCTACTGCGTGGCAATGTTACAATGTACATTGATTGTTTAAAATGACCTACACAAATCAATCACTTTGTTCATTATTACATTTTGTTCATGCCTGTAAAGAGTGAACACCGCGGCCAAATGGCAAAAATTTAGGGAAACGTGTATCCGTGAGAAATTTTGCTCGATGTTGTCAAATATTAGCTTAGATTCATTCACAACCACACCTTGCAGCTTACTAATTTATTGTGTCAAGCTACAATCTGCAAACCAAATTATTGTGAATTGTAAAAGTGCAAGATTGACTGGAAGTGAGGAACGCTGTTGCGTCATTTTTTCCAAGCTTGCCAACGGATTTCACCGTTAGACTGGGAGACTCGAACAATGAGGTCCAAGAAGGCAGTGAACAAGAATTTGGTATTCAAAGAATCATTGTTCACGAAGAATACTCGATAACACCATCGCCAAGAAACGACATTGCTCTCATCAAGCTCTCCAGCTCCAACGGAAGTTGCTCAAGGTATCTCAAATGTGCTCTAAAAGAATCTTTCTACCTTTTTTTTATTTATTTCATTATGTTTAAGATTACAAGTGCATTCGGTTATGACAAGTTTACTTTCTTTGGTCTAATGGTTACAAGCCTTTTTAAACGTAACACAGTTGTGAACTTTTGCGCAAAAATAGCGTGGCTCACAATCACGCTTGAACTAGCTACGTTATCTTCATTTTATACTTTAGTTACAAGGCAAGCACAGGGATACTTTGAATCATATTTAGATTGACATTAGTAGTGACCAGTGGCGTAGCTAGGGGGGCGGGGCGGTCCGCCCCTGGTGGCACTTTTATGGGGGCGGCACTATGGGCTATGCTGCTCTAGGCTGTAAACCTGCAAAGGCTGTATTGAAATAAAAGTGGTTTTAATGTTGGGCCACTACTTGCAGTTGAAGGACGTTTTGATTTTGACTAATTTAAACTATTGCATGCGTATTTAAGCGATTGTTATTTTAGTCAAACAATAAACAATAGTGTACCAGGGATGTTGCATCAATAGGCTTTTTTTACATGAAGCTGCAACACGGTTCTCAACACGCTTATCAACTCACTGGACGTCAAATTTTACTGATTCACCACGCGGTTGATTGATCTAGTGTTGGGTCGTTGTTGTAGTTTGATCGTAGTCCTTATATGACGTTATAGGACTTAGTATGAGTATGGTGGATGGGTGTGGGCAAACGTGTGACTGTGGTGAGCTGTAAGCTTTTAAAAACGAATTGCTGGGTCTAAAAACATTTCTGTGTAAAGCTAATAAATGTGTAGTTGGATATGTGCTCGTCAAAAAAGATTTCCGTGTGTGCGGAGAAACATAATCTAGCGCAGTATTCTTCAACAGGGGTTCCGTGGAACCCTAGTGTTCCGCAAAACATGTAGTGGGGTTACGTGAGTTTTAAGGGTTCCGCGAGGGTTCCTCTGTTTTTTAGGGGAAATGATTTCTTGCTTCAGTATGTTGATGCGTCAATATGAAAATTTTTAGATCACCATGTTGCATTCAGATTCCAAGTAGGCCAGTTAGTTGTACAGGAGGTTGAGTGCAGTTAATAGCCGAAAAAGAAATATTGATAGTTTTTTCGTCGCTTGTTGTTCATTGTTGTGCAATTAAGAAAAACGCTATTGTTGCATCACAGTTATACGGTGTTGCCGATGTACAGTTCACAGTAGTGAAAGAAGGCCCCTTGAACTTTTGCAGCTTATTCAGAAGTATAATCTTGGAAACTCTGTTCCAAATATAGCAATAATGCTGCGGATTTTCCTCACAATTGACGTTAGTGGTGCTACCTGTGAGAGGAGTTTTTCGAAATTAAAACTGATCAAGAATTGCTTAAGATCTAGTATGAGCACCTTGCGGTTGAGAAATCTTGCCACGCTGTCTTCAGAACAACAATTGACAGATAAAATAAATTTTGACATTGCCATTGAAGAATTTGCCAACAAAAAGGCAAGAAAAGTTGCTGTGTAGANAATCGTAGTTTTCATTTCAGAAATAAAATGGTCCTAATTTTTTACACGTTTTTTTACTATTTTTCCCTCTATGNCATTTTTGCTTTTTGTTTAACTGTTACTTACAATGTTTGAGTTTTTGGTGTGTATTTAAAGCATACCATATTTGAGTATGTGAGAGTAATGTAATATTATAGTGGTGCACTAACTAGTTAATATAAATACAAAGCTTTAAGAGCCAGTCACGGTGCAATATGTTTTCTTATGGGCTTGGGGGCGACAAACTCAAGGGCCGCCCCGGGCAGCCCACACTCTAGCTACGCCATTGGTAGTGACATTGTAGTTGGGCTGACTGCTATTTTTTAAACGCGATTGTTATTTAAGTACATTTTCAACTAGCTGCGAGTCTAGTTAGGAAACTACTGATTCAGAAAGATTGGAATTTACATCCACAGCCCCGTTAGACTTGACCACAAAATCAAGTTTTGCCGCAAGTATATGTTGTCCATTATTATTGCCCGCTATTGTTCAGGGTCGTGTGCAATTTAGCAAACCTGCGACACAAAACTCCAGTCAATCAACAAATTTCATTGGTAAAGGACGTTTGCAAAGCAAAGTTTTGAATACTGCCATCTCAAAACGTACAGCGGTCTGTCCCCTGCACTAATTAAAATGGAGTATAGCTGAAACAAATAAGAATTGAACGTACTTTTTGCGCTTGAAAAATACCCAATCGTTGGACTCATGTGTTTCTCAACACTTTTTACGGATTCTGTTCAAATAAAATACGTTCTATTTGAATAAGAGCTGATGATGCCTATCTAATAGTAGGCGAAATATACACTCTACTGAGATCTTAGTGTCTGATTCTTAGCTGTGAAAGGATTCGTTTCCATAGACAGCACGCTTTTGACGTTGATAAATACAAACCCAAATGAATTATGCCGAGTTTTCAAAATAAAGCCAGACAGCGTTTTCATTACTTTTTTACTGCACATTTGAAATAAAACATTTGTTTCAGTTGAATGCTTATTAGAAACGTAACAATAATAAAGTGAAAAGTACACAAAACATTTTCACACCAAACAAGATCCGAAAACGTCTTTTTCAAATGTAACAACTGTGAGAAAAACCGCGATAGCGTTTACGCAGCCCCAGCAATTTCAGCTCATCGGTGGTGATATTGGACTCACCACCAGCAACAGCTTCGCTTTTTGTCGAAAAGCGTTTGCGATGTGCTCTACATTGCCAACATAATTTAGAAAAAAACATTTTAATGCAATGCTCCCGACTCCTCATACGTACTTACTAGCACATCTGGAGGCACATGTACAATGGTGTTGGAGGTGCTTTCCTTCAAATGATTTGTTTGTGGTTACGGTCGACGGAGCAAGGGGATCGAGAGGCCGGGTCCCCCCTCATTTTACAGAGGGTTTTGAGATACAAAGGACCCCACTATTTCACTGCATTTTTAGTTTCTTGTTGTAAAGGACATTCATTAAAATTTTTTTCAGCCCCTGACCTTGTCGATAAGGCAAGTTTATTTTCATTTCAAACTTGATGTATCGAGTATCGTTATACTGTTCACGCGTCGCTTCGTCTTCCACTGATGTCCTCATATAAAACATCCCTGTGACAAATTAGAGAACGGTCTGTTTGCACGAAGGAAGCTCAGGATGGTTGTGGTAGCAGTAAAGCTTAAAAATGTTACGTGGTTCCAAATACGTAGGTTTACGTGAAACACTGCAGTACCACAACGATGTTCACAAGAAAGTCGAAAAATCTCTCACTACGCTAATAATAGTTTTTAGTACGTGTGTTTCATGCCTTGAATTTTTATTTTAATTGTAAAACAAAACGAGGTAAAAGATAAAACCACTTGAGGTATTTGATGACTTACAATTGCACGATCTATAAACTGTTCTTTGAAAATTGGTAGAAATCTTGTTAACGCGAAATAATTTTTTTATCGTACGTTTGCTTCGATGAGAACCAGGTATCTTTTGGAGCTAACGGTATTGACAAAATAACTGCAATAAAATCACAACGAATGTGGGTTTGTTTTCGTATTTCAATCTTTTTAAAAATTGTGGAAAGTTTGAATGGTCACCAATCCCGTCACACAATAATTTAACAATGATGTAGGTCGAGGGCCTATGATGGGCCTATAGGTCGAGATATATATAAATTATCCGAATAAAAAGCATAGTGGGTGTTTGAAACAACAGTTTGCGTGCTTTCTCTAAGTCTTGCTTTAGTTTTTTCATCATTTTACACGTAAGCTTTTGCTTGCAATTTACAGGCCGGAATATGCGAAATCGACGCGAAAGTGATTTCCTAGTAAAAAACTTTACGAGCAGATTCTGCTGCGTCGCCCTTGTGGTGTCTTGTTGCTATACATTGTCAGTTGACAAATTTAGGTACTTTTTGAAAACTGTCGGTTGCCTAAACAGTCTGCCACTTGCTTTTGTAACATTGCATCAGTTCACAAATATCAAATAAGGCTTGCTTCTTCACAAAAATATCATTAACCCAGAGTGGGAGTATCTCTGGGTCAGCTTTATTTGCTTATATTAGCCCCAAATGTTGGTTTAAAATTCCTGAAAATTTGAGGTCTCCCTCATCTTATTCATTTGGAAAAAAATACAAATACCTATTTCCTGTTCTCTTGCCAATATGCCAGTGCGTTCTTTTTTCATATGATTGTTCCATTTTTCTGTAATTTTGTATGTAGTGCTTCTTCTTGTAGTGCCCTCCACTGTTCCAAGTGTCCCCACCACCTTCCTTGTACATTGTCACGCTTTTCACCCTGCGTGCTTCTGTTTTTCTTTGATTTTATGGCGAATGCGAAGCAGTTTAGGGTCAAGAGGACATGTGGACATGTTGATCAACATCGTTATGTAAAGTAGATCCGGCCAAATTAGTGCTAAACGTTGTTTAACATTCTTAGTTGGATAACCTGCCACAGCCACACAATAAAATTCGACTTTGTTTTTAACAGGTATAATACTTGGGTTCAGGCAGCTTGTTTGCCGGATGATACATTTCCATTAGAGGACGCAGCGAATTGTCAAGTCAGTGGCTGGGGAACCACCAACTTTACCGTGGGACAGAAATGTGAGCGTAGTCGTTGCAGCATATCCATATGTGTCGAATAAAATGCGCATGCGTTTTATACGAAACGTTCGACTAATGTTTTCCCTTTGCACAGCCTGTCGTTCTCTCTTACAACACTTCCGTGATTTGTGTCAAACTGTGCAACGCCTGTAGGCAACGTGCAATTATAAGCGTTGCGTTAAACATTTCGTGACAGATATAACTGGAATCCAGTTACTGCTTCTGTATGTTAGCGACTTTGCTTTCGTTTAAATTTCCCATATTTCCTTTAAATGTGCATTAAACAAAAGTCAGTTTTTTATAAATTGTGCTTACGAATGAAATACTAACATGTTTAGCTGCCGCATCAAACTTGATGTGGTACACTCTTCCAAAGCTGAGAAACAGGTATTGCAAATCAAGATACAACAGAGTCTATGAGATCTTCGTGGACAACATTATGTTTTGCGCTGGTTTCAAAGTGAGTTACTGTTTCTAAATGTGAAGCATGTGTGTTCAGATTTGCATTTTCAAAAGTGGGTGTTCTTGCCTGTGCTCAAGAATTAAAAATACAAACAACGGCTGCATAAATACAATTTTCGGTCGGTCAAAGTAAAATGTGGCATACAACGGATCTCCATATTAAAAAACATAATTACTTGGGAAACCAATTTTTTGACCAAAAACGTAAAATTTTACTTCATAATTAAAAAACTTCGACTTTATTTTGACCTATCAATTTTCTGCGTTTTCAGTTAAAATGCGGAATATAAAACATATTCAAATACAGTATTAGAAAACAAACCGATAGGTTTATTCTGTTGAAATGAAACAAAAAGTAGTTTATCTGCAAAATCTGGTATAGTATGTTTTAAAAATGTCTGGCTACTTTCAGTTTCATGAAACAAACCTCGTTGATGCTTTGCACTGCGGAGATGTGCTTCCACCATAAAGCTTTTGTCACTTTTCACTAAGCAGTCACAGAATTTGCAAAATAATTCACCTTTAGGTATTGAGGTAAGCTCAGAAGTATATTCATGCAGTATACTTCGAACTTTTGAAGAATTTGGTTGTTTCAACTTAGGCATGATATGTTGATAAGTACATTAATAACTACAGTAGAGTCAAATCTGAGAACATCATAAAGTTAAAACACAAAATATGCATAGTGGATTGAGCATTTATTAAACCAAGTACTGTAAGACCACATTTCTTGCATTGCCATGCCTAGTCTACGTAATATTCAATTGTCCAGTTGTGGGCTAAGCAACATCATTACGACAAAAGTCGCAACAAACCCGTTACTATTTCAGAATTGCAACTAAACTTGCAAAAACATATCACAATCTGTTGTTGTAACTTTAATAAATATCGATAACGAGAAAAAAATCTGCTGCAAGAAAATTTTGACCGAACGATCAATTTAGACCTAATGATAAATTTTGACTTTTTTCTGACCTAATAATTTTCGAGTGGCTCATGGTATCAGCGTTAATTTTGGTTTGTGGAAGTGTTTCATAAACTTTCAAACAGGCAGAAAATTTTTGACTTTACTGACTTATAGTTGCCCTATTAATTACACATCGTTGGAAACAAATGTGTGACTACGTAAGGGAAATATGAAGTGTCATAGTTTCTTGATAAGTGACAATTAAGCGTTTCAGCATACAGTCACTACAATTGTAAGGAATTTTCTTCAAAGGTGAATTTTCAAATGACTGCGCTTCTAATCTAGGATAAAACTAATTTGGTTTCCTTCTGAAATACCTTAAGTCAGAGGATTCAGTTTAGTTTCGTTTGTACTCAGTTTCTGCACTTTTTTGGAGTGTCACGAGTGTTTTTTTGTAAATATCAGCGAATAACTGATGCGATTGTGCCGAAAGTCATCAGTCTTCGTGTTACTAATGATTTTCTGACCTACGGCTTGTCACAGCTCGGTGGCCACGACGCATGTACAGGTGATTCCGGAGGACCGTATGTTTGCCGAAATAAGGATGGAAGATATGCGATACAAGGCATCGTCAGCTTCGGTGAGGCTATTTTGTAGAGTGAGAAGACAGCATTATTGCAGACAATTCAACCCACCCTGAATTGCTAAAAGATTTTGCTTTTTTCTATCGTAGAAAAACAAAAAACATATTGCAAAGCCTGTATGCAACTGTTGAAAGTTAACATCGTAACGCTGATATGTAAAGCCTTCTTGCAGACTTTTGTTTTTTCGGGTGTATTTTAGGCTACAACACTAACCGTTCCGCTTTAAAAGATGTATGTTTCCCTGGGAGCAATGTAGAAATATGCAATTTCATTGCAAATGTTTTACTAATCATCTCATATTTGTGCATTCAAGCACAAAATGTTAAAAACTTAAGTATGACACAAAAACTTGCAAGCATATTGTGAATAACATCTTCGTAAAGTACATTTTGTCACAAACCTAGCCAGTCATACTGAAAACTATTTCATTAAAGTAGTTCATCATTCAAAATTGCTGTTGCATAGCTTATGACAAAACCTACAACTTGACTTCTGGTTTACCAATTGCAATTGTTGTAGACGTTATGCTCATTTCGTGATTTTTTTTATACCTGCGCTAGGTTTGCCATAGACCGCTACTGCGCAGTCCTTGAGATCTAGCAGCACACCGCACCAAGCGCAACTTGCAAGGGCACCATACATGTAGAAGCAACATCATGATTCATGATATTCCCGAAAACCGTCCAAGTACAAGCCGCTCTCATGACCTGTTAAGTGCCACTCCGCTTTTCTCTGTCAGCATCGATAGACTTCGAAACTAAATGAAGGGTTGTTTGGAAAGTCATTTTTCACTTACCTGGATAGCATCTTGTCTGTGTGACACATGACACTATCCATTGTAGAGCTGTTTACGCTTGTTCAAGGGTTATGCACTGGGATATATAGACATTTAGATAACCCTGTGCAGAACCCTTGAACAAACATAGGTAGAACCTTGAAATTTCACTTATGGCTCTCAATCGCTATTGGTCCAACGAGAAAATTCTGCATGAAGACGTAAGGCAGAAAATTTCTGCAAAGGGCTGCTGTAGTCCAGCGACGAAGATGATACGACGCTTCGTCAATGAAATTATGCTGCACGTGGCTTGGCTGGATAGTGAGCTGGGCTCCACTCGCTTGTGTGATTCACAAAGCGTACATAACGTACTGGTATGTAGATCCATAGGTGTAGGATCAGGCAAAGTTTTGAGGGTGTGAAGGACATTTTGCCCGAATTTCCCCAAAGTTGCCGTAAAAATTTTTGTGCGGCAAACTTTCCCCTTACAAGTTCTGTAGCAGTTGTTACTCGTTATCAACTTTCACGAGTGATAAAACATGAAGACTTTCTTTTTGGAGAGAAACAAGCCAGACTTATTCAGTCAGACTCGTTGACCACTCAATAGGAAACAAAGGTGTCGGAACTTCTGTGCCCGAATTTTCAGGGTCTTTGCCCAAAGTTTCGACAAATCAAAACTTTTGTGGTGGGCTTGCACCCCAAGCTCCTACACCGATGTGTAGAGCAATTGAAATTCTATAATTGTTGACTACATGAAAATGTATGTATTCTGTTCAATGTTGAACAACTCTGTCTTGCATATACACTGGTGAATGTCGTTCTTTGTTAAGTTAAACTGAATTGCTTTGATATTACGAAGTTTTGTTATAGGCCTGCAATTGCTCGGAATGCAGCAGGTGTTCTGGCATATACCGGCACTGGTGATTTACAGGCCGGAGGTATGCGCATACTAAAAATTACTCAATGGTATATCAGTTAAAGCAGTAACTAAAAAAAACAACAATGCTGGTTTTCCAAATACTTCTTCTTTTATCCAGCAAATGTGTTGTTGTATACTTGAACTCGGTTGCCAACACAAACATGGATATAAACTTAAAATAGACGCTGTGCGTTCCTTTTATTCAACCAAGGGTTTGCGTAATAGTAGCGTTTAGAGTTACTTGATGGGTGTGAACGTTACATAACCTTCATGAGTGCTTTTCGGCATTTATTTTGTCTTACGAACTTCAAGGCAGACTACTGCACTTTTATTCATTTTAATAGAGGTTCATTTCGGCTGGTATGGCTCTCCTATGCATTGCACTTGCAGAAATTCCTTTTGCTCTGCTGTAAAAAAGCCCAAGAAGCTTGCGAAGTTATTCAAACAAAAGAGAGCACAACTTGAGGCAACAAAACGCGAACTATTTTGTCTGATATACGGATCTACTGTATATCTAATGCAGCTTGAAATTCAAAACTATCCATTTCTTGCATGAACAAATTATTAGTGATACTCCGTGATAAACCAATTTTTTTCATTTTTAACGTTTTATTCGTTAAACACTGAATGCTGCCTGACATATGCTTAGCGGCCCAAAATTCTGGGAAACTACAGTATTTTGCTAGAAAAAGTGTTTTTTTGCCCATAAAGTAGATTTTTCAAAAAAATTTACATATTAACTTCTCTAAGTAATAAAAAGGCATATATACTGCAATTTTAGTCCAATTAATGCCAGAAAAGAGTTAAAATGACAAAAAATTTAGATTACAATTTCGACACAAATTCTTTTTTCATGTTTGAAAAAGATTTTTCGCCTGAAAGCAAAAGCTTCTCTTACCCCTCCAGCTTCTACGCATATGCTGCATGTCAACATGGTAATGAAACTGCGATCGTCAACGAAGAGTTGGTGACAATGTATAAAAATAACTTTTGGGGGTAAAATCTATATGCCTACCGCTAGTTCTGCTGATCAGTTCTTGCAAACTTCCGGTTTTAAAGATTTCTGAGGTATGCCTTAGTTTTTGGAATTTCTAAGTACTTTGAAGCAATCATAGATGTTTCTCATTTTGTTTATTTCAGGAATCAGTTGCGCAAAAAAGGGATACCCTGGAGTTTACACACACGTTCGACACTTCGTACCGTGGATTGTGTCAAAGATAGGGCTGAACGGAGGAGGAAATATGATAGCCAGTGGTTAAAATAATTGCATTGCATGCAGTTTACTGTTCTTGAACTATTCGGTTACCAAATCATTGTAACCAAGTCACGCTCCGCCTCATTTCAACTTGCCTTCATGCGTTTGTTGTATAGTGGTTGAGTATTGTTTCGTAAAATACAAGCGCTAGAACGATTTTTGTGCTCTTTCCAGGCAGAAACTCAAAATGATACAGTTGATGTAGTGCGCACCTAAACATATTAAGTCATAACTTGAACCGTGTATGTTGTGAGTCGAAGTATTCTTCTGAGTGGGTATGATTACTCTATTTTTACACATGTTCGATATTGTAGCTTGTAGTAGAGTTACGTTTGTCAAGCTCAGGTCAAGCCAATTGACGCTATCATAAAGTATATTACTGTATAAAGTTTCATCCCTCCCAAGATGGACGATTTTTAGGGACATAAGGAAAAGTAGCCAAATAGGTTTTTAATATTGTGCCATATGTTCCACAAAATACATTGTTTTTGATGAACCCAATCAATATGTGACAAATTTATAAGCAATCTGGATTGAACTAAGACTTACAGTAGATGTGTTTGGGTTTGCAAAATAAGTTAGCGTTGGTTCGGCGATATTAGTGTAAAAGTCTTCGTATAAAACTTTAGTAAAACATAGCACGTGTGTAGCATGCGCAGTGTAGTCATATAATCTAGGGATATCTAGAACTTATGCACAGCATAGAAATATAACCCAAGGCCAGGGATATCTAGGAGTTCTACATATACCTAATATATCCACTTTAATCCTGTTGCAATTTTTTTGCCTATTATTGCCAATGTTGAATTTAATCACTGGGCTTCAAGATTTTCGTCTGATTGGTCGTAATCTCACACAAATGTCGTAGCTTATGGAGAACCCAACCCGTAGCTGCATAAGTGGAAAACTACGCATAACGTTTTTTGTGAGCAATAAGTCACTATCTACTCTTGTATAAATACTTGTTTTAGGGTTTTGTCATAAGCAAATTTCGTAAGTTATTAATAAGCTCCGAACGTACAGGTCTTTTGACTCTTATACACGAGGAAACTACATGGGAAGAAATCACTCAGAAAATAAAGTTTTTAAACCTTTATTGGCGTAGGGGCAGGCAAATATTGGGGTTGCGAAGGATTTTTGCCCAAATTTCCTCAAACTTGTCCGAAAATTTTGTATCTCAAAAATGATGAAGACCTTTTTCCTCTGGAGAAAGAAAAGTCAAATTCAGACGTATTTCGACAGTCAGCCTCATTCCTCAATCTCACGCAATGAGAACAAAGGTGTCGAAACATTAGTGCCCGAATTTTCCGGGATTTTGCCCGGATTTTCGACAAATCAAAACTTTCGGGGGTGCATTCCCACTCCTGCATCCCAGCCTCCTGCCCCATTGCTTATTGGTAAAATGCCTGTACTTTGCAAAGCAACACTTATCATTAACGCAACACTGATTAAAGACTAGGTGTAAATTTGCGCACATTAGGCAAACATGGACATGCTTTGCTTTCCAGTTTCCATACATTCCTTGCTGTGTATATCTCTGCAGCAGACAAACAAGATCTTATGCGGGCCGAGATTTTCTGGAGAACATCAGAATGTTATTTTCGAGTTGGCAGTTCCAAGTGTCCTTCAAAGTTGAATTCTTTGGATGTATTGAGAGGAGTTACGTCAGTTCGACTATTCGAGCATCTAACGCCTGACTGCAAACCTGTCGCCTCTAAATCACGAAATCATTCGCAGTCGGACCGAAAGTTCATTGCCATTCAGACAGCACAGCTGCTTCGTGATTGTATGATGTAACCAAGCACGTCTCCGTGGAGAGCGCAAGTTGTAGTCAACAACAGCAATTATAAGAAACGCTTGTGCATTGGCTATAACCAAACTATAAACCAGTGATTCTTAACCTTTACGAACATGCCAAATCCTTACGTAGTTTTACTAGCTTTCGTCGAACCCATTTTTGCCCACTGTAACAGAGAGTAAAAACGGGTTGCTGAAATTAATTCAATCAACAGTTTATATTTGAATTATACAGTAGTCCAAGCTTTTTATGCTTACGGTATGCCCACAATTGTCCCGACCGGAATTGCTCCATTTGTGACCATGGTTAGCTTGCTTTGAGATAGCCACGCTTTTAGTCATGTTTCAGACGACCTTCGTCGAACCGCTGAAACGGCTCCGTCGAACCCTCGCGGTTCGATCGAACCCAGGTTAAGAACCACTGCTATAGACAAATTACTTTGCTTGATGTTTACACGTTGCCAAGTACGTAAAAGTTCCGAATAGCGCAGTTCAATGCAACTGGTTCTTTAGCCTGGATTCTCTAGAGCCCGAGGCCGTATCAGCAAGTGCCTGTTCTGCCCGAAAAAGAGCTCTTTCTATCGAAGCCAATGCAGAACCGTCGCCAGAAAGTCATCAATAGGTGGGCTTAACTTTTGTGCGGGGGGG
>JGI24021J15306_10001978_pt1 | contig 21251 bp, 12 predicted proteins | sample Ectturendosymbi1_FD_15306 | JGI IMG/M metagenome (IMG submission 15306)
TGTACTTCGCTATGTAACCATTTTTGTGTTATTCGAGTACCCTTTGTTCCAGCCTCTCGGTTAGCGTGTCATTGAATGTGCAATTCACCACGAACGGGGTATGCTCGAAGACTTACAATCATATATATGTGGCGCGAACAAACGAAGACTTAAGCCAATATATGTGTAACGTTTGTGAGTTTTTAGGAACTAATTATTGCATGCCCACACGATGGCTAACGAGCCCCCTTCAGAAAATTCCCCCCCTGGATCACACCTCTGGTTACGCCACTGACTGTGGCAGGGCGGCACTTTTCGACTCGCCCCGGGGCGGCACTTTCCCATGTCGGGTCCCTGGTCCCAACACCTGAAGGTAATAGTATCTCTGGCCCTTTCACCCCAGAGGAGCTTGCTGTCATCCTCAGAAACACGGCAGCAGGGAAATCTCCGGGACTAGATTCTACTTTCTAGGAGTTTGTACTCCACGCCGGGTAATCTCTCAAATCTTGGTTATGCGATTTCCTCACTTCCTGCATGCACCAACTCAAAATTTCCAGGATCTGGAGAAGAGCACCAATAGCTGCGATCCCTAAGCCGAAGCCGGAAAAGCGTTTAGGGGACCTAAAGAGCTATCATCCTATACCCCTACCGTGTGTTCTCTTCAAGATCCTCTAGACGAGAGGCCCATCTACGCTCGTATCGAACCAGTCATCGATCCATTACTCCCGCAGGAACTAGCGGGCTTTAGACATGGGAGGTCGACCGTAGATCATGTCGCATTACTGACGCAAAGCATTGATGATAGCTTTTCGGCTACGAAAAAATCCAGAGCTGTGTTTGTCGATCTCACAGCAGCCTACGATACTGTATGGCATAGTGGCCTCACCCAAATGCTTCTGCGATTGCTACCTGACAGGCACATGTTCCACATGATCATGGAGCTGGTTGGCAATCGCAGCTTCATCCTTGCCACCGGTAACAACAAACGGAGCAGGTTACGACCTATGGCGTGCAAAGGTCTGGTGATGCCTGGGGCAAATACCTGGTTGCATGCCCCCATATCAAATTTTAGTATTGAGGAATGTAAGAAATACAGACATAGCATAACTACCTCCTCAGACCGTTGCTATATGCAAAAGGATTACACCACAAACCTTCACCTGAAGTGGGAATTATGAAGAGAATAAGCTCTATGAAGGTAGTAGTACGTTACGTGACAATAGTAAGGGACTTAACGTTGTAAAACGTACGTGCAAGGGCACACAGTTTTGCAGGGCACTTTTCACGAGAAATTAGTGAAGTACAGTATNTTTCAGAAAGAACGCTGTCGCTCTGCTCTAAAAACANTACCTTTTCAAACGTATCGTACTTAGCGCCGAAAGNGCCTTAAACANAAAAACAAAGGAGAGTTGGAACCTAAAAAATCTGACCCCGTTCATCTCTGCTGTGTAGTGCAGTAACGAATGCTGTTTGACTTACAGTCACAGCAAGTGAGCGTGACCATCTGAGTGTATTTTAGAGTTAGAGCATCAAGGTCTATCTCAAAAGCAGAACAGGAAAGGAACACAGACTTAGTATTAGCTTTCTTTACCATTTAGTTTTACGTTCGTATCGCCAGGATTCATCGGTGTCGACCACTTGATACGAAAAGTTCTGATAGTTAAAGCTTGGATAAAAATTAAACCAAACTCGAAGCTTGCAGATTTTAACAGTCCATTAAAATCATCCCAACACCCATAGTGGTTCCAAACCAGGGAAGAATTCCTACCCAGGGAGGAATTGCATGAGTTCAGGGAAGGAATTTCCACTTCATAGTTAAGTTACCTATTCATTGTAAGTGTTGCACTTCTTTTTTAAGTTGACATTGGCTCTTTCATTATTAGTTATATCACTTTATACCAGCTCCGGTTCCAACCAGTGGCGTAGCCAGCCCAAAATTTTTTTGGGGAAAATAAAACGTTTGACTTTGGGCGAGCAACAGTATTGTTGTTTGGGACGCTTCTCAAAGCACAACATGACTAGATGAGCTATGATTTGGGGGGCCATGGACCCCTGGCCCCTGGATACGCTTATGGCTCCAACACCTATATGTTTTTTACTAGGGCTACAAAATGATTTACTCCACTGAAAACTGTAAATCATTGTATTATTTGCACAACTCGCTTGGCCCACAAACTAGGGTTGTGAAGTCGCAAACTAAATTTCAGGCTCCGTCTCCAGCATCTAACGGTCTAGCTCCAGCCAGTTCCGGCCATCCACAATTGCTTGGGCTGCGTCTCCACAGCCCTGGTGACCGCGCCTGCCCTCACGTACACTCAGAAAGGAAGCGCAAGTTTCCAAAAGCATGTCAGTTAGAGTTGCTTGAAAATGACAACACGTATTCTGAAAAAAATTCTTGTCGACACACTCGTTGTGGATTACCAAACGCAGGAGTGGGGAACCTGCGGCGCGNGGGCAAATGCGTTCCGTTCAAAATTTAAAACAGCTCACATCAGAATCTCATTAGTTAGAATGCANAATCGCGTCAAAACGAAACTTAATAATAATGATATATTTAGAGGGTAAGTAAAGCGGCACCAGTGACCCACTAGTTGGCGAACACATATCTGAGAGACAAATATTTTGGTTTGAATAGAAGTGCTACTATAGTAAGGCATATAGATGCTGTGCAGGTTTTAGTGGGCCAATCCAAAACAAATCACTTTGGCTACGCAGTCAAGAGCTAGGAAGCACTTTTTTGACATGACTGGGATAGTGCATAGTGATAAATCGATGAACATGGGTTTCTCTGCAAGATGGGGCTATGGCCCCTACACATAAAATGACTCCCTATCCTGGCTGAGAGAGGTATTTCAAGAAAGGCTGGTCATCTGGTAGAGTACTTTTGAGTGGCACAGCATTCACCGGACTTGAATCCCCGTATTTTTATCTGTGGGATTATCTCAAGAAGAATTTGTATACCGCAACAACCCTCAAAGGCACTAATCACAGCAAAATTAGGGAAATCTCCAATAAGATGCAGATAATTTTACGCGACGCAGACAAGTTTGCCTGCAACCCATTTGGAGCATATTTGAACAAAGCATGACAATTATGCAAATATACCGAGACAACTGAACTTTGGGGAATGTTTGAACACGATCTATAGTTTACGTGTAGCAAAAATCTTAAAATTTTTGGACCTTCGAAGGATTTAACAAAACTGTTATGAGTTGTTTCTTTGGTCACCGTGCTTGTTTGCGCTGCTTATTACACTCGAGTCTTGGCAGTGATTATCTTTGAAAGGTTTGGGAGAATAGCTGCTTGTAAACGTGTCTCTGCAATTGGAAGCGCGTTTTTTAGAAAAGATTAACTCAAATTTTGCCTGAAAATTTACTCTTATTTTTAGTGAAGAAACGGTTGTTTTCAGAAAGGTTTTCATTATATTTTTAGCTGATGGATTTGTAGTCACTTATCATTTGGAAAACGTCAAAATAAAACGTTTTGTTCTTTCTTGATAGACGATTTTGCAGCTTCCTCCTCTATTCCAAATGTAAAAAACAACAGCTGTAAACTTTGTTGAAATTGCGTCAAAATTGGTATTTTAAATTCTTTTCAAAGATTATTTTTAAACTGCTTTAAGTTCAATACAGAGGTAAGTTATCATTAATTATCAGCAAAAAACTTCCTTGACAAACATCAGGGCGTTTCTTTAGGTTTTTTTCCTAATGTTTTTATTCAGACATTTTTTCAATCGCGGAACCTTCACGTACCAGCTCGAACTCACCTCTTCCAATTTACTGACTAAATGAATGGTTCAAATCAACCAACTGAGTCAACATTACCAGATTTGTCCTTTTAAACAACGAAAAAGGAAAATTTGATTTATACACTGAAATCAATGAGCCTCTCGAAGAGAAAAACTTCAAATATGTCTACCTATATTCTTTTCGGTAATTTTGAAATATTTACGGCCAAATTTTTTGTCAAATGAGACAAATTACTTTATATTGGTTGTCTAGATATTGATTTAACGGAGCTGAAAAAACAATCTTGTTAAACAGTACGAACAGTTTCTCACTTTTGCTTCAATTTCATTTTGTAATGTCCAGCCAGAGGTATTCTCAAAATAAAAAGTTGTTGGTTTTCATGAACACAAACCATCGTGCATAAAATTATGCTTCAAACAAACAAAAAGTAATATTTGTCGAATAAAATAGCGTAATACAATGTTTGTGGCAGTTTTTTAGAAATATCAGAAATTCTTACCTGGTGGTGTAATATATGTGGTAACAGGAATAAAATTCGTGATAATACCAATATAATGTACTAGCAAACAGCACCTAAGCAAGAAAACTATATACTGGTAAACTATGTACTGGCACCATTGTTGCAGCACAAAATATTTTTATCTGTTAACAAAAACAAATGGGTTTGAGTTGCAGAACGTTGGGAGATGATAAATTTTGGTGTTAAAAATCGGCAATGCAATATCACGTACAATCTGAAGAAATGATAAGGATATTTTTCCTGACGTATTTGAAAACCAAGTTGATCATGAGTCTTTCATGACAATTTTTCAACAACCTTTTCGGCAATTAGTCAATTCAACGACAAGACCATGCAGCAAATGATGAGTTGGTAATGGCAATTTTGTCTCATGGCAAGTTAGTGACAAGGTTACGAACGATTAATGCTAAATGGCCTCTCACCTATTTTCTTGCCGCGTAATTGGCACTTGGATGATTTATTCCATTAACAATTTGTCCTCGAATCACTTGTACAATTTTTGTAACTTTCAACTAATCGTTGTGTTTCGCAGCGAAAACGCTTGCTTACTGTTCTTTTTATTTATTGATCCAATGATAACGCTCTAAGTACTGTAAGACTATGAATTATGGTGTTGAAAGCGTTATTGCATGTGACAATATGGCACTGAAAGGCTGGTGGATGACATTATGTTCAACTTGAGGCGTAAACCCAACTGTTTTTACAAGGTTTGTTGTTGCAACGCTTTCCACCGAACAACACTTCAGTTATGATGCAGACTGTAAAAACACCGTAGAACGTTTTCCGGCACGCAAGGATAATGTGGCACTTCGCTTAGAATAACAAGTTTGCGTTGTACATGCTTCACTTCCTTCCCAGCCTTCACAATTGTTGCGAAAACAACAACTGGCAACCAATTATTTATTGCTCCATCACTGCTTCAGTGGTTATAAATCTCTAGAATATTACACAAAATTTCGGTTGTCTGTTGTAATTCTCTTTGTAGACAGCACGTTTTGTTATATTCGGTCTAATCAGAAACAGTTTCAGAAAGCTGACGATGGCAACGCGCCGTCCTGAAGCTGTTGATTGCCGATTATGACTAAACGTAATGTCCTACGAAAGACTGTCTTATCTAAAATGCATAAAACCATACTCAAACTTTCGGACGGCCATAAGTTTTAGTTTTAGATCGTATTTCATCAACAAGTTTCTCATGCTTTCAACATGTTTTTGTATTTCCTTCAACGCTTTTTTCCACAAAGTCTTAAAACTCAGCTGCTTTCTGGGTGGTTTATGACTTCTTGTGTGAAGAGTCCAAAGTTGCAAACTAAAGATACTCAACGCTAAAGAACCTGCAACTAGTTTTTGTAGTAAAAATGAAGGTTTACACAATTAAACATTTAATACGCAACATAAAATATTTTTCACTTACCCTTGCATATAGCCCCAACCTCTTTTTGCCTTGATATTAATCTGTAATTGCAATTCTAACTTGCAGCCTTAACGTTTAAATACGAAAGTAAATTGTCCTGTAAATCATTCAAATCATGCAGAATGTGCTCTGGAGTCAGCAGGCTTGTCCGTGCGATTGAGAATACACTGGAATGGAATTGGATACTAGAATTAAAATTTGTTCCATGTTACATAGTAAGTAATTTTAACACCATATAACAAGTAATTTTCGAAGTTGAATACCATTATATTCTCACAGCGTCCTCAGTATTAGACGTAGCGGTCACTGCCATGGCGTAGTGATGTGAGGCCCCGAAAATAAGGTTTTGCGCCCCTCTTACGTGACAAATAGAAAAGGTAACCCAATTTTTTGTCCCCCTTAATTGGTGACATGAGTATCTATAGGCAGCTCCGTAGAAGTTGGACATTAGACATACATTCGATTTAATGTACGTGGTGTTACTAGTTTTGCAGGAACCCCGTATGATGGGACTGACAATGTATCAAGCATAGGAGTCACTGAATACTCTCTATCACCTTGGAATTTGCAATAAATCAAGCCTCTGAAATTTTGTAAGTGTAAAACAACTTCATTCTGGCCTTCCACGGAAAAGCAGTGGACGCAACCGCTAATTAAAAATTGAAAAATGATGATCGTGTTAATATGGAATTACAGAAGGACAATTATTTTGCCGTTCAACAATTTATGAAAGGCATGAAAAGTGAAGTACTGTCAAGCTGATTTTGCAGTGAAACAGATACGTCAAAATCTTGAGGAATGTTCTATCCACTATAGTTTCTTAACAGCATTTGGATGTAGAATTGTCTCGAAATTAATTATTTCGGAAAGAAATACTGAGTTGAAACTTCAAAACTAATGGCAGTGCAACCGGCCCAGCCTGAGCACAAAACGATTCGACATATAGCGTCAAAACAGATGAATGCATTATGTCAACTATTGACGTGAATTTTCAGGATGTGCACCTTTTCAATCAAGCTCGTTTGTACAAAACGCTAGTAGCAGATCCTGCTGAGTACTTCACTGACGATCAGTTCGTCACAAAACAGTTCTCTCCTCTTTCCTGTCGGGTATTAACATAACAGATTGTGAAGAGTGAAACTGCTCAACGGAAACTTGCACATCCGCAAGTACACTCAAACCGGGATTATTTTTGCATGTGAATATTCTACGCTTTGCCGTTTACTTTGAGGTCCGGCGGGAGTGCTTGAGTTGACTGTGCTTGCACTAGTGCTCCGTTTTCTGTTGTTTTAACACACCGGGAGTCATGTGGTTCTATTCTGACTGACACGTATATAAAAGCACAAATGAAAAGGGTGGGTGAAATCTGCTCCATTATTCCACTGGAACTTGTTTATCGTTACTCGAGGGAAAATATGCGATTTTTACTATTGCTTGTAGCTTGCTTTGCGGTGAGTTTTCTTTTTACATTTCCGCTTATTGCTATTTACTGCTTCACACTTTTTTTGATAAAAAGAGTGGGAGCAACAATAATCTAAAGTAGGAGTTGATTAGAAATAATTTTTGACAATGATCTTTTAAAATTGATGACTGAAGTAATTGACCTCTGACAAAAATGATAAAAACCTCAACAGTGCATAAATCTATATTACCAACTAAACTAATTAAGTTTTTGTATCTCAGGTATCTGACGGTTTTTACTACAGTTATACCCGATTTGTGCAACAAAAGCTGACAATTCCTTATTATGCCTCTGATTACAAGTATAAAATTTACTTTCGTCCTATCTGGACCTCGACCAAATACTACGACCCAATACTAAAGGTTTATCCAGGAAAAGACTGCGGGAAAGAAGGATGGAAGGGTGGGTGATCGTTTTTGGTCAAAGCACTGTCAGCCTTTTCCATTGATAAACACGTTTTACAAAATAGCTGTTTGTGAACACTTGACCTTGCTCTAGTCAATAACTCGTAGAAGAGATAGAATCGTTGTCGATATTTTTTCTAACCAAACATACAAATTGCTTATGGCGTAAATGTATAGAGACGCCAATCTCGGAGGTAAAAACGGAAATGGAGATTTTGCTGAAAAAAAGTCTTTTCAAAACTGCCAAAGAAATGGTGACCAAGAGGACAGAGTGGCTCAAAAAACTGGATGATAAGATAAAGGAGTACACCGACTGCTACACCAAGCACATGAATCACTACTACAAAAGTAAAATTGAGTAAGTAATCAAGAAATTCAGATGTTTTATGAATAGAAAATAGCTGTTTTGTCTTGCGTAAAAAAGGCATTGTTTGTAAAAATAAATTTTCGTGGTTTTTTTCACAAATCTATGCATGGATTGGCTTTACTCCGTTCGTTAACGCTTTGTGTGGCAGTGAAATCAAATAAGTAATTTAACTACATCTTCATGCATCTCTCATCTTCTTTAATTTTCACATACATTTTCGGCATAAAAGCTATCGGAAATACTACGATCATATTTTCCAAAGCACTGAAGACAACATCAAATATTTGCTTTGCTACAGAAAGGCAAGTGCTGAAGACAAAGTAACACTAGAAAAAGAAAGAGATGAAAAAATCAAAAGTTATATTGCTCAACTAGCAGCTCATCGTACGAAGGCGTTGAAAAACTACAACGACTCATTGGTTAAAAAGCTGGGCGACATCATTGCTTTTCACGAGAAACTCATCTACAAGTAAGATATTTGCTTCACAATTCAGGTAGCGACTAAATTATATTTGAGTCACCTAACTGCAATTTTTATGCAAACATTTGCTTTGTTTGTGGTCTTTTATGCATAAATACTTAAAAAACTACAAACTTCAGCAAAATAAAAAAATAATGCCTTGTGAACATTCGGCGATTTTTTGCCTCTTCTCTAAGTTTATTTCTTTGTTTACAGAAAAGCAAAAGGATTTCATCCGTATCGTTTGATCAGGCAGATAAAACTGTTCAACTAACTTCCAGCGCTTGCAAATCATACTTGCTTTCGGCAATGGTTTTTATGTTAGCCAGCGTCGCTGAAGGTTTTCGCCTTAGTGAATGCAATGTCAAAATTACTCTGGAGCACTTTATCATTGAAGCTTTTCCGTCACTTGCTCTGACGTTTATTGGTGACTGTATTTATACCATTTTTATTGCTGCGAAATAAATCAAAGTCAGTAAAATGCATTCACCCATAACGAAATTTTCAAACACACGTTTTTTCGTTCTGCTTGAATGTATCTACAAAAGTTTTTAAAATGTGAACCAAGGAAACGCAGCTGATTTCGACACTATGAACTGCAATGATCGGTTTTCATGGTAACTTTTCAATCTTAAATGTAGCACAATTCAAATTTTTACTTATTGTTCAAAAGAGCTCAGAAATGCTTGGTCGACCGTCAGACTAAGATTTATGAATATGAAAAGAAGCTCTCTGAGAAGGTTTATAATTGTGTGGTTGACTACTACAAGCACCTTGTGGAGAATCTGAAGAAAAAGCAGGAGGATTACGAAAAAGCACTCATAACGATTCATGGTAGGTTACACTTTTTGAAAACTGTCTTCTAATGGATATATGATTCAAAATCAAAATCGTTATTTACGAAGAAATAAAAATTGTTTTTATTGCATTTTTTGACATAACCTAACAACAACTCAAAACTCAAAACTTCGCTGAATCTTTAAAACTTCGCACGGAGCATTTCAATTTAAAAACTCTTTCTGCTTGTTTTAAAATAGTCTTTGCAGCAATCCAAATAAAAGTACGATTTGTTCTAACAGGAAGTGAGAGTTTTGCACAGCAGCAAGTTGAAGCAGCTCTGTCCGTGTTTTACGATGAGGAGATAGCAAACATAAGAAGCAAGGTTGTGGCTTATATCAAAAAGCTTATTGATAATCAAGAAAGGCTTGTCCGGGCCTATGCCTGCTCGTACCGCTGTTACCTTTCGACCTCCAAGTTATACTTTTCCAAGGGCTACTACTATAAAACGTGGTAAGTGGTATATTTTGACACATGTAAACACACATTGCTTCGTTTTGAATATATACGTAAAGTTGCTTACAAAGGTTTTGAATTATTTTTCTAGAAAATGATTGTAGGGATTTGAAATTTGAGTTTTAAATGTGATAAATCGCTTAAGTGCAAAATGTTTTAGCAATCGCAANGACGGCCCAATATCTATTTAGATCAGCATATCTCCACGTGTAACCTGCACACATAGTCATTGGTGTTTTCCAGTCGACGGTACTCAGGATGGTCCACGTATCCAAAAGCAAGTTACAAACCTGTGCCCGTCAAACCATTCACGTACAGCTGGAAGAAAACTTCATACAACAATTTGAAAACTTGCGATTTGAGTAAGTATTCGCTGGAGACACTGCATAAAGTGCACAGGCAGCTTTTCCTTGCCAGTTGAATGTTTCTTTGTTAAGACGATTCACTCAATGGTCGTAGATTGACTCCCGACCCTTCCACCGAAAGGTGTACACTGCCAAAGAACTATCGCTACCATTTGAATTTCGATTAAAATCTTATCAACACAATGGCAGATACTGTAAACAAGAGTGAAGATGAAGTTGCCGCGGAAGTAAAGGATAGAAAACAAAAAATCGTAGCAAAGTGCAACGAAGATTTCGACGCATGGAAAGTGAAGTGGACCAAAATTCACGAGTCCTATGTCGAACAATACAAAGGCTATGTAAAGGCCCGACACGAGTGGGTTGTCGAAGAAACGATTAAATACTATCAAACCAGGTATGGAGATGGACTGTATTGCAATAAAACGCGCGTTGGCTTTGTTTAAGGCTGTTCCTTTAAATGTTGCCAACTTTACTGGTGCAGTTTCAAGTACAATTCACCTGAAATAGCACTTTGATATTATAAAGCTTCCATTCAATGTATCTAGCATCTCAAATACATGTTGATTTAAAATCAAACGTTGAGTTGAAAATGCTGATATCACGATTGTGTTTCTCTTCGGCAACTATGAGATGGGTTCTTGTGCAAAAGATCCTGTTTTATGTACCAGAGCAACGGTGTTCTGGATTACCACGGCGGGCTTACTACCTGCTGTTACTGCTTATGACAAATCTTTTTATTCCGCACCTCATGTTGTTTGACGTACAGATTACGCAATACGCAAATTTGTTTCAGTAATAACAAAGAACATTCAGTTGTGATGAGAAATGATAATCGCAAGATTTTCATTTGCAAGCACAATGCGCTTAGAAAAACAATTTGATTCAGAAACATGCACCGCGATTTGCTAGCCTGTAAAATTATTAGGCAAAATGTTGGACTTGCCACATTAAAATGAGAAGTTGATATGTGCATTTTCAAAAGTGTGTTGTTCAGCTCTTACGAGCTTAAATTTTAAAATCCAGTGGTAAATGAAGCCGTCATCTTTCCTGTCTTCCGACTTTTGTCATTGAAAGTTTTTTTGTAAAGCGTAGTTTAAAGCGCTTGTGTGACTACACGACATCTAAAAACGTTAGGCTCAATGCTGTTATTTTCGCATCAATGTCTCTGCAAATCAAAACGTATTTGTTGCTTAGATTTATTTTCATATACGTTTAGCTTAATTAAAAATAATGTTTTAACAGAAATAAAGACAAGAAACTAACACCGGAGCAAGAGGGAAAAATAGCTGAACTCAAAAACTGGTTGAACGATAAATACACAATGGAGATTGATGGTTATACCAAGAAACTTGCGAAATCTCTGAAAGATTGTGAAGCTCAGTACCGCCAGAGTCTTGAAGAATACGAAAAGAGAGCTGATGAAGCCGGGAAGAAAATCCTCGTTTGTTATGCATTCTGCCTCAGTACACGTTCACGCAAAATAGCTGCGTATAAGGCTAAAACTGAAACAAGCCGGGATGAAATGAAACAACTACTTCACAAAAACATTCAAGATGTAAGTATCATGAACTGTATTCACAAACAATTTTTATTGAAATAATTTACAAACTAGAAACACGCAAGTGGTTTGCAAACTGCAGAAGTCTACAGTGTTTATTTGTTACAGTCGTAGTTGTTTCATGAGGCTCTCTCATGATAGTGGTGCCCGCGCTCCTCAACTTATCGTTATCAGAATTGTAATTCGATTCGGACCTGACACACTTTCCATGCAAAATGTTTCGAGGTGGTTATTGACATCTTTCCCGTATATGATGCACAAGTTTGATATTCAGTGTGTAATGTAAGCAAACTGAGGCAAGTTTATTTTCACCAGCACCATATTATATCTACATTTGTATAAACAGCAAATCGCATATCTCTCTTTTAGAAAAGGGTGGATCAAGTCAAACTTTACATTTCACTGCTAAGATGTTACCACGGCGATAAGCTTCCGAAAGCTGCAACTGATTTGCGTGACATATACGAGAAAAAGCTGGTCGACTTTTGTCGTTCTGTCATGGATGACTTCGATAAGCATTACGCCGAACTCGTTCCCAAGCTTATCCATCACTACAGTTGCAGCTACAAGTGTCGTGCTGATGTGGGCTTGCCAACCTACAAGCTTGGAACGTATAATAAGTGGACCATCAAAAACCCCAGTGCATCCTCCTACAAGTATTATTACTCTAGTTACTGGTAAGCATCCTGCTTAGAAATTCTTTACTTGGCTATTGAAAACTACAGTATGAGTCAAATTACAAACTGCGGTTAGCTATGTACTGTATGGTTTGCTTCGGAGATTTTCAGCTTCGTTCTTGTACGGGACGCAGATGTGCATTAGACAACCTCGTTAGGCTATCTGAAATCTCGATCTAAAGCAAAAGTTGAATACCAGTTAAAATCTTGTGTTCATGGAGGGGGAACATTGAGATTGACTATTTGCTCTCGCCAATAGTTCCTATCTCACGTTTTAATCTACTAAAAAGTAGCGTATTTCTACAGATGGATTTTTAATTTTCAGCGATAGTCTTACACTCTCACCAAATGGATTTTGTATTATTGGTTGAATTGATCAAACTACATTTATGTTCTTGTGGTAACTATATTCATCTTTTGTTTATTCTTTTTACAGCATAAAACACTTCACATTTCCTACTGGGTCTAATGGTCCGCTTTAAGATTGTGGAGAGGCTACTGATTTTGTTTCAAAGCTATGAAGACAAATAAGCTCAGTCAGCTTTGAAATGCAAACGGATTACCTGCTGTGTCATGCATAAAATCGTTCGAAATCGTTCGATATTCGTTGTACTATAACTGCAATAAATAATGTCCTTAATGCTATCTGTTGAATGGAAAAAGTTTAGTTGATGGAAGTTGTTTTGTCCTGCCTAGCTGCTTTTCTTTACTAAATTTATTTGCCTTTATCGTCGTTTTTTCAGAAATTGACCAATGGATTTTAACTAAGTTTGGTTTTGAGTACTCCTGGTGATTTTGGGATAGATACATTGGCATAATAAGCTCGGATAAAAACTGCTTGATCCGTTTAAATCATTTGCGCTACTTGTAGTAGGATAATCATTTCTAAACTCCTCTCCTCACATTGATTTTTTGAACATTTTAAAAATTATATTAATGATTATTTTAAAATCAGAACGGTTTCCCATGCAATACATCATTGGTTGGGAAAAGGAGGTAAAGAGAGAGTTGGAGCTTTCCCACAACATATTACTACAATGTTTGTTTCAGGGCGAAAAGCTTTTTCGGGGAATCATGAGATAAATGATGTGCAAGAAGGTATCTGCACAGATAGTTGACACAAGTGCAGATAAAGAAAATCAGTGACTGTTTCTAGAAAACTAATTGCTAATGACATGAAAGCATAGTGCTGAGGACTAACTTTAGTTCAAAATTAAAGCCATGGTGCAAAGATGTAGCTGATAATTGCTTTAGAAAACAGAGAAAAAGAATATGTGACTGACATCTTGCCTGCCAGTACCTGACTGCTTCTGACATATGCATTCATTATTCTCAGCTTATGCAAAGAAAGTTATTTTTTTCTTTTGCTAAAAAGAGTAACTGAAAACTACCCTGGTTTCGAAATTGTTTATCTTAGAGTACGTCATGCTCTCCACTGATGAAATTATAACAAGGAATGTCAGATTCACCTCAATGAACGACAAACCTTGAGGTTCACGTTTCAAAAAATGTCTCTAAAACTCACCTTAATAACTCATTTTGGCTAAAAATCATCACAAGCACAAAAAGCATTACCCGTAATACTGTACTCACGGTCTCACCATAAAACTCCAAGTTTGCTGTAAGCTTTCGAGGAATCAGCAGAATGGGTTCTGCTTTCATCTTTTTGCGATGATTCAAATTTGCACAAATCCGTATTCAAGGAACTGGTCTCCACACAAGTGAAGAGTTTGAATCAAACAGCAAATATTTAATAGGAAATCGATTTCACGTAACACTACGCATCGTCAGTCCTACAACGTGCAAGCAATGCTTACGGGTCAAACGCTGAAAAGCTAAAGCAAGAGCAGAGAAAGCAAACAAACTCGATACTAAATCAAAACAAAAACTTCGACAGATGAAAGGCTTGACAATGGTCTAACCCAAATAATTCCCATCACTGCAGTACTAAAAATACCTGGAGCAATGCTACAACGCGGAAGATCGATTGCTTACGGAAAGTGGGCGGCTAAACTCTTGGTTAGGGAGTCTATTAAAATAAATTACTGAACGCTGTGACGAGGTTAACGCGAGGCGTTTTGGAATAAAAAGCTGAAAACTAAGAGTTAACAAAAAAGCCTCTTTACCGGGTGGTGAGATATGCCAAACCACGCCAAGGGTGCAACGCAAGAGTGTGCAAGAATCATTTTCCACGGGTTATAGAATCATGCTTTGAATATTAATTTTTGCGTCAAATTTGTGATAACATTTGTCCTCACAGGTATCCAGAGAGTGAAAGATGGGTTGTTCTACAAAAATAACAGTGTAAGCTTCGTGTAATCTGGTTTATTTACTATGCCATGACTCACGGAATAGTGCCGTGGCAAGGCCATCTTTTTGTTGTCATTATTTAAATCAAGTTTATTCCAATTAGTGCGGTGCGATGATCATTTTGTGCAAAATTTGCTCATGGTTTGGCCAACATACTGTACTATTCATGCCCTATCGCACAAATCGCTACATAGATACCACAGTTTGCGCATGTCAAGTTTTTGTTCAGTGGGAAAGTTTTATATTTTGTCGTTATTTGTGAAACACGTAGTACCCTGTGGTGTAATTAGTGGTTGGGCAAGGGTAGAACTTAGCTGAAAGGGGCCCACTGGCCACTGTAGGGGCCCCTACTCAACACTCAGAAAAAACGTGAGAAACGGTGGTGAATCCGGATGTGGATGGCTATACTAAAACCCTGTATCACCGGAAAATACTCCGAAAAATGCAAAATACAACCTACTGAAAACCAAAACAATACTAAAACCGAAACATACAGTAGGCTAAGATGGGGCCCGATTTTTACATTTAGCTTGCCAGAGAGGCGATTCACCTCTCTTCCGCCCGTCAGTTACGCCACTGGTGGTTTACCGTGGATTTGTCGTTTTCCGTGGCAACCGCAAAGCGTACAGTGCTCACAGGCCTTGACACACCTTCGGTTTACTTTTTTGTCTTGCTTAAAGCAAGGTATTTGTAGTTTGTTAGCTTTTTCCCCACTGTGGTAGGTCTTTTGCAGGTAATCATCGCCTTTGTCTTTAAAATTTTTTCTGCGATTGATAAAGCTAGCAGGTGGGGGAAAGATGTAGTCCAAATCTGTGGGTTACATTTCTTTTCGCATTTCCGGGAAGACAGTTTTTCTTCCCAATTGGATGCCATTGCTATCATGTCGTTTGTCGTGTCCAAAGGGAGGTTTGAACGGATCCCTATATCTTTGAGTAGTTTTTAATTGCAAAATTAATCCCTTTTCCTTTGGTTTAGACGCCTTAATCTTATTGCTTCTTTAAATAAGATTGACTTTAATGTAGTCTTTGGGTGATGTGATCTCCCGTTAATGAAGTGTCTTCCCTCCGCTGTGGGATTTACGAGTTCTCTAGTGACAAACCTAAAATCATCTTCAAGGGTTATCCAGTGATTTACCCCTAGGAATTCCACTTCACCCATATGTTGGGCTGTGCAAGCTTATCGAAACGTTAGTTTCAAGCCACTGTTGGCAAATGCTGAAGTTAGTGCTTCGCTGATACGTTTGCTTCATAATTCTGATGCAGTTATCCAAATTACGTCATCGATGAATCTGCGGAAAAGTTCTGCCTCACTTACCACACTAACAATCGATTGTACAGTAGAATGTGATGCAGAGCAATGATGGTCAATATGACTGAGTAGTTATTAGTATACTACCGGTTTTAATTCCGTTGTTTAGGTATATAATTGGTCGCCATATTGCGAGACAAAATTGTTAAGGCAAATTTTGTTCAGTTCGACAATGATTTTACGGGCCTTGGTAATGAAGGCGGAATGCTTTCCCAGAGCACAATTAAGAGCTTTTGTTACGGTGTCTATGCACAAGCTTGGGTAAAGCGTCTTCACGTCTACTGCGGCAATGCAAGACATTAGTTTTTATTTTTCAGCCCCTAGGGTTTGGACCGGTGGTGTTTCCATATGCGCAGGTCTCCAATGTATTGACGGATAACTTCACAAAACTCATCGGGGTAATTTTTACAAAAGTTTGCGCTGATAGATTTAATATAAATTCTAAGAATGCAATAATGCGCGAGGTGCTGATGTTCCCAGCAGATTGTAATAAGCATACAGGTATGTCTTCAAAATCCACATTTAATAAATTATCCGGGATTAATTGTGTGTCTTGAAGAGCAGGAAAGCCGGTGTATTGCAATGGAAATATTCTTACTGATGCACCATTGATCTTGCGGTACGATTTGTTCTTCCATTTAATTTCAGTTGTGTNTAGCAGTATTTCATCTCTGACTGCACCCATAGCATGGAGTTCAACANCGAGGTTGTTGCACTCTTTTCTCAATTTTTCCAGTGAAGCATCGCATTCATTTGCAAGCACATCCATTTTTTCAAACTGTTCCACNACCTTGGTCATTATAGCGTCTTAATCTTTGTAATTTAAAATAACGATTTTCCNGTCCTTACCTCCTCGGCAAATTATNATTTTTATTTCATCTGTTAGTTTGGCTTGATTANTTAGACTCTTTGTTCCTTCGGTTGATTTTTCTTGGTTTGGTATGCGTCCAACACTAAAGCTTTGAGGTACCTTAATTGTGCAAAATCAATTTTCACGTATGCTTTGCTTTTTTCATCAATTTTGTCTCTTTCGGCTCTAGAGCTTTTGGGGATTTTTAATCTGTTTGGCAACACAAATTCAAAGTCAATTCTTTCCCCAAGCACTGCACTTCTTCTGTTCGTCTGACGTGCTGTTGGGCGTTGAGCTATTCCGCGTTCTCAACTCACTCCGATCAGGTGTTGGGACTAATCTTAATCCTTTGCATAACAAAGCTTTCTCGTAATCATGTACTTCAACCGATGATTTGCTCCAAATATTATTTTGAGCTTCTGCCAGCACAGATTGCATTTTTCGAATTCTAAGACATTTTCTGTAGCGATGGCGTGACGGAAACTAACGTTCATCTGTTGCTGGGGACCTTTTTCCGACAGTTACGCGGCATAGCTAACAGAAGTGACCGGAGTCACATTTTCAGACCCCCACTCCCTTCTATTCCAAAATGTTTCAATCTTGATACGGTTCCGGGTCCTAAATATTTTCAAATTTGAAAATCTGACTCCTGTTCAAACTACGCAAACCATTAATGCAACCTAAATTCATCGATGCTTGTAATTTAATCAATGGCATTTATAAAGAACACGCACACTCCTACTAGCGAAAATAAAAGTTACTCCGGATCTGCGTTCGGCTTTTCACATATTTTTTTACTTCGGCTCCGGATCTGGGTCCTAAAAATACGCAGAATCCTTCCAGAGTCGGAACCACCACTCCGGATCTGTGGCCACCTCTGATGGCTAATTCTGGTCACATGCCGTATCTCCAGACACTCAACTGGAAAATAAACCGTCAGGAATTTCGTTCATTAATTCATTCATTTTCAAACACGTTTTTCCTCTCGGGAAGGTCGTGAAGGCAACAATCATAGGAGGTCTCGAAATACCTCACGGTTTTCATCAACCTGCGATATATACTTCACATGAAGGTGTGATCAAGCCAGGTCGTAGATGTAATCACGTCATCTGGACCTTTGTCGGCGCCTGTGAGGCGTTTTCCCGAGGATGTAGCCAACAAGACTCGACTCTCCGATGTTTCTTGGGGCATTCTGGTCACACGGCCGGTTCCTATCTGGGACCTTTCTATTCGTAGAAGTGGCTCGACGTTCAGATTTTTGCGAATTTCACAGTTGCGCAATTTATTGCGAAGCGTTAAGTCATGAACTTTGTGCAAAAACACAATTTCCGCCGCTTGTAGTTGAGATTACGCTCTTTCAGTCATTAGCCTGGTGACCACAGGTAAGGATCGCAACATAGGCCGATTTAAAACTGACAACCTTGCCATGTGCATCAATCTCTCCTTTTGGCCTTCCGTCCGATATTTTTCAAGACGTTTTGAGGTACCTAAACGTTCTCTCAAATATTTGCAACGCTCTCTCAAAATACAGTAGAATCTCTCTGCATAACCACCAAAATACACTAAAACCCTTTTTATGACCATTTCGGAATTCAGATGAAGTAGTTGCGGTCTCTCAAAATGTCTTAACGGTCACCAGGGGTCAAACCTTAAAAAACCTGCTTCCGTCATACGTGAATGCCTATCCAGGGTACTTGAACTTCTCGACCTGCTGCAGTGTACTGCTGCCACTTGCTTGCAGCGCGAATGGCTTTGGCTTATGGGTTTCTGTTGGAGAGATATAATACTGGAATCTTTTTGGTGTTATTTTTTATTCCCGCTTGATCGTACGCAACTGCGTTGTACTTTGAACCAAAAAGCTCACTTGTGTTTGAATCAATGGCTAGTGATGTAACTATTCGTGGTTTTATGTGAGAGTATTGTGATGCGCAGCATTATCTTTGCAAGTTTGGGCCAAAAAGAAGAAAGGTGCAAAATTGTAGATGTATAGCAGTTGACTATAGTTTGATTTGGAAGAAATAGCGTAAACCTGTTGGGATATTTATTGTTGCTGGACAGAACAGGAATAATACATTATGCTTTAGTATACTTGCGTTTCAACTTTAAATCCGTTCGGGAAAAAACATCGCTGTACTGTCAGCCACCGTTATTTATCAATGAAGGTTTAGGTCATGGAATACTTTGCTTTCTTAGGGCTGCGGAACAATGATAGATACAGCAAGAGCTGAACCAACAGTATTCAAAAGTTCAGCCGTTCAGTATTCAAGTTCATCTTAAAGTTTTAAAAGCTCATTTTATATCCTTGCACCCGTAATCCATGGAAAGTCACAGATATTTACGGCTTTCGTTACTTGCCTATCCAGAAAGGAGTTCTGGATAGCCCTGATGTCGCACTGTTTTATCACCTTTTTCTCATGAGTGCTTTGAATTACCCGACACCTTGCTCAGCACAATTGTGACGTTTCAATATTTTTTTTGCTGCGCTAAAACGGGTAAAACCAGTGCGGCATGCAAGTTAAAGGCGGTTGGATAGGTCATAATTAGAGACGTGACACTGTTGTTTACTACAAATACTGCAAATTTAAGAAAGATTCAAGCCAGCTGGAACGTAAACTGTTATGCTAATTTAATATTTTAACATAAATACGAAATTTAGATATCATTTTCAAAAGCTTGAAATACCACTCCTCATCCTTCCAGATAAGCACGTGGTTATTGCCCTAAAATACGTTTCATATTGATTTTCTCAAAAACAAATGCTTGTTTGCTGGAGAGATAAGAGAAAATCAACTCCCAATGACGATGGTTTCAAACAATTTTAGGTTGTTGCTTCCATCTCTTTTGACAAAGACCTTTAAAATTTTAGATTTAGTCATTAACTTTCAATGTTCATCATAGTCTCTCGGTTTACATTATTTATAAGACTGCATATAGCCAAAACATAACATAGGCACAACATAGTAAATGGATTCAATGTAAAGAGTTACTGAAAGCAAAAGATTTTCGCCGGTAACAAAATCTCGAAACAGGTCAACCAGAGTACAAATTATACAAAGCAGATTATGGATGGCTAGCTGAGAATATGAAGGTAGTGCAGAAGATGTAAATATCCATGAAAATCATGACTTTAAAATTTGTTAAGTTGATTTAGATCAGAATTGGTAATTTTGGTGTTGTCTTATTCTATTCAAAATATTTAGTCCTCGAATCATGTTATCTTTCTGCGCCAGACGTCTTTCTTATAAACCAGTTTGATGAACATGTTGCAAATCAGCGTAAAGTTTGCTCATTTCCTGTTTAGTCTTTATTTGAAACTGTTTGTGAGACTTTTATGTTTGTTTGTGACGCTCGAATGCACTGCCGCAAAACATAGGGTTTTTCTTTATGCAAGATCGTAACAATTTAACGGCAAGCACACGAAGTAGAAAATTGCCAGGGAAGTCAGATGGACGTTTGCTTCCTCTAAATCAGCTATGTCCAACCCGCAGGATGCATGCGGCCCAGTCGAAGGTTTTGTGCGGCCCAGTTTAGGTTTTCACCGTAGTAAAAGTAGCCTACATACTGACAACTTGTCCTTAATTTTGATAATCTTGAATTTGACATTTTTCTTGCGGATGGTTCTCAGTGAGTGCCACTTTATCGCGTCTGGTACCATTGCAGTTAGGATTCGAACGCTTTCAGGGCATTAGTTTTAGCTCAATTTAGTTTGCTAAGATCAAAGTAAGCCATTAAATGTGCGGCCCGGTTAAGATAGTGACATGATTTTTGGCTCAGTAAGCCATTTGGACTGGTCATAGCTGTTTTAAATAAACAATTTTTTGCACAGGGATAGGAACGAAAATATTAAATGGAAAGCTTATTTTGCTGAATTTGGACAGTCCAATGGGTTTCTTTCACTAAAAATGAAACTTCTAATAAGAAATTTTTATACAAAAAAGATGGTCCCAATGTTTCATGAATCGCAGATAAGTATTCAAACTCTTGTTTCATTTGGGTAAGATTGGGCTTCTTGTGGACAAAAGTTGATTAAGCAGCAGACTGTTGACAAAAGTTGAATAAGCAGCGGACTGTACTATTTTTTCCTACAAGCTTTCATGAATGAGTGCAACTCATTTTATTAGTTAAGCGAAGACATCAGACTTATGCTACAACACAGTTACAATGCTGTTAACTACAGGCTAGGTTAGAGTGCTCAGTGACAGCGTAAATTCCAAAGCAGCAACCTAACCGTAAAACGTAGCCTACATGTCAGGTAGGCTAAAATTGAAGTGCGCTAGATCAGCTGTAAGCTATTTCAAAAATGACTATCGATCAGCATCAGACCTGCCAACAACAATTTTCGGACAAAAGTTCAGCTCAGCAAGAAATTTTTTATCGACCCATATTCTGCTGTCTCTAATAAATTTTTGTCAACCTACTCTACAATATTTCCAAAATTGCGTTGCCGCGATATAGCCGCGTTTCGTACAAAAAATTGAATGGACGAGCAGAAGTTGGTCAATGACTCGCTGCAAATTACAAACTTCACATTTCCC
>JGI24021J15306_10001980_pt1 | contig 21248 bp, 10 predicted proteins | sample Ectturendosymbi1_FD_15306 | JGI IMG/M metagenome (IMG submission 15306)
TGTAACACACGAAACTAGTTTCCTTACGCAATAAATTGCGATAGATTCGCTTGGTGTGGGTCACTGATGTGGCTTTACAAACACTGATGTGGATAATAAGTGTTTTTGATATTTTACCTGATTCAAGGTGCGTTTTGATCATTCCTTTTGTAACCTACATTTCCACATGGGAGGATTGAAACTATAGGAAAGTCTTCATGTCTCAAGGTTATCAGAGACCTTCTACTGATTTCCTGGCTCNGTACTTTTCTAAGCCATGCCACTTGGTCTTCATAGTGGTTTCTGGNTTGTTTTGCCATACAGATGTATNGCACATTGAAAGAGATTTCTCTTTGTGATGACTGTGTGCAGGCTTGATGTAAACTAATTTTTGTAGCTTGTGTTTGAAAGCCAAGAGTATTGTGTGAATTGTCTTTTCTTTTACACAAAACCGCGTGATTTGTGATTGGTGGCATTAGGGTGTCAAGTACAGTGCTTGGCTTGCTTATCTGACATCATAAACTTAGTAAAATTCCATCTCTGTCATTTGTACTAGGTAATTCTTTACAAAAGATTCCTCATTATAAGCTTCACAGAAAAACAATGTGAAAACCGAAGGCTGTGTTAAGCTTGAAATAAGCACAATTTATGTGTGTTCAAGTAGTTTTTTGTGTAGGCAGTACTATGGAAGAAAACTGCATTGATTTTTGTAATAAGCGATGTTGCATTGCAATTCAATGTTTGGCCTGTAGTTTTAAGGTGTTACAATTTTCTTGCCATGCAGAGTTGCTGATCAAAGGGTGGTCAGTTTTAATATCTTTTTTGACAATGTCTAACAAAAAAATTTTTATTTTAAACGATCTCAGTGCATGAGCTTAATAATAAAAGAAATAAAAAAGATTGCAATAAGAGGTTTGACAAAAAAATGATTTAGAGTATCGTTTTTCAACTGGGGTTCCATGGAACCTTAGGGTTCTGCAAGAGGCTGCCATTTAACAACCTTATGTACCTTAATAAACAAATTTCATATCTGAATATAGTGTACGTAACATACATTCAGTTGGGTGCATAACCTTTTAACATTGTCATTTCTCCATGGAAATATACTTTTGTCATGTTAATTTTACCTTCTGCAGTGTCCTAAAAACAAACTGTAACCCTAACCCTGGCATTGAAATTGTGCATGGCAAAATGATGGCATTTAGAAGACTTGCTCTGCATTTGATTTGCGTGAACTTAACCAAAATTGTCTACATATGCTAATTTCAATTTTTTGTTACACAAAAACAAAATTTTACGTATTCCATATTTTGATATATTGTAGGTAACAAATACGGCTGTGATATCCAATGGTCATCAGCGTTTTTTAATTTGATCCACGGGGTCAAAATATAGGTCAAAAGGTCATCACGCCAAAATTTATCCAAATAACAAAAATGATGTCAGATTTGGATTCCTGGTTTTTCCCCTTTTCAAAGATACCTTACTTTTCCAGATTGGACCACTAGTTCAAAAGATACGGGTTTTGAAGTTGGGCGCCCTCCCTATTTTCTTTAAATTTTCAAAAAAAATAACCCCCCATTTCTTGGAAACCGATTATCCAACCAACGAAAAATTTTAGATTAGAGGTTTGGGGGCCAAAACCAACATGTATGCCGAATTTCATTAAATTCTGAAAGGGTTGGGTTTAGAATTGTCTTTTTTTTTGGGTGAATTGGCATGGAATGACTTTTGTATAAATATAAGTAGTTTTGCTGTATTTCCAGATGCTTGTGATTCATGTGCGTTGAACATTTATGTTACAGTTTGGTGATATTGACATTGACCGGACATTGAAAGAGATTTCTCTTCCTGATGACTGTGTCCAGGTTTGTTGCAAACTAGTTTTCGTAGATTGTGTTTGAGAGCCAAGAGTATTGTTAATTGTCTTCTCTTGTAAGCTGTGCTTTCGTCATAGTACCGAATGTGGCCCGCAATGCTTGTGTACCTTTTAATCATAAATAAATATTCAAACTTATTTCAATTGTTCCTGCTTGTATTGACACTTGTCATGGATGTCATCTGCTGACGTGCTGTTGTAGTTAAACGACAAATTAAATTACCTTAACTATAAATATCAGCCAGCACTAAACTTAGTAGAGATTTTGATCTACATGAATAATTTCGCCGTGAGTTTGTTCTACAGCTTTGTTTGTTGTGTTACGGTACCGATTTAATTATATAACGTGAGTGTATGTAGACGCTTGCTTTTCAAAATAATGTTGTTTATTTTTATCCGCAGTTTCCAACGTCATGGCCAGAACAAGGTTAGTCGTACGTCATTCGTATTGTTTAAACGAATTCAATCGATTTTTTAAGAAATTTATAAAATGTGCGACACTTAGTTAAGTTGTATATGTTGCCAATACATCGACGGTATTCAAGCACTGAAAAATATCTGCGGTGTTGGGTCTTCGCAGTGCACTGCGTGATTCTTGGCTCCTTTTCATTGGGAACTTTTCAGTGATTTCTTTAAATTGGGACGTCTTGCGCAGATTGTTCCGGGCTGTCGTTCTGCTTCAGTGAGGACTTCGCCACCGCTCCGGGAAAGCTCGAGCCATTCTCGAAAATTCCACGCAAGTATTCTTCTGAAGCGGAGATCCCGAATACTGACAAAAATCCTGTAGTCTGCAACGGAGTGCATGATGACGTGCACGGATACGCAGCAGTTGAAGGGTCAGGCTTCGGTGACGTTAGCGAATGCAATGGCATTATTGAAAATGCAGTTGCATCCGAACCCGTGGCAGAACGTGAGGAAATCGCTGTGAGCGAGCCTCAAGATGCGCAATTGAAACAAGTCGTTTGCAACACTGACGACTCCCGATCGTTCAACGATGAACAGGACGCCGAAACTCGAAAACCTGTTGTTGAAGAAACTGTTGCCGAAGTCGATTCGTGCGAAACGCGAACAAACGCAAATTGCCCAACTGAGAACGCTCGTGACTTTTCAATTCCCGAGTCGCCCGAAAGGACAGAAAGCAATTCCGCAACAAACACCGGACCGGCTGTTGAGAAAACAGCCGTCTCGCGGACGGCCTTGGACTCGAATAACGCTGCTCCTGCTAAGACCAGCTGGGCTGGCCTTTTTCGCAATTCAGCTCCTGTGCCGGCGGCATCGCCGTCAAGCGCTCATGGCGCAGTAAATGGACACAAGCTGCAGAAAGAGCTTGCGTCAAAAAACGCTGCTAGGCTTGGCACAAACAATTTGCGCGACCACGATCTGTCCGCCGGTCCTAGCACCATATCCAAACCTGCTGCTACTGCTGTCAGCAAAAGCGAGAAAAACGTGAGATGTGTTTCCGTTGATGAAGACCCTGACGCAAGGCGCCTTGCCGGTATGATGCATGGTCTAATTGTTTGTTTACGCGCTGCTGCTAATAGGTGAAAGGCGCACACAATACCGTTTGCACCCTCGTGGAAACTTAAGATGTATTCAAGTTAAATCTGGCGATTAGTTTTGCTACATGTTGTGTAAAGCTAGATCATGCTTTGTTACGTCTGCACGCTTGAGACAATGTGAAGTAAACGAGTTGCACGAAATAATAGAGAAAGACAGGTAAGTTGCGACGCAGACTCATCCGTATGGCACTTGGTCCGCAAGAAATGTTCACAAGGTTCTATCACTGATCTAATTTTTTACGTTTTACAGAGGAACTGTCGGAAATGCGTCTAATATACAAACCTCAAGCCTTCATACCGAGAGGACTGATTAATATCAGCAACTGGTGTTACATCAACGCTGTATCCTTTAATATATTTTCATTAACGAGCTTTACTTCGTTTGTCGCGACGCAGTTTTCATTATGAAGTTCCAATCGCTAAATTGGATAACTCAGCACACTTCATTTGCTGGCGTGTTGTGTCATTCAAGGTTTAGTGCTGTGACACAGCGCGAGTGGCGATACACTGAAGGTGGTGCTCAGCGACTCGGGCTCTACCTGTGTGCGCTGTGAAAACAGCGAGCGTGCATTTGCGGTTCAGTGCAGGAAAGAATGCGTGCTATTTAGTAGAGCGGCGATGATGAGATTTCCTTAATTTGCAATCTGCTGCAGACTCTTCAAGCCTTGCTCGCCTGCCCCCCATTTTTTCAGCTTCTGAAAGCCTTGCCTGTTATCCCGACCGTGAAGCGTCGCATCACTTCCACGCCTATTCTCGATAGCTTGTAAGTCGACCGTTACACGAGCGCTCTGCACTAGTGCTGTGAGTGTACTACTCCGTTATTTTTTTCTGGTTTTATCTAATGTGAAAGAGTGCTTAAAGTGCCCTTGAAGTATCGATCAAGGTCAGTCTCTTTTGAAATCAAATAAAATTAATGTAGTCCGCAAACGTGCCTTCTCCATATTTCACATCAGCTTTATTTTTCTGCTGTTCGTTGAATGAGTCTCGGATTAATTGCGCAGTTAGCCATCCTTTGTGACATATGTAAAGACAATGGATGTAACCGTGAGTTAAAAACCATGTGGCACTGCGTTTGTTGCTTGAAAAAAAACAATACGTTTAAACACTCAATGTATTAAAATCTTTTTCAAAATTTAAGCAGCGGCTTGATGTTTGATCTTATGCGGCGAAAAGCATTAGTAGATTGTGTGGCCAGTCTTCACAGAATCTTTTTTTGCTGGAGAAAGCGCCAAAACCAAAACAACGTGAAAGCACTTGGCATTTCAAAACGGTGGCGAAATAAACTTCAAAAAATAACACTTGATTATATATCGCTAGTTTAGGGCTGCTCAAAATGTGTTCATTCGCACTGTCGTGAACGTGAGAATATCAGTTACTTCGGCGTTTTGCCTTTGCATCCGAGTTTTACCGGGTGCCATTGATCTCGGTGCAAAAGTAAACGAACCAAATTAAGGTTCATGTTATGGATGTGCAAAACAAGAAATGGTCTTGCGCGACAACGTGTGTCTGTTTAAATCACAGCGTGCACCTGGCATCAGAATTTCGGCCTCTGTCAACGAAACGAGGCTATCAGCAGAGCAAGGACGTACGACACGGGCCGCCGTTTGAGCCGCGCTGTGTCTACAACATGCTCACTGTCATCAAGTCCACTTTGTCCGAAATGGTATGCAGCAGCAAGGAAGCTTTGTAATCTGGTTTTGAATCTCGTTTCGAAGTTCTTTCAGAACTTTTCATGTTTAGCTGGTACCTGCGAATCCAGCCATGAGCATTTGCCAGGGATGTGGAGCCGGAACTCGAATCTCAGGCCCAAGCTCCAAACATCTAAATTTTTTTGGCTCCAGAACGATTTGGACCACTGAAAACTAACAATCATTCTATTATTTGTACAACTTGCTTGACCCACAAAGTGTGTCTGTGGAACCAACCGGAACCCAAATTTCAGGTTCCGGCTCCACCATCTGAAACTGGTTCTTAACCGGGAAGCGTCAATAAATTTTCAGGGGGGCAACGCTGCACAACGTTAAAAGTTTGATCGGTAAATCTACCAAACAACGCATTTGCTTTTACAACTTCTTCATAGCCAGCTGACTTGAAACAGAGGGCAAGTACTTAAGGGAGGCATGGTAAAAAAAAGTTAAGAACGACTCATCTAAAAGTTTTTGGCTCCGGTTCCAGACATCCAAAATTGCATGGGCTCGGACTCCACAGCCCTGGCATTTACCAAAACATGCGCATTTGTGAAAGTCCTCATCTCCCTAACGAAACCCACGGCGAACTGTTTTTACGTCACTTCAGTCATAGTTTGGTTGCAAACATAGGTATTTCGTTTCACGAACTCGTTAGAAACAACGCCGAAGTTACGGGTGCGAGTAGAAATAGATAACGACACAACGAAGCATATCATTTGTTACGAGTTTTTTTTTTCTGTGTGTCTGAATTTCGGGCGAACGCGCTCGTGTCTTTTCTTTCCCACAAACTGTGACCAGTGTTTTCCCACGGTGTAAACAAACCTTCGAGAAGGCAGACAGCAACATACTGTTGAGCAAAATACTGTAGATAAATTTGAAATGCTTGCGTTGTCAGGGAACGTGTTTCGTCGGTCTTCCGAAAATACTGCCCTTATTCCAGCAACGTAAAATCTTCAAATGCGAACATACAATGTAGCTTCAAATGAAAAGACACAATAGTGACAACTGCGCAGGACCAGCAGAGTATTTGCGCAGTGAGATCTCATCCTTGCGCACTTGCAACATTTCAAATTTAATATCGTATGTATACCGCATAGCTGTTTTACTGCTTCAAAGAAACGTTTCACTGGTTGTGTGTGTCTGTAGTCTACAAGGTTGTGCAATGACATGCGCACTGAAACAAAATTTGCTCAGTGTAAGATTTTCTCAGAGAAAACACTACCCACTGACTGTAACCCACTAAGCTGCTACAGTACAACGGTTTTGTGCTCTACTCTGCCTTGCGAGACTCCCAAATCAACAGTAGTTGTCTGTTATTTAAAGGGTCGTCAAGAAGATGCCGAAGAATTCCAGGCGGTCATTTTGAACGGCCTGCACGAAGAAATGACGAGACTTTTCAAGCAAATCGAAAATGGCTCCAACCACACCCTGTCAAATGCGTCATCGCGTTTGCCGGACGTCGATTCCCAAGTCGAGGTTGGTTTGATGTGTTAGTGCTGACCAGAAGGCGGACCGTGAAATTTGCTAAAAATTTTGCCAGAGTCGCGTGAAACGTTTCGTAGCAGTTCGGGTAAAGCATTTCGTAGAAGTTCCTGATTCGTTTTCGACGCTGTAACCCGATTAACTTCGCTCTATTTCTCAAGTAGAACTTGTCTGTTTCGTTTGCAATATCATCTTTTGAAACGATATTCGTCGTCAGTTAAATGAACTAGCAACCATGGCGGTCGTTTCACTTGGGTGGAAAAAAGAACTTGGTTCACAGAAGCTTAGTTTAAAATCAAACGAGTCGCAACGACTGAAAGGAGTTTCTGCGCTGACTGTTACTTGGCATATACCCATGAAAAAAGTAACCTCGCTCACAGAATCTCAACAGCTGACTTCGTAGTCACTGCTGTTACCGACGTTGCTGAAGCGAAAATAGATCTGCTGGCTTCCACTGCTCTGTGGGAAATTGCTCCATTTAAATCGGCAGTTTCTGACTTGAAACAGGGTCATGTCAGCTTGGACGTACTGTTGCTCCGAATGTTTCCGAAAACACTGTTTTCTGTCACCTCCGAATGTTTCCGAAACAGACCGTGCTTCGAAGATCGAGTGGAATAACTTCTGTTCACTTTAGTCGCGCGCAGCAATCAAGGGCAGACTGTTTGCTCTGCAACAGTGTTCCTACGACAATCTAGAAGTGTCGTTTGTGGTTCGGATGAAGAAATCGCCTACTCTGCGGTTTCAACGTACGCTGTGCACGAAGCTCGCAGGAGAAAGACTCACGCTGCGCATCTGTCGTCGAGCTGCCTTGTCAGTCGCCTGCACTTGGACGTACTTTAATATAATTGGCGAAAACACTCCAATCAGCACATTCGAACTTTGACATGCGCAGCACTGCCGCGACCCAAAGTTGGCGCAAAGCAAACATGAGTCTATTCCTCGCCGGTCCGATTGCCATGTCATTGCTTACTTTTGTTCACGAGACAACGTTTCGCCTCGTCTTGTCTTGTCCTGTGGTAAAAGTCACGCAGAGCAACTACCCAGGACGCGCAAACCCTGTTGTCGTTTAAAAAGAACCAAGAGCCTTGGTTCAGCGTCATCATCAATCTTTGCATCCAATGCAGTGATGATAGTGGAACGAACGTGATCGCGCGTCGAAAGCAGCGGCCTGCCAACAGCAATCTTTGCTAAATACGTAACCGACAGTGCCTTCAATCATAGCGATTTGCGTTTTCAGGTTCATTCGGCTTTTTCTATCACTTGGTACACCTACGAGTTGTTTGCTTTTATACGTTTATTGCATTGTGGGTTGATGGGACACCGGCGTTGTTTGTCAAGCAACCATCGTCACAATACCGTTTACTCACCCAGCAGCTTCACTGAAGGCTGCTCAGCCACGCTATTGTTTCAGATTTAAAAACTCGGTAGATTTCGGAAAGTTTTTTGCGCCTTATTTTTCTTCAAACGTGCGTTCGATTTTCTCACTGCGTTGGCGCAGAGATAGACTTGAACGACTGAAAGATCGTCATCTGCATCAGCTGCGTTCTCACTGCTGCGACCTGAGCTCAGAAACAAATACGAATCGTCTGCCTGGTTGGTCAAGTAACAAGCGACAGCATTTGTCGAGTGTTTGGGGATGATATGGTCATACCAGGGCAACGTGAATGCTTAAACGTTTATTGTGATGACAACGGGTCTTGTGCATCAACACAATACAATGAATATCTTCCCTATGTCTGTGTCCCTGTCAGTGGCACAGGGAAGCATCCTTTCTCTGTGGCTAAGACATGTTAAATTTTATCGAAATCGAAGCGTTAGTCGCTCCGTCTTCTCTTTCGTCGCCTAGGTTCGATTTTTAAAGCGGATTCATTTACGACGGCACAGCTTCCGTCGCACGGCACTTCATCGTATGAAAATGCACTTTATGGAAATGAATTCCCCATCAGCTGAGCTTATTTATCTGCAGGCTCCACTCCGTGACGACGCAGCCAATGAGGATAACAGCAACGGCTTCGAAGATGAGTGGGAAGAAGTGGCCAAGAACAATAGAAGTGCTGTAACGAGGAGAGCTGACATCACAAGGTAATTGCAGACGTGTTTTTTTCTTCGTGAAGCTTAATAAAAGCCCCTGGACTTTTGCTGTACTACTGCGCAATATTGTTGCCGACGGCCAATCAGGAACGCGTCCCTGTCTGAGATAGAAAAATAATTCTTACGCCACTATGTGAATTTTTGGTTGCTGGAAAGGTTTCTAGAGCTTCATTAGTACTTTTTTTTCACCGAGAACCCGTTTGCACTGAGGCCAACCCTGGCTTAGTCGTCCTTATCGTTTAGCTACCGTTTGCGCTCAAGTGAAGCCTGTGTCGGCGTAAGCCTGAAAAGATGTCATGCAACAGCATCAGGTTGACAATTCAAAGCTCTAGGTGTACTGCAAGATTTGGTGGGATCAGCCGACTGTGCTCTGCTGCTTTCATGGCTTTGCGATGATTCCGAATTGATTTCTACCACAAAGGCGGCGAAGTTAAAACTCTCAGCAAACTTTTTTGAAAGGAAATCGATTTCACTTCACGCACCTCAGTCCTGAAAGCTTATTCAAATAGAATTCTATTTGCAAAAACCGGCCATGTTGACCAGCTTCTTAATGTACACAGTAATTCTCGGCGCCAAGATTTTAAAATTCGATAAAGCAAAGCTGCGATCGTGTGAGCAGTACCAAGGTTTACTACCTAGGTACTGCTTACACCAGAGATTGGGAACCTCCAGCCCGCGTGAACATATGATATGGCCTGCATCAGAATTTTCGTCACCCAATTTAGAGTACAAGATCGCGTCAAAACGAAGCTCCATGGTGAGCAGGTACTTAACATAGTACGTCATAAGAAGCCTCCATCCCTCACAGTGAGAAAAAAGTAGTAGTTTAGAATAGAACCAACTGTTTGCGGCCGTCAGCGACAGTCCACAATTTATGCTGCCCGTTGCAATAAATAGGTTCCTCACCCCTGGTACACGCTATGTTTTGGTGGATCAGAATTGTAGTTCATGTTAGTTGAGAAAAAGCAAAAGATAATTTTTTCTAAAAAAGCAAAAGATAATTTTTTTCGTAGCTTTTGGTGACGAAAACTTGGCTCGAAAGAAACGCAAATTAACGACTACGTTTTACAGTCACACAGGTCGTTATTTTTTATCAATTTTTCGCAAATCCAACGTGTCGGGCATTTCCTGTTGTGTGTCATGTAACTTGCTTTCTACGCCTGGGTAGCGACTGAAAGTGGGCTGGGCAGTTCAGATTAGTGAACCAGGAGGGCTCCTAATCCAACATGCCAACTGAGATCGGATAATAAATAGGATTCACTGTTTAACCTTTCACAAGGACATTGTTAAGGAATGTGCGCACGTGGGGTGTGTGTGATGTGTGCAAATAATTGTTAAAATTGTTTTGTTTTTATAGGCTAGTTGAGAACGTGCGATGAGAGCGAGTGACAAAAAAACGAAGAAAAAGGCGAACGGAATGTCGTTCATGTTTACCTTTTTCTTCGTTTTTTGTCGCTCGCTCGCACTGCATGTTATGAGCAAGCAAGAAAACAGAAACTGCAACTTCTCAGAAGTTAAAAATTCAACCCAGTAGTGCTGACACATTGGGCTGGTGGTACAACAAAGCTGAATTGCAAGATTTCCTACTGCAGTTCGCTTTAAAATAACTCCGCGTGCCTGCCAAGCCGGCATCAGAGAGAGAGAGAGCTTTTTCCAGTGTGGGGTTTAACAAGTTGTTGCGATCTCGTTGAGCGGACAATTTAAGAAGTTATAATATGCTGCACCGCAATAGACTTGCTTTTTGTTTTGGGAATACTAAATTGTCTTATGCTGGTTTTGCTGCATTGTTAGAAGCCCAAAAAATTAGAAAAGCCTTCTGGGTTCGGATCAGGTGTCCTGGAATAGTAAATTCTCAATTCCTCATCCCAAGTGGTGGCGTAAGTCTTTCAGTCAGATCGCATGTGTGAGAATCCAGCTGATGCTCCAACGTATTTGTGTTGGGTGTTATGGTGCTATCAGTGAGCAACTGTTTATATTCGCTAAGTTTTAGGATGCATGAGTCTACTGATATGACTCACGTCGTTAAGAGCAGTGGCGAAAAGGAGAAATGCGTCTGTTCGGACAGACCAAAATGCACGGGACATTTCTATTTGCTTCCACAGATGAACCAGCTGTATCCATGTATTTAAAATGTAATTTTGGCTGGTGTTCTTTTTTCGCCAAATTTATCAGACAGGAACTCGAACAACAAATCGAACGTTGCCGATCTGCTTTCCCTCCTCGGTGTCTATATTCGGAAAATCAACCACGTCTAGCCCATGGGTGCAATGCTATGACAACACTCAATCAACATGAGATTATGTCTAAAATTGTCCTTATCTTTTCACAGCTTATGTAGCTTTGTATGATATGCAAGATTGCCGGAATTTTTGCCAAAAGGCGCGCGTGGCTTCCTCCAATTTCGATGCGTTGCTGTTTCCACTTGCTTTTCCTGGTTAATGTTATACCGTCAATAGTTCCACGTGTGGTTGTCTAAACACCAAATCTCATCCGCAGAACTCCAATATCGGAAATGTTCCGCGGCGAGCTGTGCACGTCCGTGTTCAGGCCGGGACAAAAGGTGTCGGTGTCCCTGGAACCTTTCTTCTCCCTCCCCCTCGACGTGCAGAGCGAGCGCGCGTGGACTGTCGATGACGCGCTGCTCCAGCTCACCGAAAAGGAAAGACTGCTCGACGATAAAACCAACGTGAGCCCCGCGTTTCAGATCGCCTCTTGCTTGAAGTTGTTGCGTCGCTTCGCGGAGACAGTGCACCATCGCGCACTGTAAAAGTGAAGCAAACCATAATTTCAAGAGTTTAAGAAGCAAAAAGGGTTTAATGCAATAGCTTCGCTGATGTACGAGAGACTATAAAATGTCTTATAAAATATAATTTAACTAACTTTTGCGGATGACGTTGGTGTTGTTGGCACAAAGTTTTTGATTCAAAGCTTATGCTGAGTCAAAGCCTCTGTTTTTTTCCATATCTCCCGCTTTTACATAAAACCATAATCCGATAGACCGTTTTATCTTTTTCATCACCAAGGACGATGTTTTTATCTGTTCCACATTACCCAGGGCCTTCTGTTAAGAGCGTGTGTCTGTTGCCTGTAATTTTCAGGGGCTAACAGCGGTACATGGATTTTCGTCGCCTTAAATCCTACTCAGCTCTTACCCCTCCAGGTTAAGAATTCGGGAAAACAATTGTTGTTTTTGGTCAGCAAAACGTATCTATGTTGAAGTGCATTTCGTTAAGTATCGAGTTGGCCGTTCGCAGTCGGACGCATGCAGACAACAGACGATCGAGTCTCTTCCTCCGATATTGATCATGCATCTCAAGCGCTTCGTTTACGACAAAAGCGGCGGTTTGAAGAAGATCGACAAACGGGTCGATTACAAGACCGAGCTGATAATCAATAAAGGTAAAGTTCTATCCGTTGATTTCGCTGGCATGCTTTGCTATATGCCTACGTATTGATAAAAGAAACTAGCCCAGCACCTGCGGACAGTGAGCCCTCCAGGAATAGTCGGTAAAAGTTGTCGCAATCTGGAACAGGGTTGGGGTTCCAGATTGCGCCCACTTTTGCCGACTGCTTTTTTGTGTTAAGCGGGCTTTCAGCTTCTGTGTACAATTCCTGATGCTCTGCGCTGCGGGAGGCAGCGTGAACGACGCCGCTCCAGCGTTGCCAGGTGACAAAGTTTCTATGTCGCACCGACGTTGCTGCTAAACACGTCTGACAATCTGTGTTCAACTGCTGTTGAGGTTGTTGTAGTGATTCGGTGCAGGCGATCTACTGCAGCTTGGCATATGGCAGGCTGGTGATTTGCTGATGCCTGGGCCGAATTTTACTGATCAATAAATCGTTTGTCCGTAACAGGAAAACGCTCCGATGTAGAAGTACAAAGTAAGAGCGCCCAGAACCTGTCCCTTAAATCAACTGCTGCAATAGCAAGCCTCAACTGTTGCCCAATTTCATCATCAGTTTTAAACGGCTTCTGTGGTAGAGTTTGTTCAATTCTTAAAGCGTGTTTGTTGATGCAATTTACGGGTCGGTATATCAAGTCAATTGAAGCTACGACTTGGAATCGGCAATGTTGAGCCAGTGGTTTTTTTATTGACTGACGAAAGGCATGGAGAACCAAAGTATGTAAGTCAGGGTTGTTGTAAAAAAAAACACCCGTTTTTTTTCAAAAGCCCACTTAAAAAAACAACAAAAACCCACTCTTTACTTTTCCTTTAAAAAATCTCATGAAATCAAATAAGCAGGACACTTGTACAGTTAACTGTATTTCTTTTAATCAAGCAAAACGGAAAGCAATGAAATTTAAAAGACTTGAAAAAAGAGAAAAATAAATCGAACAGTTATCGATGTCCAACCCGCGGCCCAGTCGAAGATTTTGTGCGATCTAGTTTAGGTTTTTGCTGTAGTAAAAGTATGCTATATTGTGACAACCTGTCCTTATTTTGACAATCACGAATTTGACATTTTTAAAGCAGGTGGTCTTCAGTGCTGCTTTATCACGTCTGTTATCATGACAGTTAGGATTTGAACGCTTTCAGTACCTTAGCTTAAGCTAAATTAGTTTGCTAAGATCAAAGTAAGCCATTTGGTGTGAGGCCCTCATTAATACTGTAATGTGCGGCCCTGGTTAAGATAGTGACATGATTTTTGGCTCAGTAAGCCATTGAGGTTGGACACAGCTGTTCTAATGGTTATTTTCTTCAGCTCTGCACAATCTGTATATTTTAACCTATTTTTCTGCCGTCTCTGCATCTAAAATTTCTGATTTTGGACCATACCAAATCATATATTGAAAAAATTCACTCTATAGATGTTGAACCAGTAGGGCATGCACACAAACTTGACATGAAACTGCAGTTTGTGTGGTAGTGGTCTTTCTCTGTTTCCTGTGCGCATACTTGCCAAGCCTTACCACTTAGTTGTGAACTGACCAACAACACATTGCGAAAACAAGGATGGGGTACATTTCTTTACTCTCAATTTTCAGTGCCATAATAGGCATAACAATTTATTATTGTGTAATTCTGAAAATAGTGATATTGCATGATGCAATAAAAACAATTCAGAATGGGGTTTTCTGTTTTGTTAAAAAAAAGAATAAAATCTTGTTTCTTTTTAAAAAAACAAAAAAAAAACGGTTTCTTATTTTTAAAAAACAGGTTGGTTGTTTTTTTTAAAAAAAATGGGTTTTTCTCAACCCTGATGTAAATGGCCTGCACTGGACAAGCATGTTACGATGTTAACTGCTGTTGCACAAAGCGATATCGCATCCTTGTGTATGTGCGGGTCACAATGATTTTGTGCAGTGCCAGAAGCACTTCGCACAAGTGAGAACGTCACACTGACGTTTGCTCAGCTGATTGGCTTAAATCGTTTTAGTCGAACGATTGACAAATCTGGTCAGTGTGTTCTTGTGTGCGCAGAGCTCTTGTCAAAGTCCGCCCGAAAGTTGCCATCGGCTCAGAGAAGTTACAAGTTGTTCGCTGGTAAGATTTTAGTTTGTCTTTGATTTTTTCGTAGTACGTTTCCATAAAGAAAGAAGCCGAATTGGTTCTGTTACGTTTTTGTAAAATTGTGAATGTTTTGTTCAAGTTAAACGTTTCAGATTCGCCCAGTCTAGACCGGATATAAGCGAAGTCACTTTTTCTGGACTCCGACTCATTTCTGCTTTGTACCTGTAGACTCCGACTCCTTTTTTCACTCCGAAGTAACCGAAACATTAACCTTCCTGATCATGTCTGAACCAAAAACAGTTTGATAGAAACAATTTTGAGAACATGCTGTTTCATCTTGAAAACAGTTGATCATGCACTGTTGGTTTTTCTAACAACAGCACACGTATGATCTGTACAGTGTGAAATTGATGTCACGTAGAAAATGAGAAACAGTACAAAGACCTCAAATGAGCTATCCTTCATAACTTAATACATTGTTTTTTGATTAATCTTGATTCGATGAGCTAACTTGTAGGGGCTTAATACAAAAGCACACAGTTCACCAACGAATGTTTTGCTTGCAGACCATTTTCACGCAAAAAAGACGCATGCATTAAAATCCTATGCAATGCAGTTTGCCTAGAACTTCCACCACCACGAATAATTTTTTAAGAAGTTAATATATGACTGTTTGTTCCAATTTAGAATAATTCACAATGGCAGCTGAACTGAAACTAACTTGCTCCAACATTATCGTACAAGAACTCCCATGAACTTCTAATGAAGCGCTTGAGTTTTAAGCGATTACGAACAATCTGTGAAAAAGAGGCACAGACCTGCACAGCATCTGAATCTTGGTTTTCCACAGTGCTGATATTTCGTCTTAACAAATTCTGCCTGGAACAAAATAGCTGCAAAGACATCAACAGCCATGAAGAAGAATGCTGCTCACCAACATACAATTGTACCGTTCCAAGCTTACTAGCAAACTCAGTTTCCAGCACACTGCTTTGAAGACATTTATTTCATCTGCGTTAAATACTGAGAAGTTGCACACAAACATTTGAAACTGGTGAAAGTGTTCAGAACACTTTAGCAGGTCGCAGCAGGGTAATAATGAACCAAACCCGAACCATGGAAAAAAAAGCTATCGATCACATATTCCACCCAACCTTTAATTCACTATAAACAGTCCTAAAAATTAACTGCTCTTGAACTTTCACACTTTGTAAGAGCTTGTGTCAAGAAAGATAAAACAATGCTTGAATTCTTATGACCTGTACCACAAATTAATGCGTTTGCAGTCAAGCTAAAGCAACTAATTGTTTGTTAATCCAAACACTAGTTGATATTACAGCAATAAGTTCAAATGAACTTTCAAACTATAATCATGCTCGAACTATGCCACGAACATCAACCTAAAAATCCAACCATAACAAGTAACATACTGAATGAACACATTATAATGAATAACGTGGTATGCTTTACCTAGAATTGACTTTCTCTCTGAAATGTCCTGTAAACCGCAAACTAACCATGCAATCCACCAGCATTATTCAGTCATTTCCATCTTCATCACTTTTGTAAGCACTTTTAAAAATAATTAGAGAATTGAGACAACTGCTTGATAAAAGGGATCGCTGTCTGGTTCATTACATTTTCGCTTATGCTGAATGCTCTCTCACTGCTGGCACTTGAGGCAGGTATATTTACAATTCCACAGGCTGCTCTCTGCAATCTGGGAAGCGGTATTTTAACCATATCATTATTCTAAAGCTTCAAAATATCAAACTCAGCCTCAGAAAAACTTTAGATGATATTAGTTAGTTATCAGGCGTTATTTGAATGCATGTAGTAAATTCATCAATGTCTTGAAATGTTCCGTTGAAGCATTGTCGTGTCAGGCCCACCTGTGACGTAATAGCAGCACTCAAGGTATCCTGGTTGGCAGAAGTACCTGCGTGCTTTCTTTCAAGATCTTGAAATTGCTTTTTCGATCAACGACCATAAAAGATGGCAACCTTAACTTTAATCCGGGATTGAAGAAGAGTGACAGTAAATGATTATCTGATATTTTAACTAAACATGCCAATCCCCTTCGAAAGTTTCAAGCCTGAGTCAGCAAACGGAGACACGAACCGTTGCAATTTGAAAAAAAAAACAAACAAAAACTCAGTGACGACTTGGCCACTGGTCAGCTCCTAATTACTTGATGACATCTTCGTCTTGGCTCTACAAACTGAACAAGAATGGCTCTACAAACTGAACAAGATCAGCGACCACAAACATAAGTTTTCAATAAATAACGATTTTGGTACTTTGGTCTCAAAATTTATCTGATTTCATCCACATGTGTGCAAAAGCTCTCAGCATTGTTAAAGTTGAGTTCCAACCGTGTCATTGTTTTGTTCAGCCCAATCCGTTTAAAATATGCAGCAAGTGATATACGTACCTGTAAAGTGTGGGTAAGAACAGTAGACAGCATGTGACATGCACACATGACAAGCGGTGAAAATCATGAAAGACATTGAATATATTACCAACATTGTCAGTCACGTATTTTTACATCATTTCTTCTGTTTCTGCATTGAGTTCCGGAATTGAGTTGTTCATGTTTTCAACATTCATATCATTTTTACATCTTAAAATGTTCAATAGAAAGAACAGCAGCTTCGCAGCTTCAACAAAGTGCATTGTTAGACTAAGAAGATGTAAAACGCCTTTATCATCAGTCAACATGTCTGTAGATACTACAACAATATCATTTTGTTGAACTGCATTAAGAATTATGAGTGATTGGAGTTTTTTGTAAGTCAAAAGCCTTTGCAACAGCCATTCTTTTGACTGTGTGCCTTGAAGGGAGAACATCAGTCAAATTCAACAAACCATGCGTAGCTCCTGAGTGCTGCAAAAAACTGCGCTACTGCCCTAAATCCGTCATCTTGAACAGATTTAAAAGGGTGCGTATCACATATTGGGCATTGTTCATTTTGCATTTCTCTGCATCACATACACCTTTCCGAGGTGTTTGAAAATATCCACCTAGTTTTACTTCCTTTCCAGAACTTAGCCCTTCATTGTTTTTCACAGCAAACAACATCTCGTAGGTGTGATGCTACACCGTATGCGAGGTCTCGTACGATTTTAGGCACAATTTACGCAGCCTATCCAGCATCCACTATACTTTATTATGCTGACTTGAGCTTTAATAAGCTAACGTCATTCCATTCATCACTTGGGCTTTCCTTAATCGTCTGTTTATGAAGCTTGCCTTCCAAAAGCACCTCTGGCATGCTGCACCAGCTTTGAGACGAAGTCAGCAGCTTGAAAATTCACTTAGTGGCAATGCAACTGTCAGTTTTCTGAGCCTGTGGTAAACAACAGTAAAATTTGAAATCAAGAATAACGTTGAAAGGAGAATAACTTTCCACACATCAGTACTGCATTGTATTCAGCTTTAGCCGCCAGCATAAAACAAATGCGCAGGAGCATCAACGAAATATACGGCTGGGACACCGAAAAAGTCGAGGGTAATCTTTTAAAACAACCTCTCTTCCAACTGTCCTCAAGCTCGAGAGTCGAGACTAACGTCATTTTGTTAAAACTTCACTTTTAGGGGAGGGAGCCCGAGGGAAGCTGGTACGATTATCGTTTAAGTTAATGTAACCACCAATGTACAATACAGCTAATGAGCCCTGTAAGTAAACCGAAGAAATTCATATGCTAAGAACGTCTGTCGAATGACAAGTAAGGTGGTGTCAAGTGTGACAATTAACCCCATGGACGGGGTATACAGTAATGTTACACACCATGGGGTAAGCTGTTACAAGAACGCAAACGTGCAATTATTGCAGGAATAAACATGCCGACGCAAATACAGAAAGACCTCAGAGAAAGAATTCATATACTGTGATAGACAGCTGAATATTTACTTTCAAAATGCCGTTTCTGTCACCAGGCATAGTCTGCTAGCTACAAACACATCCAAGCTCAAAACAATGCGTGCTTAAAAGCCGCAAGGAGACAAGAAAAGTTTGAGAATTCGATCATTGCAAGAAACAAGCTAGTCACTGCAAGTATGCGGAAAAAACGCATTCACTGCAATAATGTGCAATTGCACTGTAAATCAGTGTTTTAATCCTGGCAAATATCACAAACAGGGGTCACTACCATCATTGCAATCTGAATGTGACCAACCTGTGGATTTTATGCACTTCACCCACTACTGACCTGGGGCAGAATTAAGAGTAGAAGTCACCGCAAAGCATGGACACTCAGACATGACTTCTTTTCTTTTCCGCTTGCCGATTGTGGTCCATGAGGTTTTCTGCAAAACGTTTTCAACTGTGAATGTTCCAACCTTCTCAGAAGATGTCAAAACAACTGAGCGACACTTTCTTCATGATGGCGTTTTTTCAACTCTTAGACCGGCTTTAAAATGAGGACGGGACTTCATTGGAGCCTTCACGACACCTGGTGGCATCATTTTTCATGCAGCTAGAATAAAAGACACGACGTAAGTTGATCCACATTCGCAACAGCATTCCCCCAAAGTCTTGGAACATTCATCAAAGATTTCCTAAAAATCAACATAGATTTAACTCTGAGTGTTGCTAGCACAAGTAACTGCATGGAAAACACTTACAATATCAACGTGACAAGAAACCCTGCGTTTTTCATCGCGGGCGACAGACTTCGTGCACGCCCAAGCAACTGCACCGGTAATTTTCCTGCCAACAATAATTGCTTCGAGACTTGAAAACATGTTTTCCGCAGTTTTGTACCATCACGGCGAGAAAGCGACCGGAGGCCATTACTCGACCGACGTCTTCCACATCGGAGTCAGCTCGTGGTTACGCATCGACGACCAGAGCATTCGACCCGTGACTAACACTGACGTGAGTAATTGCATTGTGACGTCATACCTGTGCAGAGGATGCACAAACTGATCGTGAAAACATGGCGCGATTTGAAATTATGCTGTCTTGCTGTTTCTGATCCCATCCCGCCCTTAGTAAAAAAAATTGGCCGTTCACTGTCTGTTTGCATTCGCCTCACTGGGAAATTGGATTGAAAACTTTTTTTTGTCACAAATAGAAGATATGCTGTATGTAAAAACACGTGATCTTTTATCGTTCTGTTTAATTTGTTGTTGTTCGTATCCTGTTTTTTTTTCGCTGAGACATTTCGGTCATTTGTCCCATCATGGTATTAAAATTCGACGAAATCGTATTCACTCGTCCATATTTTCAAACACGGTGACCGAATTGACTGAATTTTTTTTCGGTCATTAAAAAAATTCGGTCTATGGCCGAAAAAATAAACCCAGCTGGTATCCACGTCAACATATATGCAAATCCTTGATTCAGCGGGAAGCAAAGAATGGTTTCTGAATTTTGAATCGCACGTCTGATAGGACAATGCGCCGTCGCACAAACAGTGAGAAATTACTTTTTTCTCCTCTTTCTTCCAGGTCACCCGTCACAGTCCGACGCGCACGGCCTATTTGCTTTACTACAGAAGAACTGACCTCGACTGACCACCGGTTGAGCTCCGTGCAGGCGGACTTATGAAACTGCGTGATTGCTCGTGGTGCCCAGCGCCATTCGCAACTAATTTAACGTGTGCGCTCTTCGGGACGCGTTCGCCATCGGCTGCTGGTCTGTGGCCATTTTGGCCATGGGCCGGGTGGTACCTGGTCAAAGAGCCATGATTATTATCTGTGTGTTTGTTGTTGTCGCACCGTATGCTGTTGCTATTGTGACGCTTATTTCGATGACGTCCTCAGCAGAACGACCCCTTAATCTCCTGACGCTGCTTTTCTCGGCGAACATCGAAGGGGTTACCTGCCTGAGCTGTGACCCCCCTCCCCAACCATCAGCAGTGTTATTCACTCCCACGGGCACGCGTCTAAAATCGGACTTTCTGTGTTAAGTATCGTTTTTAGAATCGCCAGACCATCGAACATGATGTAATCCCAAAGCCTCCTCCTTGCAGCTTGTTTGGCGATGAGTGAACAAATGAGACTTGTAGTGAGGCAAAGCTGCTCTGTTACTTTAATCANCCTGATTGTGCTCTGCTTCGATCGTCGCGTGACTTCACATCACGCAGCGATCAATGAGAACNCAGAATACCACTTATTCCGATCTCACCCTTCGAAATATATACTACTCTTTAAACAAATGATGCTACGAACCGCTCGATTTTTCGAGCGTTGGACGTCGTGGTTGGTTTTCGGATTTCCTGTTTGCGGTTGCGCAAATGGCTGATCCTTGTTAGGATCCGTCTTTTGCTTAACATTTGCGAGCCCTATCTAAGCAAGCGCGTCGAACAAAGACGGGCTTCACCCGGGGGGGGTGGGGGTGGCAGTTTATTTGATACGAGGCGCCCGTTTTGATTACTTCATAAACAGGTCGATTGTTTCCAGCATCGTAAACAGTGCGTAAGCTCGAGCTCCATGACCGAGGCAGTAGAGACTCGTTCAAAACACCCTTTCAAACCCATCTTCCTTATCGCTTCAATCGTTCTTTAAATTGGGAGAGAGAAAACAACATGTGACGTTTTCAGGCTTGTACGCGTCCAATATCTTGTGCGGACCTTCAGTATGCGAATTTCCAGTCAGTGACGCATTCTTCGCTTACAACCGCTGATAACTTGTGTTTATACAACTTGGCGTTTTTCTGTTTGTTTGGACGGGCCCGCGATGGCCCTAACATTGTTCTCTGAGATGTGACAGCCTTGGATTTGTTTGCCCCCTGCTTTTCGGGCAGGCCGGTACCGCCACGTGACCTCAAGGCTGGTCTGTTGGACCATCACCACAACCTTCGCATTTAAACATGGCGCCGATTCATCACTTCATAAATGTTTCTTAGAAAATTGCGGCGAACTTTGGCGATTCCAGGCTGGCAGGGAACGCTGTTCTCAGCTCTCGATGCTTGTTGGTGATGACGGTTTCAAGCGGGTGTGTTTTCGGGTTGCACTCCCGCACGAAGCAACTTTTCGACTTGCTGCGAGCTTGTTGCCTTGGAAACTGTTGACTGCCGCTTACTGTTATTGGTGACGTTGTCGCAAACGTAACGAAATTACTGCTTCGCAAGCCTCGAAACCAGGGGTGGGGGAACATTTGATATGGCTC
>JGI24021J15306_10001981_pt1 | contig 21247 bp, 11 predicted proteins | sample Ectturendosymbi1_FD_15306 | JGI IMG/M metagenome (IMG submission 15306)
CCCCGCAGCGTGCGTAACTGGGATGAAACTTGTGAAGAAAACGTGTGCTGTTCTGACAAATGTGAGCCCTACCATTCATCATCGTTGATTAACACGGTCTCTTTAGCGCTCCGACAGATTCCTTGAGCTACAGCTACGGCTTATTTGCAGCATTTCTGCTATTTACACAGCTTGAGGTATCCTTCGTTGTGAACACTATCTGACTGGACGAATGATTTTAGCGATATTTGTAACACCGTGGATTTCGAGAGTAGATCGCCCGACAGTAAAACTTGGAGATATATGGCAACAACTTTGCTATCGATTTTTTCAGAGACACTGTCAATGTGTTCAAAGTGTTTTCATATTTGGATCGGTTTGATGAAGATTCACGCAACTAGATGGGCAAAAAGTATGATTTTAAACCTAAACTATATTAATCAGTCAGTGCCTGTGACTTCAAAGTTCAAACCCGACTCTAATGGCTGCGCTTATGATTCCACGGATTTGATATTGGATGCAGAATTTCTAGGCTAGACTTGAATTTCCACTTAAGTTCTTTGCAAAGTGTTAGATGTGGTGTTAACCGTGAGTCTCAATGCTGTATGAACACAAACTTCCAAACTGTCTCGACGATTAAAAGCAGTCATGTTTTTCAAACAATTTATTTCTTTGCAGAACAACTACCGTATGTTTCTGCCACTGCCAGAGATCAGAGGTAGTAGCAATGCGAAGTATAACTGCGCCCGCAAAAAAACGCCTTAGGCTCCTTCATGTGCAAACTTCAAAGTGTAAGTAAAGGCGTACTCCAAAACCTTTTGCAAAAACTAAGCAAAATTTTGTGAGTTTTCACGGGTTCTCTTTCCGAATATTTCGCTATTCGTAGGCTAAGCATTACATGGAAAACATAGGCGCCGAGTGCAGGAGTGTGGGCGTGAGCCACACTCTCGCTAATTTTTATTTTTTGATTGAGCAGTTCTTTGTTAACAAGTACTAAGACAATATTATGAATTCTATTGAATCTTTTTCGGATAAATATGTAATAAGAGACTTAAAAACTGCAGGTTTTGACGTCATATTTTGTGACGTCATGGATTTTGCACTTCTGTAGAAATTTCAAACTCGCCGCCTATGCTGGAGATTGTGGTGTTTCAATCATTTTCCAGAGGGAAATAGCATTATTTTACTTTTTGATGTGGACAGCAGCATATCGGCACTTATATTTTCTTTCATGAAATTGCGAACAAAACAATTCTCAACGATCTTGACACCAATATAACATGTGTTAACCATGATGCTGAGATTTCGTTTATCTGTTTTTGGCAGTACACCACTGTTTATACTTAATTAAGGCTTTTCGGAAATAAAAATTTAAAACACTTTACCTACCAATTCCCTTTTTATCAAGTACATTTGATCGCAGTTGATTAGATCAACGTCGATTACATGCAGGATCTACAGTATAGAAAGCGATTTATACGATTTTAAAATCGAACCCAGTCTGCAAAAGTCTGGAGAAGATTTTGCCTTGCAGCTCACTGAATACTTGCGAGAGTTCTCGTCTGTATATGAATATCCATAACAGACCAGGGGCTGATCCAGCTAGGAACGTTAGGGGGCGATTTCTGTAAGACTTGGTAGTCCTGTCTCATTACAGCTTCGCTACTGTAAGAGAGATGTAACTTCACAACACTGCTGAACAATGGACGACAGAATGNCCTTATATCGCGATCAATAAAACATTTCGAACATAACGAACGACTTATTCGGAATTGGTTTTGATATGTTGTTTNCCGAATTGTACAAAATAATGGTGAATAAAGTTACTTTTGAAGNTTTTAGTTGGGGGCAATAGACCCAATCGCCCTCACCTGGATCATCCATTGTCACAGAGGTTTCATTTATTTATGGGAGTGGTCTTCCGTTTGGGATGCTACATTTTGCCTGTAACACCCCAGTTCCAGGACCCAGTTTTGAAATGGAGGCCGGAAGTTGCAGGCTTAGACCAGAATCTAATTGCGACAGTTGGCCCCTGGAATTGGACCAAAATTGAATCACAAACGTGTAGACTGTAAGTAAATAGAGACATGAACATGAATCCAGAAATTTTAGAGTGTGAGAGGAATTAGCTTCTATTGGCATTACTGAACACTGATACCAGCAATCCTCAAAAAACACGTATTTCATTTGGGCAGTTACAAGCCGTCATAGGACGGGGGACGTGAAGAAAGGAGTCTGTCACCTCGTTTGAAGAGGGAATGGTGACGTTGCCTCGAAATAACAGCGTTTTTGTTGAGTTTTTTGCGAATATCTCCATTGAAAAAAGTCGCAACTATGCCGACGCCACCAACTCACATCATCCTTTTGATAAAACGATCTTGCACATTAGCGCTACACCACCCATAGAAATGTATACGTTTAACGCCTTAAAAAAAAGAACGTACGTTCCCTGTTTCCAACTTTCCAACTCATAACTGAGGATACCTTGCCAAAAACCTAGCCTTATACAGCGGGCAAAAATGCTTCAAAAATCGTTTTGGCCACTGAAAGTGTTTTCAGTTTGATTAGTGCCGAGTCAAAAGCTGAATAACGGCTGAGTTCCGTTTTCAAGAAAAATCGATGGCAGCATTTAGTGTTAGTTTAGCTCAAGAAGCACTGCAGAACACGCTTTGTGAGCATTTGCTGTAGGCCTTGTCGATTACAGTCGGTAAGGCACGCGGTGAATGTTAGCAAAGCGTTGTTGCTTTCATCTTTTTTATGGTTGATATACGCTTTGCTTTGTAGCTTTTGACGAGAGTTAAGATCTAGGAAGGCTTTTTCTAATTGGTAAAAGTTCCTTTGCAGTTAAAAGTGTAGATACACTGAAAGGTGATTTTGGCAGTTGCAGAACGTAGAGTTTACAGTAAGTTGCTTGAATGCTGGCGTGAACAAGCTTAGTGAGAGGGCGTAGTATGTTAAATTGGAAAAGCAACTGCAGATAAACGAGCTTCAAGCAAGTGAGATGCATCACAAAATCAGACCTTCATTTTTCCCAAACTCAGGTTTCGTTTTTGTGCCAAAATAAAATTTTGTTTTAATTGTACATATTTCTCCTTTTGAGTTATTTCTGTAATTTGTCCTATTGCACTGAGATAACGATGTTGCCAAATCTCTACAAGCAGCTTAACAACGTTCTTGAAATTATTGCTTTTATCTAATGACGAAATGAGATTGACGTATTTTTGCTGGGCATATTCACAGACATTTAGATACTTTCAGCTCTTGCTTTAACTTTTGCAACAGAGTAGTAGAACGCCAACCGTTCTGGACACTGTCGTGTCTAGTGACGCCGATATACAGTATTTCTTTGGACGCATTCTACCGCGAAGTTGAGAAATCACTTCCTACCAGCTTTGCATCTCCATTGGAAATGCTTTACTGTCACTAATGTGCCCGCAGTAACGCTGCTGAAATGAAGTGGACATTTCAGGAAATGTGCAGAAAATGTTAATCGACATAACGATGGAAGATATATAGTCTGAAATTACGATATTTTGGGAATTCGCCTTAACTTTTGCTTTAGTTTCGAAAACTATACAAATTATTATTCTTCACAATCTGTTAGCTCGTTTCAAAAGCGTCATATCAAGAAATCAACAAACAGCCTATATAGCTTTTAAACTTTTATAGTGTCGCTCATAGTTTCAGAGCTATTCATAGATCTGTTTGAAAAATATAACAAAGCAGATTGTAACAGAATGCTGATAGTCTCATCAAAATATGTTGTTTTGTATTGGTCGTACGGAAATTCCAAAACAAAATGTTTCGTTTTGCTTAGAACGAAGAGCAATTTTTCTGTCTGAGCTTGTGAGCCACGTACAACTGATTTCAAATCAAATTACACGGTTGGTGGGAAGCCTACTATTGCTATAAATTAAAACAAACTATAAAATTTATAAAAACGTTCAGTACTTCTTTTACGAAACATCCGTTTCTTTCTGCAAGATTTTAGAAGCAAACCAGATTATCATGAAAAATGCTTGTCGTTGTTTTAAACTATCCTCCATGCAGTCAGAAAATATTGTTTTTGCTTCGTGCTTGTTTTGTTTGCAGCATTTATTTCAAATAAGAACATCGCTTGCGTGCATTATCCCATATAACTTGACTGTTTAAACTGCGAATGCAATCTGCTCATGTTTTCACTGCAGATTGATTTTACCGACGTGCCGACTAATTACCCAAGACAACCTTTCCTAATCCAATTGTTCCGCTTTTGCGTCTTTGAACAATATTCTGGGCAAGTGCCTATCTGTCCATCTGGATCTGTTTTGTCACTTCTATCTCAACCGGTGTTCTTTATGCCTGCATTGAACCTTTTTCATCTGCCTTTTCGTTCCTTTTCTGTAATTTGTTTTATTATATTTCTCCGTTTTATAAAAACAATATTTTCTCACGTTTTAAGCGCAAGGTAAGTTGACTGCAATTCCATCAAAGATCTGAAAAGATCCTAAAAAGTATTATCGGCAAAGCAACAAGTGACGAAATTTACATGCATTTTACTTTTGAACATTTGTAGACATCGCCAGCCTGTCTGAGAAGGAGAGGGTAAAATATAGTCAATTCAACTTACATGAACCTGTCCGGAACCGTTCAGCAGACTTTTTCGGGAAAAAGCACGTGCAGTGTTTGCTGCACCATCCTAACTTATCTCTTTTTAAAGAATTACTGAACTTTGTTGGATTAAGAAAACTGCATGCTTTCCACGCTAAGAACAGAAACTGAAAAAAACTGCTTGCTACTCATACAATCTTTGCCGCTAAAAATTTGCTTCGCTTGGACTAAAACTGTACCATTTAGAAAGTTTGGTAGAAAAGAGTTGAATAAAGTTTTCCATTCTCCTTCACATTTTGCTAAAACTTATCGTATAATATTGCAGGGCAGTCGAAGCAAACAACAGGTTATCGGCATTTTGAAAAATTTTACTTTAGTTTTCTTGAATGTTTTAGATTGTATAACATTTATAAATGCGTTTGTAAACACATTTTTGCTAACCTGGTTTGTTTTACCAAACAATATTTAAGAGCTCCTAAACAACGTCTTTGTGAATGGAAAACTTGGGATAAAATTTTTGTTTATGTAAAATTATATAGAGATGATGAAACATACACAAGTGACTGTAATTCACGGCGCATTTCTTGCTTTGTGAAACTGGGGTTCGTAAGCTACAAATCTGCTAAGTATCTCGCTATATGGCTTATTTTGGAGGGAGGGCAGAAACAAGCCAAATTATTTTATTTTAACTTTCTATTGTATCAAATTAAATCCGTTTTACCGATCAACACACCTTTTTGCAGTAGTATCCACTTTTTGTCACACGACAAAAAATGGTCAGTTTTTAGTAGTTGTTTGAACACTTGACAAGATTCAACAAACTTTGTCCCTAATTTTACCAGTTTTCATCTCGTATGGCTAACCTGCTGACTTATCGCCATAACTGAATAAACGCGTAGGTGCAATTTTTGGGATATCACTTTCACCTCATCGTGCGCCTAGGGTAAGAGAAAAACAATTTTGTTAAAACCAGTTAACATACAATTGAAGCTACCCGGATATCTCATCCAGGAATGTCTTTCACGATAGTTGTTCTTGGTAATAGTTTGTCAATGATGATGAAACCGAGCTCCATGACAGCTGACGATTATATACGTGATAACACAATTAGCATGCTCAATTTTAAAATAAAAAAATAATTCATATCATCAACAGCAAACCAGCTTAACTTTTGTCACCAGGTATTCCTTCCTGCTAGTGGGATTTTAACTTAATAGATTTTAGTTAACACGCTAACCAGAACCGTCGCTAGAATGTCTCCAAGGGGACTTTACGGTTCTGCAGGCGGCTTGACATTGAAAATTTGATAAAAACTCTGTTGATTTATAGTTTTTCATATTTCAATTTGGGGCTTGGTGTTTTGTTTGGGTGAGATAAGCCTACCAAAGCTCCCCGTGACGACGGGACTGTACGCTACACCAATGCTTTGTATATCACGTTTGCAGTGTTTTCTCTTGAGCTGAAAAACAAGCTTAAAAGGTGCTTTTATACTCTAAAAATTGGTGTTCAAAATAATGGTGGTAGTTGTGAAAACTCATGTTTCTTCCGTAGGGCATTCTGGTCAGCAATCTGCGAAAATTTGTTTACTCCCGAACTCATCGAAATTTTCTTCATTTTTATTAACAGCATTGATTTTTGGATGTCTTCCACAGAAACCAAAAAAACAAAACAAATTGAAGCATTGGAAGTAGTTTTAATATACTCGTATTTAATACACAATTGCTTATCCATTTTTCGCCGTTATCCTTTAGCTTTTGTGGCAAGCTCGCATCAGCAATAACAGGGTTTTTAATTTGGTTACCTATTCTTTATTTTTAGTAATACAGGATCTCAAATAGTGTATCTCAAAATATAGTGATAGCGGCTCTTTGGTCTAATAAAAAAAAGGATGTGAATACCTCTCAGAACTTGTACTGCTGTTTATTGCTAACGGTTAGATCGGGAAATCCTTTTCAATTAATAGAAAAATAACAGATGCAACGTACTTTGAACTCTAGCAATTTATACGAAATCATTTATTAACCAGATGTAACGAAATCATATCGAGTCAATTTCACACAAAGTCAACCTCGTACCAAATCGTTTGAAACAGCACTGCAGTGAAATTGATTTTATAGTCTAACAAGCATTTTAAAGAGGTATTTCATGCACTCAGCAGAGGGTTAAAGCGCAAAACTATTGACTACTTGTCATGTTATGCAGTTGCCATGAAATGAGAGGCAGAACTCAGGGAAACGCAAAAACGTATAAAATTTAAAGAATAATACACTATCTTTTGTTCTTTTTTTCAAGTGAATTGGATAATAAGTAATAAATATGTCTACCTAAATATATTTCAAGTGAACAGCTTGCTCACATTGTTCTCAAGTTCTAAAGATCATGTAAACTGCAACCACCTTGAAAACAAACTGAATGCGAAAACCCCTCCAGAAAATCAAATGTGCGAATTTTTAGAGTAATATCACACTTTTAGGATCTGTGTTTCCATTTACAAAAACATTTTTGTCTGTCTTCATCCTACGTCTTGTAATATTTTCACGTTTCAGTTTTATTTGTATTTTTGTTTTTCTTCCTTTTCGCATTTCGCTTCCTTTTTCATACTTTTGGTACAGCTTTCAGTTACCACACACCCTACACGGTTGCAACCTCTACTGCTTACCAAGTGCGTAACCAGTTTAGGGGCGTAACCAGTTTAGATGGCGTCCGAGCAAGAAGAAAGTTTGGCGTCATATTCAAACCTAAGGTCTTCTGGGAGTAAATGCACTGTATTGAAAGTACTTGTGATATTGTTGGGACTTTCGGCAACCTCTGCAGTGATTCGGCCCCCCAATAGTGATTCGACGCCCGGGGAATTGTGCTCCCCTTGCCCCCTCGTTACGCTCCTGCTGCTTACCAAACTCTCTGGTCTTTGCAGTTGTCACGAACATTTGGTGTCAAAGCAAAGACCAGTAAATGTCCTAATCCTCCTACAGTAGGTGATGATTTTTCTTCACGAAAGATTATTGTTCTTGACGAAAAGTTATTTTTCTTCACGAAAGCATCTTTGACAATGACTTTTACGTTCTTATCTACGCTCTGTGGATTCTCTATGTTTTACGCACGTAAGTAACTGTATAATTTTTCGTAACGATAAATAAGGAATTAGGCAACTGACCTGAATTTCTAAATATACATAGCTTCAGAAGTATTTACTTTATCTAAGATTGCTTGCATGCAGCGTGTGTATAGATAGACAGATCTCTTGGTCATCTGTGAAGTATCACACATACAATCCTAAACTGATTGTTGATATTTAAACATTGGTCAGACTCTTGGCGTGCTTCTTATTGTTTGTGTTTCTTAACATTCTTTCAGCTCTTAACGGTTTTTGATTTATCAATTTTTAAGTAAACGTGTGACGATGCCCCGCCGTTCATGGTTATATTAACAGTTTGTGAGCTCCAAATTTTGTTGTCTATTACTTACTGAATCTTTTCTAATCACGTCCACATTTATCATTGTTTTGCTTTTCAAATATGGAGCTGTCGGGAAAAAGAGCTAAATCTTTAACATTTCTCTCCAAACCGCTTTATCATAGAGTATTTCCTTAAAATTAGAAAGTTAATACAGCAATTTTTTTGTAATCTTGTTTTAAGTGCACTCCAGGCATCTACCACTAAATATTACTTGGTTTTGTTGAAAATGGCCACTGAGATTTGATCACGACCGGTATATTTCAACTTGGAGGATGAAATAATTGCTCGTGGAAAAGTAGCATGTTATACAGAAAAATCGCATGAGACTATGTTGCAGCTCTTGCATACAGCTCTACCAAACGCATCAAGCAAAGCTTGGGGTCACCGTTGCCGACACTCTCTACACCGATGGAATCACATTCTGGTAAACCTTTGGCTTGCAGCCAAAGCTGAAAGCGTTTTATGCGGTGGAATGCATAAAACACAGTCAATTTTGTTTGCTTTTTCAACAGGGTGCGTTCTGTTTATTTTGTCACTTTAATTAATTTAAAACATGAAACCAAACCTTCCTTTTTTAAACAGAACTCGGTCTTTCGAAGATGACCTGCGCTCGGTTTCAGCAGCTGTACATATGCATGCATCGCACACAGCACATCTGAACTTTTGTGTAGAGGAATGCGTAAGAATGCGTTGACGAAGCAATCAGCTCATATGTGTGTTCGATGAATGAAATGCGAAGAGCAGCCAACATGGCGGTCCTGTGAACTCGCGAACATTCTCCGGTGCATCTACGTCGTGACCTGTGGAGTTCGTAGAGATGCTCTGGAACACAATGACAAACGCTGGAATATTACCTGGATTTAGTTCAAGGTCACAATCAGGGAGGCACGTTGCCTCTATTGCAATTGTTTTTTAAAACCATAGAAGATGAAATTTGCAAACACTTACTGCATGTGGCAACATGTATTTGACTGAGAAGAGGATTAAATCATGTTTTCCTGCTGAATGAGTCATCAGTATTGATTTGTGCTCACGCTGGCGATTAGCTGCCTGTCTTCTCTAAAATTAGTTGCAGATTGATATCTGAAGTTCAGGAAACGAATTAAAAGCAGAATTAATGTGATATAAATTATTATTTGTAGGTATTGCATGATCTTGAACATGTTGTGAAATCGTTTGTTGGCTTGGATCCTACCGCATATTCTTCAACCACGCTTTTAAACACGTGCACCTAAAGTCCTATACCTTTTTCTTTTCTTCAGGACTCTTTTCTTAACAGGTCGGAGAAAACCGTTACATGACGTAGCAGTTTTGCATTGGACGCAATATCGGTGTTGGGCGGTTCAGACACTGTGAATCAGTGTTGTAGCAGACGTAGCCACCTGGAACTCGTTCAGTTCTCCAAAGTTTGCTTGAATATGTCACGTAGAAAAATTGAAACTTGCTGACTGATCCGTGTTGGAAGTTCCGTTCTTATTTTTTAACCGGTTAATACTCCTGGCCATTTAACCGACGGTTTTCCGTAATTTTCTCGTCACAAATTCGAAGTGATTTTCAAAGTTGAGGATGAAGGCACGAAGTGTTCACATCTTTCGCTCAGTTCTTTCTATGTTTCGAGGATTCTAAGTGCAATAGATATGTGTTTATTGCTTATGTACAAACTTTGCGTTTTTGAATGCTGTAGCTTGTATTACTCAAAAAATACTGTCATATGCTGCAAAAAAGTTTCTTGTTTTGTAGACAATAAAGATTTTTGTGGTCTTGGTATTATGAAAACAATCCTTTCAAGGAAATAGCGAAGATATCCGAAAGCTTCCAATACTGTTTTCGCCAATCTAGTGACAAATTTTATCCTTGTTAGGTTTACTTCCACAAGTAGCGGCAGTTTCGTACATGCAAGATAGTAAAATTCTCTTTATTAAAAGCATCGACGCTTTAAAGCAACATTTTTGTATTCACAGTAGCTTGATATAGAAACAAAGACGAAGAAATATTTACTTGTAATGAGCTAACTTCCACCTGTACCACAGCTTGAAACATCGGTTGTAATTTTTGCATCAATCTTTTTACAGTGCTCACTTGTAGCTCACAGGCATCGTATACCAAAAATATACCCAACTCAAACTCTTAACATGCATTCGTTTTTCAATCCCGTGCAATGCAATAAGACAATTATAAATGTTGTGAGGTGATTTCTCAGAAAAAAACAACAAAGAAAACTCTTTGAGTTCCAAAACTACCATAGGAGATACTGGTATGTTTATTATAGCTCACTTCCCGTATCATGGAACCATACATGCCCGTAATATTTTACATAAAATTTCACGGTTACATCCCAGTTGTTTAAGTTTTTGACCAATTAAATTTTAGTTTACGTATTTATAAGCTGCCCAGATCTTGGAGCCGTTTTCATGTGTCGCGTGCTGGATCCTACAACAATAATTCCAAATCAGCGACAAAACAACAACCATTTGTAAGTCAGACAGATAATGATCTTACTTTTATAGCTTCTCTCCAAAAGCAGGTGTTGATGATTTTAGGTTTTGAACCCTTGGTGACGTTGAGCGAATGCAATTTTGTGTCAAGCAATAGCTGCACAACCGAAGCCAAACTGCTGGGGTTGTTTGTTATTAATAGATTTTGTCTGTTTGACTACAGCATATAGGCTACTTGAGTTCAAGTTAGACAGACCCGACAGTACAGCTGCAGTTTGTCTTAATTAAAGCCGAAACACACTTGCAATTTTAATTTTAAAACTCATTTGATCTAAAAAATTAGCGTCAATGTGTGTTAACGGAAGCAAAACTTTTTTAATCTGGAGTGTGCTGAAAAAATTTGCTCTTTCGAAAACCTCACCACAAACAAGAAGTTGCTTGTCAGTGTTTGCTGGAAACTGAAAACTCACGTTTATTCAAAAAACGTAATAATTCTTGCCCTCAAAGACAAGTTGTAATTGAAAATACTCAGCCAACGATTGGATTGCGGGTTGCTGGCTTGCTTGAGATAAGCTTACACCGAACATAAAGTGTTAAAAAATCCTTTNTGTTTGCAAACGAAGCTAATAGTGAAAATCTACATATTTTAAAATTTCAAAACTGATTTACTTTAATGGCACTTCCTCGGATTGTCTTGAATGAACGTAAACCTTGGTCAGCGATTTTTATCATCTGGCGTTTCAGAAAATACAGTCTAAATCGGATCGGCCATGACGTGATTGCTATCGGTCCAGTGCTTGAAAAATAGGAAAATTTTAACACATAGACATGCACCTTCATACGGCACAGAGATTCTCATTAATCAAAATTTAACTGGCAACAAAAAAGAGAACTAGTTAGGCAGAAGATTTGGTAAACGCGAAGTAATGCACAGGGTTGAATCATTGTAACGCTTATGTGCTGCAGCATGATACAAAAATGCAGAAAAACTATGGAAAATTAACGTGAACCAAGACGCTTTTTCCTAAAGGATTTTCAGACTAACGTAGATCTAATGCAAAACACATGGTTGTATTGAAAGTTCTTCAGCAAAACATTCAGAAAAATGTTTGTGAGCTGCAAGCAACATGTTTGCTCTATATCAGGGGTTCTCAACCTTTTTTCTCCCGTTTACCCCCTTCCAGTTTCCTAACATAAAATTTACCCCCTGTTTTTTGTTTTGTCACTAGCGCTGTAGAAAAATAACAACGTATTGTAACTTCAGCATCATCAAATATACCCCCAGGATAGGTAACATTTACCCCCGGTTGAGAACCCCTGCTCNATATCATCGAAGACAGAAAGTGGATTTGGCTAATTCTGAGCTAATGCTGTTACGTAGCAAGGATTTCACAAGCGAGTTTTAAAGTCGCTAAGTGTAACCGTAATCGCCAAACGCAGTAGAACAAAAGGGCATCAATCATCTGGGTATTTAAGGTTACTCAACAGCGGGACTGCAATTATTATGGATTGTCTGAATGGTGACCAGACTTCGTACCAGGAGGTAGCCTACTTTCAAGAATCATCAGAAGCTGTATACCTAATCCTATATGCTCCACACATTTTTTACAAATCTGTTTCCTCACAATCCCATTCCATAAAATTATCGGCTTCCCAAGTGAAATTCAAATATGGCGGGGACTCAAAATTTTCAACATCGCCCTTCTTTTGGCTGGAATGACCAGCATTGCTGTTGCGCTTCCAGTGGCTGTAGTTTAATTTCGGACATATTAAGCTACCGTGCTGTGCGACAGTGCTGTCTATAGAAGATACAATGGTGCTGCCATCGTCACCTTGATAATCATTGTTTATGTTGGTGGTAGTCAAAGTGCAGCACCCCGAGGAGCTAATGCTGTGCTTCGACGCACCATGATACCTGTCCAAGTCGGTTGGTTCGGACACAGCGCTGCTTGCAGGATTGAACTTTCGGTGTGCCCAAACAGACGGAAAAATACAGTTTTCTGAACGAGGCGATGTCACCGCGTCGTATTTGTTGCTTATCTTACGCATTTCTTCCATCATCGTGCGTTTTGTTTCGTTCTGATGAATGAGTAGAGATTGAAGAAAGAAATCGGACGCTGTAGGAAGTACACTCGGATTCGGTGAAAGGGAATCATTCGATAGAGAACGGGAAACTTCCCCAAACAAATTTTCATCGCTTACTGGCAATCTCAGTGGCTGCCTTTCATCAACGCGAACTTGATTGGTTGTTTGACTGGTTTGAATATTTGCCTCTTCAGTTGACCCGTTTGTGTAGTGGCTGTCGTTTTGTGTAGTGGCACTACCATGCGCTTCCCGCTCTGTAAATTCAGTTTGACCTTCTCTGAATATACGAACAGTATCGCCTAATCCGAAATTTTCGTTTGCATGAGCGGCATGTCGAGAGTAGCCTTTTACAGGAGTGCTAGACAAAAAAATGTCATCCATCCCAAAAAGTTTTTCAAGTGCTTTACACTTTTCACTGTCATCGCAATTGGCTGGGTCGAGTCGCGCTGCGCCTACGACCAGGGCCGGACTACGCGTGACAGATGTTGTTTCTCCCGAACATCGAGGTTGGCCATTTTCGCATGCCTGATGGACATCTGCCGGACAACAGCTGCGCGCTTCAAAAAATGTCGCGTGCGTTCTTCTTTCCTCTTCGGTGGAATGTTGGACGTTACTTTGACTATCGCCCTGAAGCGTTTCGTTGTGCTGCTCCGCAGAATGTTCTGTGGGTTTTCGGCATGGTTCGGATTCTTTTCCGTTGAGGTGATCATCGCAGTGAACCTTAGTTGCAAAAACTTTTTTCGATAGGAGTCCTCTGTCCTGCATACACTCACAATAGGTTATAGCACCACTCTCATTTTTGAGAGTTGGTTTTGATTGGGAAAGCACGCTAGAACTGGCAATGGACTGCTCAGTGACAGCTGAGCTAACGCATTTTGCTGTGGGTGAAGACGGCTCGTTGAAGTTAATTTCCGACACATTTATCTTTGCTGGTAAACTTTGGTTTTCCTCCTTAATCCACTTGCAAAACGAAGTTTTCTTCGCCACCTTACTGTTGTCAGTTGGCGATGGAGGTAGCACACCATTTGACAACTCGTTCCTTGTAGGACATTGTGTACAAGTTGTGCTTTCTGGCATAAGACTACTTGTTGCTCTCAAGTTTTTCCCCTCGACCTGGTTAGGTTCCAAGTTGATCCTAGGAAGTGCGAGCGAACTTGTATGATCTTCATTTGGCCAAAGATATTCGTAGACAGAAATCGAGGGTGCTGGCTGTTCTTTCTGTTCTTCGCTGCTGGACTTCCCACACGGGCGTTGTGCAGTATGCTCTGCACCAGTTCGTCGCTCGATCCTAGATTGAATCAACCGGCTGAACTTACGCGATGACGTAGATGGTGACGGCAAAGTCGAAATATCTATTATCGATTTTTGTCGCGAAACAAGGTTTTTCACTTTCGGGCTCGCCTCAACACTGAGTGTATTGATGAGTGCTTTGCAGGGATTTTCGATCTGGGCCATCTGAAAAAGATCGTAGAAATTTACGTTTCGTTATTTATGGTTGCCTTCTTTCGGCAGGAATGGAGAAATTAACTGTTCTTAAAAACATCTATCCATTGTACTGTATTTGCTTTATCCGGCTTCCACCAAAGATTTGTTTTTTTTATATTTGCTTCTGATCTTTACACAATGCGTTAAAAGTTAAATTTATCAGTTTTGCTTATAGGGCCCTTTACTTTTGAATCATTGGTTCAAAAACACCAGTACAACCAATGCCTAAAGTTAAATCAAGTGTTATAGCGTCACCTCTGGACCACTTCCGATGTTAATTGCTTGATCGCTCAACTTCTCCAGTCTCAGTAGTCTCGCCCTCATGCGGCGTAACATGCAGTCAGTTCTTGTTCTTCTGCTCCTACGCAAGAGGTAAACGGTGCTCAAGCTGGCATTTCTTCAAACATCAATTTGAAGTACATTATTTTGAGAAGTATCAAAGTAAAAAAAGGTATATGGAAAACGGACACACATATTTTTCAACTGAAAATAACTTTTCATCAAATGTATAGTTCTTAAAAAGACATGTGACCGTACTTGTCGCTCATTGCACTTTTTTGGCATTTGGCGGCTAGAAATGATTCGCTTGTAGCCTAACTCATTTCCTTCCGCAAAAACCATTTATCATTTTCTCATTTCATTGAATCACTCTGAAAACACTGGTAGGCATGCAATTTTTCTTTGTCTAACAGTTTCTCATTTAGGCTTCGGTTTGAACTTTGTCTAAAAATTACTGTGCTAAAGTAGAATATCTGTTTTTTCAATTAGCCATGGCGAACGCTCAGAATTGCCAACCACTTGAAAACCAAAAAGCACAAATCTTCTGTTGATGCAGCAATGTAATGTCGTAATCTCGTGTGGCACACTTCTTCAAACTGCTGATTCTGATAAGTGTCTGCTCTTAGCAGCGAAGAAGCTACTTTTGCGTATCACACTGCTATTTACGGACAGTTTTTTAAAAGTTCTGATTGCAAATTTTGAGCTAGTTCCAAATTTTTGAACCTAGATTACCCATTGCAAGAACAAAATGTAAATCAAAAATTGTTAATTGCATTGCCCCAATGATTGCTGCTGAACTATGCCAAGAATTTGATAAAGCGAATTTTGTTTCCGTTACTATTAATGGTTAATCGAATAGAAAAGAGCTGGGACGCCGGAGAGCAGGGACATGACGAGGACATTGCGCCCCAGCCCTTTCACAAGGGGGGCAACAGGGGCCGAGGTGGTACTTTTTCATAAAAGTATCATAGGTAATTTTATGGTTCATCAAGATCGACTCGAAACATATTTATTGCAGTTATTCGCACACCCAGAAACTTCAGAATAGTTTTTTTGTAATTTCTGTTATTATTTTTGAGGTCAACATTGTCGCTGAACAGAAACAAGCATTTGGTAACAGTGGAAGATTAAAGTTGCATGAGGCCCTTGACTGAAACTTAGAAAGGGGCCCTTTCTATATACATGTGTACTGTATATATAAATAGAAACTTTTTAAAGATTTCATTGCCTTCAACCAGTGGTGTAGGAGGCGGGGATGCAGGAGGTGCAATCGCACCCTCAAATGTTTTCATTTGTCAAAAATCCTGACAAGATCTCCGAAAATCGGGACAAAATCTGTAAAAATCTGAGCAAATTCATTGAAAGTGTTCACAAAATCCCATAAAATCTGGGCAAATTTCCTGAAAATACGGACAAAAATGGCGCCCAACGTTGTTTGCTTTGAAAAAATGGCATTGGAGGTCATTTCAGAAAAGGTCCTCATGATCCGTGTGGGAGAAAATATTCGAACAAAAAGTTGCCTGAAAACTTTTTGCTTTTCGGGCAAGTTTGGGAAAATTCGGGCAAAAATCTTTCGTACCCCCAAAAATTTGCCTGCTCCTACACCTGTGCCTTCAACTCTTTTACTGCTCCCCTGCCCAACTGCTGTTTCGGTTTTCGGCATCCCTGGAAATTATGGCCAAATGTTCGTTGTGGTTCGCTACTTAGTACATGAAGCCGGTGTGCAAATGAAACTTATAGAATTGAAATCGCGTCAGGTGACACTGTTGCAACACTAAGTGAAAATACTACATGCACCAAGAAAGTTATGAACCACATTTGTCTTTGTCTAATAAGGCTCGTTGTTCTTAAACGTCCCGGTTTTCAGTCACGAAAATATGGTATGCCTAACATTACTTGATAAGTTTGATACGAATTGCTGCTGTAAATATAAACTGAGTTAAATTATTGCTTTAAAGATCTAATAAATAAACTAAATAGGTTTATCATATTTTAGGCTCGAAAACACTTCACAAAAGACAAGTTTTCATAAATTTTACCTCAATATTTTCCTCCCTGTGTCTTCATTTTCTGTTGAAATAATGAAGAATATGCTAATTTACAATGAAATCCGTTACTTTATTGAAAAGAATTAACTGCATCTATTCTAATTACAATCCAAACAGCATGCGCTTTTTGTGCTATTATTGACTAAAAATAAAAGTTCTATAATTTTAAGTAATTTTGGCCATTGGCATGTAGTTTGAGTATAAATAAGCAAGATCGAAGTCATATACCAACACTTTACTAAACAACTGTTGCGCCTTTTTAGTTCGTAAATGCCAAGTCTAGCGTTATTTTCTCTATCCGGCGTAATCCTGTCGGTAGATCAGCGTAGGAAACAATCGTTACCTCCAGGTAGATGTTTGGAATTGACTTTCATAGGACTCAAATGAAATGACGAAAGATCGGAATCGCTGAAGCAACGGCGGGGAGCATTGCATGGAGATGAATGGTCAGAGTTTAGGCTGTTGACAACAAAATCATCAGGCTTGGAGCGATTTTCGACTACATTTGTAGCAGGTTCAATGGCGCTGAAAAAGAGATTTTTGAATAATTGATCAGTTTTCATTCATTCATTTTCAAACACGCTGTTCCTCTCAGTAGTTTTGCGGGAGCAGCAGTCCTGGGAGAAATCGGAATACCTCAAGGTTTTCAGCAATCTCAGATAGTTCTGCTGGAGCCACACAAAGATGGGACAAAGCCAGGTCGAAGATATAATCATAACTCCCGGTGCTTGGTCGACACCCGGGTCACTTTCCTTTGGGTGCAGCCAGCAGGACGTGCCTCGCCAAGCTTTCATGGGGCATTCTTGTCAAGTGGCCGAACTATCGTCACTGAGATCTCTCTAGTCTACTCGAATGAGATACGGCTCAACATTCAGGGCTTTACGAGCTTCACAGATGCACACTTTGTAGTGAGGTGACACCCCGTGAACTCTTCTCAAAAATCCCATCTCTGCCGCTTGTACTTGAAATAGCCCTCTTTCAGTCATTACCCATAATTCATGACCATAGTTGAGTATCGAAACAAATATGGATTTAAAAACTGAAAGCTTTGCGGTGTTTTTGAAAGCTCCCGTTTTGTGACCACAGGGCAGTGAAGTTCGCCAATAACTGCTTATCTTTCACCAACCCGTGCATCAATCTCCCTGTTTTTCCTTCTGTCATTTGTGAATACCACCCCAAGGAACTTGAAGGCCTCTACTTGCTGCAGTGTATTGCGTATTGCGGCTTACTTGCAGCGTGTAATGCTTGTTTTTTGCATAGATATAATACCTCGGTCATTTAGAGCTAATTTTTATTTCAACTTGGTCGCACGCAGCAGAAAACCGATCGAGTGAATGCTGAAGACCCTGTTGAGAGGATGCAAACAGTACCGAATCGTCCGCAAAAATCAAACGGTTGATACTGCAGCTTCCAACAGTGACACTCCTCTTGACTCGGTTGTGATTGTCTATCCAACTCAAAAAGACTATGAAGAAGAATGTTGACAGCACACACCCTTGCCTGAGTCTATCACCTACGGTGAACGGTTGTAATTAAACTCTGACGGCAGGTCCAAATTTGACAGTAGGAATACAGTGCCTTGATGGCAAGCGAGGCGGCCATGAACACCATACTTGCGCAGCACTCCCCAAAGCTTTTCACAAGAAAACCATGTCGTAAGCTTTCTCCAGATCGACAAAACATGTGTAGAGTTTTATTTTGTGTACCTTGAATGCTGGAAAGCAAATCACTTGCGGTAACCAAAATTATGCGAGGAAAACTGTATTGAAACTGAAGCGTACTTACGTGTATTTTTTACCAAACAGATTGTCTTTAAACAAATGATTGCCCTTGAACTGGTTTTGGAAAGTTTAAATTCAAAGACTTTCTTGTGCTTAAAGTAAACTCAGCAAATTTTACGTTTTCATAGTGCCAAAAGTAATGTTACAAAACAAGATTATTGTCAAAATTGACACGACGAACCCTTACTGATGATTCCCACGCAAAACAAGTCTAACATATTGGAGACATTCATAATTCCCAGCAAAAGCAGCACTACCAATTGTGACCATTTCTCATATTTTGTAAAGTCTGTGAAAAATGTAGTCATGGTAGCTAAAACTTGACCTTATGATGGTACGAAATATAGTACAGAACAAGGAAAGCTCACAAGGAGGCGCAAATAAATGGCTTCTTACTATTTGTTTAGTTCTTCATTGCACTTTTCATCTGCTTCACCGTCGCACAAACTTTTTTTTGACCAAGACGTTGCTTTTCTGGTGAGTCCACTGTGACTGGCAAGCCTCAAACATTGCGCCATATTCCGCACTGGAGAAGAACTTGCCAAGTACGGATAATTTTTGGCCAAAACCTCTGGAACCTGACCACAATAACAGTGATTTTGAGTAGTGGCGTAGAAGATGGGGTGCAAGCGCACCACGGCAAAGAAGTTTCGGTATTTTTAACAATACTATTGAAATTATATTTTTTTGTTATTAAGTGTATAAATAAGAGTTTATTATGTCATAGAAAACACATGAAATCAACAAACTGTTTCTAGTATTTTCGTGTTTTAGTGTGTGAGAGTTGATGAGTAACTGAATCCTTTAAAAGTTTGGGCAAAAATAGGCATTTCATTTTCGTGCTTTATTAACTGTACAATATGGGAATCGAGCTTGCTGCAGGGCATCGTCTTCGTATTAGTAGAGTCCAGGCAAGTACAGAAAGCTGTGTCTTAATTTTAAGTACGATGTTCGGATGAACACATTTTACCATGCAATATACTTCCAGGTTGCTTATATGTCCTCAGCTAATTGTGAGGTTCCTTGCTGACAGCAATATCTGCAATGTGAATGGAACGCCAAACCTCAGAACTGTGAGGCAGATGCTCACAGTACTGAACCAGCCGGTTTCTGTCAATATTCTTGCACAGCCTATAGCGTACTTTTTCTGTTGGGATAATTCCAAGTAGGCTACCAAGTATTCTATTTTCAAGTCTATGCCAGCATGCCAGAGAATATATAGGAAAATAGAATGCACCAACAGCCACAGACAATTTGTTGGGAGAAAGTTTGTCGCAAAATTTTTTTTCGGGTAAATTTGGGGAAATCAGGCAAAATATCCTTTGCACCCCCCAAAAATTGCCTGCTCCTACACCTGTGAGAGTCAATGAAATGCTGCAAGTTTACATCAATTATGCGGCGTAAATTACGCTTGGTAAGAGGTGCAACCTTACAAAACCACAAATTTCTCTGGAAAAATCCAGTAGCATGAAAAAATATGCTCTTTTTGAAGGAACACGGCGTGTTTGTCACTCATTGGATAACCGGTAGGCCTAACGAACTGCACAGTTTTTCAGGATGACCTGGTCCTGTCCAGGTTTTATGGTAAAATTTAATATACCAACGGATCACAATGTGTCCACAGAATTATACTCAACTGCAACGGATATATCAGTGATTTTGAACAGGGTCAGATACCGCTTAGTATGTAACGTATGCTGAATGCTACGCATTGCTTCTCTTCTGAACAGGCCATAAAGATTACAGCGCAAGTTCCGCTTAGAGGCGCATTCCTTTGTTCCTACCGTCGCTCAGTGGTGTTGTTTTGCTGACTTTCAGGTAATTTTTTTCATTTCCACCGAAGAGATCTGCGTTGTGGTTATACACCTTTGGTTTGTCAAAAACAAGGTCTTTTTTACTAAATGCAATATGAGACGGCGTTGCGTTACGTTATAGTTTAGCTAATCACTAACAGCTGCCACATATGCACACCCATACATACGTATGCTATAGCCACATGCTCTCAAGACATGTGTTTGCATGACGAATAGAGTTGTCACAATGTGCCAAACCAATACAATTAAAATGAACTTGTTGGAAATCTGGCAAACGTGGGGTGGCTTAGTATTCTGTTTGAGCGGATAAAAAATCCGAAAATCGTTACACAGATTATCTGTTGATTTTGTCACAATGTTTAGGCATACAATTCCTGAAATGCATGTTTAAGTTAGATCCTCTACCGGAGACGCACTCACGGACTGCATGTTAACAATTGTTCGCCACTCGGGTTAGATTTAAATTTTTGACAGCAAAAAGCAGTTGATGGAGACAGCATTATGAGTTTTCTTTATCGATGTTTGCAGGAAGAAGAGGTGCATTATGCTTAGCAATATATACACTTTGCTAAGACCATGTGCTTAATTTAGTGGTCTCTAGCGCATCGCATTCGAAATGCCATTAGGTTTGTTTCAATGGTGTTTCTTTCGCGATCTGTGAAGGTAATTGTTTGAAAGTACCTCCATTCCAAACGAAAATGGCACCGTCTAGTTGAAGTAAACTAAAACGTATGGTGTGACGTTCGCTGGATTGAAAGGCACTCTTGTATTATCATGTTTGTGGAGCTGTTACTGTTGATTTATAAAACTTTAAGATGAACTTCAGATCAACCCAGCTATGGAAAGTTACCGCCAGAGCGGTGCAGCTCTTCCATTCCAATTGCAAGTAATTGTTTATAGTTTCTCTGCATGTCATTGAGAACACCTATAGCAGTAGCATTGCCGTTATAGAAAATTTGCAGAAGAAAAAACTTTTTCTATATGTAAGAGAAAAACCTTGAAAGCGTTCAAGTAGCATCTGCATGGAGCCCTTGCTCGTCTGCCGATTGAAAAACTTCATTCAGTATTTTCAACCATTTTTTCTTAAAAAGCTCTACTGTAATTTCTTTATCCAGAAAAAATGCATATGTTTGAAGTTTCCTTGGACAGGTATTTCCTCTATACCAGGGGTGACGAACATGCGGCCCGCAAAAGAATTTCGTGCGGCCCGTGAAGCATTCAGGCGAGACCAGCAGTCTTGAACTAACAGGTTTCATAGTATGACTAAAAAGTTGTGCGGCCCGATTACTCAGCGGT
>JGI24021J15306_10001982_pt1 | contig 21246 bp, 16 predicted proteins | sample Ectturendosymbi1_FD_15306 | JGI IMG/M metagenome (IMG submission 15306)
CAACGCTTTCGCATTTTACCTAGACTAGACCAAGTTAGGAATTAGCGCCCTACTCCGCAGTAGTGCTGTAACAAGTGTTACGTGTTAGCTAACAATAGTGTTAAGAATATGTCTGTAACCCTAGGGTTCTATCTTCAATGCAGTTGCAAAAAGTGTCTGTAACCCTGTGATTCCGCAGGTTTCAATGTCTTGCACTACGTTCTGTATTGTCTGTTTTTATCAACTTGCGTTCTGTAGAGTGTGTGTGTTCATACTATGGACTTCATGTCTGCTATAGACAAATAAATTAAATTAAATATATACTTCTTAGATTAAAATCATCAGGCTGATTAACGTTTTCACTGTTCGCAAAACATTTTTATATATGTTCAACTGACGAAGTCACTCGAGCGAGACAGCACAGACTGGAGATTTTCGTAACGTTATGGAGATTCACCCAGTCTGACTGAAGCAGACGCACAAAGAAATCGACCTGTTATTAAGAATTAAAGCAACAGCAGCGCTGCCGTAGTATTGTTACCAAAGAACGACAGCTACTTTTGAAGTACCGGTTACCCATTTCTGAGGCTGCTGGGTTGTCTGAGGTTGAGTTTTGTTGTACACAGGCTGTTCTGTGAGGTTGGGTTGTATGCCCTGTTCAGGTTGCATAGCGTGGATTTAAATTGCCGAGGTTATGTTGTGCAGCCACCGTACTCGACGTTTTCTGTAGTATACACTAAGCAGGGATTCGCAAATCTCGCCGAAGGCGCCTGCAGATGGCGTCGTTCTAGCACTTTGGTTGTAAAGCGATACGTTTTGAAAAACACACAAAAAACAGCTCGGTGGAGTAGATAAAGCAAAATTGACAAAAGAGTTGTAGAAATATCTTGTGCACTCAAGTAGTCACTTCTAATTTCATCATATCTAAGTTTTCCGACGATCAAACTCAGGTCATATATTTGGTGGGTATTCCACACGTTGATATCGCTTATACATCTTCGTAGTGGCCACGCCCAACAGCGCTGCATCATCAGTTTCGTTGTTGATGGAGTCAAACAGCAGGTGGAGATGCCACATTCAGACAATCCATACCGTTGTAGCAAAATAAAATTCGCATGAGAAACATACGAAAACAAAATTTTCCTAGTGTCCGTCCCAACTCTTGTCAAATAACTTTTTAATGAATGGCCACAAAAAAGGTTGTCACCCGTTTCTTGCAAAATTACACCAAAATTCGGAAAATTAAAAAACTTCAGGTCTTCCAATCGTGCCAAATTCAACGTGTTTTACAGTTTCACTAAAGCACTACACATCAATGAAAAATACCAATCGTTAATAGGAATCACGGCAGCACCGGCTTTTCCACTGGAGGCAACTTTGTGTAATGTAAACCAGGGGTCTCCAAACTTTTTTGTCAGAGGGCCTCATAAGCTATTACACAACAGTTCAAGAGCCGGACATATGTGTAATGCGATTGTTTCCGTATATGTTACATTTTACCAAATCAACAAATTTTTTGTAAATATGTTGTTTTTTCATTATTGGCAAAATGGCTTTGCGGGCCGCATTTTGTACTTGGAGACCCCTGATGTAAATGGATGTAGATCGGGTAGGCAAGTGGTTGATTTTTGAAAAGCAAGCGCTTACGTCTCAAAAATCGATCTGACTCTGATGGCATGACGCTTCGGTAATCCTCTCGTAACGAGACCCAGCCTATGTGAGCACTTGGAAACGTCGGATGGTTGAGCCGGAGTCGGTTTGCCGTCGTTCTATTGTCCGAAGGACCTTTGAGTCCAGGTTTACAGGCGCCTCACTGCGGGCAAATTTCAAGGTCAATTGGTGGTGGATAAGATATGATAAAGCTGCCCCAGAGACGCAGCCTCACGTTGTGCAAACAATTATACAGCACTAGGTTGTGATGCCTAAAACTAAAGAAAGCAACAACCTACTCGTTATACTCACAGAAAAAATGCAGATCTTTCACGCAGAAGATTTTGCACGTAATTTTGAGTAGAGACGTTATCGTCAAAGTCATACTTCGAGCTACGTCAGAAGTTACAAACTCAAACATTTCGTCAGTTCTTTAGAAATGATTTTCATATTACCGAAAAGTTTTTGAGAAGAAAAATGCGCAAACGTTTTTTTAAACATATCAAAATCAAAACATTGCCAACTGTGCACCTCTTGCAATACTCACGTGCGAAAGATCAAGCTGAGTTTGGCAAACGCACCACTTGGATCTGCCATTGACATGCAGACGCTAATCAAACAAAGTCTAGGCTCCGGTTACGCTTCCCAAGCCCAGTATGAGTCAACCATGCATAACGAGCGGCTGATGGCAGGTCCAGTTGCTGGTGGTAACCTGAGGTCACGTTTTGCCACAGCTGATATTGAATTACAAACGAAAACAAGATACACGCGAGTTACTGGCGAATTTCTGGCGGACTGCGCAGTGTTTACAGTACTTGCTGTCGTAACGCTCGGCAAGCGGTTGATTGTGGATCTTCAGAAATAGTTCCAAATCCGTATCCGCTACAAACAATAAACCGCATCACAACTAGCTTCCGCACTTTCCCGGCACGTTTGGTTGAGAATTCTGAACTAGACCTAAAAAAGTGGCAGTAATGGTTAAGATTCACACAAGATCACATTACACGGCTAGCACAGATGTCAGCATTTTCTATTGCTTTATGATTGCCACCACCAAACCTGTCACAGACACGACAATGTGGGTAGTAGTGTATTTGTTGTAAAAAGACCGGGTAACTTCATGTTCTGCTAATTGCGACCAAAACCAAATCTATTGCGGAGTCTCGCTCCTCCAAAACTCATAATATTTTAAGTCAGGCATCAATTCCTCTTTCTGAAATCATGTGCGGCACATGCAAAATCGACAACACATTATGAAAGCATTTCTGTTCGGATACTAGAAGTGGTCGTTTGAATGACGCTTGGGAGGGTTATATAGCAACTTAACAACGCGCAAAGACGTACCAAGTATCATTTTTCGTAAAAATTACTTAACATAATTGAAACATTTTTTCATTACATTTGGTGACTCAGTTTTCGGTATCACCATCCAATCACCCTTCCCTCTGCAGTGATGTAAGTGTTAATCGTATCACCGTTTCACAAGAACTGTCATGACAACTCGTAATAGTTTATCCAACCAGAAAACTCTTGTTCACCATTTGAGTTCACGTCAGCAACAAAGGCATGCTACAAAAAACTTCCCTGCTGCCATTTTTCAAAATTTTTTTTTTTTGCGAAACTGCGCATTTATCAAAACTTTTCTACGCGTGATATTTGTGAGGACCGGCCACAGGGTTGGCAACCTGTCTTCACCAAAAACGCCAGACCTAGTCTCAAAAAAGCTAGATAGCAGCCATAAAATATACACATATTAAACATCCATAACCAAACACAAAAGAGAAGTTAAAACTCGTCATAAACGTTGATGTTATACAATTCCGATCTCCAGAAGCATTTTATTGTCCCGTGATTACACTAACGTATATGTGTTTCTTATCAAATACATCGAGCATTTTTAGTGCAACAGTAAAATCTTTGCAATATTCTTTATATCCTGCATGTTCATGGACTCTCGTCAGAAGAGATTTGTAATTAATGTGTAGCTCAGACAATGCTTTGTCAGAGTCAAGCCTTTCCGACTTAAAAAAGCCAGATTTTCTCTTTTTTTTTCAAACAAAGCCGAGTGCGTTAAAAAAGCCAGATTTTGAAAAAGCCACATTTGCAACCCTGGGACCAGTGACAATTCGAAAAGATGACTCCAAGAGTCTTTGCCTCCAGCATGGTCCGCGCAACTAAACGCAAGGCGGATGCAGCCAGTCATTTTAGGGGAGGGGGCGATTTCAGCAATTCATGGTCAAGTCTCATAACGGCTGCGATACTGCAAGATAGAAGTATAGCCTTCACAACACTGTTGCGACAAAACAATGGGCAACGAAGTGACCTTTAATCGCGAATGTTGTTTTCTGAATTGCACAAAATCATGATGAACAAAGTTCCTTGCGTACGTTTTTGGGGGGCGATCGACCCCCATCTGGATCCGCCCCTGACTGAAGTCAAAGTATTGCTGTCGTGGCAAGCATATCAGTCGCACTTAGAACAGGATGAGTTACACCAGACTGCTTTTTTTTATTAATTTAGGTGACGGTAATTGGCGGCAGGCCGAAGCCTGAATTGTGCTTCTTGCCGGGGCGGTTGAGGTGAACGCTCTTGTCCAAGGAGCGCTACGGCAATTCACTCAGTGGTTGTGGATCGATCACTCAACCTTCCAATTGACAGGCGGACGCTTTGCTACTGATCTGTTGCCGCCCTCTATGCAACAGGCTGCAACGGCACCTTACAGAAATGAACTGTGTTTGTGTAGTCGCATACCACAGTGTGCTTGCAAACCAGTTCGACGAGTTTGCAGCATTCCCTTGTTCACAAGCTTAACTTTTGCGAAAAGATTGTTTTTCCTACAGAGCCGCTCCAGCTCACCTCGTGTTAAAATCCTGAACCATCGTTTCGTTACAACTTTTACAACAGCCATTTCAGCAACAGAGGATGTCTCAAGCGCAAAGGCTGCCTGTACAGACGTGACACTCATGCTTTGTCTTCAGATATGTGAAAAAGAGCAGCAAGCAAGCCGTCTTGGGGAAACCGCCGGCTAATTCTACATCCTGTCTGCACAACATCAGGAAAGAACCAAGAAAGTCTGTATCTGATTGTCAGTTTACCGCTCTTCTTCCACGATCTATATTTTAAGGAAAACTGTCTTATCAACCTTTGTAAAGTGTTGAAAGGGACAGATAACAAACGGAAGGAAGAGATTAACATTGAACTTTCAAAGTTTTGTTTTCTGTTCTGCTTGCAATGGCACTCTGCTGCGATGGAACTTGTCCATATATTCATTATTTTCATTAATCTCTGAACAACGCATACAAACGAGCAATATTCGCTAAAACTTGCTTTCAGTGATAGCAATGGTCGCGAGACAATCACTTGCTTTTACACGCTGTGAAGCATTCCTTGGCTGAAAGCGATGTACTTCGGGATCGTTGATGCGAAGTAAGTTTGCTTGAATCCAAGCAAAGGTCTGTGAACATCTCTGTTTTCATTGAAAATTTATGTTCGCTGTTGTCAGCTCTGTAACTTCAACCTTGAGCCCCTTATCTCCATTTCCTACTCGCAAATATGCGTGGCGTTGCGTAATTCAGTAAAACTTACCGTATCATTTTTTGGTATGTGGTGAGTTGAGCAGTGAGCGCTTTTTGTAAGCATGCAACACCGAGCGTATAACAAGCAGCGCATAGTTTTTGTATATAGGCAGTTAAATTGGACCAGACTTGATAGTTAAAGTGCGTGAACGTCATTTCTACACCACTGAGATGCCTCTTTTGCATAGCAATACCCTGAAGCAAAACGTCATTTTTATCCAACGCAAAAGTACTAATAGTTTGCACTTTCATTACTTCATCAATCCTCTACAATTCAGACCTGCACAACATTCGGCCCACGAAATCTTTTCTTGCGGCCCGCGAGAGCTTTCTCAATTTCAGGAAGTGTTGCCAAAGCCTGACTCCGGATAATAATTGTCGTTCCAGAATTTCTTCCAAACCACAACGAAATGAAATAGACTTTGCGGCCCGCAGCAAAGATATGTTGATCAATTTGGTTCTTCGAGCTTTCTGTGTTGTACAGACCTGCTACGTTATACCAACGCTGCCGTGACCGTAATGACGTCATCCCTTCAGATATCTGCTTTTTCCTCGAACAAACAACTGAAACCCAGTTAATGAGACAACTGCAAGGAGGTGGTCCACCGATGNCCGACCTACTTGCACTGAGGAATGTAACCNATTCATTTTCAAAAATCGATCANTAATCCCTGATATTGGCGGTGCAATAGTGGCCTAACAGTCAGTGGACCGGTAGACAAACGGCGCCATTGCCAAATAAAGCCGGACTCCTGCTCTTCCAGAAACAGCGCGGTTCATTTCTTTGTAAGCGGCCGTACCGGTTCGGAGCCAGGAGACTATACAAGAAAAATAGTTGGCTCTAATTTATCAGGTCAAGGAGCATCGGCCTCCTAAACCTGACGTGGTGTTCGGCTATCAGTAAGATTCTGCCCTGCGTGGTGCGATAGGACTGCGCTTTTGTGGCCAATTAGTTTGATTGACGGTTTCAAATGTGGGAGAATAACGTAGAATGCGTCGTTGTTGTAGTAGCTGTGGTTTGTGCAGATATTCCGCGAGCTCCTTTCCCATCAATGAGAGTTCATTGCAGAAAGCGATTCTGTCTTTAACCTTGGCCAATTCCAAAAAAGTGTAACTTTCACTTAGACAAGATGTCCGCAAGTTGAGCAAACTTTTCTAAGGTTTGTATAAAGAACGAGATTGACAAAGTAACTTGCCGTTGTCACCTCGAGGCCCCAGCGATTGTCACGACACCCATGCACTTTCTGCTGTTTAAAGCATTTAAGGAATGAAACGATTAACAGCTGCATAATAATGTGTAGCAAACTGGTTTTAGGATACTATTGTTTGACGTGAAGCTTCCTAGAGTTTTGTGTTCGCTTTTTTTGTCACGATTCGACTACTTCATCATTTCGAGTCTTTGTTTCGGACAAAGCGTAAAAGTGCAAAGGAATTCACTACTCTTAGAATTTTGAAAATATGACTGACAGACAATAAAAACTTTTTTTCTGATAAAATCTTAAATCACTGATCACACTCTACGAAACAAAATACAAACTTTGCAAAAATTTACCGTAAATTTTTTCGGCATCAACTATGCGCGCATGGTTTTACAAATGTTAACTCACGGACAATACTGCTTCACTTTGTATCACTTTTGAGACCGAGTGAAGTAAATCTAAAATGAGCGATGTGATATCGTACTTATAATATTGAACATGATAACATTTCCTGCATTAATCCGGTTGTCGTTTCTTTTGTTTGATCACATAATAAACGTTAAGCCTGGAACAGTACGTGACCAAAATCCGAGCAAGGGTTGGGTTCATAAATTTTTGTTCTTTTGAGCCAGTTCTTTTAACCACTTCTCGGCCGCACTAGATCTCGGGGCAGATGTTGGGCAGCCATTCGATTGTCTCATCGGTTCTTAAATGCTGGCAAAGTAAACGTCTGGATAGCTGGATAGATCTTTACCGACATAACACGCAGAAGAATCGTGTCTTCGTAGTTCAGACGTGCCGGTGCAAAACCGGTAAGTTTGTCCTGGTAAAAAAACTTGTGTAATTTTCATTTTCATATCACCGCAATGGTTTGGCAGCGATTTTAAGAATATCTTAGGCCGCTTCATTGAAAGCACGCGCTTTCAAAACCTTTAGGAAATTTGCGTCAACTTTCAATACACACGCTATTATTTACATAGTGTTTTGATCCAGTAGGGAGATTTGATAATGATACCGTTGGTCATAGGATTTTCACAAATCATTGGGAGAACTGCACAGTTAAATCATAACAAACAACCGATGAACGGCTAAATCGCCAGTTGTGTATTCACTGTCGAGAAACAATTTTCCAAGCAAGATTGGGTTTTTAGTGTTAAACAAATTAAAAATTTTGGCAACGCAAGCTCTTTACTTGTAGGCAATGTTCCCTCCAATTTTTAATAATGCTGTGCGGAAAAACAAGCGACTGCGCTGAATCACAATTTTACTGAGCAGAAGTTATTAAATCTATTACACAGTAAGATGTATTACAGATAAAAATTAAAAATAAAACAAATTTTATTGCGCTAAGCGTTGTTGCAAATGCGCAGAGGGTCTTAGCAGCCGCGCGGCCGCGCAGCTTAGAGGGAACATTGCTTGTAGGCGTGATAAAACTGCGCTTCTGCCTTGAACTGCAAGAGGGAAGGAAGTGTAAAATGATGTGCTAATGCACTAAGCACATACGCTGATATGAATATAAACTGCATGTTAAAGGCGCTCATCGTAATTGAATATAATTTGCCTAGTGAACACAGAGCCTTTCAAGGGAGAATTTCGGTACAAGTCATGCATGCGGTTGTACTACATATTACAGCAACGAAAGGTTTAGTCTTGGTAGACTATTGCGCCACGCTTGCGGGGAGCCTACGCAGCTGAGTGTCAGCGGTGAGAGAAATGTTAGGTCCTGTCTCCCAGGTCGAGCGTCACGTTGCAAGCAGAAGAGGTATATATATGCGGCTGTCGACTCACTCATTGCATCCTTTGAGAAAAAAAGTTAAATTAAAGCAAAATGAGTATTGCACTGAAGTCAGTCTGTTTTCACACGGTAGTAGTCTACAGCTTCAAACGGTTCTGAACAGCTGCAGTGCTTAGTTCAGGATATCTTTGACTGGTAAAAGACGCTCAGCAGGTTTAAGACGATGTTTTCTTCATCCAGTGCTTGAAGCTCAGCAAACTAGCAAATCAACACAAGAACATTTTTCTTTTGCTTTACTTTTCTAAAGTCCCTAAAACAAGAAATTAGTGGACAGGCTCCGTACGTGTTCGAAGCACATGTCTTCCCTCGAATTGTTTCGTTTGCATTTTTGATGTTTTCCAATATACAGTGATTCCCGTCCAAGCGTCTTATCACAGTCTTGACTTTCCCCCTAACGTTCGTAAATTAAAATGGTAACAGATCGTTGTTTTTGTACGCTTGCAGCAGATTGCAAATTGCTTTTGATGCTTGCTAGGGTATGGAACTCCTTGCCTTTTTCAATTAGTACATGCCCATGTTTGCTTGTAGCCGTCATTCACGCTTATAGGCACGGCTGGCTGTAAGAGCTTTGAGGAAGTTCAAGCCGGTGTTTAAGAATTCCTTATTAAGTTTGAGTCTTGCAGACAATCTGTCATAAAGCTTCGTATAAGCTAGTTAAACGTTTTTAAAGTTTATATGATTGCCGATGTTTTGGTGAATGGGAACGTCAGCCAAATGCGCACGCCAGTGCTGCATCAGAACGAGTAGTGGCCGAGCATTCACTACTTGCCAGAACAGGAAGAATCAGCTTAAACTTCCAAAATGTCATAGTCGCAAGCTGATAAAAGAATGCGGATAGAATTGATTGAAATGAATATGACAGAAACACAAATCTTTAGTAAGCTACGTCAAGATTACATGCCCTTTTTAAGCAGATCTGGTAGGTTTTCCTAATCAGAGGCGGCACTTTGTTGCTATGTTTATCGATGCTTGACTTGTACCGAACCCAAATTTTGAGTTTGAGGTAACGAACTGGATGCAAAGTAAGTTGTGCATCAAAATTTCTGTCACGCCATATGCCAACTGAGAGTACAGCGGAGTTGCCGGAAGTCGTAACGTTCTTTGCACTGCGGATAACGAATCGCGCTCTGCAGTGCCAGCAAGTACATGCAAGCAGAGCGGTGCGTCGTGTCGCCTATGGGCGCTGGCTCGTCGCAAATCGTGATTTTCCAACAGCGGACTGGTGCTGAGAATAAGGTGTTTGCACCACAAGACCATTGAATGAACTGGTCTCTGTGTAAATAAGGGTGATTCGCAGGTTGTTGGTGAAAAACGTTTGTTGTGGTTTTACTAAATCTCATGAAACAAAAGTTATTGGTGGTCATCTGGGTAAAGTGATACTCGAATTGCCAAACTTGTTCTGCTTAGCGTGCACAAAACTTACTTTGGCAGTAATGTTTTTATCAATGATTGTTATTGAGATGATGGGTGTGATAATAATATAGAAAAGGAAAGGTAGTATAGCTTCGCAAGTTTTGATTTTAAATGAAAACTAATTGGTTGCAGTATACGTACGTGTTTCATTTAAGATCACTTTACTGAAACCGGTGAAACTCCACTAAAGGCCTGAAGCTGCGTTTGACACTTCGTATTTCAAGTACGATCGCATTATTCGTTTAGTTTGCAGATAGTTTAAAAGTATAGAACCGTGAACTACAGTAAGGTTGTCTATGGTTCGTTGCAGAGGTCGATTGTCAACGCTTTCCTGTTCGTTACTGAGGTTGTGATAAGCGGGTCAAGATTCATTGTTAAACGATCATATGTTTCGCAATTATTTGCGCTATTCTTAGGTTTTCTGTAGGGTTTAACTCGAGACGGAGCTTGTTCTGAGGCAAAACAATTTACGTTGTTGATTAAAGCCCAACTTTTAAGACAGTTCTCTAACTCTGGTTTACCGGTAAACGCCAAAAACAAATATTCCAAGACCGTCTAGTAGATTAATGGAATCAGTTCACTCATAATTTCGACATATCGTAACGTAGTGGTGCCAACGCTTGTTGTTTCTGTGTTTCGATAACGTCAATCGAAAATACTTGAAGGTAGTTAAGGGCTGTGTAAACGTCACTGGTTAAGAAGGCCTTGTGGACTTCCGATGTTGCACAGAATGTAACGTCTTCGTCCAGTTGAACCAAATTTTTAAAATCCATGTATTTTCCACAACTCTCTTGTTTAAGCAAAGCTCGTGGTCTCCTAATTTTGCTCTATTTACAGCTTAGCATCTCAAATGTATGCTTTGAAATGATAGCGGGGCTCTGATGCGTTGCTGGCTTTGATTGTAGTCTAGGTTTTCAAGAGCCTTGCCTGGTGGTCTCTTGGACGATTCTGTATAGAATTGATAGCATTGCGAGCTGAAGCGGCTCCAAATTCTGGCAAAAAAAATTATATTTGTGCAAAAAAATGTTTGCTTCCCTGATTACGTGCTTCGCCGGTCAGAAATGGCCCAGCCAGACAAATGCAGAAAAATTATGCCGCCATTTTGAAAAACGACTTGCGCGGTGTCGCATCGACTAACTGACGACGACACCAGATCGAAATACTCAGCAAGCCGTTGCGCGAGCTTCCGTTGAGCACTACTCGGCACAGGTTTGTCACAAGCCACAGATGCACGTAGTTGGGGCATATCGAGGCATTTCCCCTTGGAAATTTCTTTGCACGAAGAATAGAAATGGTTCAGTGAAAAACAAGGCGATGGTTTCAGATTTGCGATGCCCTATTGCCAACAATCGAAAAGTAAATTGCAGATCGAAGAGATGGACTGCTATTTTCAAACGTTTGTAAAACTTAACATTATTTTCACGTGGTTTAGTCACTAAACTATATCAGTGAGTTCTACTGTCCGTCGGAATATTTCGCGTGGAAGATACCATAAGTAACGATGTAAGAAAGATTGATCTGTTGGTGACAAGAAAAATTACCTAAAGTTTTACGTGTTCTCGCAACAACGGCACTGATGGGAATAGCTGCTGCCTAAGTACTGGAAAACGTTCAGACCCTATCACAGCATTTTTGTTTCGGCTTGTATGCGAAACAGCTAAAAGTTTTGGGCGAAAAATGGTAAATAACCAGATTTATTCTGTTGCAGTTCATTATGTGTTTTTAAACCTTTTTCCAAACCGTGTTAATTTTATGCATCTGATGTCTTTGACGAAACTGCCTCAGGTAAGCAGTTTCATTACAGAACTCCGCAGCGTCGATTCGGTTCTTTGTGCACGGTTTTGTTCCACAGCAGATCTAAGACATTTGCGCACTCACGCAAGGTTCGTTGTTTTGTTTTTCATTTGCTTTAAAAGAAAACAATTCCAGTTAAAGAGACTTAAACTTTTCCTAACATAAGTGGATAATTAATTTAACACACTCACGCTCATGGAAACGTCAGTAGCTGTTATTGAGAGGCTGCTCAAACGCACATTATTCCAAGCACCTGATCGGCGAAGAGTGTTTGCAGGTTAGTAAAAAAACTCGGGACTCTGCTGCTTGCGTGAAAGAAGCGCGATTGAACCCTTTGTGCGCATGGTGCGGTTAGACCAGGCGATCGCAAGATCTTTCGCTGTGCCATTGCTAGGAGAAAGGTCATTTCTCAGATGTTTTGATTCTTTTGAATGTTATTTTTCTTTGGCCGTTAAATTGTCTTACAGCTGCGAAACAATACAATACTTTGTATTGTATCCGCAATTCAACATGACATTTGCTTGCTTTTGATCGCAACGCAGTCTGTAGTCGTAGCTATCCTCAAAGATGACGACAAGCATGATGATAATCAAAATGAGGTCAAAGATTTCTGTTTGATCCTACAAAACTTTGCTTTGGCAAAGCCAAAGAAAACAACGCTGGTCTGTTGCGCAGTTCACTTGGAAAAGAAAATTCTGCAAATAAAATATTTTTTCCAAACGAAACATTACCAGATAGTACGTCAGATGCTGCAGCTGCGTGATTTTAACTTAACTAATTAATGGAATCCGTGTGATGTGCAATACACCCACTGTGTGAGAGTGCTGTGCATGATGATCCCTCGATTATGCATATGGAGAGGATAGTGAGAACTAGTGCGTATCAGTTGATCACGATTTAAACTTACAGGAACTTTGCTAATGGTCGTTTCGGTAAGGTGTTAGTTTGCATGTCGAAACGTAAGTGCATTTGCTTGCAGTGAACTTACTGGCGAATAGAAACTCACTGGCATGGACTGTTAACATTTTTTCAATTCATGGCGCTCGAACTTTTCGGATCTGTTTAACCACATGATGTCAATCAAAAAATCCAACACGACGTAGGTACGCTACAGCAGTAGGAAGAAGCTTCGTTCGGACAAAACCTGTTCGTTCCGGCCCCGGCCGAGTTTCAAGAGCCCTTTTCTGTCCGAAACGAACGGAGATGCGCGAGGATAAAACTAAAAGAACGCCGTTTGTGTTTTCTCGGTCGTTCTGAAAGGAGCCGAACCTGTAGCTGGCGTTTTCGTTGCCTGCCGGAACCTCGTGAAAAGTCGGAGCCGGAGTTTAAGTGGGAACAGTTGAACCCAAACCAAGGATCGGCGATCTTGTTTCGACACCATGTTCGCCTCTGTTGCTTTGGTGTTTGTTTTCATGCGCGCGTAGAACATCAAAACAAAAACCAATAAATCGCCACCCCACACGTTGCTGCGCACTTTTCTTTTCACCACCGTTTGATTTCCCTCCACTTATGCTACCTCATTTGCATGAAACTTGTAACAGGCCCGACAAAACAAGGGCTTGAACGATGAGGAGCTCTCGGAAATTGAAATGAACAACCGCAACGTTTAACAGTTCACGTGTGTTGAATTTACAGTATTAGGTGATATACTATCCGCGATGAAACCGACAAGCATGAATTTTGTCAATGAAGGCAATCGTTGCCATAGTTTAATTTAAATGGCTGAATATCAGTTGTCATGTTGTCTTAAGTTTAGTGAAAGCTTTTGCGAAAGTCATTGAAACGCTTGCACCACGTTTGCAAGATGAAAAATTTTGAATTTTGAAACAGATTTCATGCATCACTTGCAGTAACACATACGTGAAAACGAATACAGCGCGTCTGAAGCAAATGAAAAGTGAAGGTTTTCACCTTTTTTAATGGAGCTTTAAAAAGCTGTGCACAAGCGACAACACAAGCGCAGTGCAGGAACGTTGAACAACGTGCGATCGGTTATTTGACTCGAAAGCAAAATGTTTCTGGCAAGCTCCTACAAATTATTACAGTAAATGGTGATCAATGTAACATGAATATGGCCGTTTGGCCAGTGGCTGGTGAAAAACGCTTGAGGTATGGAATTCTTGGTTAGAGGTGGCTTTTGATTTGTAAAACTATTAATGCCCTCTTTGTTCCCGCAGACCTTTATCGTACTTCGTGACCTCAAGTCGTAAGGTCATGTGCTGGTCACGCATGATTGAATCAGCAATTGTCGCGTCAATTAGGAAGCAGCCCACCCTGTCGTTCGCGTCGCGCCGGCTACACAGTACAGGGACAGTGATGTGGCCCGGGGAGGAGTAAATTTAATTAAAGGCCATCGCGATTTCAAATCATCCTACCTGCGAAGCTAAGAATTCAAGGTCGCTTTGTTGTATTTCACCTGCGTGGAAAAAGCTTTCGTCACGCCACAGTTCTGACTGGTCGTGAGGCGCATTAACTAATCCGCACGCACGCTCAGTGACGTGGCGCACTTTGCTTGAATATGTAACAGTTAAAGCCAATTTCTAGCAGCCTAAGCGATCGGGTGTTTTCTTATGGGGAAACTTCATGGAAGCAAGTAAGCTGCTGGTGGTGTTTACAAAAATCAGCGTCATACGTTCATGATTATTAAATCTGTGTATTTTGGAAACAAGCATCCGCATGAAAATACTCAACCTACTGTAACTTACACAATCGAAAATCTAAAAAAAAATGTTCTCCCTTTATTTCACGTCTACAGTTACACATTGAAAAAGAGATTTGATTATGAAAAGACAAGTAAAGCATGGCCTGATTTATTGAGCATATTCCCTCTGCAAAATGCCTTCCTTAGCTGTGGTAGCAACATTTAGGCAAGCTTTTTTTAAGTTAAATTGCACTTGGTATTACAGAACGCCCATGTGCTTCAATGAAAGACAGGTCTACGAATCCCACATACTGGAAAAACAACACTGAATATATTCGAATTCTTATCGAAGACGTATCCGTCGTTGGATTTAGTTGGGCAAATTAGCGACTTGAAATGCATGTACAAACACGAAACGAGGTTTACAGTGTATTGTCTTGAGCTCCACATGTGTGATACATGAAAAACAACTGTCATTCTTCCTCAAAAAATTAACATAGCACGCGTTACACAATTGATATGCTTCTCAGTTCTTTTACTGTAACCTACATTTTATTTTGTATGCTTAATTAGCACAATACAAAAAAACTCATTTCAATAGTGCGGTCGTTCTTACTATATTCAGTGGACAGTGTTTATCGAAGGGAATCCTTTCACAGCTAACAATAAAAAAATACAACCTTTTCAGAGTATATATTTCGTCTAGTGGGTAGGCATCGCCAGCTCTTAATCAAATAGAATCCGTTGTAGACAGTGCGCATGAAAAGTTTTAAGTGCGATTGTCAACAAACAATATTTCTTAAACATCGCTGGAAACTCGCAAGACAGTAGGGCAGTTAAATTACGGGAAACAGAGTATTGAGTGTGACGTCTTATCGGTTATATTGTGGTCTGAGCTTTGTACGGTAGGCTTGATTGACTTCGGCAAGTGGTGTCAAAAGGTGTATTGCTTGGTATGAGCGATGCGATACGCATGACTTAACGCTGTTTCAACCAAGCGTACCCTCCCGTGAAGGAGGCATCAATCATCAGCCTAACACCTCGCTAGTCCATCGGCATTCTGAAAACGAAGAAATTTCGATTGTTTTTTAATGCTTGGCCGGTAAGGCGCACGCGACTTCGTATGTTTGCTGCAAGAGAGCAGTTGTCACCCTTTTTATCAGCGTCAAGATCTGCAAAGTGCTTCGACTGCTGAGTGCGGACAACGGTGGCTGGGTTTACGCATCCGAACGGATACAGTGTTCTGTGATGGACGCTTACCACAACGCAAAAGCTGGTTTAGCTGAACTAACAGAACGCATCATAGAATTTTTCGTGCCAATTTCTTGATGTGCGCTGACTATCCTTCAGGTTTTGTTACGAATTGTGACTCAGTGAAATGCAAGGATAAAACATCACGCTACCCTTGGCGCTATAGTTATCTTAGTTATTAGCGATTTGACATTGCTTTACCACAAAAGTTTAGAGAGCGCAGTTGTAACACTCAGGAAGCAGCTTAGTTTGGATACTTGCGGTTGTGCGCTTGGCCCCTTGGCAATTAGACGGACAATGTGGTATTTCCGTCCTCTTCCAAATCCTTCCATTACGGGCGCAGAGGGCAGCTTTCTTCTTGGTCGCGCATCGTCAGTGTCCACGGCAAACAAATGAAGATAAACATTTCATCTTTTTTTCGGCAGAAACTGGTCGCGTTTTAGCTGATTGCTGCCAAAAGGATCCGCATCTGTTTCTACTCACGAAGTCAGCGAGCGTTAACTCAACATGAAAACAAATCGCGATCAAGATTGTTCCGAAGCATCTCCTGCACGAAATTGACCGCTTGTGTAGCAGAAGCCTGCAATTCGTTACTGAATCCTGGTTTTTCCCCGATTTTGCGCTGGAAGTTGAAATTGCTGCGACTTTTAAACACGCTTTGATCAAGCACGCAGTACATTTGTACTCCTCTTAACAGGGAAATTGTGGTCCTCTGCTGGGTATATGCAAAATAAAATTTATTTTATGTGCGTAACGCGCATGAGTGTGTTTAGAATACTACCTTGTGAAAGAATAGTTTTTCATTCATTTTCACACCCACTTTTCCTCTCGGGACGGCCGGGGTGTGAAATAAGGTTAATTCAAAATTATATGAATGATTCGCAATTCAACGGACGCTAACTTTTGAAGGCTGCGTCTTGTGATCAAGGATTCTATAGATTTTTTTGCCAAAGAAGTTAATGTTGCCCAGTCTGGCGGCGCTTCAAGCACAGGCAATTTTGAAAAATGTGTTTTGCGAAGTAAATCAAAGAAATTTGTCGCTGTAAGGTGTAAGTACATTGTGATATTTGGAACTTTATCCTGCATGCCTGAAAATATCTATCGAAGTTGCACAATAATGCTGAAACGTCCTGCAGTCAATGTTTCCCGATCGAACTCGTCGATTTTACGTCGGCTATACAGTATTCGTTATGTGCGATGGCGGTTGTTTACCAGCTTCAGATGAGTAACGGCGAATAATTTCTCACCGACTTAATAACTCAAGAAAATAACGCGGCAACTGTTTCGTTCGCATTGCCATGCTTACGAAGGTACCCGCCTAGAAACTAGCAAACAAACGCTGATTCAGTCTGCCGCGTCAAATCGAAAAAATAGACCTAAAAACTCGCGTATTCATTACTGTGACGAGCATAATCGACTGCTGGATTCTGTAATATAGCTTCTTCCTGACCTTTCCTGTTGCGAGGCCGTGAACCCGCATCCACGCACGTCATCTGCAGTGATCAGCGATTACGGAGACGTGCCGAATGGGCTGTCAAATATTGGGCTGCGCTATCTCGATGTCGGGCGGGGGTGATCGCTGAGTGAGGGGATGATTTGAGTTTGACCGGCGCCGATGCTGCTGGCACTCAACGAGGCCAACCGCCTGTCGTCGCTTGATCAGCTTTCGAGTACGCGCGTGAGGTCTTGTAAGTTTTCGATTTGGCCGCACTGCTACTTCCGTCGCTTGCGCCCAGTTGGGCAGAAACCGGAGCGAAGCAAGGGGAATGATAGTCAACGCGGACTGTGGTTTGCATCTGGATCGGTCTCTGTCGTCACTTGTCGAAAATTGTCGCTTCTCTGTCGTCTGCATCCTTTTTAAAGCGAAGCTCCGCATACCACGCCTTGATGCAAATATATTTGGTGTTAACGGTTCACTAACTGCTTTGTGCTTGGGCGACGAAAAATTTTGGGGGGCAGTTTTTTATTTTTCTGTTTTTTTTTGTTTAGCAGAAAATCTGCGCAAATGTAATAGCCCGTTCGTCAAAGTTGTAGAAGTATTTGGTGAGCCAATCAATTTTGAAGATGACCACGAGTTGGCTTCTGCAAACATCAGCAAATAGCATCCAAATAGAAGAAATGTCCTGTGCTCGAAAATGTTTAATGCGGTCCATTTTCGTCGCAGATTGTATTTGAATAATATATCAAGACCGAGGATGCATAGTGGTATGTGAAATTGATTTCCTGTAAAAAGATTGCTGATTGCTTAGACATCACTGCCCTTGTGGAGACTTTACTTGAAAACAGATATGCGCAAGTCTGAGTCGTCACGAAGACATGTAAGCAGAGCCCAGTCGGTTGATTCTTCGCAAGCTTTCAACAAACCGAGAGCTTTAATTGTCGTAATTTTCCTCGTAGCAGTTAGTTTGCTGTCCGAATGACTTTAACTTAGGGAAACCTTAACTTTGCCCGTCATTTTATTTAAACGATAAGAAAAAAGAGGTTAATGTCACGTGGATTTCAAATTAGAATTTCAACATTTATCTGTAGTTGCACTCGGCGCTAATTTTTTTACATCAGATCAACCTATAGCTTCCACTGAGAAAAATCCGTCAGTATTCCCATTATCGAAATTTGGTTGTTTTAGAGGACCTTCTCTACAAAATTGCTTAAAACAACGGCAAATCAAGACGGAGAAAGTTGATCTCTGTCGATCCGAAAAGACAAAGGTCAACCTGAAATTAACGAGATCAAAGGAAAGGTTAGCTGGAAATTTTGGACCACAACCAAGCTTGAAACCAAGCAACTAACTGCCAGGCCGACACCAAAATCCTTACAAAAGATTGTAAGCGTTTAAACCGAAAGTGAGACGAAATTTTCCAGCAGCAAAGTGCGTTATCGCAAATATTTGTATTAAACGTTTCAAGTTGTGCCTTAATTATTGCACGTTTACAGGTGTCGAGTGGTGGCGCTTGGATGGTTGTGGATGAGTTGTTGTATCACCTGAAAACCACACATTTTCAAAACTTGGAAATTGAACCAGTTTTAGAAAATCCATCATAATCCGACTGTTTCCATCGTAAAGGTGACAGTTGCAAGAGAGTCATATAAGGTTTGCATTGAGTAAGGTTGGTTACACTAGACCAAATTAAAATCCGTCTGGAACCGGATGGGTGGTAGAGTTGGTGAGCGTACGCCAAAAGAGCCGGTAGGCTGGGTTCGTTGATCTGTCGGGTCATACCGAATACTTGAAAAACGGTACTTGAGACCTGTCCAACCTAATGCTCGGGTTAATGAGTGGGTGCAAGGACACAGCTCACGCGCGGTGCTACCATTTACTACCACCAGTGCAGTAAAAGTGAACTAAAACGTGTGAAGTAAAACCGTGTCAGGTAATGGACAAGTTTGTGATTTTGGTTCGGCTTGGGGGTTTTTGCTTATGATCAAACTGCTTTTTCAAAAAATGACCTGACACACTGGACCTCATCAAAACCGCGACTAGGGCAATTTTTGTGGACTACAGCGGAAACAGAGAACTGCAGCTTTTTTAAAGACTGAAACCACTGCTTATATCTAAAGCTCCGAAAAGGAAAACGACTGCACCAGAAATGAGACTCTAGTTCTCAACTGTCGCGCATAACAACACTCCCACCCCCTGCCTGGGTAGCAGTAGTGAGATGGAAGATGTGGTGGTTGATGCATGAAAACGTTTTAGCGACATATTGGACAAACTTTGTGTAGAATATGGCCACGGTCCCTCGGGTTAGACGTATGAGTAAAGACGAAAGTAGATCTGCCAAACACGTTGATATACGAGCAAAGAAAAACACCTTCAACGTGTGCTTGCGAGGTGAATCTCCTTTTGTCACAAAAACGTTCAAGTATAGTTGAACAACCCAGAAAAAAATGTACATTTTCGCTTCCTTAGCTGAGGAATGACAGTTGGAAAGGTTAATCTGCCGTTTCCGTTTGCCTGTGCCAAAATTAAAGATTTAAGCGGACCGGAGCTTCGCTGAGAGTAAGATTGAAGCTGCAGACTCCCCCGACACCGTCTTATTCGAAGCAGGTGATTACATTCCATCACAAAACCACAGTGCAAAGGATGGGCATAAATTTTACCCACGGTTTTGAGCAAATTGAAAAAATGTGCAATGTTCTGGGAGCACCTCGTCGCTCCCCACATTTTTCCTTTTATTTTCCAACTCGTGCAATTTACACTTTTAGTCGTGTAAAATGTCACGAGTTGCAAAATTTTTAGTATTGTTGTTATATTCCTAAGTTTGTAGACAAACCGTATTTTTTTTGCACCCAGAACTGAAAATTTATGTCAAATGCAATTTCATTTACAAATTAAACGCCCTTTTTTAGCTGCGAAGGATCTATGTAGTGAAATACTTCGTTCGACAACAGTGTTGAACATCTACGCTAGGATTTTAGCAATCGTTAATAGAAAAGGGAATGCCTTTAAAATTATTTTGGAAGTAGGTGGATGCTCAATCAAATAAACGACACATTTGAAAAATATTTCGCGTATACCAAGACAATGCTGAACAATTTCACCAGTTGTACTACTGTTTGGGGTCTTCGTTCAGGTTGATCTTTCAATGGTCCTTAACTAATCGAAACAGCAAAAGTGTTTTAAAAAATGCGTACAACACCATATTTGAATATTGACGTAACTTGTGGCATCGTGGCGTGAGGAAGTGAGTTGTTCCAGCGCCGCATCTACTGCATACCACGTCGACGTCGGCATCCCATCAAGTTGGAATGGCGAGTATAGCTTGCTGAAGTTACGACCCAGACCATGGGTGTGCAGTTAGATTGAATAAAATGCCGTTTTACTCGGGAGACACTTGTGTCTTAGGGTTAGTTAGTTAAACCAGTATTTCTTAAATATTTTCTCCCGGGCATCCCTTGACAATTTTTTAATAAAAACGTTCCCCAAATCATTTTGACGTAATCTTTTCTTCAGTTGTATTGAAAAAGAACTAAGGGACAGAAAATTTTTGTTATAAGGTACTTCAAAGTAGGAGACGAAAGTAATTGCTACAAGTCCAAACGCATATAAATCGTATCACGGAAGTGTGAAAAAGTATACGCTTGTTATAAATTGCGGTTTAGCAATTGTGCCCCTTTCTGAGGTAACGCTTTGTGCCGCCTCTGGTCTTGTTCTGCTACAAAGCTGAAGCTTCACATGATCACAAGGCACCTGACTTAGTGTCAAGAAAATCCGTGCATCAGGTGGATGAGAAGGCTGCGAAGTTTGTCATTCATACGTGTGTCACGTTACTTTTAAAACAATCGCTTAACCTAAAATACAAAAGACTGGACTTGTTGCAATACCTATTCGGCACGTTCTACCTACGATATTTCGTAGAGGATTGGGAGGTCTGTCACGTGACGCTGATGTCATTTCCTCGAAAACTCCGCGGTCGGATAAATTTTCAAGGTAGGTTTTTGCAGTGGCGTAAGTCACGGAAAGTAAGACAAATGTTTCAAATGAGAAAAATGTTTTCTCAATTTCATTTTGATTGGTTGACAATGTCGTGAGCATCGTTGTTTGGTTTCAGTGTAGCCTACAACGTAGTATTTCAGCAATCACCCACATGGTTTTGTGTATACGGCATTCCAATCGCGTATGCTGTTGCACTTGCACACGTAGCGGCATGAAACTGATGCGTAAAACAGTTTGGCGTTTGTTCAGCTCTTTTTTCTTAACACGCCTGCGGAGTGATTGAGATAGATTGACTGGTTGGCAGAAGCGTACGTGTGCAATTTTTTTTGGGAGAAAAAGTAAATGCCATACAAAATGTAGTCAAACATTGGTTTGACTCCCCCTTGAAATGGCGCCTCTGAAGAAACGGATGACCGTTTTTTCAGCTTCACTTGAAATTTACCGAATTTAGACGTCTTGTTTTCGACTGCCCCCAACCTCAAGCAGTAGATCTAGAACAGGCATTGCTCTAGTCT
>JGI24021J15306_10001983_pt1 | contig 21243 bp, 10 predicted proteins | sample Ectturendosymbi1_FD_15306 | JGI IMG/M metagenome (IMG submission 15306)
ATAGTCGCAGTCGGTCGCTGTTTCCTGTAGCGTATTCGAACGCTTAACTCTTTCGTTCGCCGTTATTCTATTCTAATCCTCATTCTACATCGAACCGTTTCAATATTACGTAGTTCTGAGTTCACGCTCAAGTGTATCGGATGTTTTGTTTTGTATCTGAATGTTATCGAAAAAAGCAATCAACGTAGAGTGGTCCACGCATTACACGAGCCCAAATTACTCGGGTCATCCCCAAGTGAGCATATACTAAATACACTGTATTTACTTTTTTTCACCGTTAAGGATTTTTAAGAAACTTGCTCTTACCCCAAAACACAGAATGTGCCCTGAATTCACTGCAATGAATATGAATATTTATCATTCAGGATTTCTGAGCAACTTTCCCTTGCGCAGTTAAACAGAGTTTGCCCTGCTTTTTTTCACTCTAGCCCAGGGGTCTCCAAACAACGGCCTGCGGGCCATACGCGGCCATTTCATCCGGCCCACGAAGCCGTTTTGTCAATGATGAAAAAATAATATACAGTATACCTACGAAAAATGTGTTGATTTGGTAGAATATAGCATATTCGACAACATCACATTGCGTAAGATGTCTGGCCCTCGACACGTTCTATATTACCTTATGTGGCCCTCGGAGAAAAAAAGTTTGGAAACCCCTACTCTAGCCTATTGAATATAAATTTGCATTCAGTTGTTTTTGAGCAACTTGCGCTTGCGCAGTTAAACATAGTGTGTCCCGAAAATTTTCACTGTATTGAAATGTGTTTTTTATCATTCAGGATCTTTGAGCAACTTGCGCTTGCCCTGAAAAACAGAGTTTCCTTGCATTTTTCACTGCATTGAAATATTTTTTATCATTCAGGATTTTTGAGCAACATGCGCTTGCCCTGAAAACGAAGTTTCCCCTGAAATATTTCACTGTATTGAAATATTTTTCATCATTCAAGGACTTTTGAGCAACTTGCGCTTACCCTGAAAACAGAGTTTACCATGACATTTTTCACTGTATAAGAATTTGTTTTTCATTAACAATNTTAATGCAACTTGCACTTGCNCTGAAAGCAAANTTTGCCCTGAAAATTTTCAAACCCCCTTGCCTCGTACGCCTATGGTTTCAAGTGCTTGTTNACTATGCGAAGTTTCCATCCTATCATTGTTCGCATCAAAAGGTATGTTTTTTAATCTCGATCAATCAAANGATTAAAGAAATGAACTTTTTGTNAATAAGCGAAGGTTACAAATATAAAAATGAATGTGGGAGAAGGTGTTCAAATTGTATGAGTGTCTCTAGCATATTTCTGGAGGATTTCCAAGGGGTTCTCAACGCATTACTTCGTATATGCGTATGAAATACGCAGTTGTTTCAGCTATAGTAGAGGAAATCAAGGCTCCAAAATTCTTTCTGCAGTTATCTTTGTATATGCATGTAACATGAAAAGGCAGTTGTGATTCACCTTCGGCTTCTTTGCGGGTGTAGAAACAGCGCTCATACACTTTATATAGGCTTGACGAAAGACAAACATGCGCAGTCGTATGGTCTTGCTAATGGTCCAGATTTGAGTTTCTTGCGAAACCATGAGTAAAGGTAGGAGTGACAAGGGAATTTAAGATGTTTTGAGACAAGTAACGGGAAAAGAGTGCGAATATGATATCACTGCTTTATTAACAAAGAATGTTATGAATCATGCATGAACGAGCCTGAAAGTTGTAAACAAGAAGTTCCATGAGACGAAATTGACTATAATAAACCATTTGCGACACGAACTAAATGGCGGCTTACAGTTAACGACAAAATGCTCTAGGTCAGTGGTTCCCAAACTGGGGGCAAATTTCCCACTGTTGTAATATGCGATTCTTTGGGGGGCAACGCGGAACCAAAACTACATTGTTGTTCTGTATTATGAGCGGTCACTACGAAATATTGACGGTAATAAAACATAATCGCTACCTTGATTTGGGTAACGGCTCGAAAATGTTTGGGAACCACTGCTTTTGGTCGTGCCTACTGTTGCTGACATATTAACTCGCACTAACAATCGTGCTGCATAATGTGCAGTGCACAGCAATAACAACGCCGTTTCGNGCTTAGGTACCACTGCACACCCTAATTCAGTCTTTTATTTCAGTGACTTTATGCTATTGTACGAAGAACCTGCAACACTTCAGACATTGCTACAAAACACAAAAAACATAACAAGCAGATACATTATATCTTGATTACTATTTGCTATTGCTTCTGTCCAAAATAGTTTTCATCCTAAAATGGTAGTTTGAACCGAAAACATGTGGTCAGATATTCTTTGAATGACTGCGTATTGAAAAAATGAACTTCCAATGAAAAGCGACAAACTGTGGCGAGAGGTGTGCAACTTGCCAGGTTCACGAAAATATATTAGATTCAAAGCAAGTACTGTATTTCCAATCCAACAAACGCTTTTATTTTGCTGCAAAAATTAGTCTGATGAACTTGAGATTTTTATTCCTACGCATCTAAACAGTTCATTGGTGAAGCAAATCACAAAACGTTCTTACACTCAGGAACGTACTTTGAACTAAGCAATTAAATTTGGCAATTGCTTTTGCGGTGCATTGAACAAAAAACGTTTCTTAAATATGCTTCCACACGAAACAGATAAGTTGAGAAACGTTTTTTTAAATGAATACATATAATGGCTAGTACTTTGACTATATGTTATTGAACATTTTACGATGACGTGGCACACTGTCGTCATCATCGGACTTGAGGTTTTCCATCTCTGCTTTTCGATTTCTATCTTTTCGTCTTGGACATAATCGAAACTGAGACCTGCAGAGTAGGACAGCCCTTGTCACATGTAACGCTGATGGAAAGTAAAAAATATATTGAAACCAAGTTTAGCAACAAGGTGTGTTAGTCCAAGATATTATTTCCACTTTCGTTTCGTGGTAAATACTCCAATCTACGTTCAGAATACGTATGGACACAGGGTTGCCCACCTCTCTTCAACAAAAAAAAATTTTCCTAAAAAACCCAAAATGCAAAGATAGTAGTTTTAAGACATATACACGTAAAAGATGCATAACCAAACACAAAATAGATATTAAAAATCCTCAGAAATATCGATATAATACAATTCCACTCTTAGAAGCATTTTCGTTCCCAATTACACTGTCGAACATTGCTTCTTATTAAATACATCGATCATTTCTAGGGCAAAAGTAAAATCTTTGCAATATTATTTGCATCCTGCATGGCCATAAACTCTCGTTAGAAGAGATTTGTAATAAATGTGCAGTTCAGACAAGGTTTCGCCTGATCCAAGCCTTTCCGACTGAAAAAAGCCAGATTTTGCCTGGATTTATTTTGATTTCCAAAAAAGCCAAGTGCGTTATAAAAGCCAGATTTTCAAAATCTGGCTTCAACAAAGTCGAATTGGCAACCCTGTGTGGACCTTCCTCACCTCATGTTCGTTGCATCCTCAATGGTTTCCGGCAACGGAATATTCTTCGTTTCAGGAACCAGCAAATACAGAGTACAGGCCAGAAGCAATAGGCCTGATGTTATCAGGCACGGCTGCAAAACGCTACCAGATTCACCTGAAGAGCATATAGTGAATATATACTACATGTTATTTTTTCACCATGGTCTTGTAGGCTACTGGGCAATTTTTTGATGTGGAGGCTATACCACGCTAAAAGCCTCAAAGATTGAAAAACGGACCACATTATTCATGCAAGTGGACCCTGTGTGTTAAATATGTAGGCAAGTTACAATCAGTGCAGGCTATGAATTTGCTTTGCTCCACTCCTGGACTACTGCCGTATCATGGCGGAGGAATTGTGTGTCTCTGTGACTCTGAGAGCTATGCTTGCCGGAGTAACAGGTCTAGGTGGGGTCACCCATGTCAGATTGGTCAACGGGTAGAGCCCGATTAAGTGCAGTCCATGTGTGTTCGGCAGCAGGAACTAAGCAACTGTTCTTTGGCGCATGCCACTTTCGACGCTCTGGCACAATATCGTCTCTGGCATTCGCAGTTGTGAGTGGCAGTACTAGGAATCTCTAGTATGCCACTCCGGGGAATCCGAACAGCATTCCAGCCGGCCTCCAGGTAGGGTCACCCATGTCAGATTGGTCTGTTCATGCGTTCCATTGGATTTAGTGCTGTGTAGGTCCAGAGGGGAATGTTTGTCCTGGGCAAGCATCCGCTTCAATAATTCGCCCTGGAACTAGGCGCTTTGGCAGTCATCTGATGTACATTAACAATAAAAAGGCACCAGCAGATCGAGGGTTTTCTTCTTCTGAGAAAGCCGTTGCTGCTCGGCTAGATGCGTGTACTGGGAGACGGGCACGCTCTGGTCATCATCCTACGACCGTCTCTCCTTCTGTGTTAACTGTTGCCTACTGAAATATTAGACACGTACGAATCCCAACAGAAAAAGGAACTCTGCCTAGGAAAACTAGTATTATTGACTGTGAACTGAAACGATGAAACATAGACATTGCAACTCTCAGCGAAACATGGCTCACTGGGTGTAGATCCATTCGTGAAGAGCACCTTCGACTAGAGCGGACGTCCTGAAAGCCAAAGGATAAGGCGCTGTGTCGGCGTTGCTGTCCGTAACTGCTTGATCACATGCATTGAGTCCTAGAAACCTCTCCCCTCACCTTATGTCCATGCAAGTTCGCATCTCCAAAAGGTGTTTGACCGTACTGTCAGCGTACGCCCCTGCACTTATGACGTATGGCGAGGAAAACGAATTCTATCAGCTTCTCGGTGAGTTGCTCTCTACCATTCCCAAAGGCCATGATTTGGTTTGAGGGCGTTCCCATACCCATGACCATCACCATAAATAATATTGCTTTAAAAGTTGTTGCAAAGTTCTGCTACCGTGGATCAAACGTAATTGCATCTGGATCCCTCGTTTCTGAGCTAGATCCATGCATTGGCAAAGCTGCCTCTACGTTTGGAAAACTTCACTCTCGAGTCTGGGCAAACCAACATCTCTCGATCCACGATTCACTATGTGGCTTGCGTGCTCAGCATTCTGCACGACGCTGTGTAACTTGGCCAACATACTGACAGCAGGAAAAAAGACACAACGCGTTCCATTTTCGCTGCCTACGATCCATCCTCGGATTCTCTTGGCATGACCTTATGACACATACTGCCATTTTGGAAAAAAAGATACACTCGATACGTTGTCTCTCCGTTGAATATATCGATTTGGTTCCAGTGGCCATGTGCGCACAATAGAAGATCGTCGGCTTCCGAAGTACATCTTCTTTGGGCAACTACCCTCTGCTCCCCGACCTCTCGATCGTCTCAAACTCTGCTACAAGGACGTATTAAAAATGCATTTAGAGGCACTCAACATAAATACGGAAAACTGGGAACAATTGACACTGGAGCGTAATTTTTTGCGCTCCTTTCTACAAAACAGACGAGCATAGACGATCCAAACGTACATCACAGACCAAAATCGCCGCCGAACTGATCGTTGGACACTACAGAAAGGCCAACGAGAGAGAGATAGATGGATTGCCTGTATCGTTTGTGCAAAGCATGCGAACTCTAATCTTTTGATCGAATGGTGATTGTGGACGTCTCTAACCGTTTCGCAAATATATGGAAGTACTAAAAGCCAATGATTGCAAGTCGTAAAGTTTCATGTTGATGAGATGGAAGCTAATAAAAATATCCGAAGTTACACCAAACATTTTCAACAATAATAAGCTGGGGTGAAACAGTGTTTTGTGCAAATTCTCCTGCTTCCGAATATGAATCTGCAGAAGCGTTTGTCTAATACAATGATGTTCAACCGAAGAATAGGAGTGCGTTCCAAAGTTGTTGTTTTTTATAATCTAGTCCTGTGCTATTCGATGTTCCGATAACTGCTGGCATGAAAAATAACTTCCTTGTTGCAGAATGCAGGTTGGTAGCAAAATGTCGTCAAATCGACAGAAACCGTACACTATGGTAGGTAGCAACATCGTTGCCTATTCTCTGACAGCAGTTAGTCACTTGTGAATAAGCTTGGGTATTGAAAGATTACCCTACATGAACACGATTCGTGGAGATTTTGTGAAATAGAGAATCACCTTTGACTTATTCCTAATCACTTGCCTGAAATTTTGAGTGCATGGCATGCCACGTTTGGCACGCTTGTCTTGTGGTGTGGACGCTGTGTATACTACGACCGACTATTGTCAAGCATCAGGTCCACATGGCGGTGAATCAGAAAAACAGTTGTTACCGCATTTCTTGAGGTAAGGGTAGATTCACGGAATATAAACAGTGTTTCAAAACAAAATATCAAGTATTCTACTTTACACCAATAACTACCACTTGCATCTTAAAAAGATTTATGCAATGAACTCTAACAACCATTTCGGAAATTTGTACGCAACATTTGCTTATCTAAGTGCAACTATTCACGTTGGTATTGCTAGAGAAGCATTGAAACAATAATGAAGAAGGCAACATAAGCACGTTGTATTTGTTGCGATTTCGTGATTCGATTTATATACGATGAGCACTGCTAAAGAAATGCTACGGTTGAACCTGATGGCCAGGATTGCCAACCTGTACTCGTGCGGAACCATTTCACTATTGTCTTAGGGTTTCATGGTGCACTATGATAACATCGGAACAGTCATATTTTCCGGAAATTGAAAGTAGACGGGGAAAAAGCCATGGTTGCAAATCAGATGTGGTGTAAATATCATTTTGCCACTTTGCGTTCAGACAATTTTAAACTGGAGGAGAACTTGAGTTAAGGCAGATGCTTCACACTTCAGTAACGTGAAATAGGTCAATCTTCGGTTAACCGCCTCATAAAATAGACAGAAACAGCAAAACGTGGTTTTCGTAAATTCTGAAACGTGCAGCAGCACATCATTTAATTTTGAAACTTACTTGCATGCATCAAGTACTGCGACAAAATTCCTCCAAACCTACTACAAATGTTAAGTAGCGTCAAAACACTTTGCCTGCACTTCGTAGGAATGACTTCAGTTGAGTGCAAGTAAGCAACAGCCCATGCAACTGATGCCATGAACTTGCTAACCATGCTTATGACCAGCACTGCTTCGCCGTTTTCTGCAAAAACATGAATAGTACAAGAGCGCTCATCGATTATGTCCATGTTTTTAGCTACTGCCTTCATACGACACTTCTTGTCATGAATTTGAGTGTTAATTAAGTCCCGCGAAAGCCATTTTTTGCAGAAATTTGCATTCCTATAACTCGCCAGGCGATTGAGCTAGAGAGCTATCCAAACCATCCACAGATTGAGCAAGTCTTCACGCTCATTCTATACCGTTCTTGTCTTTTAAGGCTTGGGAACAGTTACACGAAAACCCAAGTTGGCAGGCTGCGGTAATGAATGCATTGGACAAGGAGAAACGATGTGCATGTTGCGATNAAACTTAGTAGATATCCCTTTGTTTTAAAAAACTTTATTACCCAAACTCAAGTCCATGCGACCCTGGATTTGTGGGGGAAAGTGGTGATGGCTTACTATGAGTTAAATTTTGCGATTACACAATCTCGCTATGACACTTTAGTGCAGGGGTCGGGAAACGTTTTGGCTAAGGGAGCCATGAAACCTACATATTTTTAATTGTATTTCTGTGAGAGCCGCATGATATTTTTCAACATTTCAACATTTCACTAATTTTCTTAATTAATGTGTGCATTTTCAAGCAAAATCAACAATTTAAAAAAATGGTAAATGCCTGAATTTTCTTTTTGATAAGATACTTCTTACTGTTAATTCGACTTCTGGCGGCAAAATGAGATTAGAAAGAAATTGAATTGCGTGATTGCAATTTTTGTGTGTTATTTCATTTTCAATTTAATTTTAAAAACTCCCTAAATCACAAAAAATCAAATTTTTCCAAACCAAAATGCAGTGGCAAACGATTTGATATACTCTAAAATGTTTCCGAGAATTCAAAAACACACCCATATCATAAAATCAAACCAAACCAAAAAGAATTCTTCCAGCCGTTAAAAACGAGATACGATTGACAAAATAGATTTTTTGGTGAATGCATCGCCATGCTCTCAAAATTTTCTAAAATGACAGGGTGCATACATCGTTTGCATTGTCAACCTGGCCTCAACTGACATGGGCGAAGATATTGGTAGTCACCACTCAAGTTCAGCCTCACTTTCGAATATATATTTTTATCTTTACTGTTAATCAAAAAATGACGAACTTCGTTCATCACATCACAAGTGCTATTGAATTGAATTGCAACAAATGGAATAACAGAGTTTATTTCATAAATGCTCACTGTACTGAAAAATTCCAATAGCAGCTGTGCAAAGAGCCATTATTATTCCAGAAATGATGTACGATTCCCTTCTCCCCATCTTTTGGACACCATAGTAGTAAACTACAGCTGAGAAAATATCCGTCAGGCTGGACAAAAACAAATTGAGAAATCGGTTTCCCACAAAGGTGTTGTTGCCAAGAGATGTCATATAGTATGCAAACGCCCCTCCAATCCTGTTCATAAATACAAAGTGATGCTAGGAAAGAACGCAAAATCTGTAATAATGAACCACCACAACAGCAAGAAAGTAATGCACATGTTGAAAATTACCAGGCTAAGGAAAGCACAAGTACCCTGACAACAAGTACAGGTTTGTGCGAAAGCTTCTTGATTGTTTCCCAAACTCCAAGTATCTCGATTGTTTCACTTGTCAATGTTTCGTCCTTTACAAAGGAATCGTGATGTTGCTTGTTGAACCTGGCAATTTTGTTTTCAATTCTTCTGGCTTTTTCAGATTTTCCTGAAGATCTAAGCCATTTTGGCGATTCATCAATCAGCCTGTCATTTGATTAGAAATGCTCGTGTTGAGTTGTTAAAGAAAAATAATATTTCCTACCGTCGCGTTACTCAGTAAGTAGGATGAATGCTCAGAAACGCGTTAAAATAAAATGTTTGCTGTCTTCAGCCATAAATCTTGGCTTTTGAGTGCACATATTGACTTATACCGTTTTCAAAGTCACCAAGCAATGCATTGTTTTACGGTTTTACTTACATGTCCAATGACATGGTGTACTGCAACGCATATCATAACATGTGGGAAGTTACATTGTTCACGTAAGCGTTTCCAAAAAAACGAAAACTTTGCCATGTCGTGTTCCTAATGGCAAATACAGCAATATCTTGTTACTTGGAGAGAAATATTTCGATAAAATCCTTGCAATAGAAATAATCCAAACTCACCAAATATAGGGTATATAGAAAATTCCAATTGCGTTTGCCGCTCTTTCAAACCAACGCCAGTCACGAAAGAAAAACGTTATGGGAGCCAAAAAAGAATATCCAATGGAGTAACCCATTGTCAAAGCAAAATAAGAGATGGCCCTGTATTTTGGGCGAATCATTTCAGAACCTGGAATAAAATGGCTTTGTTTTTAACTTGTGATTGAGCATTGCTTTTCATTTTCTTTTATAATTTAACTTTCGCGATATGCATCACAATTAGGTTTTGCGTTTATGAGCAGGTTAATTTTATTTATTCGCTCCACTCCAGGTAACTATCATACATTCTGCTACATCAAGTGAAAACGTTGTTTTTATCAAAGTCTGTTTGAACGTTGCCATTAAAATTTCCAGGTCTCTCCGTCATGTACTTCATCGCTTCCCCTTCATAAACTGTACAAGTTTGAATAACTCATGCTACCATTTCTTGAATGCAAAGAACGGCATAGAAATTGTGCTTTTTTCAAATGATTCAGCTTAAGCTGCATTTCGATAATCAAGCAAAAATACTTGTTGTGACAGTTTTGATGATTTCAATTTTTCAGCAACACGGTGAACACAACTTCTTCAACAATTAATTTTTTTGTTTTCTTTCGGAAAATCGAAATTACACAATCAGCGTCGATAAACCATCTTCCTTGAGTGTGTGGCTATAATATAGAGTCCTTCATGATATTGATGCATGTGCGAAATATAAATCAACCGCTTACCGATAACTGCCGCCACCATATAGTTGATGAATGCACCAGTACCGCTCAAGAAAAAGAAAATTGCATAAGATGTGAAACTCTGAGCAAAACTAAGACAGAGACCAATGATGAATTGCCAGTACGTGAAGAAAAGAAAGGTAGGTTTCCTTCCAAATCTGAACCCACAGTATTCGAAATTTGACTTACAGTAAGTATTTGACTTCGTGTCTGTTCTATTCGAATAAATAAAATTTAATCTTCCAGGCGGTTTGGTAATGACACTCATTCTTTGAAAAAAAGCTTGTTTGATCTTTTCGCTGGGTCAACAATTGAGAAGAACGGAAAAGTCGTATTGATGCCTTACTGAGTCATGAATAAGTTTGTCAACCTTGCAATTTCATCACACCAAACAAGGCACAATTTTCCCGAAACATATCACCCATGACGTTGTCGTCCAAATCATTTTATCATTGTTTAACAGCTTGTATATTGCAATGAAAATTCCAGGTATCAAAACCCATCTGCGTGATGGATGTGTGAAAATGAAGAGTACATTTTACTTTCCAGATGGAAACCTAGAAGCTACGTGAACTTCGTATGTTGATGTGGACTTCAGGCTAACACTTGCCGTTTAAAATTTAATATTTCAAAAACTGACGGATACTGTATCTTTTTATTATATTTAATTTCATTGTTTAGCTAGTGTTTGAAAAATATCATTAACCAACTTGTTTTTATCACCATGATTCTTTTGCACGTACCTGTCGGTAAGATAGCCAGCCATAGCACAACCGCACATGATCCCGTAGAATTGAAAAGAAATCGCTAAAGGTTTTTTCCATGACTCATCACACACGAGGTCAAACTGGCAAGGGATTAAAGTAAATGCATGCAAAATATAACATTTTCACGTGAATGCTTGCAGGCTTGAATAGGACTAAATTAATTGTTAATAATGGTACTCCGTCATGCAGATTTGGATGTATTACTGTATGTAATTAATGGAGAGATGGTTTACAACGTACACATACTTGTGGGAGCAAAGAGTCTAAGACTGAATGATCCATGCTAACATACAAGTAATATATGTTATACAAATATTTAGGGCCACAAAAATGCTAAGCACAATTTCTTTAAGTTAAATCTGAACCCATTGAATTTTAAAATACTTTCGACCAACTGTGATGCAGTTGATCGAAAAGTATTTTAGGATGCAGCACTATGATGCAGCAATTTCAAAAGGTCTCAAGATGCAAAAACCTATCAACGATCAATGTTTTTAGCGCTGAGTGCAAGATCGTTTTGCACTCAGCGCAGCTGCAGTTTTGATGTCAGCAAACCGTTTGCCAGATACAGAAAACTTTCCTTTCGTTTCTATCTGACATAATATTGACTACCTGCTGGTATTACAATTTGGGCAAGAGATATTTAACCTTTTTATGAACCTTTCTGCATTTGGCATGTCCTCTTTAATAGCACTTTAAACAAACTGGGAATGCTTCAAAGGAGCAACACCACTTTCCAGAATTGTTTGTAAAAGTATGCTCAGAACTTTTATTTATTCAAAATTCGTCATTAGGAAGATATGTTTCAATACATATCTGCCTGGATGCGACGAATTGCATCAGTAACAAAAACAACTTTTAACTTATATACAATATTGAAAACTGTTACAAAAAAGAGCTGAGTTACATCCAAACAAATAATTTTAATATCATCAAGAGGCTTTGTCCTTCAATGAAACGTTGTTTACAACAAAGGAAAAGCTTCAATTAGGACACAAAATGCTGATGTGCAATTGAAAAGTTTTGTAGTAGTTCTGGAAAATTGTTTTTCATTGTTAATGTTTTAACTGTTAGCTGCAGGCACAGCAAGATGATGTGCAACTCGGGAAGCTCAAATTCATCTTTAGTTTGTTGTTAATCCTGCTGACATATTACCATGATATAACTGATAGTGTAATGAAATCACAGTTCTGCTAAATGCTCAGCTTTTTTTCACTCAGCTTTTTTTTTGCTTTCATATTCAACGGTAAATTTTTACAAAGTCTTACTTCAGTCACAGCTGAAATTTCAACTCCTTCATAAACCCAGGACTTGCATGGTATTATTGCTGAATCATTGTTGATTGAAACATTGAAAAGCACTTCGCCTAAAACACACGAAAATCATAGTATCAAAGCAAGATATATGATTAAGCAAAATTTGAAAGCCTTTTCCACGAGCGCAACATAGAAACAAATGCGTTTGCACTGAAAAGATCATGTAACTTCATCATCTTCAGTTCTTTACATTCCTGTACAAAAACGTTGCAAATCACCAGTACCTGCTGTACTTTTACATATTTACGCATGTCGATTAAGCTTGGACAAATCGCTTCAACAACTGTGGGAGATCAGTGAGATAATTGTCTCATTTCTGGAGATAATGGGAAAGCTGGATGCATATTTTGAAAGGAGTGATAATAACTTATTGCTTAATTTTGCGTTTCCAGTCGGCTTGTTTTCTTTCAAGCATGACTTGAACATGAAGCTAAGGTAACAATCATTTTTGTTGATCATGCACGCAAATTCGAGATCCTCAAATCCGAGATGTCCCTTAATATTCAGGCAAGTTTTAACAAGTAATTCGCTCATTTTCGCACACAGTGCACAGTAGAGACCTCCCGAAACAGAAGATACTACGGTTACTACAAGACGTATTCATAGAATTCCTACAAAGGTTTTCTTGATTTGAAAACAATTTCGTGTCAATTCCGCTAATGGCCCGTGCCATGTCAAAAACAACTTTGAATTAACCTAGGCGCTGCAACCGTAATTTATTGAGTAATTGTCAGTGGGACCCTTTTTCGAAAAGGACGTTCAGTTTTATGAAACTGAATGTTGTTTACGTTTCACGTGACGAAACTGGATTTCGATTGAGGATGCCACAAAAGACGCTGGCACTGTTCTGCTTGACTTATTTGTAGGTCAAAAACANCAACAAAGCTCTTCACTGATAACCGTTAAATGCCTAAACTTCAGATCTATATNAAAATTAACTCTTTTTCTAACGCACTGGCTAACATAGAGTTCCAGGAGCANTGTTCCATTTAAATTTTTACGCAAGTGCCTGCTATTCTTTTCGCAAATAAATGCTCTTATTTAATGCATTATGCAATACGCTCTCCATCATCTTGTTTTTTAGTAGAAAAAGTGCAAAACATTTCATGTTTTGGCTTTTGCATACGATTTGCACAAGATTTCACAAACAATTCATCCCTCTGACACAAATCTTTTCCTCAGTCACATTTTAACACCCGATGCGACCCAAAAGTATAAATGTCTGCCCATCACCACCACACACATCTAACAATTTCCGAAATCAACAAAAATCTTATTTCAATTTTGATATGAATTGAATCAATGTTAAAATTTCCGACAAGGGCCCTGATTCCTCAACTTACTTGAACTGACTTGAGATAGACTGAATGAAGCATTTCGTTTGTATCGTCGGCATTGACTTCTTGAGAGTTTTCCGGCTGAGTCCATTTCAAAAGGTATGAACATGTCATATACGTGATTAGTCATATTGTCTGTTATATTAGTTATTCCAACCTGAACAATAAAAAGCGTTTAATATGGAATGATATTTTGTAACCACATAATATTTACTTGTTGAATCTAGAGAATAATATTAATCGAAAAAGAGATCCGGTATTTAACTTTACGTTCAAATTTTTCATGAACACAGCGGGGCATACGTCGAAGTTTAAGTTTTCCAAGCGAACACATCGAATTTTCTATGAAAATTTAATGCGATTTTTACCCAGGTTTATGTTTTTGTTATCACATCAAACACTTTGTGAAAACTGCTGTTTTGACGCAATTCTTGCAAAAGCCCCTTATCAGCATTTGTTGTGTGCTGCACAAAAAGATGATAGCGGAGAATGATTGCCATGTTTAGTGAATAAGAAATTAATTGTAANCATACTCCATTAGATTAATTTGANAGAAAGCTGCACCGATTCTTTTAAAAGCGTTGTGNTTTCATTTTCCTCAGGAAACAGGTTTAAGCATGACTTTTGCATTTTTGCTCGTCTGACTGTGGAAATCCAGAGAACATGCTCAATTCCGTGTTGCGAAATATTACTGTACTTTGTATTGTGAAAACGTATACAATTTTGCAGCGAGGTGTGTCTCCCCAGCGCACAGCTAAAATCGTCAAATCTGCGGTGAGTGCATAACGTTAAATTTTCTCAAGGCGAAGAATTTCTTACATCACAGCCTCTGAGAAAATTCGTATGTATTACTCTTTCCATGTACTTGATATAATCTTTCCAAGGTTTTATTCATGTTTTGTGAAGTAACAAACCTTCGGATATAGACACTGCTAGGCAATTCCTATGGTATTTTTCAAATTTTGTCTTGAAACCATTATTTTTGTACTTGGTGCGTAAATGATTTTACATATCGAGTGTACTACCGCATTAATAGCCCATGTAGTATGGACACTAACGCACTGACTTTGACAAAATATATAAAAAGGTGTATTTTGTAGATGCCCATCACATTAGGAACAAAATTGTTGTTTGATTTTGTTCCACTTTTACTAACTACGAAACTACTCAGAACTGTCAGGGAATTGCCATTTGTTTAAGAGATAAATAAAATTTTCAGTTGCTCGTTTTTTTGTATTCTCATTTGTTGTATTTCTTACTTGTATTCAGAACTGAAAAGCATATAATAAATACTGTACTACAATAAAAAATGCTGCTATGAAAAATGCAGAATAGGCGGTCATGAAAATACGTCAAGTACGTCACCAATTGAGGAGAACCGGATTGTACAGTAAGTACATTTTGGATTTCATGAAAAAATCGGCCGCTGGTTCATTCAACCTTACCAGACATTTAAAAATTTAACATAGGAATAGTGTCCTCATTGAATTATACAGTGTGTCACACAAATATCCTGAAACTAATAAATAATTTGTGTGTGGCTCCACTTGACATGCAAGATTTCATTTCGGTACAACATTATGGTCCATTCTACTCCCAGATAAGGCACTTATGCAGTAGCGGACACAGGCCAGTTTGGTGGGGGGATGTGATGTCGATTNGCAATCCAATGCTTCACAGGACCATATTGCGTAAATAAATCACTTCCACATACGTACAGTTGCGAGGAAACAAGTCTAAGTTTGGTTTGGAAGACNTTTGAGTGATAAAACAGGTCAAACTTTAACACTNCACCGCTACGGAACTAACAAGCAAATGTGGCACATAACATCAATCTGACGTAGTCATTGGCGTCGGCGCAGGTACATCGAGGACTCGAGATAAACAGTTCACGTGATGACATAATACTTATACATCACAATTACCGGTGGCAGTAGCCAGCNTAGTGCAATAGCGCTGTTTAACTTGTATGCTGCAGCAAGTGAGCGTATAAGTCACTTGAATGCGGTTTAGATCGGTGCTCTTGAAATGGGGAACCTTAAAGTTTTTTAATTATCGTTTGGAATAGTCTGCAACACCCACAGTAATTTGTGCATAACATTTTTTGTTGCAGGTAATTTTGATGAAATAATAACTATAGTAGCGAGTTGATTCTGTTTATTTTGCAACCGAGAGTAAAAGAACGGAAAGAAACAAACAATTCGTAATGAGTGAAAGCACGAGAAAACGAAAGCGAGAAAGCACGATCATTAATTGGCGTCCGCAGAAAATTTTCCAGGAGGTAACGTCGACATTTTGTTTACCATTTTCAAATTGCTGACGATCAGTTTTCCCTCTGAGATAATGAATTACAAACTTTGTGAATTACATAGCAAATATACAATGTTATCAAAATACGAACAAACTACACATTTAATTCAAATAGTTCCTTGTTTTCGGTGGAGTTTCCATTGCCTTGGAATGTTGCAAGTGCGTGAGAATGAAATTTCACTGAGCAACAGTTCTGGTGGTCTTGAGTTTTTGCGCACTTTAGAGGGAACATTGCTGACGATGCAATGCAAATGGACGTTCATAAACGCTTTATCTTTTCTACACTGCAAAGAAAATGCCCCAAAGAAAATGCTTTGTTGGCAGCAGTAGCCAGGTACATTAGTTTTACGACAATTTACACAGTACGCAATCTGCAGAATTTCAAAGCAGGGCATTTCTTTTCAAGTAAGCATTGCAATGATCTGTAATGAAAGAAGCATTGGATTTACATGCTTTTCAACGAAACCACAAATCATGACTTTATTTTACTTAGCAAGCAGGGACGCGCCCAGCTGACATATTCTAATGAACTAACAACTGAACATGTTTTTTAAAATGTCGGGGGGCAATTGCCCGCTTGCTCTCCCCTTGAATGCGGGGTCAGTTAGCACGACTTCTCAGTATCACTTGGAACAGTGCGTCTCAAACTTTCATGAGCCGTGGCCCCCTTCAAAAGACTCTCAACACTTGTGGCCCCTGCTCATCAACGAAAATACCTAGTTTTGGCCTCTGCTTGTTACCCCTGCTCGGCCTCTGCCCGCGGCTCCGAGAGAACAGCTCCGTGCCCCCCAAGGTGGGACGAGGGCCCAGTTTGAGAAACCCTGACTTAGAGACAAGAGCTGCAAACGTCTGGGATCTCGTCCAAAGCGATCAATAAATCCTTGCTGCACAAACCGGACAATTAAGTAGACTTGTATGTGGACATGACTATGGACAAACTTACTACAATTAGAACACCACGCAAGTTTTGCAAAATTGACCAGATGAATTATGAAAACTCGCCGCAGAAAATATAGCTTTGCACTCAGTATTCACTCAGATGTCATAACTAAACCTGAACGATTAAGACGTAGTCCTAGAAGCCTGCATAGAAGTATTCTACTGTAACAAGCCACGTAATTTTATGTTGCATGTAAAGAAGCCTGCATAAGTGTAGTTTGACACTCAGGCACATTATCACACTCCCGCTAATAATGGATTTTTCAAACTTATGGAAGCATTACTATAGACTCACTCATGCTTCTTTTCACAAAGTATAAATGCACGTTGCCTACCGCTATCAGCATGTTACTTCTAATGAAAAGCTCATCTAATGAAACGAAGAAGCGTTTTTGACTGATTGCTAGCATAAGTTAAATTTTAGTATCTTTAGCGAGTAATGTGCAGTACAAAAATGTTTTGGCGATTATTTTCAATGAAATCAAGTGACATGTCAACACCTCTTTAGGTCTGGCGGGGGAATGTATCCCCTGCATCTCCCCTGTGTCCGCGCCTGTGCTTAAGGACTAACCAAACCTTCTTCAGGGTCCAGATGAATCTGTAGTTGTTATCCTTTAGCTGCCCTAGGCTTTCGCAGGATTGAAAATGGGTTAATACTTAGCTTAGGAATTGTCAACAAGAATCCGAGTATATACTATGGAAAACTGCAATCAAGAAAAATCCGTAAGCCGCTACTGGCGAAATACCACTTCCTATGATGCATATAGCGTTATTCACAGGCCTTTGCTCAGCAGCAGCAATACTTTAACAATGGCGCCGTGAATGAAAAAGCGAACACGTGGTGGGTGCCCTGGCTCAACTGACGAAAGGAGGTCAGCTCACTAATATCAGCGTGCGCATACACATATGCAACGAATCAGTCCACACACGCCAGACAACACGCTCAGTTCCGTAAAATAACGCCAATTCTTGTTTTGAATGGTACGTCCACCGTAGCTGGGAGCTGCTGTCAGGGTTTCCATGCGGTATTGAAAGTATTGAAAAAGTACTGAATTGTGAGATCGGTTTTCAAGACCTTGAAAAAGCATTGAATTCAGCCAAAATACATAAAGTATTGAAAAAGTATGGAAATTCCAAATTCAACAATTTGTTTATTCAATATTTGTTCTTTACCTCTGATGACAGTTTTGCAGAAAAATTTTGGCAAAAGGTAGTGATGGTATTGAATGTTTTTAGCTAGAAAAGGTATCGGAAATGTAGGGAGATGAACGTTGAAAACGTGTGTGAATCATGTATTGCAACATGCAGTTGCAGAAAAAATGTTAACTTTAGTGACGCATTAGTAACAAAGGGTTGCAAAGCAATTACCCTACTTTGTAAACATCAGCATACCAAAGGACTATCCACCACAGCTAATGTTGTCATTATGTCACTTTTTAATGTAGCCTATTCAGCGTGACGATGTTTTAACAACAAAATTCACGAAATGCTCCGCAAACTTGTGAATTTGGTAACCCTATACTTATTGCACCTGCTCCGTGCATTACAAATCTTAAAAAATCAATGTAATAAAATTAGAACAGAGCTCTTACGTTTCTTAACCGTTTCATAAAATTTTCAAATGAAGCAAGTCGCAACGCGGTGTGACGCTTTCCACAAACAAGCAAGTAGCCTATTGGTCCTTCGCCCTTGTGTGATTTCTGCAGCTGCAGTAAGTGCTAGGGATGAAATGTTAAGTTTGTTTTCATTCTTTCTTCAAATTACTTATTTAGTTGTTCATCTCCAACTCAGGGAACTTATTACGAGATTCACGTCTTGGCTACAATGTGCAAAGTTAGTAAACAATCTCATATGAAAAGATTTACCGATTTTGATCGGAAGTGTATAAGTATGAGCATCACAAGCTGGCCAGTGCTCAAGGGTGCGGTAATAAGCATTGGTTGTTAAGGTTGAGTTGTATGAATTTGGGCACCCTGAAAAGCGAATTTGATATGACTTACTAGTATACAACGCCAAGGCTGCACTAAAAAATCTGAGATCTACAATGCTTGTTGCAAAGATAGTCAGAGCTGTCTAGTCATCAGAGCTGATCATTGTTCATTATTCAAAGGTGCAATATGGACTACAAAAAACAAAGCAACACAAAATCTTCAGCTCTTGGTGAAGTTCAGATTTCTAAATCAGTACTTTTGTCTCCCAGATTGAAACGATTAATTTACGGAAGTGAAAACAGTCCGATCAGGTTATTTAAATATCACTGTTAAAACAACAGCAAGTTTAGCTGATAAGTATTTCAAGCAATTCAGTTGAAACGGCAAAGTTCTCCACTGTTGAACACCGCAAGCTGCCTTACCTTTGTTTTGAACTCATCCAAAACGTCTGTCAAGGCGCAGTGATGTTGAGGAGTATATTGCGTCACCAAACTTTGCATCGGAGAAAATGTGTTTGGCAACGACGAAAGAAAAATCAGAATGCACAAGCGTTTTTCGTAATAACTGAAACCATCTTGCTTTTGCCCATGCTCCATCTGAATAAACTCCTAACGTGATGATGAACGCGTTCCTCTGTGTTGTGCCACTGTTTTACCTTTGGTTAATCAATAGAAACACAACGTTCCTTGCAGATGTTAAACTATGTCTGTTGAGTAGAACATAATGATATTTGCTTACATAGATTGTCACTGCATAAAGGTGCTTTAACATATATTATTGTCAATGCAAAAAAAGTGTTAAAAAACAAAAAATTTACAAATACGTTATTGTTGAACCATTCCCATGGTTAGTGTTATGGACTCTAGCTGGGACTGGGATCAGATTGTTTGAACTTTAAACAAACAAAATAAAACTGTTGAATATCCACACGATTGCTTTGGTTTGTGTGTTGTTTTTATTGGTTGAAGATCTCATGGATATTTGCAAATATTTTCGACCAAGTCCACAAAACTTTTTGATATTGCGCTTTGTTATTCTTTCGTACCAATCATGAGAAGATTTTTTTTGCTACAGGAAGTAAGCCCATGACAGTCATAACGCAAATGGGGGTGAACCCAAGTTGCCGTTTGAATGTTAGCACGACTTTTCACGTTCATTTTGCTGGTGACTTGAGTCACAAAACATCATTCGAAGTGGCAGCGCGTACCTGACTGGGGCAGGAGTGGGAACCGACCCTCTCGCAAGTTAAATGTAAAAGGTTTTTGGTAGGTTGTTGTTTTCTGCGTTTTTTTCCTGAGGTAGACATCCACGTCATTCGATTTCACTATAATCTTTAACTTTTTTTCAGTGTTGACTGGTGGCCCCTGCGGTGGCCAGCAGGCCCCCTTAGCTAGGTTTTGTCTCCCTGCCTTAAACGTTAGTTACGCCACGGAGTAGTAGGCGTTCTCTCAAATGCGTTCGCTCGCCCTTTAATCGGACTCATCCGTTAGAGCAGTGTTTCCCTACCGAGTCCGTGTTGTTCCACATGATATGTATTCTTTTGAGATAGTTTGGTCGGTAGCTTAAGGGTAAAGCTGCTATCTAAACTGCGGTTAGCTTTTGCTGTCTTAGTGTATTGTTGCTAAACGAAAGCAGGAGTTTGCATGTACCGACAGCTACTTGAAACTTGGATTTATTTTAGTTGAAGTAAGAGGTGAAATTCGGTAACAGTGCGTGTTATGCTTTCAACGTCATTTCGCACGGACCACTCAAAGAAGATAAACTACGTCGGCATCTTGAGTAAGCATACGAAAAACTCGTTGACAAAAACCTTGCATTTTTTGAAGAGAAAAAACACCAGTTCACGTGATGTCGTAAGCCTGCCATTCGTCCATCTACTTCAGCAGCAAAAGCTTAAACACAATGTAAAGCAACGCATGCTTCTTTCCTGTTGCGTGGAAAATGCTAAAGAGCAAATGCGAGCGGAGGAGGACTCGGTCAAATCAGCAGCTGTGAAAAGAACCAAGACAATGTACAGTGGTGCCATAGCTAATACATTAGCTATATATTGATTGGCAAATAACACCATCAGGTGGCTCAGTCAAGAACGCTCAGTCATTATTTTGAAACAGACTGTTGCTGCTCCGAAGTGAAGTAGAAACTTTATTTTAGAGTTGTGCGAGACTACAGATTCAGGAAACGATGCACTGTTCATCGTGTTTGTAAGATAGCCTGCGACTGAAGACCACGTGGAACAATTTGTCTTTTACCGTACACTTGCCAAAAATACCACATCAAAAGAAAATTGAACTAAGTACCTTTCTTCAATAAGGAGCATCAGTTTTCGCGGACTCACTGTGTGCCTGTCTCTGCCGATGGCGTCTCCGCAACGATGAGAACAAAAAAAGGTTCTAAGTTAATGCAAAACGAAAACAAAATGTTTAGGTACTGTAGTTGTTGCCTTCTTCACCGAGAATAAACTCTGCAGCGAATAAAATTTAACACCTGACATTAGTTTTAAGGCAGGCCTGCACAACATACGGCCCGCGGGCCACATGCGGCCCACGAGATCTTTTCTTGCGACCCGCGAGAACTCAGTTGCAGAAAATTTTGCAAAAGCCCGACTTCGGATAATTACTTGTCCTTTCAGAATTTCTTCCACACTACCACGAAATAGACTTTTGCGGCCCGCGGC
>JGI24021J15306_10001986_pt1 | contig 21227 bp, 10 predicted proteins | sample Ectturendosymbi1_FD_15306 | JGI IMG/M metagenome (IMG submission 15306)
TAACCCGAATTCCCACCAAAACATAATTATTACTTTTTGGCCCATTTGCAATGTTCTTTGAAATTTGCATGCAAATTTATTCCGTGGTATTTGCATTAAGCCGACAAATTAAAAAGCAAAAAGTATGTGAAAACAATTAATCTCCTTCGCGCAGGTAATAAAATTTTGTAAAATATCAAGCTCAAGCGGGGGGTTTAACCCCAAGACCCCCGTTGTGTACGCCCTTGCTCCATGATAAGTACATACTTCGACAGTAAGTCAAGAGAAGACTCTATCGCACCTTCTCATAGTTTCCTCTTCTTACTTTCTTTAGGAAGATATACGAGGTAGGTCGAATTTTCAGATAAAATTAATTATCTTTTTGCGGCCCTCCAGCGATATTCCATAATTCATGCGGCCTTGTGATAGGAAATAGGTTCCTCAACCCTGCATAGCGCATGAGTACACACCACATGCTTGTATTTGTGAACAACCCGGTCTTATGACGAGATTATGCCAAGCCTTGATGAATGTATCATTGCATTCAATCAGTAAATGGTGAAATGTTACTACTGTCTAATTTTATCTGCCATCTTTTCTGGTAGAAAACCGTTGTTAGAGTAGAATTTTTCTTCTATGCATCAGATGACTTTGGGTGATTGTTTTTTAAACAATCAACTATAGCGAAACTGACTTAAAATCGTCAATGATCACCACTAATGATTTCGCTGTTCGAAAACTAATGAATTGCTGATAAAGTTGAATCCGGAGTACGTGACAGATTTCTGCATACTTATCTGGGATGTGAAAAACCGGGTGCGTACTTAAACGGGAGTTGAATGTACATCGACTGGGCTTGAGCAGGTTTTTGCCCAAAATTTTCGTCTTGAAGGCGAATGTGAGCTGGCTACGCCTTTGAAACCTTAAAACGACGCACCAGGGTGTCCTCTGCTCAGTCCAATCGTGGCTCAGCAGTCAACAGTGCAATCCCAAAAAAAGCTCATAAGCAAATAAGCTTTGGAAAGACACTTCCTTTTGGATAGATTTTAGAAAGTTGATGAACGCATACGAGCGGGAAAAAGTGTAATTCGAAATCTTTCTGAAATAACGCCTACATTTTGAAAGATAGTTACGTGTCAGTTTATGGCCTATCGCATTCGCATGGATAGGAATGCATCTATTCACTTGCGGTTTTAGCATACTTCGGTTAAAAATAACGCTTAGTAAGCGTTATTTTTAATAACGCTTAGCAAAAGCGTTATTTTTAACCGAAGTATGCTAAAACCGTTTTACTAATGCTTGAGTTGAATACGACGCTTTTACTAATGCTTGAGTTGAATACGACACCACTGGTTAGGAGAGCTAACTTAGGCTATTCTGAGTTAAGTCGGAGAATTTAGCTCAGCAGTGGGCGTTTTTTAAAGGAAACACACAGAAACGGACTTGAGTTTCTCGCTTGCTATGCATGCTTTACCTATAGCTAACTGATTCTGCAATAAACTATTTGTCTTCATGTCACGACAATGCATTACTGCATAGGCATTCTTCCGATGGAAGTTTAGCGATTTCTTTGGTAAGCAAGATTGGGATTTTAAACATCACTTTGAGTAGTAGAGATTCTCGCCAAAGTTGCGTAATGCAGCTTTCAATTAAATTTTAACAATACTTACAGTTCACGTTTAAATGCTGATTCTTTCAGTAGCTTATTTTTTGCTGATGAGCAGTCCTATCGAAACTGGCATAAGCTTTGTGTGTTTCGAGTAAGCGGGGGAGGGGTGGATTATTGCCAAGATGGCAGTGCGTATCTGGCGTGTGAACAAAAGCTGTGCGTAAGTACACCAATGTCATTTTGGCAAAAACAAAAACAAAAACATGTTGATCCACGAGCAAGAGGGAATTCGTTGAGGAAACAAGTCGATTCGACGCGCGCGACTCGTGTCCAACGTCACTTGTTGGTAGTTAGCCTCTCGAACGCGTCAAAGCTCAAATTTCTGTAGGGAATACTAGGCTGCAATTCTTTTGATTTGCGGAATTAGTGAGATGTCAGAAGAGGCGATATTTGACCGATACGCGTTGAAAAACTCTGTGAGTGCTAGCTCTCCACAGCGCGTAACTAACGCTGGCGCCGCAACAGTGTCAAAACACTCACAGGTCTTGGAAAGGAATGGTTTGGGCCAGAACGATGCTTCGCTGCCGGTGCCAGAGGTTTGACACATGTGGCACTTTGTTTTGACTTGTTTTTGATCAGTAGTGTCCGGCTGAATGCCAGGGATTGTCGCAAACGAAATTTGCTTTTTTGGCCAGAGGGACTTTATGTGTCTAAACTTTACAATATTATCCTGAAAATAACAAATTTTCATGTCTTAACCTAATTTACTTCTTTAGCATCTACATCCGCAAGGTTCTAAAGCAATGCGACATGGATCTTCCTCAACAGACCGCCAATAAGGGCTACTGGCGGAATTTCTGATTTTTCGTCCCTTTATCTTGTCTTTACTATTCGTACTTCCCGCGCTTTTTGGCTTGGAATGTGATTGTTTTTTAAATTATAAAAATTGTTCGACATTCACCAAGTCACTTTTTGCGGGTCAGATGAACTTGAGAATAATTGCTGAGTTTTGAAAAACCCGCCCGTGTACCGGAAACGTTTCAGGAAGCCTGGAAGATATTGAATAAATTTTAAGCCAACTTGGCATATGCAACTGATTGTGTGTGTGTTTGAAGGTTACCTGAGCAATGCTCTAGATCAGGGGTTCCCAACCTTTTTACGATCTCGGACCACTTGGGCACCCCGTAATGTCAACGCGTACCACTTCTTTCAGAACAACTGATTTGATCGAATCGTAGTTTATTCAGAAGAACAGCATGCATTAAAATAACAATGAAAGACCACAACTAGATTTAATGAGATTTTTTGTTTACATTCCACCAATTGGTCGATGCGTGGCGTAAATTTGCTAACAGCGCAGTGAAAGTCATAATGTGACGAAACAATAGGAACAGCAGGCTACAGGAAAATTTATTGATTTAGAAACAAAGCCCGATACGTAAACTAGAAAGCTGTGGATCCAGGTTTTTGTGAAAAACAGGGAGTTACTCGCGTACCACCTGAAAGACCTTCGCGTACCACTAGTAACGTGATACGCGTACCAAAGGTTGGCAACCCTTGCTCTAGCTAGATGCAATGTTCAGCCAATTCCTGTTTTTTGCTAAAGTCAGCAATAAGGATCAGAATATTTTATGCAAAGTCGGAGATCTGACGTACCTGCTGTTTGTGATTATTGACCCATAATTGCTGCATGATTTGGCCCTACTGACGCTGATGCCACATTCCAGCTCAGAAACTTGGTTGGTGTGAATAGTTTTACAACCGGCTAACATCAGCTTTGCTAAAATCCATGCTGTTCAGACTACCAACGGTTTGTTCAGACATTTGCAACAAAGGTGAATAGTTCCCTGGTTGAAACTGAATTTTAGTATTGATTTTAAACCATGTAATTTAATAGATTCTGTATTTTTCGAAAGAATTTGTTGTTAGCTCCTCCCCGATTGTTAAAACGCGAAACTGAACTTGTTCAATCAGCAGTGGTCTTGCACTAAATGACCTGAGAAAGAATCAAATCCGGGGTTTGTTTTCTGGTTACGTGTGACCAGCGAAAGATTCGTTGTTTTGTCTCAACAAGGAGCGCAGCAGCTTCTCAAGGAGTGCAGTGCCAGTACCTGTATTTGTGTAGGGCCAGTATCTGTATTTGTAAGGCGATGCGCTTTCTTTGCTATGTTTAATAACGGCGGTCGGTGAGTATTGTAGTAGTCCTCTGAGTTGCATTTCGATATTTTTGGCTAGCATTCATCTTAACATCTCTGGCTTTGCAACTGGAAATGAGTATATTGCTAATCAGCTGTAGCAAGACATGATAACAAACAGCCCAATCGTCGGCCATTGCGTATGGCTATATTGTACCCTGTACTGTATTTCTTATTGGTGAGTGGGACAGTCGGCCGCCGGTATCAGCTTGTAACTTCCTGAAAACGACGTTTGTTGTGCATCTGATTTTTAAAATATTGTGTTGCGGCTGGTGTATTGAATAGAGGTTTGAACATCAGAAGTCACCATCAAGAATCAAGCCTTAAAAGCAACACGATTTATTTCCAAGCGAGCAAAGTGAAGTGCGTCATAACCAAGCAACTTTGTGTTAATATGTCAATCTGCAAAGAGTCGAATGGAAGCGAAAAATGCAGGAAAATTGAGAAATTTCTAGACTCGCACCCGGATTTTCTGGCGCAATATCTTCATCGAAGAATGCAAAACGCCGTCTTGAACTACTTGGAGAACAACCCAGGTTTTTTGAAGGACTACATTCGTACCAAAGCGGCTGGTGTGGAAGATGTCGTGGATCCATCTCTGGCTTCTTCCAAAAGAAGTTCAGCATCATGCAAGCCAAATTCAAGAACCAAAGAGAGCAAAGAACCACCAAAACCTTTGAGCAGGCATCGCCATAACCACTCATCAAACAATGCCACACTGTCCCTGTGCCGATCGCACAAGGTTTTGCCCATGAATGTTGCACAAGAACCTCCTTATTTGGAAACCAACACACCTTCCTCAAGCCATGTGTCACCTGACGTGGAAATGCATGCTTGCCGGCAAGTTATGCGGTTTTGCACTGATTCCTTGGTTAAAAAAACATGTTTTCAAATTGCACAAATATATATTTTTTTCCATTTTTACCTGCGCTAGGGCCAAGTGGCAGGCCTGTGCAACGAAATAAAAAGGTTTCCCCTTCACGATTTTAAAAAAATTTCTGAAGATTTGTGATGGAGTACATGATTGAAAATATTATTTGTGTTGCAGTGAGGCGGATTTACTCCTGGAACTTGCCCGTGACATCGCAACTACTGAAGATCCCGACCGGTTTTGCTTCAAGGCTCTGCGCTTTGTAGCAGACATCTTGCAAGCTGAGAGATGCAGTCTTTTCTGGATAAGAGATGCAGCAAAAGTTAGAGAAAAACACTTTTTAACTTTGTTGATCATTATAATATTTTGTCGAGGTCTTCGCATAGGTAGAAGAATTGCACCTGGCTATTCTACTTCGCATTGCTGAAACGCGTTCATCTCATTGTGAAATTTCAACATTATGCATGTCGAAGAACAAGGACAAATATAGATAATAGAGCATTTCAAGTAACCAGAAATGTGATTTCTTCACAAAATAAATCTATTACCAGTTGAATCAAACTTTTTATTTTTACTTTCTCACACGCTTCTACGTTTAAATATGGTCTCTTTGGACTGGATTGACATGGCAATGTTCTGTTTATCATTTTTATTATCATTGTTTATGTTCTTGTTTCATACTTAAGGTCCATATCTCAAGGGTCAGTAGTTTTCAAGAACAAAAACAACTCTACTTCATCACACAACCCCGCAGGGAGGGTGTTGGTTGATATGCGCAGGCAACACTAAAAAACGCGCCTGCGAATACAAGAAATCTCTCATCGCAACATGGCAAAAAATCTCTCATCGTAATATGAAAAAATCTCGAATCGCAGTACATAATAATAAACAACTTTTCCAACCTCTGTTTTTCGATGTAAAGTACTGTTTCCCTCAGTTTTATTCTTAGAGCGCAATTGCCCATTCGTTGTTGGAAAAGTGTATCGAGTCAGCAAAGCTGCTGGAAAGAAAGTGCTTTGCAACCTCGTGGTTATGAACTCCAAAGCGTTCTCCGTTATAAGGACATGCATTTGTTAAGAGTGGGTTTTTGCTGTATTAGCATCTTTCGCATACATTCGCATCTTTATCTAGTAGGTTTTCTATAAATTAGTTTGGAAATCACCCGTGTTGCTTAACTAGTACCTGTGTGATGTAGTCCTTATTTTCTTAACACTTCGAATTATCAAGCAGGAGGACTGCATACCTGCAGTGATTTTTAAGGAACTTATGACTGGAAAAAAGTTAAAATGAAATATTACACTAAAAAACAACTGACTTTTATGTCCCTGCCCCTCAACAAAATAATTCCTGGAAACGAAGCAATCGTTTAAAGAACTGATCCTAAAGAGCTAATCCTAAATTAAAGAGCTAATCCTCTCCTTCCACCAGTTAATGCATTCAAGCGAGAATGCGAACGCGATTTAATTTCAGTCATTGGTTTGTTATTCCAGGTAGTTCCTAGAGGAGGTGGCCGGAGTAATAGTTTCAGAGTCATACGCCTGTCCTGTTCCAAAATTTTTGAATTCGGATCCGGGTCCGAATTTTTTCAAATTTCAGGATCTGACAACTGTTCAAACTCGGGTAAACATCGGTGCAATCGAGATTCAGCAATGTTTTTGTTTAAGCAATTACATTTACAAAGACGACACAGGCTCGTGCTACTGCCGAAAATAAAAAGTGTCTACGGATCCAGGTCGAGTTTTTCACAAATTTTTGACTCCGGATCCGAAAAAAACGCAGAATCCTGCCGGAGTGACACTCCGGATCCGTGGCCACCTCTATAGTTTCTAGTACATCATTTCAATGTTTCTTCTACTGCCTTGTGACCTGTGACTTTACGCAGTAACTGCTCACTACTTTCTCATCACAGCAGTTTACACTTTTCCATGCCACGGCAGGAAAATTAAAGCAATGAACCACGTGGTGAATAGTTTTTGAAAAACATATCAAAAGCTGTTGGTTTTCGTGGAAAACCATTACACAGCTTCATTCAGAATTTTCGTTTTTTGCAATCTTCTGTTAAAGAAAACATTGCAAATATAAGAACCCAAAATAATAAAAAATTTAATAAATTCAGCGGCTGTCTGTTTCTTTTTTATCAAAAGTCAGCATTCAGGAAATAGTGCTCTTCTAATTCTTTAGAAAAATATTCGAGATTTCTTGAATCAGTTTAATGTGACCGGTATCAACAATAAGGTTAGGAAAGTTGGTATTGCCAAAACATTTTCTTTGTGAAACTAGAAATTTTTTCCAGGACTGCCATACCTGTTGACTCAGCGATTGGAGTGTTTTCGTGGTTTAGCGAATTAGGCTCTCTTCCGTTTTTGTGACGGTGATGCTTCACCATTAACATCTATAAACGTGACAGGGACACCAAACGAGAGCAAACAACATAAGGCTGTGCCCTACATAGCGATAAGATCCCGTGCAGTGTCTGGTGTCTCGATCGACAATAGGAAGTCTGCTTCTTTCCCTAAAAGCATCGTTGATGTAACACTTTCGCGTTCTACGTCTTCAAAACGATAATATACTGTGCCACATCGAATGGCCTTCTACTGCTTGCACAAAAAATGGGTTTCTCTAGCACGGGATTTGATCGCTGTGTTTGCATTACGAGCGCTTTCCAACTACACAGTTTTCCAACTTGGATACTGCAACCAGCACTGGTCTCGTTTGGATAAGCCAGTTTGTTATTAAAAGTTTTGCATAGCTGACTTGTACCATATCATTGCGTGGGGCTTTGAACATAGATTAGCAAAACATTGTAATGGTAACATACTTGGACACTAAACTTGTGTGCTTGTAACTTTGTGTGAAATTTACCACGCTTTGGTTGGATAATGCATTGTAATTGGTGTGTTTTGAAACCGCCGTTACCTTAACCTCGCCTTTCCATGAGATCTTTTATTCTTCTGTTCGGTCAATCGACCTTTCGTGCAAAGGTGCATCGAAATAATTTCTTGCAGCGATCATAATCATATGATTATCTTGTAAAGTTTAGGAAAGACGTCTATTACACTTGGTGGGTATTTTGCCTCTTAATTAGGTTTTCACGAGTTATGAATGATTTTTGTTGCATCAGTGGGTCAAAATTTTCAGGCTCTGGCAGCATTTTTATGCAGAATCGATCTCAGTATAAAACTTTCAATGATCTTTGGAAAACAAATTGTCTACACTAATATTTGCTGCATTACTTGAAACCAATCTATGATACAGCGTTTTGTACTACTGTTTACAAAAAGTGCAGTATGAATTTTAAAAGACCGAAGAGCATTTAGTACCGACCGCCGTTATTCAAATGAAACCTTCAAGGTTTTATCGCTTTTGCCACTAAACGATTTTCAACCATTTCATGCAACCGCAAGACATCTGTTTTATCTCTGCAATCAATATCATGGTGACGTTTGACTTCGCGTGCGTGTCTGTGCTGACTGAGAGGTTGCTGAAGTGTGGGCTGTTTAAGGGCTTGAAATTTACCAAAGCAGTTCAACAACCCATGTGAACTGAAACATAGCTTTGAGACGCTGACTTTTAGCTTCTTCCTGCTTCCGTACTTTCCCCATTTCTGAACCAACTTCTTACATTCAAGCTCCAGCATGTGTAAACTAAATTCTGGCGTGGCTCGTTGAAACTTGTCGCGTTGTAGTGTTCGACACTTTTCAGAAAAACTTCACTGCCAGAGATATGCATATGTTTCACACTTGTACCTAAAACCGCTTCATTCTGTTCGATTTGTCTCTGCTTTGTAAGTCAGACGTTTCTTCTACTTATGGGGACAAAGATTTCAAACTGAAAAAAAATGATTGGTTTCTTAACGAACTAAAACTTAAAAACTGAAAAGTACCATACAGCAGAATAACCGCACAAACTTAGGCCAAAACCTTTGCTACCTGGATTTCATGGTCTTGTACAACATCTGGGTGAGTATGGAAAACAAAAAATAAAATATATGAAGAGTTAGAAAGGAAGTTGAAATTATGTGCTCTAGAGGTCTATAGTATTAGGCACACCCAAATATGGGCAATGGACGCTTTTTTTTGAAACGTTTTTTTGAAAACGAAAATGTAGTGCAGACACAAAGCCACTTCGTAGAACAGCATGCAGCAGGACCGGCTAAAAGAGCATCTAGAATTGTATTTGAATAAAAAGAATGAGTTTCTGAACCTTGGCACAATTCACTGTTTTGAAACATTTCATTTCTTGTTAAACGCTGATAATACCATGAAACAGTGCATCATTTTGGGATTTTTAAAACGCTGAAGATATTTTGCCAAATTTTGTGCCTTCAAATGACATGTCCGGTACGATGACAATGTAGTGTCAACTGGAAAATTTAGTTTTTTCAAAAGTAGCTGAAGGCCATTTTTAGAAAAACCTGCGACTGGTTACCAGCCGTATCAAAAGCGACATTTGCGGAACTGGCCAGCTGCCTCGCCCTAGTCTAGGCTCACAAGGTGCTTGATAAACGCGCCTCCATGAGTACTTTCCTTGGGTTAAGGATCCGTTGTTTTTACGTTATATGAGCTTAATGGTCAGTGACGCAAACCACTTCATTCCTAAATGATAAAGGTTCTTCCTCGCCAGCGTTAACGTTCGATCAGGCTTGATTGCGAGCTGTCAATGCGAAAGATCGTTGGAAACCTGAAACGCGTCTGTTTCCTGACTCCTCTTGGGTAGCTTGACCGTGTTGCAGCCAAAATCGTCGCCAGAAAGTCCTCAACGCGGGGGCTTGACATTCTAAAATTTCACAAAAACTCACTTATTCATAATATTTCATATTTGAATTAGGGGATTGGAGCTTGTTTGGGGGGCCAAGGCCGCCACAGCACCACGTGATTGTATGTCTGTTTGGTAATGTTTGCTGTTAGCGAATAGGCCACTGAAAGACAAGCTCGACGCAATAAACTGAGCTGCCAATACGTTGCAAATTGAAAATACACTGGCAGAAAGGAGGAAAACGTATTTGTAATCGCCATACCAGTCACACCGAGAATATATAATGACAGTTTTTTTTAAAGAAAATGTTAGGTTCCTGATATGGGCCTGTAGGGACCCGATTTCTCTGATTCTAGGGACCAATGAGGATTTTCTCTGATTCTAGGGACCTGCATCGAGTACCTAAAACACCTTAAAAAAACCTGTATAATGTAAAGAAAAAGATACACAACCATTGGCGTCGGAAAGATTTTTTTGCAGGGTGGGGGCAATTGTGGTATTTTCCCGGGGTAGCAAAAAGATTTTCCAGGAGGGGCCAAAAGTTGTAAAATTTCAATTTGCCCACTCGGAACTAAGAAAACGACCTTTTTTGCTAAACATATATAAAGAAAATGTCAAATGTTCCAGGGAAAGGACCCCTTACCTCCTTTCCGACGCCCATGTACACAACGTTCAGGCAGCAAAAAACATAACATCACTGTCTTTTAAAGGAAGCGCAAAGAGTCAACGTCTTATCTTCGGTGAATAAGCGAATAAGAGCGATACTGTCGAACGCACTACGCTTCTTCCATTGAAAAGCAAGTCAATCAAGTTGCTACATCGTCCACTTTGGGAAATTTCATAAACATCGCTGGCCCGGTTACTGACCGAGGACGTTTAGCGAAAGACACACAACGTTCGGGTCACAAAAGTCATAAAGTAATCTTTGCAGAAGCAAAGCCGCTTTGAAGTAGTTTGCTTTTTCTCGTCAAGGTTTTTTTTACAACGATGACAAATGCCGCTCGCTACATCAGCTCGAAAAAGCCGCAACCGACGAGAGTATGCATTGAGTTTGACCAAAGCTCCTTTGATGCAGGGAGACATTAAGGAGTTGGTTTCTCGCTTGTGGAACGTAACGCCGACATCACGTTTCGAAGACGTTGAATGCAACCAAAAAAACCAACTTGCCGTGCCTGTAAACGTCGGAATCGCCGGTCATGTAGCAACCTCCAAGCTTGGGTTGAAAGTTGCAAACGTGTATGACGTAAGTTTTATTTATGTTTTGTTAGCCTGACAACGCGGTCATCGACCGATGTATGACACCTCAAAGCAAATGTTTTATTACAGTTTGGGTCTGCTAAGCAGTTTTCATGTATTCATTGATGTAATGGTCAGTTGCAGCACATATCAATTCTTGCCTCAAAATGCAAACAGATTTTTTGTCAATGTTCAGAAATGTATGCCTGCCCTCGTCAGCGTATTCAAAAGGTCAAGCGAGTCAATAAACATTTCTGCATTTTTTTGAAAAAATTGCAAGCAAAAACTGAAATTTGTCGACGTGTATCAAACACCTCTTTGTTGCGCAAACTGAAAAATCTTCTGATTAAATTGGATATGAGGAGGAATTTACGCGACATAAAGAAAAGCGCAGTTTTCCTTGTTGCTAGATATCCTCCATACTTCCGGATTCAGTGTATTCCTGAATAAACAAGAACAGCTCATTCCGCTTTTGGCGGTTGGAAAGTAAAAACTACATAACGCAATGTGCTTTTTTCACAAAAATGCCATTTTTCTACTACAAGCCAAATCTAAAATTTGAGGGTTAATCAAACGCACTCCGGCCTTCCACAGGAGACCATTTCCAAATTCCAATGTACGTTTTTACATCACTACTAAATTATGACAAAGTGCATCAGTTTGCGCTGCTGATCGCGGGGACATCGTGAAGTTTTTCCAATGCCCGAAAACCTACGTGTTCACATTGCAGCATCCAAACTTTAACAAGACCATCGACGAGAAAACAGGCTTTCAGTCTCGCGACTTGATTTGTCATCCGATCGTCATTCCGCCGGAAGATCGCGTCATTGGCGTGGTTGAAGTTGTCAACAAAAAAACAAAAGAACCTTTTAGCGATGAAGATGAAAAAGTAAGTTGATATCTTTATGTGTTACGTGGAAAACCATCTGGTAAACTTTCTATGCAACGATTGGCGCAGGTGTGATAACCCAAAGTTTAAAACTAATATCCAAAGTGTAAAAATAATCTTTGAGTAACGGATTTTTGCTGGTATGCAATGTGAAACTACTTTTGCAGTTTTTGCACAAAATTGTGTATTTCCATTTGACGAATGTTCCATTTAAAGCATGTTTCAAGCGGCCAAACCGAACTGAAAACTTTACCTGATAACGGCTGGAAACTAAATAGTCTCAGGATGTTTGGAACCCGAAAGCATCTCAACTGTTTTTTGCCTTCAGAGAAGTGGGTGAGGCTTGTCGCCCAAATTAGGCAGATGCACATTTGCGCATACCTATAGCAAATGTATATATTTTAAAACTAACGTTATAAAGTATTTTGCTGCTAGCAACGTCGCCTTTTCAATAAACACGCTTTCAGGCAAAGTTGTAACATGAACCTGTTACGTTTCTAATGTAGCTTACATTTACAGACAAATGTTTGCCGGTTTTTAGCTACGCAGCATCAAAAGTATTTTTCTATTTGTGTAGGTGCTGGAGCATTTTCTCGTCATGTGCACAGCCGCAATCTATAATTTTCGAAAATCAGCAGAAATCCACCGGCTGCAACAAGCCGCTCAGGTTGGTTTTCCCGAGCAGCGTGTGCTGAGTGCGTTGTCATGTTGTGTTGAAATTACATTCAGTGAAGTTTCTTAGTTTTAAGGAACGGAACGACTTGCGTTGTAACACATAAATTGCTTTGCTAAACAAGAGCAAGTTGAAATCAGGAAGAATTCAACTTGTATTTGTTTCGCTATGTTTTGCTTTTTATTAAAAATGCTTTTTAGAAGGTTATATGGGTATAGAAATTTTGAACACTCCATTCCTTCTAAATCCCCTAAAGTGTCATCATAAACTTAACAGAATATCTCAATAAATTCAGGTTTTTGAAAGCTGGAGCGATAAAACAGAAAGGTAGTTACCACAAGAAAACCCCTACAAAAAGCAAAAATGCTATAACAAAGTGAGAAAGACGCCCAACATTATTACTGAGTAAGCTTCACACAATTTGGTATGTTTGCTTGATTTTTGAGTGAATTTTCCCTTTGAATGAGAAGGTAGTGTTCTGTTGAAATCTATTGAAACAGAATGAGTTTTCAAAGCAGACAAATGAAAATCACAGGATGTCGATGAAAGGTCAGTGTGCAGTTATTATAGCATTTTCCAATCAGAGAAACTACTTGGCTAAATTTTTATATTCTGGCCTGCCCACGCGATTGAGTGCTGCATTTCCTTGCAGCTCCAACAAGAACTGTCATCAAAGGTCGCTACTTTGTGGCCCCAAAGGGCGTACGATGATTTGCTAAAAGATCTAGTGCTGCACGTGTCCGAATTGATCCCATGTGAGCGATACACGCTGGCGGTCGCCTTGGTTGACAACTGCAACATTGAGGGCTGCCTGGCATTCGCCCGCTCCTATGACCTGCTTATCAAGAAGGCCAAAAACTTGACCGAAACGACAGAAGCGAAAACTGTGGATATGACAAAGTAAGAGCAGAAAGAACGTTATTTCTAACATGCGGTCGATACTCCTGCAACAGAGTGATATTTTATTTCACAAGACCTATTAACCCATTTTTCTTTCATATTTGATTTTGCCGTAATTCTTCAAGTATTCATTGCCTCAGTTGTATTTTCTAAAATGTTGGTGATCAGGATGGTAATAAGAATGCAATCTTTACAGGCATGGGTCCTCTACCACAAAACAAAAGCGTTAACTTTTTGCATAAAATTCCGTTCGTTTCAATAAGAACTTAGCGTTTGAAGAACGGGTGAACGCTTGATTGCACAAAAGTTTGTGTTGAGAAAAGTTTTTGTTGAGAGTTTGTGTTGTCCAGAGTATTTGATAAACAAAACCTTTATATTGAGATGATTTCATCCACAAAATTTATGTTGATAGTATTTGATAAGCGAAAACGAAGCAGCAATTGATTTAACACGTAGAGAGAAGGTTAGAGGAAAAGCAACGTATAATGGTATAGAAAACCGGGAGTAACTGAAGAGGCAAACGTTTTTCTTTATGGTTATAAACTGTTTTGTATTATAGCTAACATCAAATTTAGTTTTCAGACAGCTACCTGCTGACGTGGTTCTCAGGAATTTTAGAAACGCTTTGACGGTGATGCGTTTCCAAATACACTTGAAAAAAGTTAATTGTTTTTTCTGCGTAATCACTTTTCGTATTTCCTTTATAGGAATTGCTCTCCGTACTTTCTGAAAATAGCTAGCAAAAGGTTAAGAAATAAAGGAACGCTGAACAACAAAGAAATACAATTTTTCCGAGAGACTTACTGTTACTTCAGCCTTTGTCTTACAACTTGAGGACAGATGATTTGAATCTTCAACCAGCTTTTTATTGTTTGCAGATTAAAGAAGTCAGATTGGATATTTAGCCACAAAGTAATACAGAAAGTGTTGGACACAAAACAGGTACTTTGAATGCATGCTGCCAATTGTGCGCAGGGTTGAAACCATCTGTAACTTATAGAGTGCGCCATACGGAAAAATCATTCTGGAACTTGTTTTGTTATTCAAAGCTGCTGCAGTTTTGCATTCATTTTACTAGTGCTACGTCCCAAAAACCTTAATCGTTGACAAATTACATAAAGAATTGGTGGTTATAGGTAAAAATAATTTACCTTAAAATTTGTGTTGTGTTCTTTTTCCAAAATCTAACTTCGACCTTTCCCTCCGTAACAGAGAAGTATGGCATTATGCGAGTGGCATTTTGATGCAGTGGCGTTTTGGTGCAGTGACGTAGCCAGACCAAATATTTTTGGGGGACCAAAATGTTTGATTTTAGGCGAATAACGCTATTTTGTTGGGAAAAACGCCTCTCAAAGCACAAAATTACTATATCTTCTAAACATTTGGGGGAGCGCCATGGCCCCTTTGGCCCCTCCTGGCTACGCCTATGTTTTGGTGATTTTTTTCATTGACTTGGTCACAGGTCTATCGCGAAGATTTTTGAGGCTATATCATGTGGCTATCTTTACAATGACAATCCTGCTTAGTCAGTGTAGATTTTCTGCAAATAGAAACATTACTTTTGAGTTTGTATTCACCTTTTTACACGAAAAAAAATGAACATCACAATAGTGCGGGAAACTGACAGGGTACGATCATCCAACGCTCCTTTAGAAACATTTTCCAGACTCTGTGTTTCTACCTGTCACAATGTGTATGTGCAAGCTCTAAAAATAGCTGAAACGTTTTGAAAGGAATATAAAGTTTAAAACGTTAGCTATAAATGTGGCAGCGTGCTGAAAATAACTTGCAAGTGTAAACCAAGCACTGCAAGTGTAAACCAAACATTTGTAAACGCTTTTGTCAGAACCTTTTTCATCCGATATTTTGTTGTTGCAGAAAGTGAACATGTCAAGAATAACACCGTTTTCAGAATTCAAACTGGAGGTAAGATGCGTGGAAAGTTAACTGCACTCTTTTCCTAACTTCCTTTGCAATTTGAATCACAAAAAAACTGAAAACCAAGTTTCACGTTTCGCGGAGTAGAATTTGAAGCATTTCTGCACGTCTCGTCGCTTCGAATGTGTGATGAAATGAGTTTGCGTTTTTGCTTTCACTTGAGCATCTGCCTTCGCTAACTCGTCGCTTGAAGAATCATTGTTTCAGTTCACTTTCATTTGCACTCGCTGCTTGTACTCCTTTGTGGTTGTCACGAGTGTTCCGCGGCACCCATCTCCACTTGCTTGCACTGGGGGCCACGCGGCCATTTTCGCAGTGAACGCTGCCATGGTCTTTGGAAGAGGGGCAGGGGGGAATTGGTCCCCCTGGATTTTGAAATGTTGTTTTCTTAGTTTTGAGTGGGAAAAACAAATTTCACCACTTTTGACCCCCCTGGAAAGATTTTAGAAAAATCCCCTAGCGCCCCACTGGGCAAAAATTCTTCCGACGCCCATGAAGGCTGCATTGATGGCGAGTGAATGGTAGCACCGCCCGTGAACCGTTCTATTGCACCCAGTCACCCATCCATTAACGCCGAGCAGAAGGCTGTGCAGGCAGCAAGCGTTACTTTTTACGATTTCTGTATGACCCGACAAGGAATCGAAGCCAACCTACCAGCTTTGGTGGCGCATGCTCAACCATCATCATTATCATCATCAAGGTCCATCGTAGGAACCAGACATAAGGGGCAATGTGCAGGAAGTCTTCCAGTTTTTTTATCACAGGGAAGTGGCAGGATACGTGGAGTGTTTAAATTCATCCAGTCGTTGAGCTGGTCTGGTCCAAGTGCATTTGTTTTGGACGTCCTCGTGCTTTCGTGCCGCAATATTACCCACAAATAGCCAAATTTTCCAGTTTTCACGACTTTGATAATATGTCCAAAATTGGAGTTGCCGCTTTTTCATTGTTGTTAAGGGAGATCTGCTTTGCTTGACTTGGGTTAGGACTTGTTTGTTTGTTTTCTTGGTCATGTAAGAAATCCTTTGCATTTTCCGATAGAACCACAACTCATCAGCTTCCAAGTTGCTAATTAGTGGTGTAGTTAGTGTCTACGACTCACAACCGAACCATGCCAGACGTTGAATTTCAGGACTCTATTGCGGACAATCACAGATAGATTTTTGTTTCTTATAAATATTATCGAGTGTCTTCAAGGCTTGTTTTGCCATTGCAATACGTGTTCGAACATCTTTGTGACACCTTTCATCGCTGGTGATTCATGATCCTAAATATTTGAACTTCTCAACTTGTTTGAAAGTGGTCTCGTCAATTTTGATTTTGTACCTGGGAATGCTTTGTGATTTCGATATGACAATGTACCCTTCTTTCTTTGGATTGTTTCTATTCCGTAATTTTTACTGTGGAAGAGCACCTGATCTATCAGTTCTTGGAGCTTGTTTTCTGATGTGAGCAGAACAGCATCGTCTGTATAACAAATGCTGCTGATGATGGTGCCGGCGATTTTTATTCCATCAAGGCGTTCATTTTTCCGCAATATTTTTTCAGTGTATAAGTTACAAAGATCTGGTGAAAGAACACACCCTTGTCGAACTTCCTTCTCACTTTCTGTCCATGCTGTGAGTTCATTTCCAACTCGAACCGCAGCACTTTGTTGACAACATAGATTTTCATTTATTCTCATATCTTCGACGCGTCTATATCTATCAAGTCTGAAGTGCCATTAGTTTTGAGCGATCCACGCGGTCGAATGCCTTCTTTTATCAATGAAACAAAAGAAGAGGTCCTGGTGAGCTTGCGCACCCCTCCCAGCTATCATTCGTAACATAAAGGTTGCGTTTGCAGTTCCTTTATTTACCATCAATAGCTTAGCGTGTTAAACAGTCAAACGCATTGAGCACCACCACAGTTGAATCTTTATCTGCTTGCCGTGACCCGAACAGCAACAATGATCAGTTCAATTCACGGAATCTTACCTTATTATGTGAACACTCTCTTGCTTAGTCTTTCTTTTGTGTGTCTTGCAGTTGTTTTTATTTCATCAATTCCCGAAAGGCCATTCGTGTTTGTATGTGCAAGCTGAATAATCTACAATGGACCAAATTTGAGTTTACCAAAATTGCAAGACACAGAAAAGATGGAAGCAGGTTACGCCTCTTCGTTTTATACCGCCCCTCGACATTAAGCCTGGGTTTTAATCAGGCCTACTCCTTATCAACAATTAATTGGGCATAGGGAAGTTGCAGTTATTATTTATGAGGCTGGTACGCTGTCAAAGCAATAATAAAACAATTGTCGAAACCCCAACAATACGTTAGAAGTAGTTTAAAGCAAAACTATTCAGAGACCGTAAAAATGTGTAAACGCAAGCAGAAAACTTCGTAATAACTAATAAAGTGCAGTCCCCAAAACAACAATGCACAAAACTTCAAAGTTACTTTGTTGTTGGAATGTGCTGCAATAACGTGTGCTAAAAATACGTGCACTCTACTGTATCGGAAATCTTAGCGACCTCTCTCCACTCTTGTTTGAGCGATGTCTTTGACTTTATTGAAGGCGTGGCGCGCGTATGAAATATTCATTGTTCGGTCGTAGAATGTTGAAGGAGTTCATTGAAATTAGAAACATGGGAAGAAACGATCGAAAGTTTGACGGAAAACCTTCTCGTGGATGCCTGCCAATTAGATTCGCAATTTCAAGCTGACAGATATATTTCATTTTAAGGCTGTTAAAAATAGAATGCAGTGGACAATCTTACCTTAATTTTTGGCAGAAATGCCTGATCGTGGTCAGACCCCATGTTTGACAACTTTTTGCCAGGCATCCTTGTTTAAGACTGCCGTGAAAGTTTGTTATTAACTGACAATGTTCATTCCTCAAATTAAGGGAATTGGTTCGTCAACAATTTGGTTGTTTCTTATCATTTCGTAATGCCAAAAATATTGGGCATCAGCTCAGTTGTTTGCCACGAGATAGTTGAAAAATATTGGCTTTGCTTTGTTTGGTGACTACTGTTTTTTTCCTTTTTCCTGCAGGATGAAAAGCGAGGATTCAGTTTGAAGACTGTTCTTTGCGTGCCTTACTACGATGATGCAGAGCGGTTGCTGGGAGTGCTGCACTTAGGCAACAAGAAAACCGGCTTTGATGAAACTGATGAAGCTATTGTGGAAGTGAGAGACGTTTGCTACTTGCGTATTAGCTCTTCCATTCATGACTAAACAAAGAAGTTAATAGAAAAGCGATTTGGCGCATGTCGTAATGCTTTGCTACTTCTTAACACAGTTTCACAACCACGAAGTTTCAGCGTGTCCGTTGGTAAAGAAATTCGTAGCTACCGTAGAAAATTGTTTTGCAGGGTAAAGAAGGACTACCGAGTTTTTCAGGACTTCAGAGAACTAGTAAATACAGAAAACAGTCACCGTGTTTTTAAAATACAATAATGCGTATGATTAAGTGAAAAGCAATATTAGGGTACTCGAATCTGTAGTAATCACTACGAAAGCAACCTTGTTGTCACTCAGTTATTTTTTTCAGTCCATTCGCCCATTTCTGATGAACGGTCTTCTGTTTGCAAACGGATTTAATTCCATTTGCATAGACAAGGCAAAAACAGATGTTGCTGACGAGATTGTTCGTTTCCAGACGAGAGCACAGCAAGAAGAATTAGACCGAATAAAGGTAGGCTGTTCGGGTGTGGGCGGCTGACGAAATAATTTCTCGATGAAGGGATACTACTGCATATCGTTTAGTGTTGAGATGTTCTTGCAGACTTGGAAACTTTTTCAGTGCCATTACGCAGTGAGCTGTTTTTTTGCTGCGTAATTTTTTGCATGGCAATCATATTAGGGACATATGCCCATGGTCCTCTTGAAATTGCAAAGCTACTGTACCGCTTCGGTTTGTTCGAAACCCTACGCTCGGATATTTACTGAACCGCTGTTTTGTAAACATGAGGCAGCAGGTGCAGACAGAAGATTTAGTTTCTCCTATCAGTTCTGCTCAACTGTTCAGGTCTTGAACGTGAATTAAACTGGGTGGTCGCCAACAATAACGTCAAAAACAAACGTTTTGACATCGACAAAAGCTAAACTGCATGCATCGAATTTCCGTCGTTATTTCGCTCTGCTCAAGAACCCTATGAAGTGAACACCTGCTTGCCTGATAGCTAATTATTTCTCTTGCTATTGCAACTGTAAAACAAGGCAACCAATTGTTATCAAGATTATATTCAAATGTAGCGCACGAAAAGCCATTTGCATTTCTACTCTCTGTGTTTCAGGTGCAAAGGATTCTTTAAAAACCGTTCCTTGTCACAAACAGATTTTGATTGTATTGCTCTGTATTTCGTTCTGATGTTGATTATGGCTGTGAGTTTGTACGACCACACACGTTTTTTCCAGATTAGCTATCATGACGAGTCAAATGCACTTAGTAGCAGTTTTCTCTAGAGCACTGTATGTACAGTGTTAGGGAAATTCGTGGAAGTTAAAATCTAGGTTGGTGCGATTAAAATGCAAATTTAATAAATAAGCAGTTGAAATCTTTGCCAATATAGTGTTTGTTTGACTAACACCAAGGGAGTATGATGTAACCAAAATAGTTTTAGAACTGAACTGAACTATATATGAACTATATAGAAAAGGATTTCAAACGTAAGATACTTTTGTAACGTGAGCAAGCAGTTTATTTTTGAAAGACCACTTCAGGAGACCTTACATGCAGTTTAAACTCTGTATTGTTATATTTTTATATTTTTGATTCTTAATTTGAATAAACAAACAGTTTGAATGTTCTCAGATGAAGGAAGCCAGCTTTGCTCTATATTGTTTTGCATAGTACCTGTATCTGTATCAGGATAACTGCCAACTGGACAACCGTCAACTGCGACAATTGGCAAAAGGACAACTGACAACTGCCTACAATGAAACTAAAGTCCAGGACAACTGAATGGTTGCTTTTACGACTACGCTTCACAGAAGCTGTTCTCCGGTTGGCAGTTGTCCTAGTCGTTAGTTGGATTATAGGCAGTTGGCAGTTGTCCTAGTTGGCAATTGTCCAGATGACAGTTGTTTTTGGCAGTTGTCCTAGAACCACTTGTAGCTTTGGTAGATAACGTTTTTCTGCCTGACTTCAGTGTTTCCCAACCCTTTTCAGCTTTAGACCCAATTCTACTGCTATTGACAATTTTTTGTGGGTCCATTACGAGAAATTATGGAAAACATTGAGCTATGAGAAAGAAACAAACTATTAAAAATACATACAATTTACTGCTAAGGGAAAACTTGAACTTGCTTGTTAGACATGATGCAATAATAAGATCAAGTTGAGGCCTAGCAGGAGTCAAACTCACACGCAACGTAGCATTGAAGAAACGTTTTAGGTAAATACTGAAAAAGTGTAACATTTTGTAATACTTCACGGCCCTCCTAAAAAAACTTCGAGGCCTGCTGATTTGGGAAGCGTTGGTATGAACGACACTCAAGTTTCCGTAACGCTAAAAGTAAAGCTGAAGTAGATTGAGGAAAGTTTCATTTTTCCTTTAGCAGGACCGCAACCAGCTGATATTTGCGGGGAGGGCGGGGGCAAAATGATTGTAACTTGTTGTTGTACTATTTTCGGGGGCTCAGCAACTAAATATGTGTCTGAAAATTTCGGGGGGCAATTGCGCGATTGCCCACCAGTTGTAGGCCTGGCCTTCAGGCTGTAATTCAGACTGACTGACATGCAGAAATGTCAACAATCTGAAAGTTTTGCGCAATCTTTTGAACGTACGCCCTTGGTCAAGATGTTAAGATAAACAGGCTCAGTAAAAGTACAGTAGATTACCTGATGCTTTGAGTGCGCTTACTGCAGGATTTACATGAAAAAGCTTTTGATGAAATATGTAAGATTTCTTGGACTGGGCTCGCTATCGAAGGACGGGATTACTGACGAAGAAATTGCACTTCGACTGATGATGTCGTTGTTTTGCGATTCGATTCAATGACATTCTTTGCAACAAATATTTTGCTGATTCAAACTTGAGAAAACTAGAAAACGGTTGTCATCAAAAAGATTTGTTTGTGCATTGCCACCTTTTTGAACGATTCTATTTGAATAAGAGCTGATGATGCCTACTTTGTAGGCGAAATATATACTCTGTAAGATCTTAGTGTCTGATTCTGTGCTGAGAAAGGATTTCTTTC
>JGI24021J15306_10001988_pt1 | contig 21220 bp, 7 predicted proteins | sample Ectturendosymbi1_FD_15306 | JGI IMG/M metagenome (IMG submission 15306)
AATCTTGGCTTTTGGCCAAGTCCATGCAAACGAAAATAGGTTGTGTCAAGTCTTTCGCAGTCAAATGTGCGCATAAATGCAACTTCCTGCGCATAAATGCAGCTTTCGTTGAAAATAAATGCAACTTTCTCACTTTTTTACTGCAACAAAAACTTGCCCTAGTTATGATGAACAGAAGGCAGTTGTAGTGGTGAAGGGGTTGCCAGTAAACGCGAAACGTGTTGGTACGCGATAGTATCTCAGAAGCTTAGGTAACCTATGTTCAAGTGCGGATTACAATTAATTGCGGCTAAAAATCGAACAAACAGGGAACTTGATATTCTAAATCAGGTGTTCCCAAACCGGGGTACATGTACCTCTAGCGGTACATTTGCTTATCTGAAGGGGTACATTTAAAGTTAGCAACAAAGCAGAGAAATTATGTTTGTATATTATTCATTTCGAATTATTTATACATTTATCAGTGAAAATCATAATAATAATTCGTTTATTACAGACCCGTGGTCCATATCACAGGCACAGTCAAACATGCAAGAACACAAGATATGTTCAGCCATACGCGCATCACAGAATATGTGTTTGCACACGACCAACAACGATAGGAGCAAAACACTTTAACAGCGCCCCAACTGTAGCGTCATTCACCCACCATAATGGAGGAATTCAGTAGTGGGAGATAAATGAAGGCATTCTAACATCAAAACTTTGAGGCAAACAGCTAACCGAGAAAATTAAAAAGTAAAAGATAAATCAGAGGTCCACATTGGCGTTCAGAGGCATGCAAACTGTTCCAATCAAAGTTTCAAATGCTTTGCAACGCATTTATCATGAGATCGACAGCCAGTTGACTTTCCTGAATTTTAAAGCAGGCTTTGGCGATTAATGTTTTACCGGTTAAATGTCTTACTTTTTATGTACTTGTTTTGTACACATTGTCTGCATACCGGAACAAGTAAATAAAAAACTCCTAGGGCGCCACGAAGCACACGGATGTTTTATTCGTTGTTGTGTAAAAACAATACTGATGAGATGCGTACACTGGTGCAACTCTTCAACTACAGTATATCAGCTGGTCACTGTCATACTGGAGCGTTAATACTGAGGAAAAACGAAGACTTAAAGAGAGCACAAGACATTTGAAGAGATCGGATAAAAAAGTTAGATGAAGATGCACGACGTAAAAAGCGGTACAAATTATTGATCAATTAGGCATCAAAAGTGGATCTACGTAGACTAGTTACTAGCGTTACAATCAAAAGAACGTAGATCCGCACAGACCGGCATCAAAGAAGTTAATCAATATATTTAATGTGACTCTGTTTCATTGCTATTGTTAATTCATTTGCCACCCGCTGTGATAAGTTTAGACAGCTTTCTACATTTAGTGTTTTTGTGCAATGGTTTTGCAAAGTTTGTATGAAGACGTAGGTAGTTTTTCAAACCTGGATTTCTTTTCACTGTGGCGACTTCCAAAACATTCTTATTTTGAATTCGGTTGCTCGAGGTCGATGTCTTTCGAAGAGCCGGAGGTCCGCAACGATTGGAATGACCTGAGCTCGGCTGAATTTGTGGGGAATTGGGCTGTGACACAAATGCATAAACTTTTTTAACATTGCAGCAAAAACAACCTGTTTTAAATTTATTTTGAATAGAATGCTTCGATGGAATTGTCAAGGACTAATGAGATTGCAAGAGTTTTTCTTGTTAAATTAATAAAAACAGTTTATGAAAGCTTTTACCTGATATCAAAACACCCAGAGTTTGCTGAAATCATTTTACATTTCTAAACTTTTGCTGAAGTTTGTTCATTTATTGATAAGAATACGGACCCAAAAAACTCTTTGTTATCTATATGCTCAATTGCCCAACACCCAAAATTATTCCTAACATAGACGTTATCTCGCGAAAATGGAAGCACTATTAACATCCTAAAGTATAAAACACCTGCTTTAAGATCTGATAACTTTCTAGTGATTGTTTCTTCTTATGATATTCAGATGAAAAAGAACCCTGCGATGCTATCTTTCCATAGTGTAAATATGCCTGATAACGGCATCTGTCATGCAGAAAATATTTAAAAATATTGCAAAACAAACATAGAATGCAATATGCGTAGATAAGTTTTCAAGGTCTATATTCGTCATTCCAATTGTTTCGTTTTTCTGTATTTTTGTGCATTCCCATTGTTTCGCTTTTCTGTATATTTCTAATTTTACGTACTATTTATAAAACGGTTCAACAAAATGCTTAAAAATGTGGAATTTTTTCCTCAAACCAGTCAACAAACCTCTGAAAATATTTGCAAGTTCACCTGTGCCTATACGATGTTGTGTTTCAATGAGTTATTATTTCAATGAGGTAAAATTCAATAAGTTAACATTTCAGAAGCATGGTTGGGAAGATATCAGCATAAGCTAAGTCAGGGTTGGGAAACCTGCGGCCCACAGGCCAAATGCCCGCGTAAACATTTGATACAGACCGCATCAGAATTTTCATTACCCAAGTTAGAGTACAACATCGCGTCAAAACGTAGCTCCATGATAAGCATGTACGTAGATAGTAAGTCAAAAGAAGCCACTGTTCCTCATTGTTAGACAGTGGTAAATTTTAGGATAAAATTATTTGATTTTGCCGCCCTCCAGCGATAATCCACAATTCATGCGGCCTGTAGTAGTAAATAGGTTCCTTACCCCTAAACTAAAACCTTAAATAAATGAGTGATAACTTACTTCATTTTTTTTGTCGCCAAAATAATCTTCATTGCTATTTGTTTGGGAGTTGTTTGTTTCAACAGAATCGCTTGTAACATACTGAACAACCTCTGATACAGTCCGACTCTGGCTTGTAGAATCTGATGAAGAATTTGAAAATTACTCAATGAAAGTGTCTCGGTAAAAAGGAGAAATTTCTGGCGGAAAGGTATACATGCAAAAGTTTGTTCAACATTTCTAAAAGTGTTGCAGTGGAATCTATTGTTTGACGTTTTTGGAGGGCGACTCGAACTTGAAAACCTGAATTTTGACCTCCTCTTAAAACTGTGATAGTACATCCTGAAATCTAACATTTTTGCAGAATAAATGCAAATACAGTAATACACAGCAGCAAACTGTAACACAGTTTTCCAGGCAATGCATTGTTATTGCTATAAACTGGGTCTGAAAATTATTTCAACAGATACTTGTAGCACACCGATCAAACCGTTTTTAATTGTTTTTGCTGTTGTTGTTGATTCAAGTGTTCCTTGGTCAGGGGTGTGTTACTTCGTGCGCAGGAGAAGCTGAAGTTGACGTTCCACAGGTTGTTCGTATTGCTAAATAGTGAAAATAAGCTTGTTGGCAGAGTGACAGTAAACTTTGCAATGTTTCTGAGCGATAACAAAGTTAGGAATTTAAACCTCTACACCAGTGTTTTTCAACCTTTTTGCAGCAGTGGAACCTTCTGGAAATGTTTACGTTGCTCATGGATCCCTTTGCAATGATCCAAGTGTCTATCCTACTTTCTATAATAAACCAGACAAGGGTCTACCTTACTTACTGCAATAAACTAGACGGATTTATGTTTTATCATGAAATCATCAAAATTCGTGACTTCGTTTAAGAATCCTTCGTCGATATTAACCATTAAAAATCACGTACATTTTACAAGAAATTGAAATTTATGCTAAATCAGCAATAAGAATTGGGATCACCCGTAATGTTTGTACCAGGAATATATTTTTGCACAGCGCTTGAATCCTGGGCCGTGTTTTAGACAGACACACCCGAAGTTATTATTCGACAGGCAACAGTCGTTCTCGATTCTTGTGCTTGATCGTTGCCATGGCCAAAATTCCAATTTCGCACAAGTAAGAAGTTGAAAACTGGATCAAAAGTCGCAGAGCCTTCTGAGCAATTGCCGGGTACTCCTGTTCAACTAACATCCAGAATGCTACCAGGTTTAGCTCTGAATGCTTTAACATCAGTGTTCTGCCACTTCCAGCACTAGCAAGACTTTCCTCCTCTGCCGAAGTAAACTGTCATTCGGGTGGCTCAAAGTCTACAAATGGGTTTCGAACCCAGTCGTACCGGTTAATAGATATCGACGGGAAATATTTCCTGAGACTTGTCAACAGAGTATCTAAGTGATTCAAGAGCAACAGCAAAATGTCATGATAATTTCTTTCAACAACAGTAGGAAACATTTCCACGTTCCCCGCAGCTGCACAAATCGTCAATTTCTTATGAAAAGCGTTTATTTTATCCGTCGACATCAAGATATTCTCGATGCTGCCTTACATGTCCACAGGGTTTATTTAAGGCGTTTTATGAGTTCAAAACGGACACATAAATTTCCTGTGCAGACCCATGAAATAGATACTTCTACATTAAATCTGGACAACCATGCAAAGTTTTAGTTGAATTAAATAGTTGCTTCAATTAACGTCCAAAACCCTTTCGCCTCACACTGAAGAAGTGCAGTGCAGACAGTAACCTCGCCTATTCATCATAATCATCTCTGAAATCCCATGCAAAGCAACAATTAATAATATGACAGCTTTTACGATATAAAGAATTACGTTACGCAGTTTTTTTTTAAGGAAAATATTTGGTACCCAGGTTGGACCTGTGCGAACCCAATTTCTCTGATTCTAAGGACCCGCTGATAATTTTCTCTGATTCTAGGGATCCGATTTTTAATTCTATGGACCTGAATCGGGTCCCAGGATGCCATCCTGGCATAAAGCAGTATTTTTGTAGTAAGCCTAAACAAAAAGTTCTTGCTGTTGGCCAGCCAGAAAGTGCAAACGCCAGCAGCAGTGACTGCAAAAGTTCTTTCGATTCTGTTGTGCAGGAAGCACAGCATTCAACTCAGTCCCGACGCCACGGGGAGGGGGGTTTGGGAGCTTGTCCCCCGAAACAAAGGCCCAAGCCCCTCCAAATTGAAACATGAAACACTATAACTCAGTTGAGTTTTTGTCAATTTATAGAGTGTCAAGCCCTCCCCTGAACAAACCCAAAGCTCCCCGCAGAAAAGCAAAGTCCCCCTATTGAAAACTTCCTGGCGACAGTTCTGATTCAACTGTTAGAATCTCAAAAGCATCGTCAGTTTCAGCTAACAGTCTTTCATAAGCATCTAACAATCAGATTTTTTAATAATGGATTGTGCTGGAAAGTTTTGATGAATCCCCACAAATGAATGTGTTCACTCTGCATGGTGAATGATATGTTTGCTATGCTCAAAGCATCCAACAGGTACCACCGGCAAAGGACAGAATGGTTATATTTACACTTCGGAACCTGCCAGGCTTCCACGTCCATACCGCCTGGATAATCATCTCAGCTCTGATTAACTCCAAAAAAACAACAGCCTGGAAAAAACTCAACGCATTTCACTATTTCATGTTATTCATCAGGATCGCATTTCAGATGAAGTTAACAAGGTAGCTGAACGCGTACATCTGATTTATTGGGTTTTGAAAGAAAAGATAGCGGATCGAAAAATGTCTTCCTTGCAAATCTTTATGGACCACGTTGGCTATAATGATCGGCTTTGCGACCTCCACCATAACAGTTCTGTGGCAATAACCGAGTTTATCTTGCTGATCTCCGAACATTTGAGTAATCGCATTGTTTCTGATATCAAGCATAGCCCATGCTGGGCTAGTATAGTCGACGAGACAACCAATATTGCTGCAATGTGCTGTCGATTCCACTTGCCACAACCTGGCCAGAGCAAAGATTTTCAACTCTGTGCCGTGTTAAAACCAAGCAATGAAACCGGCTGTTTGATGTAACTCTGAATACTCTCATAAATGTTTCAGCGGACAGTCCAGAAGGTCTTCAGTAAGGGGCTTTACGTTTGGGCTGCGCGGCTTCATATTCTGAAAATTGAGAAAAATTCCACTGATTTATAGTATTTCATATTTTAATTTTGGGGGACTAGGAGCTTTGTTTGGGGGCTAATCGCACCAAAGCCCCCCATGGCGACGAGACTGGGTCCAGAGCTGCTCAATGGTGAGGACAGTCTTGAGATTGCTCATGAAATTTGTGATTGAAATGGATATAAGCAAATAATAAACGGAGAGCTACACAGCGAGCACTAAAGAACCTAGAATCTGCAGATGACGAGTGAGAAACTGATGCTTTCACTGATGAACAACAGCTGTTGATTGAAGTTGAAATTGAAAAATTTGTGTTGACATTTTTATAAATACAGCAGTATTAAATGTGCACTGCGACTGCCAACACTGTGACAAACAATACGTTTAGATAATTATTTTGTACGTTTTGCAAAAAATACAGCCTCATAAAATTTCTTGGTGTTTCCTTAAACCAAATCTTAAAAATAACCTGCATGTTAATGTTCAAGAAGTTTCGTTCATGAAATATATCGGCCAGATATGCTAACTTGAAACACCAAGATTTGTTGCTCAGAACTTTTGCAAAGTCCTTAAGGTTGCTTTACACACAAGCTAGCATCCCTTCTCTTATTTCGTAGAAACGACACAAAACTTTCCCCCGTGACAACCATCGTACGTCTGTATGCTGGAATAGCATGACGTGGTCTGCTTCGATATAGTGGCAAGGATTATGTAAAACAGTGATATTGCTACAATCGCACAGAACTGAAGTTGTAAATTTCGTCACAGCAAATTTCGGTCTGTTTTGGCGGAACGCCTGGCAGCCATTCGCGGAACCCCGGTTGAAAAGCATTGCTCTACACAAACAAACAGAATCAATGTATGTTTGATAAACAATGGCAAAACTAATAAAATATTTGGATTTCTCTTGGTGGCTTCAATTAAAGGCGATTCAAACGCTTCAAACATTTAACATCGATTACATGCAGTTTGACACCAGATCCACGTGTTAAATATATGTACACCTGTGGTATTTCCTTAAAATTTTTATGTACTATGTACGAAAACTAGAGTTCAAAAGAGTTGCGTAGTCGACAACGATTTTTGACTTTAAAGATTTGAGCTACGCTGCATATATCATCATTCTGAATTACGCCCACTCAAGGAATTAAATGAATGCAATATTATTGGTTGACACAAAATTTAGTGTAAAGGGTAAATTCTGATGAATTGTTCCGATGCTCTGCAGAAAAGTTTTAATAAGTTGCTACAATGTTCTTGTAATGCTTTGTCAATATATTTATTCTAAAAAACGCTGATATTTATATCAGAAATTTGACGTAAAATGTCCTTGGAATTGGATTAAAAACAGCTGTGTCAAACAACATAAAAACTTACTTTAATATCAGTTCGAATAGTCGTTGCGTAGGTGTTTGAAATTTCTTCATAATAACTTTCTTTTTCAAGCTTTTCTCCATTAAATGACATTTTGCAGCATTCACTTCTGACAAGATCAGAAATTGTGAACTTCTTTTAAGAGCTCGATTTTTTAAAAATCTATTGTAATTGTTCGGAAGTGAATAAAGCCGATAACCTATTCACAACTGGTAAATAAAAACAAACAGTCAAGTTTGCATTTTACACAAACTATTAAGAAATCTTTTGAAAAAACTACAAATGGTAGATCGTTTTTGTTCGCTGTAAGCGAAACTAAACAAAATCTGAATCTTTAGAGCACTTGATTGACTTTCTAGCGTTAGTGGTTCGAAAATTATGGCCTAAAATATACAAGCTAATTAACTATATGCAAAATCTTCCATGAATTTTTTCTTATTGTTTTCATTTGAAATTTGGTAGGATGTTCACCAAAGGAAACGTGCTGTTCTGCAAATTTCAGATGTTTCGTTGGACAATTGAAGGGTAAATTGACCCTTGAATTGTCCAATGAGGGTAAAGACAACATATATATATACGGTTTTGCACCGTTTCGCAACCCCACCAAAATTGTTAAAGAACCATCATACCATTATGCATTACATAACTCCTTCACCCCCACACGCAACGCGGCGGACTCGAAGGCAAAAGAAACCTCTCTCCATTCCTTTGAATGTATCTGTAATAAGGAATAATCGTTTCTAAACTTAAGGCATTTGGTGTTGAATAGTTAATCTTGGAAAACGTGAGCACTGTAAAACTTTTCTTGGTGCAAGTTCCTTTCTATCATATGAAAGTTTTAGCTACATGTGTAACTGCCTCTGCCTTCACGATTTTTTGTAACAACCGCAATAACCAGTTGCCGTTTTCAGAATTTTGGATATAAGCATAAAATATCAACCACTTGACTGGCGCTGTTGTGAAAAGCATTGTTGTTTTCATACTCAATTGCAACTAAACTTCCTGTCAATTCTAAATATAAATTTTCCTATTTAGTTTAGTCCGCATTAATAACTTAATTTATGGTGTAATCGTTTCTGCATTGTGCTCAGTGCGGATTAACAATAGTAGCAAATGTAGCAATTGCTACGGGCCCCGTGCATTTGGGGGACCCACGGTCCTTTGTGTTAAATTTGTTCTTTATTGTATGCAACGGTGGGTATTAGAATTTAGGTGCCCGAGGCAAAATCTCAGAAAGGGGGCCATATAGTACAGTATATACAGGCTAAACAGAAACTGTATTCGCTGAAAGCAAGTTAAACTTTTCATTTGTCTGGGAATTCGCTTCTGCGTGAAAGTCCATTTCACATTCAAAATTGTTTGAGGTCATTTGATTTTAAATTGTGCTTTGTCTACATATTAAAGTTGTTGCAGTGCCCCTTCTTTAGGCACATTTGCATTTAATTTTTGCTTTCTTTTGACAAACATATGACTTGCTTCAGAGCTTATTAATTGTGGCTTTAGAGTGATTAATAGGCTTTTTAGCAAAACAATGCAAAAACTAAGTGCGAAACTCTCAAAAAGGGGCCCTCACGGCATCTCTGAAAAAGAGGGGCCCGTGGAGGTCGCTTCGTTTGCCTCCCCTAATATCCAGTCCTGATTGCATGTACAGAATTTTTTCAATCCAACAAGTCACTATTTTGCCAAATTTGCCATCAGCAATTCAGCGAATATTTTCAATTGAGTGCTGTTACACTAGACTGTTGCGATTGCAAATTAAAGTATTTTGCAGTTATTTGCAACGTCATGCGACCACTCAAACAATGAGGCCAAATTGCAGCAATTTCAAGATATTTCTTGATTGTCGATGACATTTAAAAATGTCATTGTACTAGAAGCCTTTTTTTACAAACGTGGGAAATGATTTGCGCATTTAATTAACTCACATGGTGACCAACTGCAGTGGAGAACGGTCATTTTCTGAACTTAATATGGTAGAGTTAACGAAGGAGCACCATTAGACAAAACAAGCTGAACAGCTGATTATAAAGAGCATAGAACATAAACGTTTATGTGAAATGGACACTACCAGTATCATGAACAAATTCGCTATGGCAAAACCTAGAGAATGCAAAAGGTTTGATGCATGCTTTTGACAATCGACTTCGAGTCTTTGACACTTATACTGAGACTACACTGTCTAGACCAGGTTTTCTCAAAAGGGGCCCTCGGCGCCGTTGGGGGCCACGAGCAGAGGCCTTCACTAGGTAACTTTGCCGTGATATTGCATAACCCAAGTGTCACGATATATTAAGTATTCGCCAGATAAACTTAGAAGGGGGCCACAGCTCTTGAAAGTTTGAGAACCACTGGTCTAGACATAGCAATGAATGATCAAATTTATTGATGAGTCTGGAAGAATTAATTACTGTCTCTGTGCTGTTTTTGTGAGTTGAACAGTAATGTATTCCTTCTTGGTAACAAGATACGTATATACGTTTGGTAACAATGATAGGTGGCAAATTAAAGAATTTTACAGTTGTACAAAGTCCACCAGTTGCTATTTAGTAACAGGTATTTCGTTCTTACGAAATTCAGTATGCCTAATGGCAGTCACATGGATGGCCACAGAATTTATGATTTAACAGCTGTTTGCTTGTTCAAGTGTATTTTTAACTTGGGGCCCCGCGCTCTTGGTATGCTACAGGCCCCGCGCTACCTGCATCCGGCACTGATTGTGCTACTTCCTCTCATTCCAGACCTACACCTTGAGATTTCTTTGTCGTGTCACTCAAAAGTGAACATCTGATCCTTGCTCTATACCTACTTAGCTGCACATTTCTTTTCCTTATCATGAAATTCTACTAATGATACAGTTTTCCTGCCGTTAGTGCAGCCTCTAATTCTGAAATAATCTGCACTTCTTTTCAGTTAAGATTACGTTTTCTTGAGATGCCTTTAAATTTAGCAGATTAATGGTATTATCTATCACTTGGTATCTCCTATGATTGTGTTCAGATACTTTTTTCAAATACAGATCAGTCTGTCTAAGTCAGGGTTCTTAAACATGCGGCCCGCGGGCCGCATGTGGTCCGCGAAGGTATATTGTGCGGCCTGCGATGTTTTTTGGGAAGTTTCAAATAATTAATATTTAAGTTATGTGGTTTATTCACCGGTATTTAAAGTACTCGGCTAGCTAGTGAGTTAACAAGTTCCTTTTTTTAAACGAAGGTAGAAAAGGCTAGAGATGATTTCCTTGTGAACGGTATTTTCGCAGGAAGGAAATAAGATGTAAAAGCTGCTTTTACTAAGGTTTAGGTACCACCATTGTTGCGTCAGCGTCGTAATGCGGTCCTATAGGGTAGTCATAATGCGGCCCTTGGGTTACTTTACAGTCCTCATTTGGCCCGTGGAAATTTGAGTTTGAGACCCCTGGTCTAAGTAATGTCATTTTATAATATTGGTTAAAAAAGTAAACAAAAAGTAAAATATTCTTAATGTGGCTTGTGCAGAAAACCGGATGCGTTCAAACAACCTTTTTTATAATTAATGACAAAAAATAAGAAACTAACATCTATAAAATGGAAGACCCGCATTGAAACAGACACCATTCCAGGAACAGTTACTGCGCCTGGTCCAAAGGTATGCATTCTGCAGCCTCGAGTAGAAAAACTGCCTTGGTAAATGTAAAAAGTGATTCATTGTGCATTAATAATAGTGCAAACAAAATTGACATACTTCACTAATTTAAACATTTTTTCAGTGGTTCATCATTTCACAATTTAAACTTTGTGAAAAATCAGTTTCGATATTGCTTGATTTCAACAACTTCCTGTTTTCCTTTGTTTAGTAGACTTAGTGCAGAGCTCATACAGCTTTGTGATTAAAGTTTTTTGGTCATTCCTGGTGTTGTGATCATTCATGGATTCCAATGAAATTCACAAGACAAATGACGTGCAAATACAGACTTTTTGCAATAATAATCTTACGAACTTAGGTTTTTACATCTATACCAGTCTTGGCCATAGGCCTTGCTAACTTGTGGGTAATGACTATGGCTACATGAATAAATTCTTGATGTATGTATGGCTGAACTTCGCGCAAAATGAAATTAATTTAAAAATAATACCTAATGTAAGGTACGGTAAAAGAATAAAGACCACGTGCATGCAGGCCCATAACTAGAGGGGCGCAGTGGGGAGAAGCCCCCTAGAAAATATTTCGCACCCCCTGGAAAAATGTGTTGGACATTCTTTAAAACTGTTGGACATAGTTTAAAAAACTTGGGCCTTGCTCAGAAACTTCTTCGTCACACCCTTAGTGTCCCAAACTGGTTACGAGCCTGCGTACCGGCATCGTTCTAAAAACAAATCTAAGTAGACTACGTGTTGTGTTTGCAGCACAAAGACAAATTTTGCATTTTGCTCTTTGCAAGAGCATTACAAGATATTTTGCACTTCTTTCACTTTGACAGGTTTATGTCAAACAATCCAAAGGAATCGCCAAAATGCATTGGGTTAACAAAAGAAAAGCCTATTTCGATTGCGGCTGCTGAGGACCAATGATGCCAAAGGAGTAACTTCATAGAATAAAACAGTTATAACTTTTGCCGCCGATTGCAAAGAACACTTCAAACATTTCGCATAGGTGAGGAATAAAAAGTTTCAGGTAATTTTTTGTTGCTTTGAAGCATTCACTACAGTCTTGTTATTTAAAAGTAATTTACAGTTTAGCTTCCTTCAAAATCATAAAATGAAGATAAAAGGCAAGTATTATTCGATGAGCAATTATTTACTGAAAAATAACTTTTGTTGGCCCGTACTTTGATTTCATTTCATACGTATTTATTAACACAAAAGCGTTTCGTGCCCGTATGGCTTTTGTTGGTAATGAAATGGAGAAATTCAAAAGGATAGTTTATTTTAATTTTAAAGTTGTATCGCGAATTAGGAATGTTTTAAAATTAAGCACCAAGCACCATATCATTAAAATGGTCTTTGCTTTTAACAACCATCAATACAAAGACAAATTGATAAAACTTTTTTGCTTTGACTTTTAAACGTCGATACTAAGAAAAGCAACATCGTATTGAACAATGAAATAAAAATATATTTAAAGGATTTAACCGCAAAAACACTATGCTTCATTTTGTTTTTAGATGCTTTTTAAAAAATACGCATAAATCATTTGCTTCTAATCGTTGTCAGTATGAGTACCACATATTTGTTGTTTTGCAACACCAAATAAATTGCAGTAGCACACCCTCAGTTCCAACACTCACGAATTTTGTATCTCTGACCAACATTGGTCAGTGCTATCGTGCTTCTACGATAGCAAACTGGTTATTTCAATTTTTTACCACCAACATCTTGCAGTTTACTTGGCTTATCAAGTGTCATAAAAACGTAAAACACTTCACAATTAATTTGGTCTCTGCTGATATGATTAGAAACGAAACAAAAAATCTTTTTAATTGATGACATCTAATCCAGATTCAACTGCATAATCCCAATTGCGTTGAGAAGTCTAATAGTTCTTGACAATAGTGCAATGACTGCTGTCAAGCGAAACTCTGGTTTGAAACAGATTGTCTAGAAAAAAAGCATTAAAAGATGCAACAAAGGAATCGCTTGTATTTACGGGAGGAACAATGCACAACCTTTCGGTGCTTTTCTCGTGTGTAACTTCTCAACATAATAGGTGATAATCCGAAAGACATATAAAATTCCTGAAATAAACTTGTGTCAAGTGTGAATGCGCACTTCATACCCACCAGTGTTTGATATCAACGGGAATTGCCTGGCATTAAACTACAAAGTGAAAGTAATGAAGAATACCTTGTAGCACAGTGCAAATAATGTAAACCGTGGTTGTGTTACTGCAAATATTGCACCACATTTTCGTCCAGCCTTGCAGCAAAAGTAAAACACACAACTTGTTTTTTAAACCGCAACTACTCTTGGCGCAATTCTTATTTCGAACAAAGTTTACCTTTATTATTTAAAAATGAGGATTTCTTGGTGGCTATGAATTTAACCAAGGCAAACAAACTGCAACAAATCTTCCCACGCGGTTGACGGTTCATTAGGTCTTGTTATTGATGGTTACCTTAGTGGTACCTTATGGTTTACTCCTGCAGACTGCACGTCAGAAGCTGCAGTTTGTATCTGGGCACTCGCGCAGCAGCAAAAACTCGTCTGTCAATTAACTGCGAACCAACTGCCAATCATAAAATTGGCATTTTGTTTTCATGCGATATTTGCGGCTGAACCAGTCTTAGACACGCCATCGTTGGCATGTGTGCGGTTTTCGGAGTTTTTTAGACTTTGTTGCGGATTGCATATTGAGTTCAACCGTGAGGTTCGAAGAGCAGTGATCGCGTTTATGAGTTAAACAACTTTGCGTGTTAAGCTGCCAAGCTTAAGCAAAACTTGTGAAAGTTTTCTTTTGTTGTGCTCAGAAAAAGTTGTTTTGATCATATAATAAAAACAACAATAATGCTCCCTTTTAAAGATATATTACCGCAAACCTTAAAACCTGGCTGCGGACATGGAAGAAATGATTTGTTCTAACTCAGTGGTTCTTAACTGGTGGGAAGTTTCTCACTAGTGGGAAATTTCGTCCATGTAGTGGGACATTCTCTCTGGTTTGGTGCGGTGGGAAATTGTTTTAAGATTTGCTCCAAGGAAACAAATCTTATTATTTAGTCGCAAAATTCATTTTTTCAAACAACCAACTACTTGCCAAATGCCAACTAGTTCATTGTTTTGTATTTATTACGTGTTTGCTGTTGAACAATATTCAAAGTCGCCATGGAATAACGACCATTGTCGTCAAAGGTAGCCATGGTCGCTAAAGATAATCAGTAAGGTTAACCTTCGGGAGAAAGGATATATAAAACAGCTGATTTTAGTTGAGGAATCATTAGGCTATTTCCATGTCCGCAGCCAGGTTTTAAGGATTGCGGTAATACATTTTGAGGGGAGTATTATTGTTGTTTTTATTATATGTTTAAAGCAACTTTTTTTGAGAACAATAAAAGAAAATTTAACAAATTTAGCTTAAGCTTGGCAGCTTAACACGCAAAGTTGTACCGTTTAAGTCCCGGGTGCGCCTTTTTTTGCAATTTTTAAAAAGTTTGCAAAGCCAAAACTCGCCAGGCAATTGAGCTGGAGAGCTGTTCAAACCCTCGTCGGATTCAGCAAGTCTTGAACTGCAGATCAAAAAAAAAATTTTTTCGTTTTAGGTTTGAGCTTTTCTGGGGGTACGTCACAAGTAGGGGTGTTTTTGCATCATTTTGGCCATTTTTCCTGGCCCTCGGCGCCGAACCAATGGGACATTTTTGGACTCAATGTTTTGTAGGAATCTTGACTCGAATAGGAGTCCTTAGAGCCCCTGATTAACTTTCCAGCATATCGGAAGCTAAAATTATGGCTCATAAACCAAAAATTGACCAAAACTTTGCTCCCTCAAAAGCCACTCTGGGCTGCATTTTACCCCAGGCAATAACTGGCCGTCAGATTGAGCTAGAGAGCTGTTCAAACCCTCTAAAGACTCGTGGAAGTATGTAGTTTGCAACAAAAAAACGTTTCGGTTTAGGATGTCTGTTTTTTTTAATGTTTATACAATGATAGGACATTTATGTTATTTTTGCTGACGGCAGCATTTTTAGGCTTACTACCTTTAAGGCCCGCTGAAGCCATTTTTGTGGCAAAATTTTTTTTCCTGGCTGTTTTTGGTTACATTTCGGGACTTTGAAGCGTCTGAATGGGTTTTTAGCGTTCATGGTTCCAAGATTAGGGTCAAAAAAACTGAAAACTAATTAGGGAAATCCTCAAGAAGTATTGAGAAAAGCCCCTTGCTAATTAGCTGTTTTTTCGCCTAACTTTTGAACCAGACATGCTAGGAAGTCAATCAAGGGCTCTAAAGACTCGTATTTGAGTCAGGAATCCAGCAAGACTTTGAGATGCAATGTCCGCACGTTGGATCCGCGGATAACATCATAAAAATAATTGCCAACCAACCCGCAATCCAGGGGTCTTGGGCAAACAAAGCTAAAAAAAATTTATTGTACAAGAGTTCACGAGTCTTCAGAGGGTTTGAATAGCTTTCTAGCTCAATCTTGCTGCCGATTAAGACTGGCCAAAGGTTGGCCAGAACCGGCTAATGGCACTTTTTTTAACTTTTGCCAAAAACTTGGTTTTTCAACCATGAGTTTGGCTCCAGACATGCTAGCAAGTCAATCAAGGGCTCTAAAGACTCGTATTCGAGTCAAGAATGCAAAAAAAATTTTGGGACAAAAAATGGCCCTCTTGGCCACAGTTCATGGCCAGGAAACCTAGCCTAAAACGTAAAAACACCCTTTCATTGTGACGTAGACAATGGAAAACCCCAAACCCAACCCCAAAATTTTTTTTTCAATCTCAGGTACGAGATTTGCTGAATCCATAGAGGGTTTGAACACCTCTCTAGCTCTAGCTGCTGGCAAGGTATGGCTTTGCAAGCTTTTCAAATATTTACAGCAAAAATTGGGCCCCCTGGACTGACAGGGTTAATTCATAAACGCGATCACTGCTCTTCGAATCTCACGGTTGAACTCAATATGCAATCCGCAACAAAGTGTAAAAAACTCCGAAAACCGCACACATGCCAACGATGGCGTGTCTAAGACTGGTTCAGTCGCAAATATCACATGAAAGCAAAGTGCCAATTTTATGATTGGCAGTTGGTTCGCAGTTAATTGACAGACGAGTTTTTGCTGCTGCGCGAGTGCCCAGATACAAACTGCAGCTTTTGACGTGCAGTCTGCAGGAGTAAACCACAAGGTACCACTAAGATAACCTTCAAAAACAAAACCTAATGACACAGTAGCGGAAAGTTTCTCACAAACAGGTCTTCAACGTTCTGTCGGGCCTGACGTCACTCAACATCGGCTTGAAATCTTTTTGTTACCTCAATTGCCGTGCAAATTAATTCCTTCTCATGCGGTACAAAAAGAGCATTAAGTGTGTAGATTTGAAGCTTCTCAAACACAACATCGTGCAAACCATAGTGCAGCAGAGGTAATTAATGTTGCTAATTCGAAGAACTTATGCATTGGTGTCTTCTGAGATTTAATCGCCAATTGTAACAAAAATTATAAAAATTCCGTAGTCCAGATATTTAGTAATATCAAATGAAAACTTCAACATTGTCAGAATAATGGCGTCCTGAAAATTTAGAAATAAGATTCTGCAACCAATTAATAAATATCTAGGAATAAATGCCAAAAACAACAAACCAACAATTCAAATATTATTAGAACTACTTCAAAGATAGCAAAGACACTAAATTACTTGTGAAAGAAGATTTTTTCATGGTTTTTGATTTAGGCTCTGAGGAAAAAGACCACCTTTGAATTTCAACTTTTTCATATTTTGCCGTGATGGCAAAACTTTCTCTTTCGATGCCTTTATTGCAGATATATGCAAACGAGGTTCGAGATACGAACAGTAGCAGACATGCCTGTATACAGTTAAGGGCATACGTGGATTTATGAGAAATCTACAAAGATGATGACCTGTTGAATAAAATTTTTTTTTCAGACTGCAAAGAACAGTTCAAACTTATGTACTACAGCCTTAACCAGTAATTCCCAACTATTTTTGATGCATTCATCCCTTTGTTCATTTTGGAACTTTTCATTCCTCCCCTACCAAACTTTCATTTCTCCCCTGTTCGGATTCGTAGGCTAGTATCAACTACAATTGGAAGAATGCGTGTTATTAACAACAATATCTGGATTAATAAAAGTGGGACAAAAACTATATGTTGTCAAATAATGGCACTGAAGTTTTTCAACAAAGACGTATGATAGTCCACTAAATAAACGTAATACGACTATCCGTAATATAACTAGGAATTCCTCCCCGGTTGGGAACCACTGGGCCTAAACCATAAAATCTTAAGAGATTTACTAAATCGCAGACCCACAGCTAAGCAAACCTAGCTAAATTTTAGACGTTAGTACCTAGTTAGGGAAAAACATCAGCCTCGTGTGAAGATTGGTTGCAGTTTGTTTGCCTTGGTTTAAATTGATAGCCACCAAGTAATCTTCAGTTTAAAATAGTAAAGGCAAATTTTGTTCGAAATAAGAATTGCGCCAAGAGTAGTTGAGGTTTAAAAAACAAGTTGTGTGTTTTGCTTTTGCTACAAGGCTGGGCGAAAACGTGCTTCAATATTTGCAGTAACACAACCACGGTTTACATTATCTATACTTTGCTACAAGGTATTCTTAATTACTTTCACTTTGTAGTTTTATGCCAGGCAATTCCCGTTGATATCAAACACTGGTAGACATGAAGTGTGCATTCACACTTGACACAAGTTTATTTCAGGAATTTTATATGTCTTTTGGGCTATCACCTATTATGTTGAGAAACTGATCAAGACAAAAACACGGAGAGGTGTGCATTGATCCTCTCGTAAAATACAAGGGATTCCTTTGTTGCATCTTTTAATGCTTTTTTTGTAGACAATCTATTTGAAACCAGCGTTTCCTTTGACGGCAGTCAACCCTTCAAGCACCACAGAAGCCGATATATAGGCTCAGACTATTTCAACCATAACTCGCCAGTTGATAGAGCTAGAGAGGTGTTCGAACCATTTACGCATTCGGCAAGACTTCTGGTTTCAACTGAAAAACAATTTTCATTTTTGGTTCGGGGATTTTCTGAGGGAGCCGTCACAAGTGGAGGTGTTGTTGCGTTTTTTTGGCCAACTTTACACGGCCCTGGGAGCCAATGCAATGAGCCAATTGTTTGACTCAAGGTTTTCTTGGAAACTGGACTATCATCCGAGACTTTAGAGCTCTTGATTGGCTTTCTAGCATAACTGGACTCAAAACCATGGCCTTACAGACCAAGAATTAGTAAAAATTTTTACCCCCACAAACGCTAATCTGGGGTATATTGCAACCATATCATATACGACCATAACTCGCCAGCAGCTTGAGCTAGAGAGCTGTTGAAGCCGTCTGATGGCTAGTGAAGTCTTGTAGTTTAGACTGCAAAACAATTTTAGCTTGGGACATCGGGGTTTTTGTTGATGTTTACATAATGTGAGGATGTTTATGCATATTTGCATACATTTGGATGATGTCATCATCCCGCTGGAGACGAACAATTGAGCTGAATAATGGTTCAAATTTTTTTTGGATGCTAGGCTACAATACGAGTTTTCAGAGATATTGATGGACTATCTAGTGTTTCTGGTTCCAAAGTTATGGCAAAATAACTGAAAATTTATTAGGGAAATCCCCTCCAATCCTCTAGGCATTATTTAAAACATCGGGGTCTTTTGGCCATAAATTTGGCACCTGAAACGCTAGGCGTTCGATCAAGGGCTCCAAAGACTCGTATAACAGTCTAGAATCCAAACAAACTTTGAGCCACATATCGGCTCATTGTTTGGGCGACAACGTCATAAACGAAAAAACAAGAAAAGCAAAAAATGCCCTATCCTGACGACATCCACCAAAAATCCAAAACCCAGGTCTTAAAATTTTTTTTAGACTTCGCGAGACTTCAGAGGGTTTGAATAGCTCGCTAGCACAAGCTGCTGGCTAGTTATGGCTGTCCAAGTTAGCTGTTTTAGGGCAAATAGCATTTTTCCTGCAATTTTTTGATCTTTTTGAAAAATAGGGTATTTGAGCCATATTTCTGGGTCCAGACATGCTAGATAGTCAATCAAAGGCTCTAAAGACGCGGATTTTACCCTAGTTTCTAAAACAAGTTAAAGCCAAAAAACGACCCGTTGGGTTGGCGCCCAGGACCAGGTAAAGTTGGTCAAAATAACAAAGCCATGCTCTCATTGCTACGTCGCCAACAGAAAATCCCAAACCCAAATAATAAAAAAATGTTGATAGAAATTAGAAAACTTCCTGAATCCGTAGATGGTTTGAACACCTTTCTATCTTTATCAACTGGCGAGTAAGGGCTGAAATAGTATGCGTCAATATATCGGCTTCTGCGGTACTTAACGCCCGCGCCGGCCACTAAGTAGACGGTACTTTTTTGGCCATAACTCGCCAGCTACTAGAGCCAGAGAGGTGTTCCAACCCTCTACGGATGCGTGAAGTCTTCTAGTTACGATTTAAAAACATATTTTTAATTGGGTTTGGGGTTCTCTGTGGGTGACGTCATAAGTGGGGGTGTTTTACGTTTTCTAGGCCAATTTTTCCTGGCCCTGGGCACCAAACCAATCAGCCACTTTTTTGGCTCAAGCTTTTTTTTAATCTAGGCTTCCAATCGGGTCTTTAGAGCCCTTGGATGACTTCTAGCATATCTGTAGCGAAAATTATGGCTAGAAAAACAAAAAGTGGTAAAAATTGCACTCCCACAAACGCTAACCTGGGGTATATTACACCCCAGGACACATTGGCCATAATTCGCTGCCAGATAATGTTACAGAGCTGTTGCAACCCTCTGAAGGTGGGAAAAGTATTGCACTTTGCAATAAAAAACTGTTTCAGTTTTGGTACTTTGCAATAAAAAAATGTTTCAGTTTTGGAACTTTTGTGGTTATGTTTACATGATGGCCGGATGTTTATGCTTATCCTGTTTGCATTCTGATGACATCATCATCCCCTGGGGGATGACCAAACGAGCTGATTTTGTGATTCAAAGTTTTTTTGATTCCAGGCTGCAATACGGGTCTTTGGAGCCCTTGGTCGATTTTCTAGCGTTTCAGGTTCCAAAGTTATGGCCAAACGTCCAGAAATTAAACAGGGAAAACCTCCAACTTCCTGTCGGAAGTCCTTCCTGTTTTCCTTGGGATACAAAGAAGCTTTGCTTTCTATGCGCGTTTATGCTAAGCCGCAAAAAAATTCAATTTCAACTTGTTCGGTTTTGAAGAGCGTTTTCCAGGGTGCTTAAGTGTATAACAGCTTCGCTGCAAGTAGGAGGATAGCCCAGCAAGACGGCTGAATTGTAACATTTTATCAAAAACATTTCGATTTGGGCAAAACACGCAGCAACTGATTATGTTAGTTGAAAAGCAACAGTGGATGTCTAAAATCGCACAGATTATGTTACTCACGATTGACACCTCTTAGAGTACAAACTGGCGATTTTTATTCAACGTTGTTGTCCATTTTTCGTTCAGCGAAAAGTTTGGTTTTTCACTGGTGCAAAATTGTTGTTGCTGGGCTTGTGAACGTTGTAAGCATCTAAGAAACGCAAATGACAATTAAAACAGACAACGCTATTATTAAGGTGGAGTAATAACGTTGTCATTCACGGTTCTCAAAGACGTTGTTTTTTTCATAAGACTAACGTCGTCAGATTAGAGAAAATGGAAAAATGTAGTTGTTTTGAGTTATGTTAGCACAGTCCGAGGCACGAAGCTCAAACTGAAGACCCCTGCCACCACGCTTGCAAAATAATGTTTCCTCAAATTAACTGCAATTTGAAAGAAACGCTGTGACGCCAATAATAAAAAGAACGTGTGATGTAGCAGAAAAGCAACATTTCATTACCAAGGTTAGTTACAATAATTTTTTCGTGCTGGTTTGAACGAAATTAAATACGACTACGTAGATTTCAAACAGCATTTTTATCTACAGAAACATGTTGCAGCAATAGACATGAAAGTACTTTGCACAAAACAAACGACACTTCAAGTACCTCGGGTTTCCCGCGCCTGGGTTCAAACTCAGTTTAGGCCAGCTATGTCCAACCCAAATGGCTTACTGAGCCAAAATTGTGTCACTATCTTTACCAGGGCCGCACATTGAATGACATATTAATGAGGGCCGCACATTGAATGGCTTACTTGGATCTTAACAAATTAAATGTAGCTTAAGCTAATGTACTGAAAACGTTCGAATTCTAACTGCAATGGTAACAGACGTGTTAAAGTGGCACTAAGGACCGCCTGCATCATAAATGTGAAATTCAAAATTATCAAAATAAGGACAGGTTGTCAGTATATAGGATACGTTTACTACAGCGAAAACCTAAACTGGGC
>JGI24021J15306_10001990_pt1 | contig 21214 bp, 4 predicted proteins | sample Ectturendosymbi1_FD_15306 | JGI IMG/M metagenome (IMG submission 15306)
CTCTCTCCAGCCTCTGAAGCTGTTACTACTTCTGTGGGACAATCTACCATTTCCAGCAATGCATTGTTGTCAACTGCACACACTACAACCACAACAGTTTACTACTCACCATCCATAACTCCTGGTTCTGCTTCACCTAATGGCAGCTTACCCCCACCTGCCATTGGTGTTGGCTCATGTAGTGAACTAAGTACTATTCCTGCATCAAAAAGTTCTCCACCACCTCAGTCTTCATTGTTTTCTGATAGTACAACGTTTATTAAATCAGATTTAACGCCAAAAGGTTTCCCTCTCGCTGTTGGTCGCTCTGCAGTTCAGGATAGCAGTAAAAATAATTGCCCTACTGATGAGAAAACACCAGGCTGGACCAATGGAGAAAGCAGCACAGAAACAACTGGTGAAGAAGGTGGATCTGGTGGGGGTGCAGATGAGAATGGTGGTCGTACAGATGAGAATGGTGATCGTACAGATGAGAATGGTGATCGTACAGATGAGAATGGTGATCGTACAGATGAGAATGGTGATCGTACAGATGAGAATGGTGGTGGTACTGATGGATCAAATGGTACCACTGGGGTTGCTGGTAATGGCACTGATGGATCTTGGGGAACTGACAGTGCATCAAATGGTACTATCGGGGGAGCTGCTGGCGGTGGAGGCTTGAATGGAACTAGTGGAGGTACTGTAAATGGAACTGACAGTGGATCTGGTGGTACAAGCAGTGGATCAGGAAACACCACTGGAACTGAAGGTACTTCTAAAAGTGTCACAACTACCCCTGCGCCCAAGGGTTGGAGTATATGGCTACCTTGGACATCCTGTCGTAAACTTTGTGGTTATGGTACCAGAAGAAGGTATAAAATTTGCTACAGCAAAAAGTCGGACAGAGAGGTAGGTGATGTATGAACCAGTTTGATTCTTTACTGAATTTTGCTCCATGCTCTATTTAGCCTTGAGTAAAAGGATTGTAAGATGTGAAGGGACACAGAAGTGTTTAATGAAATTATACAGCAAGAGGATGGGCATTCAGTAATAGTTGGGTATTGAAGCTAATATGTATTCCAGAATTGGATTTTCAGACTTTTAAAACATGAAGATGCAAAGTGATCTTTTGTACTTTGCTAAAATGCATTGCTTTGGTCAATTATATGACCAATGAAATTTGAATTTCACAGCTTGTTTTTATTGCCATGCAAATTTTTCAGCATTCCAAAATTTTTCTTGTCGAATGTGAGCGAAAATCAGATACTTTGAAATGTGCAACCATTTTGGTTTGTGGTGATTATCATCATGTTGGTTGCATCCAGGGCTGCAGAAAGTTTGGAAAATTGGGAAGGAGCTCCCTGGGAAATAGATCATCTGCAAGTCAAGTAAAATCAAATAATACACCAAGAATTGCAAGAAAACCACCAAACGGACTGTACGAATTTCTTCTCTCAGTCACAATGGTCCAGTACCTGGCCTTGTGACGCAACTGTTACCCCTACCTAACAATAGCGGTCTCATGCTGTTTGCTGGTTGTGTGCAGGGTTGCCAATTTGGCATTTTTGAAACCAAATTTTGAACTTCAGGCTTTTTTTGATGCTCTTGGCTCTTTTTGAAAATCAAAAATACCAGTCAAAATTTGACTTTTCTTTTTTATTTTTTTCAGTCTGAAAGGCTTGGCTCTGGCTAAACATTTTCTGAGCTGCGTATTCATTACAAATTTCTGACGGGAGTCTATGACCATGCAGGGTGCAAGGAATATTGCAAAGATTTTGCTGTTGCCCTAAAAATTTTTGATGTATGTAATAAGAAGCAAATGTACGACAGTGTATTTACGGGGAAAGAAATTGCTTATAAAAATTGGAGTTGCATTATATAAATGTTTCTGACGAGTTCTAATATCTATTTTTGTTTGGCTATGCATGTTTCACTGCATGTGTAGCCTATATGTCTTAGGACTGCTATCTGGTTTATTTTGCCTTTGTTTGAGACAAGGTCTGCCTTTTTTGATTAACCTGGCCGCATGGCGTAGACTCATAATGACGGTGGAAGGCTGTTAGTTTTAATATAACTGCTATGATGACACATGTAGTCAGAGGACATTGAGGCTAACACGTCCTTAAAACTATGTGCATTTATGCGAGCGAACTTCACTGCGTTAGATAGCAGAGTGGACAGTGGCACTAGCATCAGCTGAAAGCTCTTGAATGCATTCAGATTGTTTACACTTGTCTATTTGGTTAGTAGTTGCCTTACTGGGTTACAGAACTGTCGCCAGAAAGTCTTTAGGGGGCTTTACGTTTGTTCAGGGGAGCTTGACATTCTGAAATTTGATAAAAATTCAACCAATTTGTAGTGATCATAATTCAGTTTGGGGGGCCCTGGAGCATTGTTTGGGAGGATGAGCCCCCAAAAGCCCCCCCATGGTGACGGGACTGCTAGGTTAGTGGTTGCCATACTGGGTTACCAGTCGAAATGGTATTGCATTCCGAATGCCATTCTGGACTCACGTCGAAACCAGTGTCCACTGACAAGCTCACTCCGGTAACTGTGCACTCGTGCCAAAAAATGCATGCATAAAACTCTTGCTCAACAGGAACTTCTAGCACCATCTGAATATCATTCTACAGATTGGGTCATTCTACAATTTGGATCGATTAAAAAACGATTTCGCCACCACCAGACTAGCTGCAACAATCAACACTTGAAACATCATGCCATTCTGGAATGGCATTACACTTATAGCTAGAGCGTAATTTTTTTGAATGAGCATAAAATTGCTACAGCATACATCACAGGATGTCGATACCAAAACTAGCACTTTTAAACGGATTTTTTGTGTTTGTTCCAGAAAATTGGTTAGTTATTTATTATGAGCATATAGTCACAGCAGTCGATTACAAATTCTTAAAGCTGATTTTTGCATCTTTGGCTTTGTATATGATGAAGTATAGTATTTGCTAAAGACAATGCTGCAGACCTGTTGCAGAAAGTAACACAATATGCAAAAAAGCTGAGAAGCTCACTCCGTGATCAAGTTTATAGCAAAAATGTTCAACTCATGCCCAAACTAGCGTCCACTCACAACAAGCTCACTCTGGTAACTGCGCACTCGCACTCAAAAAATGCATTCATGCGTAGAACGCTCACTAAAAAGAAACTTTTAACCCTGTCTGAATATTGTTCTACAGGTCGGATAAGTTAAAAAACGATTTCGCCACCACCGAACTGGGCGCAACAACTAACGTTGGAAACATGACGCCACAATCACTTCAAATGCTGCACCACTAGCAAATGAAAACCACTTTTCTGAAAGTTGCATGCCGCTCCCAAGCACCTTTTGTGCGGTTCTCAGGAGTCTTTCAATAAAAGCAGTAGCGTACCCAGCCCAAAATTGGGGGGAGGAACTGTTAACACTATCTTGTTTGGGATACAGGCTCTCAAAGCACAAAACGACTATATGTTTTAAAAATTAGGGAGTAATGGCCCCATAGGCCCCCCTGGTACGCCTGTGAATTTAAGTTTTAATATTTTGTGTAACAAACTTCGTTTTTGCAATAAAACAAAACATGTGAGTTGACTTGCGTTAAATTTTTTTTAGTGCGACTCTCTTACAAAATGGTAGGTATGGATTTGGCTCCCTTCAGCGAAATGTTAAGAACGACTGGTTTGTACTGTGCAGGAGCAGTAGGCATGCCATGATTACGCAACTTGAGAGTAGGAATTGCTCGACCCTGCTGTGCGACTTACATACAATCTTGCCGTAACACATGCGTTAGACATTATTAAGATTTATTATCCATAGGATATCTTTAGTTTGGTGTCTGAAAGTATCTCAATGATCTACAAACCACGATATGGTTGGTTGTTAGAAACCGTGTTACAATTTTCCATATGTCGGCGATGCTGCGAAGCTTCATGTAAGCAGTCCATATTACTTAAATAAATTATCAAAAACTCTGATATAATAAAACAATTCCTTGCACATTGAATAGTGCCCACAGAATACAAATTTATACAAATTTGGAAACCCGTTAACTCTTTGGCGTCTGGCTGCTGTTGGGGATTTTTGAAAAAAAAACGCCGAAACACATATGACTTTTTGTGGGAATTTCTTTGCTCCTGCACAGGTTACAGACATGGTTGAAGCGTCAAAAGATGCAAAAAAGATAATTTGGCTTGTTTTGAAGCTATGCTTTGCAGGCTAACTTCCTTTCCTCAGGCAGCAGTTTTACCTCCTGGTTGAACCAATGTGTTATTTTTTGCCACAACGAGTCATTTGCGTCTGCGTACATGAGCAGAAGATGATGCTATATCTGCCATTCCACCGCTGCTATGCATTTCAGGATATCTATATACTGTCACCTTCATGGCCTGGAATGATGCTTATACCCAAGCAGTAAGGAATTTCTCCCATGTGNTTCATTTTTAACTTGAAAAGTTTCATGTTACTTAAATCAATACATCATTCNACCCACATGCTATAATCAGGTCATCAACGTACATGGCAATTGTAGTTATTAATTCATTATTAGACACATAAATGCATTGATCAGGACCACAGTAACTTTAAACCCAAGTTACTCTAAGTACTCATGTAGTACACCTTTCTGAAAACATGGGCATTGTTGCGTCCAAACCTCAACTTGTTTCACCATCTGTCTCTCTGATCCTGGCAACTTGGAATACTATCCACCTGTTTCAACACAAAATTCGCTATTGAAGTGAATTGATATCGTGTTATGCATATTTCAGTCTGACATGCATATTTCATGGGCAAGTCTTGTTATAATTTCAGTGCTGACAAGCTGTTAGTGGCTGTGTGTCCGGCTTGCGTTTAGCCGCTAAACCACAAGGTGTTTCCTCTTTCTATGTTGTACTGTCATGTGACCACATCAACCATTCGTGTTCGATTAAAGGCAAGATAACCCCAGTGCAGTTTTTGCCTCATGAGGTAAAATGGACACTACCTTTTTGACATGAGTTACTTGAAAGATTTTGAAGTGTTAACAGGAGTCAGAGTTGATGTTTTTTAACTTTTTGGTGTTGGAGCAGGAGCCTTTTTATAAGAGTGGAGTCAAGAATCTAGAAAATGTGATTAGTTTAAGTTTCACAATCACAGGTAAGCAATCGCTTGTCACTATGCTGCTTTACTTTAAACTGAACTTACATTCTATCTTTGCAAAGCCAACTTTTGTGACAGGTTGTTCACAAACGCAAAAAACAACAGTATTCTGAAACATTCAGTTACTTTGCACAATCAAAAACTTGGACAGATGACACATGAAAAGCTTTACCATGAACTTTTACCAAGCTTGTGTCTATGACATGAATGTCCAAGCAGGTTTCATGTGATTATCTGCTCATTGCAATGGAAACCTTGTGCAGTTGTGATCGCACATTGCTAGAGGTGAAGTGCCACTTCACCATCGCTAGAGGTGAAGTATCTATTTTCAAAGTAAAGATTCAGTAAATGCATGACAATGCTGTCACATTTGCCTGATGTTTGGTCCATTCCAGCATACAATCAGTTCATCACTCATATCTTTCAACTCTTTATTGTTTGTAGGAATTTTAGACCCACCACGAATTTCACGAATTTTTTATAGAACATTGCCCATACTCTCAACCAGTGGCATAACTCACGGGGGACAAGGAGGCGAACCGCCCTCTCTGGCAAGCTAAAAGTAAAAACTGGGCCCCATTTAGTTGACATTTTGATATTCAGTATTCTTTAGGTTGTTGTTCTTTTGCATTTTTCGGGATGTTCTTTTTATCTCGTATGAACATTCATGACATCCAGAGATTCACTATCATTTCTTAACTTTTTCTGAGTTTTGGCTAGTGGGCCTCTTCAGCTAGACTTCCCCCCCTTGGTTCAAAGCTCTAGTTACACCACTGCTCTCAACTACAGACTCTGGTGGATATCTGCAAAGGGCTGTAACTTCCAGAACATGTGCAGCTGCTTGTTTGCCACTTGACATTCTGCATTAAAACAGGTCTAATGATTTCATTAATAATGGCTGTCAGTCCACGCCTGGAATAATGTCGGCGCTCTTGCGATGGGGTTAATAATACCCAACACACATTGTTGTTTATTGGTGTGGCACGGGCACAGGCTAAACGCCAGTTAAATAAGAAATACAGCAACGAACCCCCAACAAGCAATGCTGCAAGTTTATTTTAGGTGAACAGGCCAGCAGCAAACTAATGAACCTGAGCTTGCGCAGCCCTATTCTGATCACATTGCAACTAAATTGCCATTGAATTTCCATCTTATGAAAACCAGCAGGTGTTCCATCCAACTCACAAATAGGCTACTTGGCATGACCGCATACAACACCACAGTCACAGTGCTTATCTCTATGGCTATTGTGATTCGTGAATGTCGTCAGAGACGCCAGAGAACAGACATGGAGCGGGGCATTGCCCCCACCCTTTCAAAAGTAGGGCAACAGGGATGGAGGTGGCTTTGCATAACAGTATCATTGGTAATTTCATGGATTGTCAAGATTGACTTGAAACAAATTTATTGCAGCTATTCACGCACCCAAGAAATTCAGAATGGTTTATACCGTATTATTTTTGAGGCATGAACAAAGGCGAACATGATTGGTAACGATATTTTTGTTTTTTACATGTTTTCACTACCCTCAACTCTTACTGACCCCCACGTGCCCTACTGTTGCTCCAGTATCCCTATATGTAGTGCGCTTTGAGTAGAATGGCTCAACCTTTGGTAATCTATCATGATAGAGGGAGTGCCCTTTGAATCAAACGGCTCGACTTGTGAAAACCGAGCAATGTGACTTGTTGCGCTCAAGCCACTCATTAAGCCCAGCTTTAAGCTCAGTGCTTAGAAAAAACGTTCAGCGGAAAATTAAACAATTTGACTCGAAACACATGAAGAAAATCGATTCGCGCCAACCATAAATTTTTTATTAACTGCTTAAAATTTCCGAAAGTTACAATGTTGCTGTGAAAAATTTCCCGCAAACATGTCAGATTTCCTGGGAATGACAAATCCGAATTCCACAATTCCACATTATTTCCTGGCCTGGTTGGCTGCTAAACCAACTTCATGAAAATGAAATTGACAGGAATTAAGGTGGATGACCAAAGCCTGACATACATCATCATCGAACCAAAGGAAGCATGTCAAGTGCAATGTCAAACTTGAATGCTGATGATCTATCTCAAAAAGCAGTTTGCACGGAACTGTGTTTCTCTATACCTCTACGTTTCTGACCACGGCTCGACGAAAAAATAGTGTGCTTTTTAGGATAAGCATTTATATAATGCATTTGTACTTTCAAAGCTTTGTGTTGGAAAGTACTATGAGGATTCACCCTGTCCTGATCTCAGTCCTTGTCCTCAAAAACCGGATACATGGGGACCCTGGGAAAAATATGGTGAATGTTCCAAATCCTGTGGACAAGGGTTGCAAGTAAGGTAAGCTCCTTTGTTTCATACCGTTCCATATTTTTCTCCGTGTAGGAAATGAAATTCACTTTCAGATATTTTATATTAACTCAAAAGATGGCTGAGCAATTGAGAACAGTGACAAAAACATCATTGCTTTAGTGAAAGTGCTAGCGTTGCGCTCTATCTAGTCCAATGGATATACTGTTCCTTTATAGTACAGTTCATAATCCAGTTTTGCTGAAAGATATTAGCAATTCTGTCAGCTCTCACAGATTAAACAGAAATTGATACAAAAAATGAATTTCTTATGAGTCACACTGTAGTTAAAATTTAGCATTAGCTTCATGAATATGTTGTAACTTGCGACGTTGTCTAAGTGTGAGTAGCGTCACGGCCTGGAAAAGTTTACTACTGTACTGGCAAAATTTTTTGATGCAGAAAATATCACAGCTTTTTAAATTTCTTAATAAAGTTATTGCAAACAGATGTAGGTACATGAGAAATGTGAAACAAAGGACTAACTCATTGTAAGTTTGATTTTAATGCTTATTTCAAGAAAACGCTCCTGTCCAGTTGAGTCTGGTTGTTCAGCAGATGTAAATTTGCAAACGTCATCGAGATACTGTAACACCGAACCTTGTGCAAGTAAGTACTTAGCTTTTTTACATTTGTACGGCAATTGCCGGCAGGCCGATGCTTGAAATTTGCTTTGTGCCTGGGCAGTTGGTGGTAATGTTCTTGCCCAAGAATTTTTACGGTGATTCACTCAGTGGCTGTGGATCGAACACCCAATTTTTCGAAAGAGGGGTGGACCACCGAGCTGTCGCGAAAGATTCCTAACAGGCCCAATCGGCCCGGCATTTACTACTTCATGCATACTTTCAAAACCCTGAACCTCGCCTGGACATCTACACAAAGACTCATCTAAGAATAACCTTCATGTAAGGTTGCCAGAGTTTAATCAACAAAAACGAGGGCACATTTTTGATAAAAATTGTTAACATATCACATCACAAAGGTTGTTTTGCCATATGCTTCCCCCTTTAAACTCGACGTATGTTTCTTCATGAATCAAGTTGCTTGAGTGTACATGTTATTTTAACTGTTTACGATGCATAAAGGAAGATATTGGTCGTTTAGACATCCTCCGAAAACTAATTTCTCACTGAAAGAGGACATGTCCTCCAAAAAGAGAACGTCTACCCTACCTTCACGGAGCTCTATTTCTTACTGAAAACAGGCAAATATGCTTGAATCATGAATTTTTGAATGCAGTGGTCCCAGTCGCATCGGGTAGTGCTCACAGTACATGGACGTAATTTTCAGCAGTACAAAACCCAGAAGCAACAAAAGCTCACTTTCATCATGTTGTCCGGCACTACGAGAGCTACCACGTTTTGCATGATGTCACACAACTTTCAATTCGTATTTTTGGTGACGGTAGTTAGCGGCAGGCCGAAGCCTGAATTTTGGCCCCTGCTGGGGCGGCGATTTTGGGTAAACACTATTGCCCACTGAGTGCTACAGCAGTTCACTCAGTGGCCGTGGATCGAACACCCAACCTTCCAATTGAGACGTGGACTTATTACCAATGAGCTAGTGCCGTCCCCTATCACACAACTTATGATGAGACAATGGTTTCTGCACAGTGAATAATGTGGTTGCTAGGCCACGCAATAGCACTGAGCAGCAGCTAAAGCTCCAGAAAATTCTTGCAGCACATATTCCCTTCGTGTCCTTGCAGAATGCCATGCCACTGATTCACACGAGTCAGCTAATGAACTCTTCTGCCGGAGGTTTTGATCATTTCAGTTCAGTTTTGATCACCGCCTGCAGACTTACAACCTTTCAGGTATAGGAAGATTTTGATCGCATTAACAGTAGTTTCCGCCCTTAAATGCATCTCTGTGTCTGATGGTGTGCTTGAAAGTGATTGGGTTCAAAATATCTTTGAATTACTCTCTCCATCTTCCCAAGAAAGTTCCCTTCATTGCTGAGAAAAATCCATTATGGTCTCTGATGGGTCTAGCGCAGGGTTGCCAGCTTGCACCTTTTGGGGCCAAATTTCAGAACTTTGGTCCCAAATAACACTTGTTGGCCCCAAAATTTTCGTTTGGCCTTTTTCCAGGATAGGCTGGCCCCTTACAAGAAGTGATCTGACCATCCTGGGTCCTTTGTGAGAAACCATATTTTTTTCACTTTTTTGACTAATTCATTGCTGATTTTCACCAAATTCCTATATTTTGAAGGTTTTTGGTTACAAAATTTTGTTAGGATCCTTACATTTTCTGAGTTACATTAAAGCAAGTTCATCAGAATACTTGTTACTTGCTGCAGTTGTAGAGGTAGCAGTGAAAAGTGTTACGTTACCTACTTACTGTTATTCAGGTGGTGCAGCATGTGTTTGTTGGTTTTGTTCAGATTTTTGTTGCATTAGCACTTATCGACGGATGGTAAATTTATCTCAGTTTATGGCTGCACATGGAAGTTAAGTTGTTGTCTTACGATCTTTCATCACGTGCTTGTTTTGCTGTTGTGCTACAATTGTGGTTGAGGAACACTGCCATTTAATAAGTTACTAAGTATGGTTTCATAGGACTTTGTAAATGCTGATAAATTTGGAAAAAATGGTTGGCCCTTTGTCTTAGAATTTTGCTGTTTTTTGGCTCTTTCTGGACTAGATTTGGCCCCTTGGCAAAAAGTAGATCTGGCAACCCTGGTCTAGCAACACATCTTTTGCTGCATGATTTAGCAGAACACCACCTTGTTAGTTTCCTATTCATGTTCGAAATTCCTCCAAAATAGCATTTTTGGCTATTTAATATATGAGCTCTGGCCTGTTGCGCCTCAGCATACCATGAATGCAAAGATAGTTTGTTTTTTTTCTGAAGGCAGGCTTTGTAAGTTACTTTCATTTTCTCGATTAACATCTTTCAACTCGTTGCTCCACTACAGGGTAAGGGGTTACTTTTTGTGCAGTTATTCGCCTCAGCAAGTTGTTTCTGTCCACATGTTCCAGCAGCGGATGAAACTACGGGTGGCATTCTCCAGTTTTCAGCTGCTATAAGTTGTTCAGTAGTACTCCAGGAATTTTAAGTTTACGTAGTACAGTATACAAATTTTTCACAAAAACAGTTTTGTTAAGTAACATGTAGTTAGTTGTAAAAATCATTTCTGCTCGTCTTAACAATTGTTTCACGAAATTGCTCACAAACATAGTATAGATGATTGTTTTCTCTGATTGGTTTTTTGTTTTAAGGATAATTAACCGTTTGTTGTTCCAGCCCAATTAGTGTTCACTTTTATCCCGTTGCCACAACCAGAGATCTTGTTTCTACAGTGCTAGAAGTTGCTAGCTAGATTGGACTAGATTTTTATCGTTTTGCATCTCACAATGTACAGTATACAGAAATATATCGTTTGTCAAGTGTACTTTTTTGTTGACTCTTTTCAGATGCGATCAATGCTGAATGGTCAAATTGGGCCCCATTTGGTGAGTGCGACCAGACATGTGGTTCTGGAAAGCAATATCGTTCTCGAGTATGTTGGGGAACAACTGGCAGTGCCAGAAGAATATCAAAACTCTGCCCTGGAACCCATATAGTTGGTCGAGTGTGCAATACCAAAACATGCAAGCCAACTCCAGTGGACAAGATGGAGGCAGGAAATGAAACTGGGACTGGAAATTTTGGAAGCATCACCGGAACATCTGGAAATGGGACTGATGGATCCAATGGGACTGCAACTGGAGGCACCACTGGAAATGGGACTGGTGGATCTAATGGGACTGCAACTGGAGGCACCACTGGAAATGAGACTGTTACAGGAGGCACCACTGGAAATGGTACTGATGGTTCCGATGGAACTGTAACCGAAGGCACCACTGGAAATGGTTCCAATGGGACTGTAACAGGAGGCACCACTGGAAATGGGACTGATCTTTCAAATGGGACTACAAGCGGAGGCTCCACTGGAACTGGGACTGGAGATTCCAGCAGAAATGAAACAAGCAGTGAAAGCACAACTGATCCTGTAAAACCAAGTAAATTAGGCTTGTTTTTATCAGTTTTACCTTGCATTCCCAAAAAATATGCTTCAAATCACATTTGCTGTTTCCTCAAACCCTATAGCATTATTCTTTTTTTTTAATTTTTTTTTATAGATTCTTTCTATAGACCGATGTGATTATTATTGTCGTAGATTTCTGAAACGGTCAAGCACATGGTGATCCTTTGGTTTGAAAGATGTAAAAATGCTTGATTAATTACACTTAGACTACTATTACAATTACACTTAGACTACTATTGTCTTCCTGAAATAGGTTCATTTTTTCAAATAATATGCTGGCAAGTGAAACTCGTAAGCACCAAACATAAATTTTTCAGATTTAGTGCTTGAATAAAATATTTGCTCGGAGCGGTTGACTTATTAAACTATATGGCGATCATGTTTTTCCAAACGACCTTGAAAACATAGCATGGTTTCATTTTACATGATTTGTTAGCATTCCAAGCTGTTTTTTTTGCTGAAACATTTAAGTCATTTGTCCCATAGTATTGAAACCCGCCGTAAGACTATGCACTGGTCTGCATTTTCGGACATTGTGGCCGAATTGACTTAACTATTTCGGTCAGTGAAAACAACAAGGTCTATGACCGAAAAAAAACTAGCTTTTTAAGTGTCTTGAACCTCCTGTTTGATGCTGTTACTTCGAAGACACTAACGCGTAAAACTCTGTCAAAGCGTGATGCAAACTTACATTCACCAGTTGCTTGACTTCTGTCATGGAATTATCTGAAACCCTGTCGCTGAAAAGACATTTGAATACAGTCCATTAGGTTCTCCCAATCGTAACACTGGAACCCTCCAATATATGCCTTAAAATGCACCCTGTGAGAGATGACGTCACACTGTTGGTTCGATTATTGTCACTTTGCAGCAACTTTGTGTAGTATGTGGCAAAAGTCAGTGAAGTACATCAGCAGTAATTCAAAATTATTTCTTTTTTTTATGGATACAGTGTTTATTCGATTGTTAGCCACCCTTGATCGTAAGCCGTACGAAATGGTGTTAAAAATGAATGTAAGCCGCTTTTGAACACAGGTTACCTAAGCTTCCGAGATACTTTCGCTTACCAGCACGTTTAGCACTTAATTTGGTAACCCTGGTAATGATGTTTACACCACTACAACTGCCTTCTGTTCATCATAATCCCTCCTGTGAAGAGCATACGAAAAGAGAGTTTGGTCGACAAAAAGTAGCCATGGAAAGACAGCGTCATCTAGACCTTTCGATCAGGTGAAGTAAAAATATGTAAACCGCACGAAATGATGAAAGAAACATTGCAAGCTGCGGCTTGCAATCGAATAAATACGGTAGCACTTTCCATGCCCACTCAAATGCAGTGAGCTGAATATTTCCTGTACGAACGAAAGTATTGGAAGAGGTGAACCTAAGCAGCTGCTCCATAACATCAAAACTGACAATCATGAGAACCATTCATGTTTATATTTGGTTTGAAATCGGGTTTATCAAATGGTTTTTGTTCAGGCGCTGTGAGACACTGTTTTCATCATATAACTTCTGTAAAAATTTTGGCATATTTAGGTACAAATTTCTATTCACAATCCAAACTACGAAGTGCGTTACTCGTATGTACTAACCTGCTGAACCCCATTGATGAGATAAAAATAGTTGTTTTGTAGAGGTAAGTTCAAATTTTGATACAAAATATTCTTCCATTTCACGACAGAAAAAGCAAACAGAAGCTGGGTTATCCTTTATTTTGCTGTGTAGATGTTTCTTTTGGTGCTGAAAAAAACATTTCTTGTTGTTAGTTAATTACACCTTTCTGAGTGGTGTTGTTTTGCTAATAACTGAAAATGCACTTTTTCTTCGCATTTGTAAAATAAACCACGTTCTTGTTAAAGTCCTATCTCTTAACTCGCCTTATTCAACCTTCTGCAGTGAACTGAATGCCATTTTTCCCGCGATGCAGATCTTTCTCTATTCTACGAAAAACTTTGGTTGCAGCCGTCGTCGAAAATCAACATATTGACAAAGACAAATGTTTTCCGACCATGTTGAAAAAAGGTTTTCCCGCCCATTCGTAGTTAAAACGGAAGGAACACCTAAATACTTACATAGCGCTGAAGAAGTTTCGAAGTGAAGTCGAAACTACTTGAGCTCATGTAGAAACTCAGTTGAGCTCATGCTGCGGAATATACCCTCATGAGAGTAAAATATTTTGATTACATTAGATATTAAAAGTCGGCAAATGGTTTCAAGTGATAAGCTTGTTAAACTGCGTTTATTGAAAGGCGATGTTCTCAATGCTAATATCGGATTCGCAATGAAGGAAAACTTGTGAAGTTTGCATAGTAAGCTTCATTTTAAAGTTGTTCACACTAACTCATAACATATAGCGCTGGCGGCTACGGCGTTGATAAAACAAGTTGGTTACGCTTGAACTTCGAAGCGTTTCTTTCGCGAACCAAGCTGCTGAAATTGGATTGAGGCAAAATCCTCTGATCTTTTATCTTTCGGACTATGTGTTTCTAGTTATGCGAAATCGCTACTAGCTTAGTAGGTGTTTTAGACAAGTAGTTGCCAACCAGTGGGCCATTGCCCATCTTAGTCCCCTAGGCCAATTTCCGAATGGACCACCCACGGCGCATAAAAATTGTTTACAACGCCAAATGAATTCAAATAAAAAAAGCAATTATAGTCAACCAAACAATTTCTACAAGTTTTGGTAAGAAGTGCTTCTAAATAGTGTAAGCTTGGTGTGGTAACCAGTATAAAAGTGCAGGACAATGTACCCAACGAGATACCGGGTTGCACGCTCCATTTTTATCCAAATGCCATCTTGGTTATGTTAAGGCCCAGAAAAACTTAGATGCTGTTTTCGTCGTTGGTAATTATAGAAAGAGATATTTTTGAAGGTATGTAGGGCGTCGGTAAAGGTTTGTCCAACACGTTCCACTTGTGAAATTCAATTTTGATGAAAATGATCGTTCAAGAGCAAGTGTTTTTGTTATGCTGATAATAGATTCATAATTTGTATTTAATGCAGGCATTTTCAGCAGGAAGAAAGTTACAGTGCCCAAGCCTAACCGGGTCTTTGGAGGTAAAGCTGAGTTTCTTTTTGGCGACTATAACTGGGATCGCAAAGTTGATGTTATATTTGGCAGAAGGGATGGTCCGGAAATCTGGTAAGTGAAGTTTATTTACGTTCTGCCTAGGTTAGTCAACTATTTTTGTTCATCATCCAAAGGCCATGATAGAAATCTTTTCACTCTTTTAACGTGGCTTTTGAACTTGCCTTCCATGTGGTTTGTAATATGTATTAAAGTTAGAGAAAACGATTTGTGTGTGGCAGTGTAGCATATTCTCTAGCCATCATAAAAAAGACTTACGCAATCAGCTTGACGTCGCTTCCTAATTGGTGGGTGGTTGCCAGGGGCGACGAACGCCAGGGCAAAAAATGAAAGAAGAAACGCTTACCCTGGAATATTTTATTTTCTGTGCCAGAGATAAGTCGGATCCAGCGGAGCAACAGATGCGACGGTTAGGAAGTAAACAGGCTGTCCAGCAGTAGTGGTCGTATGCATGCAGAGCAGAGATGGGGGAACTTATTTACCTTGAACGATGTCAAGAAGCGAGAGAGACTCAGGCCCGTTCGCTCCCCTCCTGGAAAAATATGTTGGACATAGTTTAAAAATTCTGGGCACCTCTCAGAAAACATTTCGTCCCCACTTGGTGTTCCAAGCTGGTTACGGGCCTGGAGAGACCTCTTTTGACTGGCGGTCTAAGTGTCCGCTTGTCATGGAGTTTCGTTTTGACCAATTTTGTGTTTTAACATGGGTAAAGAAAATTCTGATGCGGGCCATATCAAACGTTCATGCGGGTTCATCACTGTTCGCAATACTGTGTTGATCAGTTGTTACCATAACTATAATATACTTCCGGCTCCGTCAAAATGAAACTTAATCCCACATGTATACGTTAGTTGTTTACATTTCGTTGTAGGACGATAAGAAGAGCGCGGCACGGCCATGTTTGGAACACTCCTAAAGGACCTGTTTTAAGCGAAGCTGCTTTGAACGAATGTTCTCCTGAGAAGAAGTACGTTGGCGATTTCGACGCCGACGGCCTGGACGACATTGTTTGCAATTCTCACAGAGAAAAGTGCGTCGGGTTATAGTTTTTACGCTGGTTACCTTAGTTGTTAAGTCATGGTAAAAACAAAAATGTGTTAGTATTTTTATTTTTTAAAATAATCCTTCGCAGTCTCGGCGAAGCAATTTCTGGGAGAGACGGGCTACAGTCTGCCGGTAAAACTCAGAAATGATGTATTGTATACAGATGCGTTCGTGTATCGCAACGTCTCTTGCCTAGACTAAGATTACTTCGGTCATCCTCAAGAGTCGACACCCGTTTTCGTTCGTCTCCGGTCTCCAACGCTTAAAATAGCTCTAAAAATACAACCTGTCCGCCGTTGCTTGAAATCTACAACAAAAAGAAAAACAAAATGTGGAAAAAATGTACGAAATTTGACGAATTGAAGCTCGGACGTGTCGTGGCCCTTTTTCGCCCCAATTCAGGCAAATTTCTGATGAGGTCAGCTATAGTGAACGAAGAACCATATTATTGCACCATCAAACGCTAAACTGCGGTTTCAGTTACCAGGAGGAACGCCGAAGCAACGGCATGGAGGAGTAAAAAAGTAGAGGGCACTAGAAACTCAATAAATACAAGATGGCTACAGCGTGCGGATCATTTGAAATCGTTACATTGCGCATTTTAGCATTATTTCGTTTTTACGCACCACAGGTTCGAACCTGTTTCCTTGCGTTCAATGCAAAAGCGCATACATACAAGGAATGATCGATGATCGTCGAATTTACATGGTGCGCAACAATTTTGACCTTAAAAAATGATAACAGAAATCATAGAAAAACATTCTTAATTTTCTAGATGCGCGAGAAGCTGCAATAAATTTGTTGAAGGGGCAGGGAGGACAATGTCTCCGCTTTCCGGCGTCCCTAGCGACCAGTCGACAAATTTCCAACTGTCAGGGCTCGGCCTCGACTTTCTGGACAAAATCTGAGCTCGGGGCTTACGATGTTGCGTAGACCAGGGTTGCGGAGTCGGANATAAAATGTCCGACTCCAACTCCGAGCTTTCCAAAATTTCCGACTCCTTAAACATAACGTTATTGAACTTTGGCTNTCAACAATTTTGTAGCAACTGCTTCAACAGAAAGTTTCAAAAGAAAATCTACCGTTTCTCAACAGCACGAGTTGGGATTTATGATTTCTAACTGCTGAGTGCAGTGTAAAACAATGATTCACTTGGACNTCTGGAGTCGGATAAAAAACCTCCGATTCCGCAACCCTGTTGCGTACACCACTATATGGATGAAGTTTTTTTTTGGATTATTTATAAAACTCTATCTTGCATTCAAAATCTTATTGATGAAAATAGTTATGTATGTTTCTCAATTAACACGAAGAATTTTCTAACTTGATTAGACAATCTTTTCCCAAACCCACACACAAATTAAGTTTTCACACGTATTTTAATTACTAAATAAAAAAGTTTATCGTTTTTGGTTAGGACTAGGTAAAAAGTTTATCGTTTTTTATTTGGTTGTTATCAACTTCTAATTGTTGAAGTTTTCTCTATGCGTTTCTTTGAATTTTTTGTGTTTTATGATTAAAAAGTAACAAAAACTTTCTGCTGTTCAAAGTTCGAGATTTTTTGAAAAAGGCACACTAATTCGAAAGGTTACGCCCGATAGATAAGGCTGTAGATCACAATCGAAGTATACAGTCCTTGTGCATGTACAAGCGGTGGCCTGTAGAATTGTGCAGCATTTAAACTTTGCTGTTATGCAAGATGATTTTCAATAAACAAATGTCGTAATTCGTGCATATCATGATGGCATGACTCTACGAAATTAATGATTTTGTTTTATGCACGAACCAATTTATTTAAGCAATAAGTATGTTGCCCTGCCAAGCTTGCATGTCAAAAGTGCAATGCAAAATCACCTGAAGCTGATATATAATTATTTATATCTTTACAAACTGCCAGTGATGGCAGGCCAAGGCCTGAAACAATCATTGACAGCGCGAAGGCAAACAAAATATTCCCCATAATAGTATTAAAATTCGCCGTAATAGTATTCACTATAGGCCCGTAGCCTCAGGGGGAGGCCCCTCCAAATTTTGTTGTACCCAGCAAATGTTTTATTAAAGCATATAATAAAAACAAAAATCTTCCCCCTCTAAAAATTCATTTTGCCTCTCTAAATTTTGAAACCTGGCTACGGGCCTGATTCACTAGTCTATATTTTCGGACATTGTGACCGAATTGACTTAATTTTTTTTCCTGTAAAAAATCGATTTTACTCGAGCTGTGAGATAGTGTTGTTTCCTTATATCGTTGCAGTAAAATGATAGTGAAGTTGATGTACGATGTAGTCAAAAACACCACACGAAGTCGGATGTTTTGCGAGGCGGATTATGACGCGACAATCGTGCTCGATGCTAACGGCGACCAAAAGGCCGACCTTCTGTGCAACCATCCTGATGCGAAGAACTACGACCTGGTGTACAGCGTACACCCGAAAGGCCAGCTGTATTTCGTAGCAGCTCCTAAACCTGGAGAAGAAACTTTTGCTCCGGGCCAAGAATACTCCCGAGTGGGCGAGTTTTTCGATAGCGGTTGAGCCTCTCCTTTTCTTCGGTAGCCGAGGACCTATAAAACCTTCAGTGAAGCAGGACAAGATAAAAGTTGAAGGTCTGATTTTGTTGCCAGGCTTGAGGAAGAACGGTCGTAGTCTGGCTCCACTGCAGTTAGCAACATGGAGTTGTGAATTGCCCGTACCGTTATACAGTTTTCTGAAAACAATCCTTTTTTGGCTAGTCTTCTAGTACATGTTCTGACTTCTCAGCGGTGCTAGACGAAGCAAAGCTTGGCGAACAAACATGTGTTTTGCTTTGCTAGCTGATAAGGCGCTTGGCAAAGAGGGTCGAGGCTTCGCTGTGCCAAGATTAGTTGCGTTTTGTGAAGATGTCTTTCGACAAATACACACGAAGCGTTTTCCTCCCTGGCTATTAAGATAATGTGTTTTCTTACAGTTTTTTCGTCGTGATTTACTTGGTTGGAAAACTTCGTCTTTGTTTGGTTTTTACTTATCGCTCACNCGCAAAAAAAGTTGGTTGGAAAACGTCGTCTTTGGTTTTTGCTTAAAAGGCAACATGCCGCTAATTTCCGTGACACGTGCGTGTTGTAAAAACGTGCCGAAAACGGAAATTTTAAGTTAAAGAAAAAAACTTTTCAAAGTTTTTTACAAGTAATATTGTCAAAAATTTTGTATTTGTATATAGAAAGTTTAGAGTTGTTTGTGACATTGCTGCCGATGATTAATAAACGATGTAATGTCAGATTGATACACGGATCGGAACAAACTTCAACATCTGCAAAATTTTATTTGTCTAATTTTAAAAGAAGTGGAGCGAATTGCCAGTAATTCCAATCTAATTTGAAAAAGCTGAAACGATTCTAATGTCCGGAACAAGAAGATTGGTAGACGGATCGGAGAAGCAAACGCTCAGTTCTGCGCGAGGCTTACCGATCTGTGGTCATCAGGCGTGATTTCAGTAATACTTGGCAGTCAAGTCTCGTTACGGGTTCACTATTGTAAAAGAAATTAAGCCTACTCCACAGCACCAGTGGCGGATATTCAGTGAATACCTGGAAATAAAGAAAAAAATTAAGAAAACTGTATTTTGGACATTCGCTAGATGTATTTTGGACATATTAACCAGTGCTGTATCAGCCCAACTCTGCCCCCCCCCAAAATGCTTCGAAGAGCCCTCTAATGGTGATTTATAAAAAACGTTAATGTTATGCGACATCTCGAGGCCGAATGGACTTCAAAACATCCTAATTGCGGACAATTTTGGCAGAACCAGGCCCGTAGCCAGGTTTTGAGGATTGTTGGGGCAAAATGCATTTCCATGGGGAAAAGATGTTTATATTTCTCAAATGTTTGAAACAAATTTTCTGAGCACAACAAAATTTGGGGGACACAAAAAAAGATTTCGGGTAACTGCCTCCGAATGCCCCCGTGTCTGCGCGCCTGGGCAGAACCGTCGCCAGGACGTCTTCCATTGGGGACCTTCATGTTGGTGCAGGGGGAGATAGAGATTCTGAATATTTATTTTTAATTAACAACACAACAGCATTTGCAGATTTCGCAAATTAACTATAAATATTTTCCCGCAAATACGCATAACAGGCTCGTGCAAAGAAATTTGCAGGAAAGCAGAACCAATCCTATCGTTCAGTTATGAAAACATTACTGAAGGAGCAAACATGAGGCAGGTCAAAGCATGTGCGTCGCGATGAACGTTTTTTTTCATTAGCGCAAATTGATAAACTTACCATGAGCTTAAGTGAAATATGCTTATAAAGAGTGCGCATTGGGCTTTTTACTGGCCGAAATAAGCATGCATAAACCTTGCTGATATCTGGACTGTTGATCTCTGGGAGCATGTCACATGGTTAGATTAATAATATTTTGTACCTCAAATCGCGTATAAATGTTTAAAAAATATAGACTACTAAGTGGACGCAACGGTTATCAGTCATAATCCACTAACTGCATTCAGTGGCGTAACTGACAGGGGGCAAGGGGACAAGCCGCCCCCCCCCTGGCAAGCTAAATGTAGAAACTGGGCCCCCTCTAGTTGACATTTTGATATTTGGTTTTAAGTTGTTTTTTTCGGGGTGTTTTCATTTGTTTCAGCTAGTATAGACATCCAGAGGTTCAATATCATTTCTTAACTTTTTTCTTAGTTTTGGGTAGTGGGCCCCCTTCAGCGAAGATTTGCCCTCCTGGCTCAATCCTCTAGTTACGCCACTGACTGCACTACTGTGTTTTGGGATACCCCCAAATAGACTTCTACCTACACAATTAACTCTATCTGGCTGTCTACACAGCAGGCTGCCCAAGTGTGTAACTTTGGTCGTAACCACCAAAGGTATCTTGTTGCTATGCAGTACATAATAAGAGAAGACTACCTGGGCTAGACATAGTAGCTTACGTTTTTTTAGAACAATCCCTGCACATAATACGTTGATCAAGTGGAAACCTGACTTCTGGACGTATACAACAAGGTATGTAGGCAGGGCCGGACAAATGAACGCGAAGCCCATCAGGGCAAAGTCGTGACCGCGAGGCCTCTAACACGCTTAACGCAAGTGCGCCCTTCGCTCCTTTGCCAGCAGAGACAGGTTGCGAAACTTGCTAGCGGATTGTTGTACTCTTGGTCTTTATTGCGTAACAATAACACAGTAATACATCTTCAAATGTTCACTTCAAGTTATGGCAGTAGGCGTTTTGCCGCATGTGACCAGGGCTCCCACTGAGTTTTTTTTCCATCCCAGATCTTTTTTTTTTAGTCGATCTGTGTGTCTAATGAAAAATCGCGTGATATATGTGCTTTTTGAAGTGATAAACTCATCAGCAACTTCAATGTATTCAATACTACAAAGATAACTTTACATTACAGTGTTTACATGCGCACATCAGGTGAGAAAGTACGTATATCGGATGAAGTGAACGTGTTCTATCGCTTTCATCTTCTCATAATATTATCATTGTCAGGCTTATATACAGTGGTGTGTTTAAGGGAAGGCAAGCGAGGCACTTGCCTCGGGCCCCCTTTGCAACCGTAATGTGCAAAGTAGCCTACCTTGCTTTCAAATGGGGCCCAACAGCAACTGC
>JGI24021J15306_10001991_pt1 | contig 21212 bp, 16 predicted proteins | sample Ectturendosymbi1_FD_15306 | JGI IMG/M metagenome (IMG submission 15306)
GTACGCAATGTCTAAACATTTCTTTTCTAGTGCAGTGATTTGCAACATTCCCTCCGCCAGTCACCCACAAGTTGGGCACCCCACTTTGCACCCGCTGCGCGTATGGGGAAGCGAATGTGGACGGCGCAGAGCGCTTCTACTCTGAAAGACTTGAAAGCTTCATGTGAACAGAGATCGTATCATGTGCCTTACCAAGCTAATGATATGAAACTGGAACACCACTCCGCTCACAGAGAAAGAGAAAGGATTGCTTAACGAAACCAAATGACAGGGCTTGGATATTGTTGATATCGTTTCAAATAAGAGCCGTGCCTCTAACACTGTGGAGCAGGACGATGGGTGTAACCCCTTTAACTACGGTGTGGAGCGAACAACGTCTGACAAGGCTGGGGTAGGGATGCTCCTGCAAAACAGCTGTCTGGCTGTGTTGCAGATAAGCGTTGGTAGACCGCTCAATGTGTTTGCTACAGGCATAAGACCCAAACCCAACTGCACAGTAACCTGAGATAGTAGGAAAACTAACGATGCCCTGCGGATGATTGAAGCTTACAAAACCCTGATCTCTTTAGGAAACTTCAATGTGTTCATTGGAAACGACATTGGTCTATGGAAGAGTGTGATCGTTGAAAATGGCATTGCACTAGAAACCCTCACTTAGCTTAATTGCTTGATCCTGGAAATTAGCAGGTCCACACAAACTTAGGGATTTATTGCTTCGCGAACCTGTGTTTAGACTTCTAATGTTTATCCGCCTTTTTACACTAAAGTCTCTCTGCTAAGTCTGGGTTTTTCTAATGCAACCTAACCGGATTGCGAGGGANAACAAGGAAATGTTCACTACAACAAATGTTTATAACCGCAAAATCCGACACAACACACTTGCGTAAATTTTATCAGTTTCGCTAGAATTTATCCAATTACCTTTATGCAAATATAATGTCCGTAAGAACTTCAACGTGACTCCCATAAAGCCCATTTCGTACAAGCATATCAATAATGAAACGACTGGAAGCATTTTTTTCCAACTCATGTTAAAAGGTAAAATTTTTAATTCAAATCGTTTTTTTTTCCCTCTTACTACAGCCATGCATCAAAATAACCAGAGCTCGTGCTAATCGCTCGAAGAAATTAACACAAAAGGCCAAGAGTTGTGTCTTTCAAAAATAGCTTTTTCGTGGAATTTTTCTATTTTTTCTCTGCCTTCCCGAATAGAAATGCGTGTTTGAAAATAAATGAACGAAGGACTGTGAACAAAGTGCAAATATCACTGCACAGTTCGTGTCGCATGAACTGCTGCTCAGGTCCTCATCCAATTTACTGTACATTACGAATACCAAATTAACACAAAATAATTACATTTTGACAGGCTGCATGTTACACGTCAAAATCTCACCATCCACCCTTTGTGACAATAAGCTTGCTGGTTTTGGCGCAAGTATTGAAGGCCATCTTCCGCATCGGAGCAGTTGTTCGGTTGACGTTCTGCGAAATTTGTTTTCATTTTCTGCATCATTTGCTGCGGCAGCATCACCACAGTGCGGTTCATCTCTGAAAAACACCACAGCATCGGAATTATTTACATGTTGTGTCAACAAACTTCGTCAAAACGTTGGTTTGCAAACGTGAAAATGACGTCATATTGTGACGTCACAAACTGCGTATATCCAGTAACAATGACCACCATACGCCACTGCTCAATACTGAATTTGGTAGGGGGGCATACAACCAATCCGTCTCCCCGGGCGTCACCAGACCTCTGCAGCCACTGAAGAGGACTATTGGCAGCACACACCCTTGCCAGAGTCCAACACAAACGATGAAAGGTTGTGATGTAATCCGCCGACACGAACACAAACATCCAAGCAGGAATAAAGTGAGTTGACGGCCAGTTGCAGGCGGCCGTCAACACCGTGCTCCCACAATATTCCCTAAAGGTTTTCACGAGAAACTTGTTCGTATGTTTTCTTGAGGTCGACAAAACATGTATATACGTCTTTGTCTTACTCCCACGATTTCTCGAAAGTTTGCTTGGGAGTAAAAATTTGGTTTGTAGTGCTATAGGCTGATCTATAATCGCACTGGATATCCTCAAGCTTTGAATTAATTATTTCGTGGCACTTTTTTCAAGGTACTTGGCACACGCTTTTCCAGGGAGGCTAAGGGTAGAGATACCCCGTTAGTTAATGCATTCGCATTCCCTTCTTGTGTATGGGGTTAACCACCCCATTTTGCCACACTTTAACTGCCCTCCCAGAACACCAGGTTACAGCCTGTGGCCATTTGACACATAAGAGCAGTCACATAGGCGATTCAACGCTTTGAGCATTTCATGTCGGACTTCATAGTAACCTGCAGCCTTCCCAGCTCTCAGTGTTTTGACAGCTAGGAAGACTTCGCCTGCAGCGATGGACTTTTCTTCCCACAAATGGATCTCCCGTGTGTCCGATAGTGTGATAGTGACTGGATTTCAAAAATATTTGAAATACACTCTCCATTTACCAAGGAATGTCCTCCTCATTGCTGAGCAAGACACCACTTCATTTCGCCTTCGATGGATCTACTGTAACATTATATATGAATCTTTTGCCGTGAAGACGGCGGATGGCTTGTCATGACACTTTGTTGGCTTGTGATCAATTGAAATTCAGTTTATGTCCGAATTCTCCCAACATTGCGTTTTGGAATTTTTAACCGTGGGTGCTGCGAACGTTTGCACCTCAGCATACCGTGAATCAGTGGCAGATCCAGGGGGTGAAGTTTGGGGCAACTGTACCCAAAATGTCTGAGGGGCGCCGTTGAATGGTGCCCTTTTTATATAAATGCGCTCTTTTTTGGAGCCTATTGAAGTAGAGCCAGATATTAAAAAATACCAAAACACTCTAAATCAGAGGTACTCACACTTTTTCAGTAGCACCCTTTCTGGCGTTAGTCATTGATACTTTAGCCTCACCTAACTTCAAAATCAAACACGAAAACAAAACAACAATTTATTTGCCATTATCCTGCTTTAAAGGGAAGGATGCAACTCATTTTTGGAAACTAGTACAGTAGTACAATTCGGGGCTTTGTTGAAGACCACCGTCCGCCACCACACACCACAAACCAGCTTAACATTCCAGTTTGTTCCTAGATTTGTTTTGTCCGCTTTGGTTTGATTATGGCATTTGTAGTGAAATGATAATAATAAATTACGGATGGATAAAACAATGCCTTAATACTTTCACCAATATGTCGCTGCCTTACTTGCGATCCCTTGCAAACATTTCACATCCCCAGTTTAAGAATACAGCATCTAAACTAGGCAATCCCTAGCACTTTACTGAACAGCAAGATTTAAGTGCCGGACTTTTACCCAGTCTCTAGTATCGAATAATATCAAAAACTCTCTTATTTCGTAATAATATTGTTCCAATATTTCTTTCTCCGTGAGAAATCCCCAGCCTTACGCAGGTAATCAAAAACACAATCGTTTTCGCTAACATATAGCATGCATGATTTGCCCCTGGGCTGTGCAAAATTGGTCTGTAGCACATATCTTTCTGCTTAAGTAAACATTTACGCTATCAACTAACACCTACTCTGTAATGCACTATGACTAACAATTTTTCTGCTCTTGTGTTATTCGATCACTATTGTAAAATACCACGAGCCTGCGGCAAATACAAAAATAAAAACAAAAGATGAAATTCGCCTAAGATGATGGAACAAAAAGCTGTGTGTGGTCTGTAAAGTCCGCAGCCATTACTCAGCTTCTTGGCTATTTAGCTCGCTTAAATTGCAACAGATAAACAGTGGTATTGCTGAAACCGCATAAAACTGCCGTTGACAATTTCGTCCCAGGCAATTTCGGTCTCTTTCGGCGGAACCCCCGGGCAGCCCACTCGCGGAACCATAAGATTCCGTGGAACCCCGGTTGAAAAACACTTACTGAAAACGCCATTGTCATTTACCTATTTACCCCACTCCTATCGTAGGACTTGAGTTTTCACTTGTTGGTGTAAGACGATTTCTACTTCAAACCAAGTCGGGAATACATTTCATTCATTGTTTCATCTGTTCTCGCTACGGATAGTCAAAACAGTGTCAAACACTAGCGCAGCATGCTGTAGGTGGGATATATCTTTCAAATAGATTTTGTAATTATGAGAGCCCCAACAGTGTTCTTAGTTACTGTGCAGCTTGTGAAAAATGGTGGCCCATCTTTTTTGACCCGTTTCTAAAATTTTGTGAATTAATGATATAAGGCGCTTTCAAACTGTGGTTATTTCCTGAAAGATCGCGTAGTTCAATCAAGAAAAATTCCCACTTTCTTTGCCTGCAAATGGTAACCACTTTTGTGTGATACCAAACGATTGTCGTAGAGAATCCGGGGTATTAAACAGGTGACGACTCCTTGGCGTCCCCTTTACGACTTCTCCCCCCAAAGGCCTGGATCTGCCACTGCCGTAAATGCAAAGTATCGGCTTTCTTCTGATGCCATGCCTTACAGGCTACTGTCTTTGCTCGAATACCATCTTTCACCTCTTGGTTCCACCAAGGGGTCACTTTTTTGTCATTATTCGGTCACACTTTTGTGATTATTCGGTCACACACTCACTTTTTTGTCATTATGCGGTCACATTATTCGACATGCCTAGTTGTTTCCGTCCCCATACCCTAACATATGAAGCTGCAGCTGCTTTGAACAGTTGCCACTCCACGTCCGCGTCCGCTGTGTGTCTGCTGTGTATTTCGGAGTTCTCGAAACAAGGACGATACGCTGTCCGCAAAGGTCTTTCTTACATCATTGTCCGCCAGGGCCTCCCATTTCATTCGGTAGGACCTTCAGGTACTTCGCGTTTGTGTAGGCCCTGGCGGTTTTTCAAGGCGCAAGTTGCAGACCTCCACTTGGTGATCAGCGGACAATTCTGCACCCTTATGATACGAACATCCAACACTGAACGGAATATGTCAGCTGAAACTATGCAGAAATCAAGGAGTGGGTACAATATCTCAAAATTTTATAAAACGGCTTTTTTTCTAATATCCTTTGAACAGGATGCGGATAAATCCACGTTTATGCAAAAAAATTGTTTACAATTAATGGACAGTTATCCAAGGAAAACAAAAACACACTTTTTTCAGCTTATATAAACTTGCAGTGAGTGAATATTTGCCACGAAACAAAAATCTATTGCAAACTGCGTTATTCAACGTGACATTTTCCAATCAGTACGAATAACGTTTGTCCTATCAGCAGTTCAATTTATGGACAAAAAGTACAATAACTTAAACATCAAAAGCGACCAATTTGCTCATAAGATGGATTTCAAGATCCAAGTTTGCTGATCGTCATCGTTAATTTGAACTTAAAGATCGAAAGGGTTTTCCAAATCTCGGTAAAACTTTGCAACATACGTTTTGGTAGTGATTAATTTAACATCAAAAAAGCAGTAAATAACAAAAGGTAAAAATGTAGCCTGTATTTTAAAGATTTTTCACCCCAGTTGAACCCTTCGATAGTGCACAGATTTTTGTTAATGAAAAATGCTGTAGTCATAGTGGTGAGTTTTCAAAAGTTTTTGTTACTGACTTTAAGATTTTCCTTGAAACACATTTCATGTTTTCAAGGCCTTTAACATATTATTTCCTGTCTTCACTGAAATCTGCATACACTAATAAAATATATGTTACCGGCAATGAGATTTCTTATTTCCTGCTTGAATATTTCTATGTCTTCAACAGAACCAGGATCGCCTTTTATTCCTTTCAACCCTTTCAAACCTGGTGGCCCAATAGGTCCAGCGGGACCAGCTTTCCCAGGATTTCCTTGATCTCCCTTAGATCTGCTACCAATGTTACGAATGTTTGAAGCTAGAGGATTGTTTAAAGCATCATCTTCATCGTGATATGTGCAAACAAACCCAGCTTGTAGGCGCACAACGGACTGCACTAGCATTGCCAGGCAAATAAGCAAAACCTTTAGATACATTGTAAAAAGTTATTGTCTGAAAATAACAATGAGTTCAGCAAATCGTCTATTTTTCGATTAGCATTTTCAGTAGTCAAAACATTTTGTATTTACACGTTCTTCAACCAGACGCAGCTGAATAATAAGCATCGTGCAAATAACAACAAGAATTCTGGATTACATTACAAAGCATCGATACTTAAAACTGTCACGGATGACGCAGACTGATATTTGTGCACTTTTCATTCATTTTCGAATGATTACTTCCACTTTATGTCCCTCTGCTCAACATCAAATACAGAATGCCTCTTCTTTGCGAGAAAGCCTTGTTTTTATCACATACAACAATAGTTATTAAAGAGCATTTTTCGAAACAGGATATTGATATTTGGAAAAGCAATGACTTTTCAAACCAAATATTAATCGTCGGAACGGTTTTCACAAGTCATTTGAAATTTTATGTGTATGAACATTTGAAAATTGCCTTTGTTTGATCTTTAAGATTTAGATCACATACTTTTAAGTTTTCACAAGAACAAGAATATTTTATTTGATTGAACTAGCGCAGTCGAAACTGTCAAGCTTTCGAAGCTGTCAATATTTGATTGAACTAGCGCAGCCGAAATTGTTTTTTTGCAGTTATGTGTTGAAGATTTTCATGTAGTTAGGTCAGTAATGTCAAGCAATATCCCTTCTTTACACTATGAACAAATTTTGAAAAAACTGTTTTGACAAAACTATAGATTAGAAATCTTCGGAAAAAATTTAAGCCAGTGTATGGTGAAATTTCCTTCACAGTTTCTAATAAAATATGTGACAATGGTTTTGCTCCGCTAAACTATGTAAATTGACAAGAACCAAGCAAATTAGTGTTTTGCTTCCTATTATAAGAGTGTTTGCCAAATCCACGTCGAAAACAAACTTTTCTTTGAGCAAGAAAAGTTCAGTGCTTTGCCAAATCATAACTTCGATGCACCGTACACAAGCCGTTTGGACTACAACCGATAATTTAAAATTACAGCCCGTATTCATCATTGTTGCTTTTTCATCTTTATATTGCATTACTTTATCACCATCGCTCATACAATTGCAAACTTCCGAACGTCGCTCTCTTAAGACTTTTACATGAAAGAATATTCATTGAAGGAGCTTGGATGACGTGCATCTTGTCATTCGTGTAGATTGATCACAGCTAGATTGCGAAACGTTTTTTTTCTTTTATTGATTTTCCGACAAAGTAGTTAAAAACCCCTTTGTTTTTGTATTTCCAAAATGCAAGTTTTTATTGTACATAACATGAAATCATTTTCCTTCAAGATTTACTTTGCAATAATTCGAATGATGTTGATTTACTGAAAAAAGACGAAAAAATTAAACGTTTGCTATTATGTCCAGCGCTGCAGAGCCGGAGCCGGAGCTGAAGCCATGAATATTTGAAAGGTAGTTCCGGATCCGGATTCCTTCCTGAATGCTGACGATTTTGCAAAATTTACTTAAACCTAGACTTTACCGAAAACAGTGATCTTTATAGCACGACTGAGAGCGATTGTTACGAGTTACCACAACATACTGCCACAATGGATCTGCGAGCCTTTGATGTTTCCTTGGTTAAATCATCGTAAGGCTGTGGCATCGTAGCTTGACAGCTGTGGTGTTACTTGCAGAAGTAAGAGAAACGCTGTAAACTACCACAACATCTTATTTTCTAGTCAGAATGATCAAACCGGAACTGTAGTGGTGTAGTGATCTAAAAGATTTAAGCTATAATTAGTACGTATATAATATTCACAGCTTTTGTAGCTGTGTAATCACGCTGATGGTTTTAGCAGAGAGTATGATTCAAATAAGATATCATTGCAGGCCTAAGCATGAAATGCACTGCACACCATTGTAAATTGAAACATTTTATTAGGAAACCACTAGGCTTACTAGCAGGGTTTACTATATTACTGGCAAAGTTCACCATGAGCCATTATGTTTGTTACTGTAGCATAGCATGGAAGACAAGCTATAACTAAATGGTAGCGAACTAGCATTGTTTTACATGGAAGTACATTTTCAAGAGGGCATAAAAATGCAATGTAAACAAATCTGGACTTTGCTTGAGGTTTTCATCTGAGGAAGCAAATTTTATGTTTTCAGCACGATAATCACACTTACTTTCTCCTACGGTTTGCAGGCTAATTTTTGTTTTACTTTGCCATTCATCACTGCTTAATATGAGTGCAAAAAGTAAAAAATCAGACGTTTTAAGCTATTTCAAGAAAGTCAAAGGTGAGTTTCTTGCTGGAAGCCATACTTTTTCTTCGAATAAACGGCTTTTCACCGCTTCTTGTCATTTGTGCTAATGCATATGTGTGCACGTCAAGAAACAACACATGAGAGAGGTTACAGACAATGTGTTTTGCGCTCTTTGCGTGGTTTGCCCGGTCAGACCTGCTAGCTGGAATCGCCAAGACTGAAACTTACAAAGCATGCAGCTGGTGCAAACACTTGGTCGATTGGGTCTGGACTGTGTCAAAACACTGGGTCACAAATCTATTTTTTCTAACAGACATTTCCTTGATTCCGGTGGTAACAAATAACAAAATGTCCTCAAGCACTAACAGCAAAACCAGTGACTGCCTTTCCAGAGTTTCTGCTGGGAACTGCTCTCTGAATCGTGTGAATTTGTGATTGTTGTTAATTCGCTGATTTTCTCATGGTAATAGCGCTGATTGTAAAAATCTACCAGATTAATTTGCCCTCATTGAAAACATAAAATATTGTAACTTTTACTGTGGATTAATTATCTGCATTAAGTGCATAAATTAGTCAGGGAATGTGCACATATTTTGTGAAATGTTTATACAACAAAATCTATGCTTTTCCCATCAATAGAACAGCTCTACAAAATAGACACAATGACGAAACTGACGAACCATTTCGATTATTTTTTATTATTATAACCTATACGTCATTGTTTTATAACATCGTGACACAAAATTAATTGTATTGTTTTTAGTGGCTTGTAAAAGCAAAGTTTATGTACCACTGATTACAGAGGCAGTTTTTTGCAAATACATATAACTTATTGATTTCTGTTTGAAAAAGGGCTGATGACCTAGTAGGCAAAATCTATACTCTGTAAAGTGTCAGATCTTACAAGATCTTATTCTGAGTTTTTGTTGGGAAAGGTTTCCTTTCGATAGAGAGTAACTAATTGATATTTTAAAAATTCTAAGCATAAGCGCAAAATTTACAAAATATTGCAGCAGTTTCTGCAGCTTATAAGCTGCTACAAGAATGTTGATGCCAAGAACCTTTCATTTTGCAAAGCAAAACCTTCAATCCTTTCAGAAAGACTATCAGTTCCGTGCTACTTCTATGTGTTTACTGCGGTAACCATCAAGGAAAATTAAGAAAAGAACAATCCAATTATTTTTTATTTTGAAGTTGACTGAAAACTACATGAGTGCTATAAAGTGGCTGGCAATCAAATTCATATAATCTCACTGAAAAAATGCAGCTTCTAGGCATACTTGCATCTTGTATAATCTGTTAAAATGCCACGTATGTTACGTCTTCAACCTTGCGGCTTTTTCTATCAAAACTTTACAAAATGTGAAACATATGCCACAAACTTAGCTCCATTACCGTGAGCTTAACTTTGTAACAATTTCACTGACGGAAAACGATACCAGTGAATATACTGTATTTCGATAATATAACCCAAAAATCTGACCATATCATTATTGCATAAAACTGGGCAGCTGCATTTTGTGAAACCATTTTTCAAGTTTTGTAAAACTCAGCAGACAATGAATGTTTATCTCTCTGAATGTTTGTCAAATTGTAATAAAAAGATATTTAAAACTCTAGCAATTGTGTCTGACAACAATTTGAATACCACGTGACTTCAAGTGCTAAAACATCAGATTGTTTATCTCTCAAACAACCAGACGAAATATTTCTCTACGCTTATTTGACTCAAAAAATACCAAATTTGTATCGCTGATAAGAATGTTTTCTTAAGCTAACTACATTGAATTACCACCCATTTTTTAAAAACAAATCGTCATTTTTAGCTACAACGTATGACAAGGAAAATGTTCGTTCTGCTACTTTTAAGTTTCCTGGATAGAAAACTGCATCTTGAAATTTGTGTCATATGTAAACTTTGCACCAACTGACAAACATCAAGTTTGTACAAACGTTACTGCCGAAAACACGTTGAAAATTGAAGACTGGAAATATTTCCATTCATTCTGCTTGGCCGTCGCAACCAAAACACTTAACAAACTCCTCAAAGAGCTTTAATCTGCATAAGTATATGCATGAAGTGCATGCAAGTTGAAGCCAGATATTTCCTTGGCACATACTGTATCTCTGTGCAAAAGTCATGCTTAGACAATACACGTCTGCACCATTTCTTGAAACACAAAATACACCTACAACAGCGTTAAGATTGAACTAATGCAAGCTCTATGAATACTTTCAAGTTGCCATCACATTCTCATTTTCTGCTTGATGGATAAAAGTGATTGACCTTGGAAGACACAGAGATAAGATGCAGCTGTTTTCTGAGATCTACTTTAAATTTATTTATAGAGTAGGAACATATGTGTTAATTCATTGGGGATTGCCCGAATCTTTTGGGAATGACTGACGTGAAGAGTATTTTCCTGGTTGGAGTGCATCACTTGAACAAACCAGCTAAGAAAAGAATAGACAATTATTTGTACCTGAATTGTCGCAGAAAGTTATGAAAAGCATCTCTTTTTCTAATTCTGTTTTCGAGAAGGCATCGATGATTAGGCTTCTTATTTCATTGGCCTAAACTACTGTCGGATTCAAAAGTTACAGAAGCTGAGGATTCGTGAAAAGAACTAATCTAATTTCTGTTCCAAAATTATGTTTTGTTTGAAATACAATACCTTGAAAGACTCACAAATCGTGTTATAATCGTGTTGATCTAATCTGTTTTGTTGTTAGAAATTTTGCGTCCGTCGAACTCCTGATGTTGATAATAGTGGACGCACGTTTTATTTATTCCTTTTTACGGTGACTGTTCGTTTGATTAATAAAATTGAAATTATTCCCAAAAAACAGTGAATAAAGAGAGACGATGGGCCTCGAGGTCATTAAATTGAGGCCCTCAAATAACACGAACATGTGAACAAAAAACGGGGAACAACAACAATAACGTCAGCAACAAGAACAAATTACTTATATAAGGTTCGGTAAATTTGTTAAAAGACAGTGATGCAAATTAACGCAAAATTCAGTCCAACAATAATAGGTTAAGGTCGGGGAAAGCTTTGGCGAGTATTGCGGGAGGACGGTGTTGACGAACGCCTTTTGCCAGCCGTCAAATCTTTATCCTCCTACTCAGAGGTTTGTGACTGTGCCAGCGGTGTTAAATCTCAGCTGTTTACGCGGGTGTTGGACTCCGACCAGAGTGTGTGTTATCCCTATTCATAGTCTGCATGAGTTGACCACTCATCCACAGCCAAGTCTACGAAGATGTCACTGTTGGGAACTGCACGATCAACTGTTTGCTCTTCGCAGACGATTTGGTGCTGCTTGCATCCTCTGAACATGGCCTCCAACATGCACTTATAGGTTTTCTGCTACGTGCGACCAAACGGGAATGAAAGTCAGCAATGAAAACACGAGGGATTATGTTTCTTCAGAAACCCAACGCCGTGGATGCTGCAAGTAAGCAGCAATACACTGCAGCAGGTTGAGAAGTTCAAGTACCTTGTCTTGGGGTGATATTAACAAGTGACGGAAGGCGGAATAAAGAGATTGATACACGGATTGGTAAAGCAAACGCAGTTCTGCGTTAGCTTCATCGCTCTGTGGTCACAAAACTGGATCTTTCAAACACCGCAAAGCTGTCAGTTTTAAATCGGTCTTTGTTCCGATCCTCATCTATGGTCATAAATCTTGCCCATAATGACTGAAAGTTTGTACAACTGCTCAAATACAAGCGGCAAAGCTCTGATTTTTGTGAAAAGTTCACGGTGTACACTGTGAAATTTGTAGAACCTTGAATGTCGAACCACTTCTCCGAATAGAAAGATCTCAGTTGCGCTGGTGTGACCACGTGACCAAAATCTGACATATAAGATTGGCGGGGCAATCCTACTGGTTACACTCAACGGGAAAGCAGCCCAGAGGTCGACAATGGAGCAGGTGGCTTGATTACATCACCGAGCATGCTTTATCCGGTTTTGGTGTGGAGCCAGCAGAACTATCAGAGATTGCTAAAAACCTGAGGTATTTCGAGTCCACGTAGGGCCGCTGTTACCGCGACCCTGCCCAGAGGAAAAGCAGATGTGAAAATGAATGAATGAATGAACAAGGTTAGAGGTGAGGTTACTATAATGCTGTGACGTCATGCAAACCCAGTTTTAAGTCCAGTTTACTGAACATGGTACTGCCGTTGATGTCGTGCAGCAAATTTTCAACTGTAGGCATTGGGTGGTGTTCTCGGACAATAGCTTCGTTGGCGCGCCTCAAATTGACACAAACGCGTACATCCCTGTCCGGTTTTGGTGCAACAACCAAGGGCGAGACCCACCTAGTTGGCCCGTTCGTAACTGGCTCAATAATATCATACGCCAACAGCTCGTCGAGTTTTTCATCGACTTTCTCCCTCAGCCGAAATGGAGTTCGTCTCATTGGCTGGGCGACCGGTTTAATGCTCTTATCAATATGTAAATGAACGGAATAATCTGTGAGCAAGCCCACGCCGGTAAACAAATCTTTGTACCGGGAAATAATCGAATCCCTGGACTCAGGATAGTGATCAATGTGACTGTCTTGTGGCTCTACTCTCAATAAGCCCAAACTCATGGCTTACTGTTTTCCCAGCAGCGTAATTGCATCTCGTTGAATTACCACAAATCTGTAGTGCACTTTTCATTCGTATCTAGTGAAACAACATCGGTAGTAACAATTCCGTGAATTGACAGCGGTGTCTCACTACCATATGCAAACAAACGAATCGACTCTTTCCTGAAAGACGCCCGAACTTGGGACTGCTTTAAGTTTTCCCAAGTCGCCTCGCCCATTAAATTATAAGAAGCTCCAGAGTCAATCATAGCGTTTGAAATTGTCACCCCTCCTAGGCAAAGGCGTGTGGCATGTTCATTCCCTTGCGGCACTACCGAATACGCAAACGTCTGCGAGTCAATCGTATCGTCCCAAGCTGTATCTACACCACTTACTTGATGTTCGCTGATTTTGACTTCACTTGGGAATGGGGCTGAGAAAGTTTTCTGGACTTATTCTTGAAGTGTCCGAATTTCCCGCAGTTAAAACACTATTTTCCTTCGCTGGGCATTGAGAGCTTTTGGCCCGGCGACCCTTCCGCCCACAAGCATAGCACACTATAGCAGGCCTGTCTGACTTCGCGTTAGTAGACGAACGTACTCGCCATCCCCGCGATGCGTCCTTACGCTAGGGGCCCGAAACAGAATTCACTGAGTTCGGCGCATCGTGATTATCGACTGCCTGTTGCTTCCCTCCCATGTGCGGAACCTGGGACCGCAACGTCTCAAACAGTTTTGCTTTTGCAAGCGCTGTTTCTAAAGTCAAGTCCTCTGTTTCAAGGAGTTTGTACTTTAACTCGAGGTTGCACAAATTAGGAACAAGCTGGACAGGAATAACTCTGTCAACTTGGTCAGCGTCACCGAATTCACAAACTTCTGCCTTTTCACGGAGTCGCAATTCAAACTGGGCAACAGATTCCTCTTTCTGTTGTCGCATATCAGAAAATAAACTTCGTTCGTGCAACAGATTAGGCTTACGTTCGAATTTTGCTTCGAATAAAGCAATTGTTTCGTCAAACGTTTTCGCATCAGCGTTGGGACCAGCTATGGCATAAAACAATGTCTGCGCATATCGTCCTGCTCGATCCAGCAAAAGAGCAACTTTTCTGCCATCATCCGCAATATTATTAGCTCTGGCATGGAGCTAAAAACTTCTTAACCAAAATTTCCAATTCCGTGGCATTTGCTCAATGTCAAATTTCTCACACCATGGTGGTAGGGAAAGGAAATTCTGCGACATGACTTGCAAGTCCACTCACCGTCAATCAACTTGGCAACAACACAGTTCTTCCAAGTACAGACCGCTGGCAGAAAATCAATTAATAACAAGCCTGTTCACGTTTCACCTAGTCGCCAAATGTGAACTGCCTTGTCACACGAAAATTCATGCTTTACGCTCGGTGTACTATGACCACATATGGTAACATGATATTCCATGCGTGTCTGGAACTCGTGACATCACAACACTGACGTCACAACATTACAGTTACATGTAAATATTTGAAAATAATACATAAATATTGAAAAAATTGAGCAAGTTCATTCAACAAAGTTTCATACCAGTTAGAACCAGCTGCGTTAATTAACAAAATGCTATAACCAGACGAAACAAACCAGATATGCATATAAAACGAAATTTGCAAATAAGCATGCTGGTGTCTGAACAGCGAATACAACGCTGATACATCATCACTGTTCATGGCCCACCGTAGGAGATGATCGAAGAGTGCGGCATGACAAAAAATCCACCATTTAACAAAAGTTCTGCCTGCTGCAAACCAGAAAAAATAGCTTCAAGCTTTTTTTATTTGACCATGGAAATTTCGTTTCATGTCGGTACTTACGGGAGTAAAAATAAGTAAAAAATTAATTCAAGAAAAATGCTAAAGAAGTGTTTAAAGTCATTCTAGCAAAATCGTTGTGATTGGTCTAAGAATTATTTTTAAAATCAATTACTCTTTCATATTTCAGTCCACGTTGGGCTTTTATGTTGCAGCAGCACTCTTCGAATCTGTAGGTTGCAGCAGAAAAGTAGTTGTCGCTTTATACTTTGAGAGGAACTTACTTTGTTTTGGGGATTCATTTCACAGGCATCAGTTGCATGAACTGAAACACTTGTGAATAAATGCTGTTTTTTTCTCCAAATTGCGTTCAATGACCTTATTTCACTTCCCACAAAGATCGGGCAAGCCAAATTAGAAGGTCTGGTGGTTGTGTTGGGAAAGGAGTTGCTCTGTGTGCGAACTGCAACGAATTCACCCAGCTGCAAAACTTGTCCTAAAAATGCCACTTGTTCGTTTAATGCTATTCAACTTCATTAAAACCGTTTTTCATGTCGAGCAGCGCGTTTTAGATCATTTGAGGTTTCGACGACGATGTTGCGCGACCAAAACAATTGCGTCTTCAGTCCTTTCCACCCGTGTCAAACTGCTGCATCTCTCCAGCTACCCACAGCACGACAAGACGACTCTTTTTGGTTTTAAAACAGGTCTCGCCATGTCTGCGTTCTACGTTTTGCCACGTGGCACCCTACGTACCCCTTTCTTAACTTTTTGCTTTTCTTTATTTCACATGATTTGATGCCTTTCCAGTGTAATACTGATACACGCCAAACACAAATATAATAGTTCATGGTAGTAGGAACATCTGGTGTATGCTGTTAAACTTTTGAAATTTCTCAAACTACTGTGCATTAAGTTCCTTTGGCATTCAGCTGAATATCATTTGGGTTAACTTCGAACTTTTCAGGATCTGCAATAAAATATTCCACCTGTTTCTTGTCCATATAATTTCCTGAGCGATAAAGCGTTCTCTCTTTATAGTTTCAGGCATTCGCTCATGGATTGTCATTTTATCGATTTTATAGAAAGAACTAAAAAATTTACACGCACCAATAATTACTTGCAAGGGCTCAAAGCTTGTTTGATAATTGACAAAAAACTAACATTTGTTGCGTAAGTGATAATGTTACGTTTGTGTGAGTTGTTCCGACTCCTTCAGAATACTTCCACAAAGAAACACTTCAGTTATCATCAACGATCCCGCGTTGTCTTCCACAGTGAAAGATGTGTCTCATTCAAGTTCTCCATGGCGCGATGAAGTTTCATGAAATTTTTGTGAAAAACGAGTTAACATCAGCAGAACTGAGTGAATCGCAATGCGAGGGTAAAGTGGCAGAAGCAGCCGCAGACTCCGACGAACGCTGACTCAAAGACTGGCATTCGCTCAGCAACTGAGCATTTTCAGCACGCAGTTTGGAGACAGTCTGGTTCAGGTCCTTGTTTCCTTTCTGCAAGCGAGTTATTTCGAATTCCATCTCTATCAATTCAGAAAGAATAGATTTATTGTGGGAAGCATGTGAACGAAGCACATGTAGGTTGATTCGCAATTGCACACAAGAAAAGAAAACGATATTTTTCTTTTGCAAGCGAGAGTGCCAAAGCATAACAAATGCCAAGATACGTCAAAACATTTCATTGTCCTGGACTGAAGTCAAATCTTTGGATTTTCTTAAACTGAAGCTCTACTACTATAGAGCTACGTATGCAGTAATTCATAATTAACTAGTGTGCTCCACATCACACTTTTATTGGTTCTGACCTACGATGAAAGTTTTGAGACTTGGTTTCAGTTCCTAAAACGTGTCTCGAGGCCCGTTTTCGTGAGCTTCGGTTTCGTTTCGAATGATGCAGGTTTTGGCGTCATGCGCTTTTGTGTCCCGATACTTGGAATACTTCATAAACATAACTTGTAAAGGTCACGTAGCTCAAACTGTTCTTTGTTTGTCTTTTTTTGGAAGAAGACTCAGCAAAATACTTGAAAAAATGAATAGCGTTTGAAAAATCAGTTCTCGGAGGTATCACGGCGAAGGGCAGATCAACTGTTGCAGAACTTAACACAAAGTCAGCTTTCATTCACAAGCCGAAAAATATCGACTTCGGTCTCGAACATTCAGTCTTTGTCAAGACGGTTTTGAGAGAGTCTGGGTCTCTGTCTTGAAGTTTAAAAGAGGTCTAGGTCTCGAAAATTACGGTCTCAATTAAGGCGTTGGTTGCTTAGCAGAAATTAGACATTTATGCTGCTCGAAAAATCACAGCAAATATGAAACGTGCTTACATCGCATGATACGCATATTGCGTATCACACTATTTGAAAATGCTTGTACATACTATGAAGATAAAGTACATTTAAAAGTGTTGCTAACCACAGAGTGCTATTTCAAAGCTTAGTAGATGTTTCTGCCACTGTCAACACTTATATTAACTTTTCCGCTTCAAATTTTTAGGTTTCAAATTTCAGAAACCCTCGGTTTGTGCCAAACACAGACAAAAAACATTATTTGTCGTACAAAATGGAAATTCGTGCTTCCTCAAATGAAGGTTTTGTTACTTTGCGAAGTGATGAATTAGCAATAATACGTCTAAAAATCAGTGAATCTGAAGAATTTCTGTGAAGCAATATTGGCAAGAAAACCTAAATATATTAAACAGCATAAAACTTTTTAATCGATATTTTAAGAAAAGGGCCCAGGGCATTTCAAAAAGAGATCCGAGGCAAGTTCCTCATTTGCCTCGCCCTAATTCCACCCCTGTCAGGGGGTCAGGAAGGTGACGAAACTCTAAATTGAGCGAGTGTTTTTAATTTCATGAAATTGCTCTCCCTTTGATAAGTAGATTGTCGATATAACCAAACAATGGCTATTGTGTCGTCACCAGACTGATAGCATGAGTTGCAGCCGAGAGCAAACTAAGTCTCTTTTTCGTTGCAGGGCTATGAAGGCCGCAGTGACAAAACATTTTTATTAAATAATTTATAAAGCGTTTTCACTCCAAGAAATAAAAGCATGTTAATAAAACATGTTTTTGAAATCTTTTGCGTGGAGGTCACAATATACATGCCCGCGGATAACAATTTGAGAGTGTTATCTATTCAAAAAGTTAGAAGGGGGCATTTTAGCCGATAAGAAACAAATAAGACCGACAAGAGTCATATTAGATATTTATTCAGAAAGGAAATTTTACATGCAGAGAGTGCACCACAAAGAAAGACTAAAACTAAACCATCATTTACCAGCTAGGTGGTACAGTGCGCCACTAAAGCTGGTAGACTTGGTTCGATTCCCTGTCGGGTAATACCGAAGTCGTGAACAACTGCACTTGCGCCTTGTCCAGCCTTCTGCTCAGCGCTAATTGGTGATTGCAAAGAAAGAGTTAATGCGCGGTGCTGCCATTGACTTGTCACCAGTGCAGCATTCACTGCGAAAGTAGCTGCGTGGCCCACGGAAAGCTTTCTGTATTTGTCTTGGGTTCGACCAGGCCCGTAACCAGGGGGGCGCAGAGGGGAGAAGCCCCCCTAGAAAGTTTTTCGCCCCCCCTGGAAAAATTTGTTGGATATATTTTGAAACTATTGGACATAGTTGAAAAAATTTGGGCCCCTCTCGGAAAACTCTTCGGCCTTTCCTGGTGTCCCAAGCTGGTCACGGGCCTGGGTTCGACACTTTCGTTCTGTTACAACTTGCCTTAGTCATAAAGCCATGAATTTCTGTTTATGCATTTTACGTAAAAGTTAGTCAAGAAACACCACCAATGAATAGGAATTTAGTCGTGTAAAAGGTGTAGAGAGAAAAATATTCTTATGTCTAGCACAAAATTTTAATCAAATTACGTGTACAACAATCAAATACGTATCGTTCATTTGTACAAACCAACATGCATATTTGTAATCTTTTCATGATACAAGCATATTTTTATAACACAAGAAAGTTGAGTCCATACTTTTTGTTATTTCTTTCCATTTTGAAGTAATTTCTTCCTCCGTGGAACTAGTTCTTTCTTGGCTTATTTTATCCAATTCTTTTTTCAAACAACGCTTCTCTTCCTGCAACACAATCCAGCAACAGAAACTAGGCATCGGTCATTAAAAAACTCTACAAAAAAGATGTTACATTATTTGATTGAAAAACGTCATCCGAGCAGCTCACAGATTTTCACGTCAATGTAACCGAAACCATATAAGATTGATAGTCACAATCAGGCCCATAACTAGAGGACAAGGAAAAATGTGTTGGACATACTTAAAATCATTGGACATTGTTTAAAAAATGTGTGCCCCTCTCAGAAAAACTCTTCGCCTCCCCTTGTGTCCAAGCTGGTTACCGGCATTAGTTACTAACATTTGTAAAAATAGTACAAACCTTAGAACAGATTTTTCAGTAGATTAGATTAAATCGTTGCCACGAAAATTTAATTTTACACTATATAATTTTTTATTTCAACAAAATATGCAACTGATTTCAAGATTGAAATCAATGCACGGCTTGTTGCAAAAGTTCCAGAGCCTTTTGAGGACGTTTATGATTTAAACCAATTTTCAACTACCAGCAAAAGTGTCACCCATAACAGTTATTTTTGCAGCTCACAGAAAAGCATGCATTCTGCAGAAAAAATATTTTTCATATTTCTAGTTAAAACCAGTTGTTTTAGTCTTCTTTAATTGCCCTTTTTGCTTATTCAAAACAAATTCTTTTTTTCACAATTCAGACTACTACTTTGAGATTTGCTGTCTGTTTTCTCAGCTTCTGGACTATATGTTCATAATGTCTTTCCAAAGCAATCCTCATAGACGTGGTGTCGTCATCAGCTTCCCTTAAGCTCGACTCTTTGTCTTTGATTTTCTCCAACAGTTGATCAATGTACTCAGAAAGTTCCGACCGGTCCTGGAACGACTGCGCAGATAAAGTTAAGAAATAGAAAAATACCGATAGAGAAACATGTTTGAAAACGTGAAAGTCGATCAGAAGCATGCTTTAAAATATGCAGTCTAGATTTTTACAAAAATATCGTTATGAAATGCTGATGTCATAAGTCAAATTTTTCACTAACAAGTAATGCTCGTAAATGACGTTTGGAGAAGGTTTCAAACTTTATCTATCTTGAGGTATAAACAAATTGTTTCAAGCGATGTCCGTGTTCGACTCATTCTTTCTTAATTAACTGGTTCATCTCAGGCAAATACGAACCTTGTACTTTGTACTTTTCAATTCTTCTTCAAGAATTTTTATTCTGTTTTCAAGTCGGCTATTCTCTCGCTCGCTTTCATTCCAATCAATCCAAAGTTGTTCAAGAGTTTCCAGAATCGCCTAAACAGCGAAATTATTTCAACCTGAAAACTTCTTGTTGTAATTTAACGAAGAGAAGTTTGTGTCTAGCATTCGCGTGCGTGGAATGTTTGATAAACTTTATCCAGATGCAAAAAGTTTGTAATAAACCACTATATAGGAACCAGGTTCAACCCTGGATTACTTCAAGTACCGTTCAATAGTTATGTTTAAGATTCTCTGGTTAGCATACGATTTAATCAGACTTGACTGGTGCAATAGGCGTTATACACAGTGTGGCACAATGCAAAAGTTCACCACAACGAGGTTCTGACTAGTGTTTCCAACCCGGGTTTTCCCGAACCCGAAACCCGTTTTTTTTGGCTATTTTCTACTTCCCGAAACACGGATTTTTTCAACTGCTAAACCCGGATATTTTAAAAATTTTGGAATTGCTGTTGCATTCAAATATTAGCGATTCTGATAACACTGAAGTTGCAGATTGGCGCGGGTAACGGCTAAATCAGCACGTTTGAACTTTCAACTATTATCATGAGGCACGAGGTGCGGGGTTTTGCTCGGTGACCTTCATACGTTCATTGTTGGTCAGCTTATATTTTCGATCAGTTGACCTATTCAGGCGGATCGCGACGTCATTTTGCACATAATAGGCGTCTAGCCGAACTTTTGTCTTTTTGCCAACTTAACTTAATTAAATAACTACCACGTGAGGTAGTTCTTCAGAGGTATGCCGTAGTTTCGTAGTTACTAGTTAGTTCATTTACAAGCTGTTATGTGTTAGTTCATATACAAGTTGTGATTCTTTGCAAAACCGATTCGTTCCTTTTCAGTTTGCAATAACTTTCCACAAAATATTTGGCTTTCCTTTAGAAGCGACTTTAAAGTAGATCTTTAATCGCACGCATTCAGTTTAAAGACGTTGGTAATCAAAGAAAATCAGAAGCTTAGAGTCATTTCTTATACAAAAAGGCTCAACAAACACCATAGTGCAATTTGTGCTCCGTTATGCAGGTGGTTGAAGAACTGAAAGTTTTATCAACCATTTGAAATCAAAGCACAGAATCCATGTAATCCATGAGGGTGAAGACCACAAAACTATTCCGGCACAGGAAGAGATCCGATCACAAATTTTGGAAAAGGAAATGAGTCTTTTTGAGGCTATAAAGAAGAGGTCAAATAACCTTGAAAAACTGTTCCATGCCTTAGTTATAATCAAGCCCAAATCAGTGGAACCAGAGAGGGCTTTTTCAGCCACGGGACTATTTGTCACAAAACTCAGAAACAGACTGAATGATGAAAGTGTGCTTTGATTGTCATGCGTCAG